>OLRK01000029.1_pt1 | contig 162281 bp, 124 predicted proteins | sample 1672911 | NCBI WGS metagenome assembly OLRK01 (sample SAMEA3136736, study PRJEB25190) | human gut metagenome | biome: human gut; feature: human-associated habitat; material: faeces | place: Austria | collected 2013
ATTTCAGGAGCGCTCTTAACGGAGACGAGATCCACTGTCTACGAAGACTTAACATCGAAGGCTCTCCTGAGATGTTTAGTCGCAGTTGACAGTTAGCTCGGCGAAGTGTTGCGACGACCTGCGATGAATATAGCTTCCAACAGTCATTATTCTCGCCGAAACCAATCATATTGTTGTAGCATTCTTCTGTCAGCAGCTGAAATTTTTTCCATTTTTTATTTTTCATAGCATTCTGTCCCCTTCGTAATCGTCTATTATTTCCCGCAACATTTCTTATACTTCTTTCCAGAGCCGCAAGGGCAAGGATCATTTCTTCCTATTTTGGGACTTTCACGGATGAATGGAACCTGAGGTTTTGCGTTTATCCAAGGGAACATATTTTTCTCGTCAAACTCGTCATCATATTCCTCATCGAATGCGTCATACCGTCCCTGTAATCGATCTCTGAGTTTATCTGCCGCTGTTCTTCCAAAACTTGAACTGTTTTCCAGTTCTTTCAGCAAAGCTTCTGCTTCTGCCTCTTTTCCAAATGTAATACATGTATCGCAAAGCAAATATATGAATTCTTCTGAGCATACATTTTCCTGTTTTTTTAAGTTGAAAAGCCTTTGTATCTCATGGGATTCTCCAAATTCACAGGCATTATACATCCATTCCTGAACACTTTTTGGGAATTCATACATGTGCAGTTTTTTATCGGAAAATACTGCCGCATGATTTGATACCATATCCACGCTCCAGGGCGACATATTTTTTTCTCTTGCATATTCTGTCCGGCTTCTTCCTTTTAGCATAGGCAATTCCAGTTCCAGCATAATTCCAGAAATTGCCATCCAGACTTCTGCATTTGCCGCAATGTCAGATTTCCCATTGCTCCATTCTGATATAGCCTCAAAAGCTTCCTCTAAAGTAGTTCCGTTCATTATACCGATTACAGTAGATATCAGACATCTCTCGGCTGCTTCCAGCGGTATGTTTACCTGATAACGTAGCTTTGAAAACAAAATATCAATCCATTCTGTTCTATTTGCCAGGTTTTCCGAAAGTAAACGAATATCTTCTATGGAAAATGAAGCATAGTCCATATCTGCTGCATATTTTTCCTGCATGGCAATTACTTTCTGCGAATCAATATCTTCTATAAAAGAAAAACATCTTCCATCACCTGTATAAGCAGTTTTAAAAATACAGTTAAAGCTGCCATACCAGTAAACATATCTGTAGAACTCTGTTTTGTCCTGATTTTTGTCATACAATGTACAGTAAATTTTGTATGCGTCCTCTAATTCCAGCATACCGTATACCCGCAGCATTGCCTCCATATTCTCAGAGAATTTCTTAATTCTACGATAGGTATCTTTTTGCATTTTAGAGGTTATTTTTTTAATAGCGGCTTATTTTCTTTGTAACCTCCATAATTCCAGAAGTTATCCTCTCCAGTGTCCTGCTCAATCAAAATATCATCACTTGGAATTCGAAAATCATGCATGTGGTATCCATCCCAGTCAAACAGGATCTGAATAATTTCATGCAAATCATCAATCCAAATACTATATGGATATCAAAGTTATTCTTGCAAAAACAACACTATCGTCATATTTTTATATAGAATAAATTCCCAAAATCTGCTATGATAAAAGACATTGAACGTACAAATTTATTTAAACGACAGAGGTGTTAGACATGAGTTGGTATAACGAAGCAGTTTTTTATCACATTTATCCATTGGGTTTGACAGGTGCGCCGAAGCAGAATGCGTATGAGGAGCCGGTTCACAGGCTGAATACGCTTCTTCCCTGGATCGACCATATTAAGGAAATCGGATGCACCGCTTTATATATAGGTCCTTTATTTGAAAGTGTGGGACATGGTTACGAGACAACAGATTATAAGAAACTGGACTCCCGTCTGGGTGACAATGAGGATCTGAAGAATTTCGTAGCAGCATGTCATGAAAAAGGAATTAAAGTTATCTTCGACGGTGTATTTAACCACACCGGACGTGATTTTTTCGCATTTAAAGATATTCAGGAAAAGCACCAGAACTCACCTTATGTAAACTGGTACTGCAACGTGAATTTCTCCGGAAATACCGAGTATAACGATGGATTTTCCTATGAGAACTGGGGCGGATACAACCTTCTGGTAAAATTAAACCAGCGCAATCCGGATGTACAGAACTATATCTGCGATGTGATCCGTTTCTGGGTTTCTGAGTTCGATGTGGATGGAATTCGTCTCGATGCTGCTGATGTTCTGGATTTTGATTTCATGAAACAGCTTCGCCGCACTGCTGAAGAAGTGAAACCGGATTTCTGGCTGATGGGCGAGGTAATCCACGGCGATTACAGCCGCTGGGTAAATGGAAGCACCCTGCACAGCGTTACCAACTATGCCCTGCACAAGGCACTTTACAGCGGCCACAACGACCACAACTATTTCGAGATCGCACATACTGTGAAATATCTGCAGAACATGGGCGACCTGGATCTTTACAATTTCGTGGACAACCATGATGTGGAGCGTATTTACACCAAGCTTTCCAACAAAGCGCATTTTGCTCCGGTTCACGTACTGCTCTATACGCTTCCAGGCGTTCCAAGCATTTACTATGGTTCTGAATTTGGAATCGAAGGCCGCAAGGAAAGAACCTCCGATGACAGCTTAAGGCCTGCATTGAATCTTGCGGACTACGCAGATGCCACTGAGAAAAATCCTTGCACCGCGCTTATTGCCGCTCTTGGAAAGGTTCGCCAGAATACGCCGGCACTTAACTATGGAAGCTATGCGGAGCTGATGCTGACCAACCGCCAGTATGCTTTCGCCCGTGACCTTGATGGAGTTCGCGTGATCGTAACTGTAAACAACGATGATAATGCCGCTTCCATGAATTTGCCAGCTGGAAATGCTGCTGAATATGTAGGCACACTTACCGGGGAAAAGGTTTCCGTGGAAAATGGCAGCATTAATGTAACCGTTGCTGGAAACAGCGGAAATATCTGGGTTGCGGCCGGGGACATGCCGGAGTATAAGCCAGTTGACATGGCTGCGAAAAAACCAGAGACAGCTTCCGAGAACAGTTCAGCGAATACAGCAAAAACAGAAGCCGCTTCTACAACTGAAGCAAAGGCTTCCAACTATAAATCAGATGCTGAGCCAGCTGCTGAAAACACAGCTGCCTCTGAATCCGCTGTAAATCCCGCAGCTTCAGAAGTCGCAGCTTCCAACGATGTTTCTGCAGACAAAGAAGCCGCTGCCGACAATGAAGCTACTTCCCAGACAGCTTCCGAGAAATCCGAAGTAACCGTAGACTGGACCAAGTCACCGGAAGACATGACTGTGGAAGAACTCCAGGCTGGCATCCTTGCCAAAATGGCAAACAACGGTCCGGTTACTGACCAGATGAAGAAAACCGTTTACGACAACATCTGGCATGATTCCCTGGTAAACTGGCTGAAGAGCTTCCGTTAATGAACCTACTACACCTAAATGCAACGAATGATTTCATGTAAGATTGGGCGCTGCCAATACACACCGCAGCATTTTATTCCATAAGCATGTATTTCATTCCCTAAAAATCAAAAACTGCTTTTTCTCATGCTATACTTACTCCAACATATCATTGAACCGATAAAGGAGTATAAGCCTATGAAGAAAAAGCAGTTTTTTTATACATTTGCAGCGGGAATTTTCGCAGCAGCGATATTAGCAGGCGGACTTGTTTCCAGCCCAACTTTGGTAAGCGCAGACGAAGAACCTACGGCTGAAGCCACGGACGCTTCAAACAACCCCCAAGACAACAATGCCAGCCAGCTTCAGACCCTTCTGGAAAACGAAGGCTTCTATGTTCAGCAGGGTTCCTTCTATGAACTGGACACATTAAAGGAGGCTTCCGCTGGCCGTCTTCTCAGCTGTTTCGGCAATAATGCAGGTTCCTCCTACATGGTCTTCAATCTTCCTGCCGCTCCGGAACAGGACAATGCCAAGGGAAATCCAGACTACAACTGGCCGGACGAGACAGCCACTCTCTATGATGATCCAAATGTAGAAAATGCTCCGGCGAATCCATATTTTGCCCCGGGCGGCTGGCAGTATAAGCTTGGACAGGACGAAGCTATCGTTCTGATCACGCAGCTTTCCCCCGAATGCAAGTACTATTCCTTCATCAATTACGTAATGTTCACCCAGCAAAAAGAGGGAAAGGATTACACCAACGAAAAGGCATTTTTCAGCGCAGGAAATGAGGAAACCGGTCTGTATCACCCTATTTTCGGTTCCATCGGGGACTCTGTAAATATGGTAAATATCAAGCATGATGGAGACAGCGCATACGGTTCTCAGGCGGTTATTGTAATCAGCGCCAACCAGACTGTAACCGAAAAAGTAACTGCACAGCTGACTGCTGCCGGCTACGATGAAAGCATGATCAATGTGATGCCGATTCCCGCAGACACCTATAATATGGGTCTGCAAAAAGGAGCCGACACCTTTAGTTTCCTCGGCCGCATTTCCCAGCCAACAGATCAGGACGCCTATGACAGCTACACAGAAAGTCTTTCTGCAAACTCCGTTGTTTACCGTGTTTCCCCGCAAAAAGAGCTGGATGCAGATCCTTACGAAAACGCAGTTCTCACAGCCCGCGGAACTGGCGAACATGAAATTTCCAAATTGAAAAATGGCAGCCAGCATCTGGATGAAATTCGGGAAGCAATCATCTCCCAGTACGCAAATGAGTATGATTATGAAGAGCTCAGCACAGATATTGCGGTTCCGGAGGGACTTACCGCTTACCTGAATGACCGCAATGCACAGGGTGACAACCGGGATACCGCCTATGTGATGACAAAAGATTTTACCTTAAATTCCGATGAGGATTTCGTTGTTGTTTACGGAGTCAATCACACTCAGACCGGAAAGGCCTTATACTCCAACGCGGTTCTCTATGCCCGCCCTATGCTCAACGGCGTATGCAGCGTGTACGATTCCCTTTTCCCAGGCAGCGCGGCTTCCTATCTTGAGGAAGACTGCGACAATGCAGACGATTATTATGTGTACAAAATGGCCCGTACCCAGATGGATGATTACACCTCCATCATCGAATATTCTACTGGAAATGAGAAGGGAAAATTCTATGGCGTAGACAATGGCGATACCCTTCTTCTGGCCTTCCGTGCATATATGGATGAGAACAATGTAGGAGCTTCCTATTATGAAATCGTGTATGACCGGGCAATTGTGTTCCACAAGAAGTAATAAATTTGCTGTCAATAGCCCTGTTAGCATTATCATATAAAAAAATATGCCAGAGAAAAAGCACTCTGCATCTACATGCAAAGGCTTTTATCTCTGGCATTTATGATTGTCTTTTTATCGAAATCCTTTCAGATATTCCTTCTGTTCCGGTGTGATCCGGTAGCTTTCCACGGCCTTCTGAACGGTCTTTCTGTGTACCCAGTCTGATAATTTATGCTGTTCAATATAGGGAACCGTGGCATCCCACTGCTTGGCAAGGGCGGTGGCAAAATACCAGGCAATCATCATATTTACATAATACTCCTGGGATTGAACCGCTGCCGCCATTTCAAGATATTCCGAGGAAAAATCTTCGTCCAGGAAAAGGCGCATCAGCATACCGATTCCATAACGAATGACATAGGTTTCTCCTGAAGAAATCCATCTCTTTGCTTCCTCCAGCACCTGATCTTTATGCCTGGCAAAGCACTTCGGTGCCGGGTAATCACAGGTTGCCCAGTTGTCAATACAGGGAAGAAATCTCTGAATCTCTTCCATACATTTCTCATAGTCCTTTATCCCCGTGATCAGCATCATGTGAAGATTATTTTCTTCATAATATCGGTGAGGAAGCTGCCGCAAAAACGCCTCTGCCTCCGAAGTCCCGGCGAATTCCTTTGCAAATTTCCGAAGGACTGGCGTACGGATTCCAATGACCGTTTCCTTGTCTGTTTCGGGCATTAATTTGCTGTGAAAATCACGGTATTTCAAATCCTGCAATTCAAATAACTGCTTCTGCAGTTTGGTCAACTCAGCCATATTTTTCTATTCTTCCATTTCTTTACTCCGCTTTCTCCGCTGCCTCCAGGCTTGCCATCAGCAGCTCGTAGAAATCATCTTCCCCTTCCAGCTTCGGAGAATTCTCCCCTCCGCCGTTGGTACTGCGGCGCATGGTGGCGTAGAAATCCTCTCCTGCAGACACCAGATCCATCTCATACAATTCATAGCCAAGACTTCTGCACAACCTGCAGAAAACAGTGAGAGGATCCTTCTCCAAACGGGTTGCCAGAAGCTTTTTGCGAAGTTCTCCATCTTTCAGTGCATCGCCCTGCAGACGGTCCAGAATTTCCAGTGTAGTCATATGCGGTACCTCCTCTGCGTTATTTTCATCTATTTTAACGCGCAATCTGTCACTGTGCAACTGTGAATTGTGAATGTTTTTTTTACACCGCGTTATGGTATTCCTCCACATAACTCCGCTTCTGATCTGTCATAACCAGCATGATCTCATCCATAGCCGGACCGATATACTGAATCTTATCCGGCGGAGCCGCGATGATCAGCTGCAATGGCAGGCGGCGAAGGAATTCCAGTACGCCGCCAATTCTCTCATCATCCATGTTGTTGAACGCCTCATCAAACAGCACCAGTCCAGCCGCCTCTCCTCCAATATTGTTGCTGTAAAGCTGTACGAAAGAAGCTGCCACGGTCACATAGAACGGGGTCTGTGTCTCACCGCCGCTCTTTTCCTCGCATACCTTGGAATAGTAAGAATAGGTGCCGTCATCATGTATGATCTTAATATCATAATCCATATAAGTACGGTAATCCGTAAACTCCTCCAGAGTCTGCGTGCTGTTTTCACCGCCTACAGAAAGCCGTTCAAACAGCTCCTCAATCACATCCTTATGAGCCTCATGGAACATTCCGGAAAACAGGGATTCCCCTTGAATTACATTGAAATCGTCCATGATCATTTCATAATAGCTGCGGTATTTCTTGCTTGGCATAAACTGGAATTCATAGCGCTCACTGCTGAAGTCAATCCCCTTTAAAGCCTTGTTCAGCTCCTTAAATTCCCCTTGCGCCAGCTTCATATTCTCCTGAAGCTTTGCAAGAAACTGCTCCTGGAACTCTGTTTCCGCAGCATGTCGGGCAGACTGTACTTTCTCCTCATAATCCAAAAGCTCGGAATTTTTCAGTCTGTCATATACAGCTTGAAACTCAGAAAAACCTTCCAGGCTGGCAGCTGCACCGAAATCATGCTCTGTCTTGTATTCCACCATGGCATTTATCATCTGGTCTTTGATTTTTTCCCACCTGTCACTGTTGTTTCTTCGTTTGCCAAGATACTCATTCTGGAACTGCTCCACCGGACGTTTTCCAAGCGCTTCCTCGTACTCCTGATTCCAGGAATTTAAGACATCCCCAGCTGCCTCTCCCAGGGAAAGGACCTTCCCCTTCTCTGTCATCTCGTTCTCCAGAAAGGCCTGTTTTCTGGTAATCAGATCCTGAATTCTAGTTCGTATTCCGCCGATTTTCTCCGTATCAGAATTCACAGAAACATCCAGCCCACGCAGCACTTTTTCCAGTTCTTCCAGCTGAATCTGCTTCTCAATCAATGTAGAATTTTCCTTCAGCTTCTGGATGTTTTCCTGGCATTTGGCAATGGCCCTGTCCACGGTTCCAAGAGTATGAAGCACATCCAGGCGGTACTTGATATCCACATCACTGTCTGTGGAAAGAAGTCCCAGAATTTCATTCATCCCGGCCAGTTGCTTCTCCTGATTTTCCAGAAGCTCATTCATCTTCTGGTACTCCTCCTCTGCCTGAACCAGCTGAACGGTAAAGGCATTTTTACCGATAAACGGCACCCGGAATACCTCTGGCTTGATGGCGCTTGCCACCCGGTTCTGGTAGCGCATACAGCCCTTTGTAATGGAAATGGGGTACTTTTTCAGGTCCTCGTAACGCTCGCACATCTGCACTTTTCCCAGGATCATGTTGCTGTACTGGCGGGCATATTGATTCTGGGAAGTTACAACGGAAGCCAAAGTTCCTGCAGGAGCAGTATCATAATTTTCCAAATCTCTGGTATTGATCAGACCCACGCCGTAGACCTTTTTCTCCTTGCGAAGGCGGTCATAGATTCCAAGTGCAATGTCGAAATTCTCCGGCTCCACAAGCACATAAAAACGCTGTGTATTCAGATATCCTTCTACTGCATTTCGCCATTCTTCATCCTGGATTTCCAGCATTTCGCAGAGAACTCCCGGCTGGATTTCCCGTCCCAGGCTGGCAAATTCCTCCTGTATAGTTTCTGTAAGGAGTTCTACTCCTGATGGATAGGTAAGCTTTTTACGCTTCAGTTTGCTAATCTTTTTGTTCAGCTTTTCCCGTTCTGCGTGATTCTGTTTCAGCTGGATCTGCAGCTTGGCAAGCTCTCCCTGAAGTCCTGCAAAATACTTCTGCTTGCAGTGGATCACATCGTCTGTCAGGCTTTTCAGTGCTGCTACATTGGCCTCAGAATCCAGTTTCTGCAGCTGTGTGCGGTATTCCCGGACGCAGGATATCAGTTCCTGGGAATCACCGCCTGCATCCTTAACGCCCATGAGAAGCCGCTCGCTGTCTTTCGCCGCCTTTGCAACACTTTTCTTCAGTTCCGATTCATCCTGCAGTGCATTTCTACGCTTTTCCAGCTGTCTTTCCAGCTCTTTTTTCTCTTCCTCAAGAGCTACAAATTCCTGATTATGGCGCAGTTCTACCCGCAGATTGGTGACAATTTCCTGCTTCTCGGCACGTTCCTTCTGCAGCATTTCCAGCTGGACTTTGGCCTGTTCCAGACGGACTTCCTCGTTCTTTTTGGCTGCATCTATGCTTCTTATTTTGCCTTCCACAAGGTCCAGGTCACTGCGTTTCAGGAAATATTCATACATCTGATCCCGTTCCATCCGCTCCTGCAGGCGCTGATGCAGTTCCTGAATCTTTTCCAGCTTTTTCATCCGCTTTTTCACATTATCCAGGGTGCGCTCCATATCCTGATAGGTGCGCACATTTTCCCGGAGAACCTCAATATTAACCTCTTTTTCATCCAGCACATAGGAGTAAACAAAGTCCTTGATATCATCAATAGGCTTAAATGCAAGAGCTTTCGGAATCAGACGGAAGAACTTGTCTTCGATTCTTCCAAGCCTTGCTGTGACCATTTTTCGCGCTTCCACATTGGTCTTGCACCACTGGCGAATGTCAATGTTGGAGCCTCGGAATTCTGCAATGGATTTCACCTGATTTCCGTAAAGAAACAGGTCATCGGAAAGTCTGGTGTTCTCCATCAGATAACGGACGGTCGTTTCCTGCCCCTCAGAAGCAGAATCTACCACCGCGCCGATAATGAAATACTTATCCTTGCTTTCCTCATAAAATTCCAGCGCAACATGGGCACTGATCTCCCCGGTGCGCTCATAAGGCTGATTCTCTTTTCCGGTTTTGCAGCGGATATAGCCGGTCAGCTTTCGCTTGCCGTTTTCGTGGGCGGCCTTGTTGAAATACCCGGTGGAACAGATGATCACGAACTGGATTGCATCCAGAAGAGTGGATTTTCCAGCGCCGTTTTCACCGGACAAAAGAGTGGAATCTCCAAAATCTATGGTACAGTTGTTGAACCTGTGCCAGTTAATCAGCTTCATCCTCGTCAGTTTCTTCATTGCTTATGTTCTTTCCCTTTCTGTATGTTTCCAGTTTCTCAAATGCAGCTTTAATGTCTTCCACGCGTACAGCCATCAGGATGGAATCATAGATCAGAACCCTTGATTCCTCATCCCCCAGGTCCCGGTCCAGAAGTTCCACGATCTGGTATCTGCGGAACAGGCTCAACGCATTTCGCATGGTTGTTTTGTCGATTATTTTGTCACGGATATTTAAGCTGAGGAAGCGGTCCTGAATGTCTCCAAGGGTGACGATCACCTCTTCCACTGCCGAAAGCTGCCGTTTCTTTTCATCATAAAGGATCCGAAGAATCAAAAGCACAATGGAATCGTAAAGCTTCAGATTCATGCGGTTGATTCCCCGGGGGCTGGTCAGCTGAACCACGCCATATTCCTCGTTAATCTCCAGGCGGTAGCCCAGTACCCCTAAGTATTCCTTAAATTCCTTGCGGTATTTCAGCACGAAATAATAGTCCGGTCTGGTATTCTGGTTTCCTTTGCACAAAAAGCAGGTTCCCAGAAGACGGTTGCAGACTCTGCCGAAATTATCCTTCTCTTTTTGAAGCATTCCCTCCAGATATTCCATTCTCTCTCCTCCGTATCCGAAAATCTTTGAAACGGTAGCCGTTCACTTCCCGTTCTTCCATTGTCTCAATTGTATATCCCATATTTTTCCGCTGTCCGTAAAGCCTGGTGTAGATCAGCTTAATAAAATCATCTTCATTGGCAAGGGGCAGCTGGCTGGCGTTCATCTCATCCACATTTCCAAGCTGCTGATCTACATAGTCCTGGATTTTTTCCACGCTGACCACCTTCTGGATCTTCTCAGCCATCCTCCGCATTTTTTCCCGGCGCAGTTCTTCGTCCGGCTCTTTCTCATCCAGGCTTGCAGGAGTAAATTCCCCCTTGCCTTCCACTGCAAGATACAGGGAACTTTGTTCCAGGATGGAGCACTGGTAGATCTGCACCAGGTCATCCAGGAAATCAATGCGGTAGATGCCGCCTAGGTCCATGTTCTCCCGGTTGATCTCTTCGTTGATTCCCATAAGGATCTCTTTTAGCTGACCTCGCACATCCTCGTTTCCTGCAAGAAGAAACTTGGCGCGCCCTATGGCAGCTCTCTGGTACTGGGTGTTTTTCTGATTGATCTCCTGGAGAATATCGTCCATGCCGCGGAAAGCTTCTATAATCTCATGTAGATAGCGGTAAATCAGCTCCCTTCCCTCTTCCACAGAAACTTCCCGAATAGATGCGATCTCCCTTGCCGCCTCTTCCAGAAACGCCTCCTCATGGCTTTTCTCTTCCAGTCGGGAGATGATCTCCGGCCGGAATTTGGACACGTTGTCAGAAGTAAGAAGGCGGTGGTAGGCCTTATCTACAATGTTGGTAATATAATCATTAAACAGGGCATCCATAATCTCTGCCACTGTGCTGTGTTTGGTCAGTTCGTCAATGTAATGCTTGATGTTGGAATTCAGATTCTTCAGGCCGGTGATCAGAAGATCCGTGTTTTCCCAGATCTGCATCAGCACGATTCCCGGCTTGTCCATGGTTCCAGTCACAAGGCTGTATATGGTATAAATGTAGCCCTGGTACTCGATCTGTTTGCCGTCTGCAATGTCCAGCAGCGTCTTAATCACCTTCACTGCATACTCTTTGAAATTCACTCTCTGCACATAGCTTTTGTCTGTCTCCACTTCGATCCAGCCGTAATATTCCAGACGGCGCAGGATTCCGTTGGCGCGGCTCCGGCTGTCATATGCCTGGAATTCCTCTTCCACCAGCTGGGCTGCGTTTTCCTGGTTAAAATAAAATTCCAGTTCATCTGCCAGCACCTCTCTTTCCACTCCAAAGGAAAGCTGATGTTCCATGATGGAAAAAAGCCGGCTGATACATTCCCAGTATACAATTCGGTTGGGTGAGGACAATGGGACGAAAAAATTTCCCGGAATTACATGAAACATAGAATATGTCCTTTCTCTAAAAGTTAAAATGAGGGGCAAATTCCTTTGCCCCTCGAATCTTGTTCTATTTTAGCATATTCTATTTTATTGCGCAAGCCGCAGCAGTCCCAGAATCAGCAGATGTGCCGGGTAAAAAATGTAGAAAAACCATTTGGAAAAGGTTCTGTACTTTTTCCCCTGCTGTCCGTTGTACAGATAAATAATGCAGACTGCGGAAAGGAAAATTCCAGCCACAGCGCCAAGAGAACGCAAGATGCTCATTCCTGGCGACATGGTCTCTATGTTTTCTGCCAGATTGACCAGCCCGAAAAGCAGCATGGCGTTTCCAAACACCTTCCACAGCTTCTTTCGCCGCTGCGCAGTGAAATCCTCTGCTATTTTGCCTTGTGCATCCGTCAGTCCGCAGGTGGCAAACCACAGCGTAAACAAAGGAGCCAGCAGCGCCCAGTCGCTATATATGGAAAGAACCACAAGCACGATTATGCAGGCATTCCGCCTCCAGTCTGCCTGGACCTTTTCCCGGACCACAAGGATCAGGAAGCACAGGAAAAGGGTAAACATCATATTCATATTTACGAAGCTGATGGTTCCCTCCTCTGTAAATGCCAGGCAGAAGGGGATTTCGGAAATCGCCGCAAACAGAAACAGACGCTTTCCATATTTCTCTTTGGACCTGGTGTAGCCATAGCCCTCCACCAGGAAGTAGCACATAGTAATGGCTGTGAAATATCCCACATCTACAAAAATCTCAAACAGAAGGGTTCCCGGCTCTAAGAAAATATTTGCGATATGATTCAGCAGCATGGTAAACATGGCGATGTATTTTATTTCGTCTCGATTCATCTTCGTCCTCTCCCGCCTTCCCGACAACTTACGTGCGCATCATATCCTGCCTGCACAATGGAATCACACATGGAAAATCCGCAGCAGCATATCCGCCATACCAACAGAATATCCCACAGACGCAAACATTCCCTGGCACGCTCCATCCGTCACAACCATCAGCGGCAGCTTTTCAGAATCCACGTACATGCGGCGCGCTGTCATCTCTTTATCTTTGCCGAAGTCATGGAAAAATACCTGAATCTTTGGCAGCATCTCCAGACATCTGCAAAGAGTCGCGTTCTTCAGTGCATCCTCATTTCTTAAAATAAACACAAGGTTCTGCTGAATTTTTTCATATTTTTCCTTCAAATCCATAATCTCGTTGAGGATATGCTCCGTAGGCTCACGGCCTTCCTCCAGCCAGAAGAGAATCTTACGCTGGACGCCATCGCCGTGTTCCAGATTTTCATCCGCGCACGGTGTACCTGTCACCTGCGAAATCAACACTACCTCACCATCTTTATTTCTAAGCCTGGAATCCGGAATAGAATGCCGATTCAGCATTTCCTCCAGGCTGTACTCCCGAAGCTCCAGCTCCACCTTCTTGGTCTCGTCTTTTTCAATATGGAAGTCATACCGCTTGCCAAGAATATTTCCGTTTGGCAGACGATTTCCTGTCAGAATCCGGTAATCCCCAGGCATAATATCCAGCTCAAGCTTTCCGTTTTCCCATTTGCTTCCGCTGAAATCAAGAGTCAGATAGCCCTTTCCATCTGTCACAGAAATGGTCCAGTTCTGGTAGTAATTCCAGTTCTCATTCTCCCCGGCCAGAACAGTAAGGTGAGCTTCCTTGCGGCTCTCTTCCAGCACCGGAACGAACTTTATGCCATCCCAGTACTCAATGGCACCATCTGTAGGATTCAGCCTGGACGGAATTCCAAGGGTTCTTGCAATGGCAACAAACAATACTTTATGGGATTTCTCCCCTGCAATCTTAAGATCCAGCGCTGCACCAGGAGTGGTGTAAGCCGTCAGACGCTCCTTGTCATTGCGAACAGAAATATTTTCCTTGATCCAGGTCCAGATCCGCTTAGGATCAGACTCGAAGGCATCCCTCTGTTTCTTATCGAAATAACCCAGAATCTTCTTTCTCCATTTCGTGAGAACCTCGTTCTCTACTCTTGGATTCCACACATAAGGAATATAGATCTCGTCCGGATTAAATTCCCGGTAAACAGAAGCCTCCTGATAGTGGCCTTCCAGCACCTCCGGAAAAGCATCCCTTCTGTCCTTCTCAGACAGAACTGCCATCATCGGCTCTACCTCTTCCATGGTGTGTCCATACAGGCAGCGCTTCCACAGAGGCTGGAATTTGGCAATCTTGCGGCGGCAGTGCTCGCCTTCCTCTGCAATTCTTCTGTTATTTTCCTCTTCCTGTTCTTTGGAAATATTCCACTTGGTCCGGCCTGTATCTTCCGGGGCGATCATATCGAAATCCACCCACAGCTCGTCCTCATATTCCTCTCCCAGGGTGCAGACAAATTCATCTCCATCTCTGGTGTCGATCACCCGCTCGCCGTAAGTGCCCTCATAAACTGCACAGATCAGCAAACTTCCAAGGCCTGTAACAAAAGAAATGCATCCGTTTTCATCAGCGCTTATCTTCGCCACTGGGGAAAACTCCCCGTAATTCATAACCTCGGCCTGCACCCTTGCGCCGCCAGCCGGGGTTCCTTCCAGATCTTCTACCCGGATGGTGATCCGCTTGGTCTTTGCATATTTGCCAAGAAGATTGATGATCCTGTTCATTCCGTCTTTTCCAATGACATCTTCGTCCGGCATGGCACGGTCGTACCATCTAGAACCGATCATCATTGCTCTGGATGCAGCGTTGGTAAACCAGCCCTTATCCAGAACTGCTTCCGGCTCACAGGCTCCCAGGTAATGCCAGTCGCCGTCGCACCAGACCTCCACCCAGGCGTGGTTGTCGTCACAGTGGGACCATCTTGGCACATATACTGGTCTCGCAGGGATTCCTGCACTTCGCAGCACATTTACCACAAAAACCGCTTCCTCACCGCAGCGTCCCACACCGCTTCTGTAGATTTCCAGAGCAGAGCCGGTACGCATATCCGTTCCCTGATACATCACTTCGCCAGCGCACCAGTGGTTGATCTCCAGCACAGCTTCCATCATGCTCATGCCCTGGATCCGGTCCTTTATTTTTTCCCAGAAATAAGTACGGCAGGGTTTAATTTCTTCATCATTAGTTCGATGAAAAAGCACATAGTTCAGAAAATAAAGCTCCGGGTATTTCTTCACATAAGGGGAATTTTCCCAAAGCCAGATTCCCTGCTGGACATAATCCAGATAGGTGTCGAATGTGTAATTTCCCACATCGCTGTAAGGCATGTTGCTGTACAGATACTTCATTCCAATCACAATATCTGCATTTAAGGTTTCCATTCTTTTCTCGATTTCTTCTGCTTTTCCTGGAAGTTCCCTGGAAAAATCCTCAAAGTCTTTCTCTATCCGGTCCCTGTTTTTTTCAAGAAACATCTTTAATCTCCTTCTTATCCAATGTCTAACATATTCATAATGTTGCCATAGCCAGCGTCCTGGGCCAGCTGCTGCAGGCCATCCTTAACCTCTTCCAAAGAGTAGTTGTGGGCTTCCAGGAATTCATCCCCTTTGGATGCTGCATACTCGTAGAAAAACATGGCTTCTGCCAGGTCTTCCTTGTCAGAATAATCGATTCTGTCCAGAAGCTCGTTCTCCGCCTCGTTGATTTCCCCATTGTCCACCATTGTTTTCAGATGGTGAAGCTTATCACCGGAAATCTGGTATTTGGATTCTACCGGGAGCTCTACCTGCACATATTTTTTTCCAAGCATTACGCTTGCCAGCACACGAGCTACTTCTTTAATGATACGCATAAGGTAATCTTTTTCGTCATCTGTAAACATGTTTTCCTCCTGTAGACAAAAAGGTCCTGTCATGACAGCTGTGTGCGTCTTGACAGAACCTCTGACCATTTATTTCATTCTCGCTATTCGTTTGTCAATATATTCAGACAGGAAATCAACGCTTCCTTCAATACCAAGTGTACTGCTGTTCAGGCTCAGATCATAGGTATGAGTCTCAGACCATTTGGTCTTGCAGTGACTGTCATGATATTTCTTTCTCTTTCTGTCTTTCTCTTTGATAAAACGTTCTGCTTCTTTTTCTGTTTTTCCATAAAGACGGGAAATACGGGCGATTTTGTCTTCCATATTTCCAAGAACGAAAATGGAAATCAGTCCCGGATAGTCCTTCAGGATGGTCTCAGAGCAGCGTCCTACTACTACGAAGGATTCGCCTTTCTCTGCTTTTTCCCGAAGGAAATTGAACTGCATGAGGGCAACGTTGTCTGCCGGAGAACTGCTCATTCCCTTAACGGTACGGTAAAGGAATTTGTTGTGCTTCATCTCGTCGAAGATCTCAAGCTCCTCGCTGCTTACGTTGTGGCTGTCTGCCACCTCTCTCAAAAGGTTGTGATCATATAAGGAAAGTCCATAGCGCTTGGCGATTCGCTCTGCGATCTCATGTCCCGCACTTCCGAACTCTCGTCCGATGGAAATGATCACCTGTTTCTGTGTTTTCATGGTATCCCCTCCTTTTCCATAGTTTCATGCCGCGGATTGCGGACCAGCTGAGCTGCTTCCGCAATCCAATCTGGCATTATAAATATCTTGCATAGATCATAAACATTGATACAAAGATTACGATGATCGTAGCCGGTGCCATAGCTTTGCAGTATCTGCCCCACTTAATCATGTGGCCGCTCTTGGCTGCGGTAGCGATTCCTACTACGTTTGCAGAAGCTCCGATTGGGGTTGCGCTTCCGCCGATATCAGTACCCATTGCAAGAGCCCATGCAAGAATGGAAATATCGATTCCCTGTGCTGCTGCCAGGCTGTCGATAACCGGAATCATGGTAGCTGCAAACGGAATGTTGTCAATAAATGCACTTGCAACTGCAGATACCCAGATGATGATTGCGATCATTACCTTCAGGTTTCCGCCGCTTACCTTGCCGATAAATCCAGCCAGGATAGTAAGGATGCCAGTCTGCTCAAGACCGCCTACTACTACGAAAAGTCCGACAAAGAACAACAGGGTCTTATAGTCAACCTTTTTCAGAAGCTCCAGTGCATCCTTGCCGGCTGTGATCAGTGTCACTGCTGCAATAAATACACCGATGCAGGATACGGTAAGTCCTGTCTGTGAATGGCTTACCAGCAGAACAACTGCGCAGAGGAAGATGATCCAGCTGATGATAAAACCTCTCTTGTCTGTGATTGCTTCAGAAGGATCCGGCAGAGTAGACGGATCGATCTTGCCTGCATTCTCTGTAAGCTCCTTGCGGAAAACAAAGTAGAAATAAATTACTACCAGAACCAGTGCGATAAATGCGATCAAACCGGTGTTTGTTACAAAGTCTGCAAAGGAAAATCCAAGGGATGTTCCAATGATAATGTTCGGCGGGTCTCCGCACATAGTTGCGGATCCACCAAGGTTTGCGCAGAAAATTTCTGCCAGGATCATCGGTACCGGATTGAATTTCAACAGCTGTGAAAGCTCTACGGTAACTGCTGCCAGAAACAGGATAACGGTAATACTGTCAATAAACATTGCCAGTACAAAGGACAGGAGCATAAATGTGATAAAGATCGGGATGATCTGGTATTTTACCAGTTTCGCGATCTTCATGCATAACCAGCGGAAAAATCCGGATTTTGCCATACCTTCTACCATGATCATCATACCAGCGATGAACACGATAGTCTCCCAGTTGATTCCGGCGGAAGCTTCGCTTGCTTCCCCTGCGGTGTGCCAGAATCCCGACGAGAAAATACTATGTATGTTCAGTGTTTCAATAATTGCTGAGGGACTGTGCATACAAAGGCCAAATACAAGAACCAGTGTAAGGAGCGCACATCCCAGAGTAACAATGTGTCTTTCCCAGATTTCTGTGATGATCAGAATGAACATCGCCAGGAAAATAATTACTGCTAAAATCTGTGCCATTATTTCTTTCCTCCATGACTGTCGAACCATGCCATCCAGAGTCCCACTCCAATGGCTGCCACAATCATTATTCCTATAAATATATTAAGTAACATATAGTTTTACCTCCGATCATATCTGTGTTTACATGGAAAATGATCACTGCGAGTCCTGCAGCAATCAAACAACAGAATATGGTCTTCAGTGTTTCTGCCCGTCCTGGTGGTGGATGTAACAGATAATAAATCTTCTTCCATCCGCGTCATTTATGGTAAGCAGACGTTTCTTTTCTTTATAAAATACGGTATTCGCCAGCAGAACTGCAAGCATGATGATCACCAGCTCTGTTCCTGTCATCCCATTCTGCCGAAGGCGCTGGTCCGCCTCCAGTCTCACAGACACCTGCCTGATTCCTGTCAGTTCTTCGGCACTGGTGTGGGTACTTCTGGAAAACTCCGGTGATATCAAAAAAGCGGAGGCCGGGATCAGATCAGAAACATGCAGAATGCTCTTCGCCTCCATGCTGGCGAAAAAGATACATAAAATCGCCAGTATCATGCCAAGAAAAAGGCAGATATAGCGATTTTTCCATTCATTTTTCTTCAATAGGCCTCACCTCGATACCTTAAAAAATTCGTCTCTATAATAGCAGATTTTCAGCGCTTTTTCAACTGTTTTTACACGGGGAAAAACAGACTGGAATACACCTGTTTTACAGGGATTCCAGTCTGCCTGCGCTTCATTTCTTATTATGGAAAATACTCTGTAACGGAAGCAGATTATTCAGCGTCTGTTGCTTCTGCATCAGCCTCAGCCTCTGCGTCATCTCCGTCAGCCTCAGCCTCTGTGCTTTCCTCTGCGTCAGCTTCATCTGCTGCGTCCTCGCTGTCATCAAATGGGATAACTGCGCCGTCATATTTCTTGTTGATGAAGTCTTTGATCTCGTCAGATTTTAATACGTCTACAAGAGCTTTGATCTTGTCGCTGTTCTCATTTCCTTCTTTTACTGCGATTACGTTTACATAGGTTTTTGCTGCTTCGGAATCAGAGGTCTCGTATGCAAGTGCATCTTTGGATACAGAGTAGCCAGCCTGAAGAGCATAGTTTCCGTTCAGGACAATGTAAGCAGTCTCTTCTGCAACACGTGCTACCTGCTCTGCTGCAAGCTCAACGATCTCTACGTTGTATGGGTTCTCCTCAATGTCGTTTACAGTTGCCTCAAGACCAACGCCATCTTTCAGAGTGATGATTCCGTTGTCCTGAAGAAGGAGAAGCGCTCTTGCCTCGTTTGTGGTGTCGTTCGGTACTGCGATTGTGTCGCCGTCTGCGATATCATCAAGGCTGGATTTTGTTCCCGGGTAAATTCCGAATGGCTCATAGTGGATTCCGCCTGCGTTTACAAGGTGGGTTCCTTTCTCCTCATTGAAGCTGTTCAGATATGGAATGTGCTGGAAGTAGTTTGCATCGAAATCTCCGCTCTCTACAACTTCGTTTGGCTGTACATAATCATCAAATACAGTTACCTCAAGGTCATATCCCTCTTCCTCAAGAATTGGCTTTGCTGCCTCAAGAATCTCAGAATGAGGTGTCTCGGAAGCTGCTACTGTGATGGTTTTGTCGTCATCTGCTGCGAATACAACGGATGTTCCAACGGTTCCAAGTACAAGTGCTCCTGTGAGTGCTGCTGCGATTAATTTTTTCATAATAAACTTCCTCCTTGTTTTTTGAAAAATATATTTAGTTTCTACATTACAATCATTTTTTATAATAAACAGGGGCTACTAAAAACTCCTGTCAATTATCGATTTTGGTTACTGCTCACAGATACCATTTCTTATAAAATAATCTGTGGCTTATTTTCTTTTATCCAGCTTGTTGGCTATGAACATACCAATTGTCTGGAAAATCTGTACCAGTACTACCAGAAGGATAACGGTCACCAGCATGATGTCCGTCTGCCAGCGGTTGTATCCGTAACGTACTGCAATGTCTCCAAGTCCGCCTCCTCCTACGGTTCCTGCCATTGCGGAGTAACCAAGGATAGTTCCTGTTACAATGGTAGCTCCTGAGATCAGGGATGTTCTTGCTTCTACCAGCATTACCCTAAATACGATCTGAAGATTGCTTGCTCCCATGGATCTTGCAGCCTCGATAACTCCCGGGTCTACCTCATTTAAGGAAGACTCTACCATTCGTCCGATAAAAGGGATTGCCGCAATGGTAAGGGGTACGATGGTGGCTGTGGTTCCATAGCTTTTTCCTACCAGAAATCTGGTGAATGGAATAAGCAGGATCAACAGGATCAGGAATGGGATGCTTCGGAAAATGTTTGCTATCACATCCAGAATCTTATATAGTACTGCGTTTGGCCGCAGACCCTCTTTGTCGGATACTTTCAGCAGGATTCCAAGAGGCATTCCAAATACATATCCGAAGAAGGTGGAAAACAGGGTCATATATAATGTTTCCCCTACACCTGCGATTATCATATCGGTTACTTGTTTCGTCCACATAATCAGTTCGCCTCCCCTATCTCAAGTCCACGTTCTGTAAGGAATTTCTTCATCTCCGGTACATTGGTACTGTCACTCATGAACTGGAGAATCATTTCTCCTTTGGCTACACCGCCTACGTTTTTGGTGTTTGCCTTCAGAATGTTTACAGGTTCGTGGAAGGTTAATATAAGGTTTGCGATTACTGGTTCGAATGCGGAGTTCTCAGAGAATACGATTCGAACGATTTCGCCGTCCTGGATTTCTGACTGGGTAAGCTTTTTGCTTTCTACATCGTTTCCAGAATCCTTGCTGATCAGTTCTTTGGCTACCTGTGATTTCGGGTGGCTGAAGATTTCTTCTACAAGGCCTTGTTCTTTTACTTCACCGTCTTTCATAATTGCCACATGAGTACAAATCTCACGGACAACTGACATCTGGTGGGTAATGATCACAATGGTGATTCCGAATTTCTGATTGATGTCCTGCAAAAGTTCAAGTATGGAGGATGTGGTCTGGGGATCCAGGGCGCTTGTGGCTTCGTCACAGAGCAGGATCTGTGGATCGGAGGCCAGGGCTCTGGCGATTGCCACTCTTTGTTTCTGTCCACCGGAGAGCTGTGCGGGATATGCTTTCGCTCTGTCTGCCAGTCCTACGATTTCCAGAAGCTCCAGGGCTTTTGCTCTTGCTTCGGCTTTTTTCTTCCCCTGGATGTACAGTGGGAAGCAGACGTTTTCCAGTACGTTTTTCTGCATAAGCAGGTTAAAATGCTGGAAAATCATTCCTATTTTCTCTCGCTCTTTGCGGAGTTCTTTTGGGGAAAATTCGCTGAGGGATTTTCCGTCTATTAATACTTTTCCTTCGGATGGTACTTCCAGAAAGTTCATACAGCGTACCAGGGTACTTTTTCCTGCACCGGACATTCCGATGATTCCGTAGATGTCTCCGGTTTCAATGGAGAGGCTTACGTGGTTCAGGGCTTGTACGGAACCGTCTTTGGTTTCGAAGGTTTTGCTCACATCTTGGATTAATATTGAAGACATGTCTTTCCTCTTTCCTTTAAGTGGTGTTTCATCGTCGATATGGTTACTATAACACAATTGAAGTAAAAGTGTTAATTCTTAAAAGTTAGGGCTAGTTATAGGATAAAACTATAGCTAAGGTGGACGCCAGCGGGGGGGTAGTGGGTGGGTGGTTAGGTTCAGCTTTAGTTGCAAATGGAAGTTTGCGTAAGTGAGTGGATTATCGTAATGCTTTGTCTTTGTATTTGGCAATTTCCTCCAGATATTTCTGCCCTAATTTACTAATCGTGGTGCCCTTCCTAGCGAGGTAGCCGATGGTCATGACCTCGTCGGAGTCTAGCTTCACGGCGCAGTAGTCGGAGCCGTTTAGTTCTTCGCAGATGATTCCGGAGCAGAGGGTGTAGCCGTTGAGGCCTACCATTAGGTTCAGGAGGGTGGCACGGTCGTTGGCTTTGATGAGGCGTTTGTATTCGTAGGTGCTCAGAACTTCTTCGGCGAAGTAGAAGGAGTTGTAGGTGCCCTGCTCGAAGGAGAGGCAGGGGTACTCGCGCAGGTCCTCCAGGGTGATCAGATCGCGGTCGGCCAGGGGATGCCCTTTCCACATGTAGACGTAGATGCTGCATTCCAGGATGGGATGGAATTCCAGGTTGGACTCGTGGAAAATCTTCTCCAGGACTTTGCGGTTGAAATCATTGAGGTACAGGATTCCAATCTCACTTTTGAAATCCTTTACATCGGTAATAATGTCATAGGTCCTGGTTTCGTGGACCGCGAACTCATACTCATCCATTCCGAACTGCTTGACCATTTCCACGAAGGCATTGACCGCGAAGGTATAATGCTGCATGGAAACACTGAATTTCTTCTTGGTTTGTTCCTTGGAAATATATTTGGATTCGATCAGGGCGTACTGTTCTACCACCTGACGGGCGTAGCCTAAAAATTCCTCCCCCTCAGGAGTTACCGAAATTCCACGGTTGGTCCTTCGAAAAAGCTCCACCCCAATTTCCTCCTCCAACTCCCGTATCGCCGACGAAAGACTTGGCTGTGAAATAAAAAGTGTACGCGCTGCCTCATTCATAGAATTTGAATTCGCTACGGTAATCGCATAGCGAAGCTGTGCCAGGGTCATACGGATTCCTCTTTTCTATACTGTACTTGACAAATGTCGTTTATACACGTCGTATCAATTAACAGAGATTACTCCAACGCTTGCTCATAGTCATCATAGTCATCATGTTCACTGCTCTCACCGCCCATTCTCACGCGAATGCCGTTGATCTCCACATCTTCCATGGGGATTACCAGGCATTTGCGGCCGTCGATGATGCGGGTTTCGACCAGTTCTACTTTCTCAGGCTCAACGTGGATGACAACGTCCGGGGTTTTGATCTCGAACTTGCGGGTGTTGGTGATGTTGGAGGCAACCATGGTGGCTTTTTCTCCGGCTGCCACGTCATACTGGTCATCGAAGGTTTCCAGCTTTTCCTCTTCTACGCCGCAGTCCTCAAAAAGGCGCTTCACCTCGGATTTGGTAAGTACCACCGGATCCGGAGAATCCTTCTGGGCTTCGATGATCTCGTTCAGCTTCTCATGAATGTTCACAACTGTATCGTACTGGCAGTCCTCGCCAAGAGTTTCCTCCACAAGCAGGTTAAAGGAATCTCTCTGTCCGCCAGCTGACAGCGGCGCTGTGCATCCGAACATCTCGTCCACAAAAACATCATGGAGCTGCTCTGCATTCTTGGCGTAATAGAGCATTCCGTGAATGTCTGTGCTTCTGTCATTAAACACCGGGAAAAGAAATCCATTTTCCGGCATTTCCACGATCCAGTCGCGGATACGGTCCTGGATCAGGTTTGCTTCCGCATTATAGCAAAGTCCCGCCTTGGACAGCTTCACCGGGCAGATGCTGCAAAGAATGTGCTCGTAGATTTCCTCGGAAGCGTCGTCCATCTCAATGCCGTCAGAGGTTTTTCCCGGAATATCGTATACGGCATGGACAAGGATTATGTAATAATTCTCCGGGTAGTCATAGTTCTCGATAATTTTGTCGTAAAAGCTTTCGATCAGCTGGTCATCCTTTAACTTGCTTTTGCGAAGCTTCATGAGGAATTCGTGCTTGCCGCCCTCTTTTTCCTCCTCTAATGGAAACTCCATATTCATCAGGTTCTTTCCCAGTGTACCGGAAAGTGTTTTCTTGAAAATCTCAAAATATTTGAACATCTCTTCCTCGGAAAGGGAAAGAAATGCTTCTTTCAGCTCTGTCTTTTTATTTTTCTCAGCATCTACATAGCAGCCGCAAATGCGGGTAATGTCGCAGTTGGCTGGTGTAAACTGCTTCTTGATTTCGGAAATCTCTTTTTTGTTCATGTGTATAAGCTCCTTCTATAAAAATAGCAGATCATGATTAATCGTCGTATAAAACAGTTCCTTAAATTTCTCCATATCCCGTGTCTGCCCAAGCGCCCACATCATCTTCGTCACAGACGCCTCCAGAGTCATGTCATAGGACTCCAGCACCGGGAAACGCTCCTTGATGATTTTTCCCACCTGGTAAACTTCCATATCACTGCCCTCATGGGTAACCTGGGTCGCCATGCACACCGGCTTCCCAGCCTCGATCCAGTGCCCAATTGCCTCCATGAAATCGTCATTTTCATAATGAGGCAGCCCGCCCACACCGAAGGACTCAATGATCAGCCCGTCATAAGCCGGGAAAAGGGCATCCAGCACCTTCCCGTCAATTCCAGGTATCAGCTTCAGAAGAAAAATCTTCTGGTTCATCTCATGGTAAAACACCAGCGGTTTGGTAGACTGGTCCTTGTCATCAATGTAGAAAATAATTTTCTGATCATGGATGGACGCAATATCCGGATAATTAATGCTGGAAAAAGCATTATAGCTTTTGGAAAATTCCTTCTTCGCCCGGGTACCTGCTATCACCTTGCCTCCAAACACAATGGAAATTCCATGGGCCCGGTCATGGGAAGCAAACCGCAGACTGTCCATCAGATTAGACCTTGCATCTGTAATTGCCAGATCAATAGGCTTCTGCGCTCCGGTAATTACAATGGGCCTGCGGTTATTCTGAATAAGATAAGACAAAGCCGCAGCTGTATATGCCATGGTATCGGTTCCATGGCAAAGCACAAACCCGTCATAAAATTCATATTTCGACTCAATCAGTCTCGCCAGCTTCAGCCAGTGATCTGCACACACATTGGTGCTGTCCAGGGCAAAGGGCTGCACCGTATCAATGGTACAGAATTCTTTCGCCTCCGGAATATATTCCAGCAATTCCTCCGCCGAAATCTGCGGTGCCAGTCCATCTGCTGTATATTTTGAAGCAATGGTACCTCCGGTAGCAATGAGAAGTATTTTTTTCATGCGTTTCTCCTTCATTTGATATTTGAACATCAACTCTTGGCAACTCGTCTGGCGCTGCACCATCTGCCAAAAAAGCCCGCCCGAATCTTCCCCAGGCAGGCTCTTTTATCATGTTATCCAACTTATGCAGTTCTCATTCGTTTACCTAAGAACTTCAATTATCGTTTAGCGATTCTTAGTTTTCCTCAGTTGTTTCCTCGGCAGTATCAGCAGAATCTGTACTTGCAGTCTCGCTGTCGGCACTCTCGTCTGCAGCAGTCTCATCGGTGCTGTCTGTACTCTCCGCTGCATCTGTCTCTTCTGTATCATCAGCTGCAGTCGTGTCCTCGCTGCTGTCAGCTGCCTCGCTGTCCTCAGAATCAGCTGCTTCACTGGTATCTGCTGCAGTATCTGTGCCTGCATCCTCGCTTGTATCAGCGGTGGTATCCTTGATTGTGAAGCTGTGGTCATCTGTAATTGTCAAAGTAGCAAGCACCTTATCATTCACAGTGATCTCTGCATCATCCAGCCACTGCTGGGTTGTCTCAGAATAATAGTTGCTGCGCTTGGTATTCTCAAGGGATTCCTTCTTGGAAGCAGTTGCATCCTCATCATTTACCTTGTCCATACGAAGAACATATACGTTGGTATCTGTCTCAACCAGCTCATCATAAACCTCTCCGTCCTTCAGAGTTCTAAGAGCCTCAACAACTGCATCATCATAGGAATTGGAAATATCCTCGTCATCACTGTCATTTGTGAAAATAGTTCCGGTCAGTCCGCTGTAAGTATCATCAACAGCCTTGGCTGTCTCGCCCATATCTGCTGTCGGATCCTCTTTCATCTTATCCAGGATCTCCTGTGCCTGCTCCTTGCGGGTAGCAATATCATCATCGGTAAGGTCATCTCCACTGATGGAAATACTTACATAGCTGAAAGAAGACTGCTGTGCCTCCTCATCCGTTATGTTAACCTCAGCCTCGTTGCGGATCGGATCGTAAATTCTCTGTCGGTAAGTCTCAAGCTCCAGAAGAGTCTTAACCTGATCTTCGGAAACAGCAAGCTCCTTCAGAGTGTCCTCGTCATTGTCCTGCATAAACTGTGCTGCTGCATCTGCAATAGCAGTCTCATCATCAGAAGTAACCTCAACGCCATAGTCTGCAGCCTTCTCCTTCATGATGTACATCAGCTCAACCTGCTCCAGGAACTGTCCTACAGCCTGCTCGCCGTATGTAGTGCCAGCATCTTCGTCTACAACCTGGCTCCAGATATTTCCAGCACTTCCCATAAAGCTCTTATACATGGCAACCGTCTGTGCCTGTGACTCACGTGCGTACAGACTTACAACCCCCATAGGAATGTCTGTGCCATCCACAGTTGCAACGGTCTTCTCTCCATCTATAGACTTACTTCCACATCCGGAAAGCATTCCAATTGCCATTACGCCACTTAATGCCACTACGGTTGTGTTCTTCACGATTTTCTTCATATTGATCACCAATTACCCTTTCACTGATGTGCCACTGAGTCACCACGCACAGCCGGCATGATCCCCCAATGCGGACACGCTAATAAGAGTATAAAACTTTTTTCCCATGAGGGCAAGTAGAAAGGGGAAAATCTGATAGAATTCACACAATTTTCGCGAATTTCCATCGGATTTTCCCCACCCAAAGCCTACTTTAAATCAAAATATCCGAAAGCATTCAACAGCCCAGCCGTCTACTGCTTTTCGCTCTTTCCTTCCTCTTCCACCAGTTCCATCAGTTCCTTCGCAAACACCGTCAGTGCCTGCACAATATCCCCCACCGGCGCAAACAGGAATTTCGGCTCTTTGTCCGGCTTGAACTGCAGCTGTCTGCGGTATTTGGCAACCAGCGGCGGAATTCCCTCCGGGTTCAGCTTTGCACTTTCATAAAGGGTAATGCGGATTTCCTTTTGCAGCTGCTTGATTTCTGTAATATATCCCTGATGAGCCACAGCCTTCAGTCTTGCAATGGCAAGCAGATTCAAAACAGCTTTCGGCGGCTCACCGAAACGATCGATCAGCTCCTCCAGCATATCATCATACTCCTGCTGGGACTCAATTCCCGCAATACGCTTGTAAATGTCCAGCTTCTGGAACTCATTGCTGATATAAGTATCCGGGATAAACGCATCCATATTCAGATCAATGGTGGTCTCGAAATCCTCCATTGTGTGAATGCCCTTCGCCTCTTTGACCGCCTCGCTGAGCATTTTGCAGTACAGGTCATAACCCACTGCATTCATGTGTCCATGCTGCTGCGCTCCCAGCAGATTTCCTGCGCCGCGAAGCTCCAGGTCACGCATTGCGATCTTAAACCCGCTTCCAAGATCTGTAAATTCCCGGATCGCAGAAAGACGTTTCTCCGCCACTTCCCGCAGCATGGTATTTCTCCTGTACATAAGGAAGGCATAGGCCGTCCTGTTGGAGCGCCCGATTCGTCCTCTTAACTGGTAAAGCTGGGAAAGTCCGTATTTGTCAGAATCATGGATGATCATGGTATTTACATTGGAAATATCCAGCCCAGTCTCAATAATCGTGGTAGAAACCAGCACATCAATATCCCCATTGATAAAGTCATACATTACCCGTTCCAGTTCCCGCTCGCTCATCTGTCCATGGGCAAAATCCACCCTGGCTTCCGGAACCAGCTTGCTGATCCGAAGGGCAACCTCGTCAATATCTGTCACCCGGTTATAAACGTAATAAACCTGTCCTCCTCGCCGAAGCTCTCTTCCGATTGCCTCGCGAACGGTCTCCTCGTCATACTCCATAACATAAGTCTGAATAGGCATACGGTCCATAGGCGGCTCCTCCAGCACGCTCATGTCACGGATTCCGATCATGCTCATATGGAGGGTTCTGGGAATCGGCGTTGCAGTCAGGGTAAGCACATCAATATCCTTTTTCAGCTGCTTGATCTTCTCCTTATGGGTAACGCCGAAACGCTGCTCCTCATCAATGATCAAAAGCCCCAGATTCCGGTACTCCACATCCTTGGAAAGCACTCTGTGGGTACCGATCACAATGTCCACCTGGCCCTTTTTCAGATCCTGGATGGTCTTTTTCTGCTGGGCAGAAGTTCGGAAACGGCAGAGAAGATCCACTCGCACCGGGAACTCCTTCATTCTCTGGATAAATGTGTTGTAAACCTGCTGGGCCAAAATGGTGGTAGGCACAAGATACACAACCTGTCTGCTCTCCTGCACTTCCTTAAAGGCAGCGCGAAGGGCAACCTCCGTTTTGCCATAGCCAACGTCACCGCAAACCAGACGGTCCATGATCTTGGTGCTCTCCATATCCCGCTTGGTATCCTCAATGGCATTCAGCTGATCCTCGGTTTCCTCATAAGGGAACATTTCCTCAAACTCACGCTGCCATACGGTATCCGGTCCGCATACATATCCCTCTTTTTCCTGGCGCACCGCATAAAGCTTCACCAGCTCTTTGGCGATATTTTTGACCGCGCCCTTTACCTTTGACTTGGTGCGGTTCCACTCCTGGTTTCCAAGCTTATTCAGCTTCGGCGTCTTGGCAGTGTCCGCGCCGGAATATTTCTGCAGGGCATCCAGCTGGGTTGCCAGAATATACAGATTGCTTCCGTCCCGGTACTCGATCTTGATGTAGTCCTTGACAACTTTGTCCACTTCCACCTTCTCGATTCCCCGGTAAATTCCAAGTCCATGCTTCTCATGAACCACATAATCCCCGATGGAAAGCTCTGCAAAATCCTGGATTCGCTTTCCATTGTAGGTTTTCTTCTTTTTCTTCTTTTTCTTTTTTTTCTGCTCCTGACCGAAAATATCTGTTTCCGTGATCACCGCAAACTTGATCAGCGGATACTCAAAGCCTTTCCGGGCATGACCGTACATTACCATAATCTCGCCTGGATGAATCTGGCGGTCATAGTCCTGTCCGTAAAAAGCATTCAAGTCATTTTCCCGAAGGTCCTTCGCCAGTCGTTCCGCCCTGGTACGAGAACCAGAAAGCAGGGCAATCTGGTAACCCTGTTTCTTATATTTCTTCAGATCCTCCACAAGAAGCTCGAAGCTGCTGTTGTAGGAGGTCACGCTCTGCACGGTCAGATTAAATTTCTCCGGAGCAAAATTCCACTCCACAGCCCGCGGTTCCAGTGCAGACAAAGAAACTGCCCTGCACTTATTCAATTCTTTTTGCACTTTGGAAAATTCACACAGCCACTGTACCGGAAGATCCTGCTCCCCCTTTTCCTCCCTGTGCATACGGCTCTGGCGGTACTCTTCCTCTACGCCAAGTCCGTTTTCCAGAATACGGTTGGGCTCATCCAGAAACAGCAGTGTTTTTTCCCTGGGAAAATAATCCGGGAAGGATACCAGCCTTTTGCCGCTGGTCCATTCCACTGCCGGATAGATGGCGATCTCGTCCAGGTTTTCCAGGGACCTCTGGCTCTCCGCGTCAAAGCTTCGAATGGAATCTACTTCGTCTCCCCACAGCTCGATTCGCCAGGGATTCTCTTCTGTCAGGCAGTAAATATCCACAATTCCGCCCCGCACGGAAAACTGTCCCGGCATTTCCACCTGGCCTACCCGCTCGTAGCCCAGATCCACCAGCGCCTTTTTCAAAAGATCCATATTGATAACGCTGTCCCCGTAAAAATGCAGTACTTTTTTGCCGATTTCTTCCAGGGGCATCAGGTAGTCCATACAGCCGTCAATGCTTGTGACAACAGTCAGGTCCTCCTGCTCCAGAAGCGCCTTTACCACACACATTCTCTGGCGAATCAGCAGATTTCCCTGAATATCTGCCTGGAAAAACAAAAGATCCTTCGCCGGATAAAACAGGGTATCCTTATTATAAAAGCGCAGGTCCTCGAAGGTTTCCTTCGCCTGGCGCTCATCTCCTGCGATTACAAGGCGCAAGGGTGCTTTGCCGGAAAGTCCATGGATCAGGTGCGCCTTCTGGGACTCCAGACAGCCTGTGATCTGAACAATTCCCTGGTTCTTCTCAAGGCTTTTTTCTATTTCTTCAAATTCTGCCATCCCCTTCAGGGGCTGGGTAAATGAAAGCATGGCTTTCCTCCTTTATCGATTTTTGCCGCCCCAGGAGCATATTGAAAAAAAGTTCCAGGGGCAAAAGAAGCCCAGCTTACTGACTGGACTTCCTTCATTACTGTTTTCTATGCATCACGAAGTATATTGCTGAGCTAACTACTCAGTAACCCTCTTTCGATTATATTCATTCATGGCCGCATCCGGACCATCTGTGATGATTTTTTCTACTGCATCTGCGGCAAGCTCAATGGCCTCATCCACACGCTTGCGGTCATCTGCTGAAAAACGTCCAAGCACATGATCAGCAAGATCCCATCCCTTTGGCTTAGCGCCTACGCCGACCTTCACACGCATAAACTTCTGTGTGCCCAGTCTGCCGATGATATCCTTCAGGCCATTGTGGCCTCCTGCGCTGCCCTGCTTGCGGATGCGAAGCTGTCCTGGCTCCAGGTCAATGTCATCCTGGATGATGATCAGCTCGCTCTCCGGATCAATCTTGAAATATGCTGCCATCTCCTGCACCGGACCGCCGCTGAGATTCATGAAAGACAAAGGCTTCATGAAAATCACCTTCTCGCCGCCGATAAAGCCGGAGCCATACATGGCATTAAATTTTACGCCGCCCTGTGGAATCTTATGACGCTCCACAAGCACGTCAATTGTATCAAAACCCATATTGTGGCGGGTCGCCTCATACTGCTTCCCGGGGTTTCCCAGTCCAACAACTAAATACATAATCTACAATCCTTATATTCATCAGTTAAAGTAAACCATTTCATCTGCCAGCGGCTCGCATGGAGTTACATTCTCTGCATAGAGCACGATTCCCTCGCCCTGGTATTCTGAACGGTTCTCAAACGCAACCTTGGCAGTTACCTCTACCCATTCGCCTGGCTTCAGCTTCGGCGCATAAGCACTCTTGCAGATATAGCCAAGGAAAGAAGTGTCATCTGCACAGCAGGTCATAGCAGTACGTCCTGGAATAAAGAACTTGCTTCCCATTCCTCTCGGGCGTCTTGCACGGGCCTTGAAGCGCAGTGTTTTACCAACGTAACGATCTGGATGATCCATGGCATCCACAAACCAGATACCGTAATCTTCCGGCGGAATATCCACGATATCTGCATCCAGGTCAAATGGCATCTGATCTGCGAAGATATCTGTCATCTCCCCTTCTTCATCCTCAAAAATAACCTCGGCACTTGGGTTTACCACTTTAATGCTTCTGCGGAAATTGGAAAGAGGATATTCCATCTTGCTGCGGTTGAACACTACCATATCCGCATTGCGGACCATATCCATGAAAAGGGATTTCATGTTCTGCATGTAAACCTGAAATGTGCTTGCATCCACACAGGTGATGTGCTGCTCAATGCCCCAGCCCTGGGGAAGGCGCATTTCCTCAAATTTGCTTACCAGCCACATTCCATTGTATTCCATAACCACACGCTCCGGCTGGTGGATAATATCAAGAGCCTGGAGACGCTCCGGTGTAAACTCTTCTTCCTTCTCAATAACCTCTATGACAACATTGTCCTTTGCAAGGGCATCCTCATCATATTCTTCCTCACCCTCTTCGCAGAGAATAAGAAGTGTTTTGCCCTCTGTGCGAAAATAATCCTGCTGCAGGGTAAAGCTGAGGAAAGAGGTCTTGCCGCTTTCCAGGAATCCGGTTATGAGATAAATCGGTACTGTAATTTCATCCATGTTACAGAAACCTCCCTGTATTTTTTACTGTCATTATGCTACGCCGAAAAGTTCAGCCAGCTTGTCTTCCTTCAGTTTGGAACCGATCACGCAGAGACGTCCTGTGTACTCCGGTGATCCCTCACGGATCTCAGTTTCTTCCGGAACCATATCAAAGTAGATCCAGGTTCCATCCTCTGCCGGAAGCATTCCCTTTGCACGGAGAATTACGCCATATTCCTCTGAAGCGGAAAGGCTTTCAAGCATCTTCTCAAGACCTTCTCGTGTGAATTTCTTGATTGTCTCACGTCCCCAGCTTGTGAATACTTCGTCTGCGTGATGATGGTGATGATCATGATGATGTCCGCAGCCGCACTCCTCATCGTGATCGTGGTGATGATGCTCGTGATCATGGTCATGTCCACAGCCGCACTCCTCATCATGGTCGTGGTGATGATGCTCGTGATCGTGGTCATGTCCGCAGCCGCACTCTTCATCATGGTCGTGGTGATGATGTTCGTGATCGTGGTCATGTCCGCAGCCGCACTCCTCGTCATGGTCGTGATGATGATGCTCATGATCGTGGTCGCACTCTTCATCATGGTCATGGTGATGCTCGTGATCATGGTCATGTCCGCAGCCGCACTCCTCATCGTGATCGTGGTGATGATGGTGCTCATGCTCTTCCTTCAGAAGTTCATCTGCCAGGGAAACCGGATGCTCCATAACCTCAAGGATCTTCTTGCCGTCCAGCTTCTCAATTGGAGTAGTGATGATAGCAGCCTTCTCATTGATGGAACGAAGAAGCTCCATAGACTCCATAGCTTTCTTCTCATCTACAATATCGGTACGGCTCATGATAATAGCGCCGGCATACTGTACCTGGTTGTCAAAGAACTCGCCGAAGTTTCTCATATACATCTTGCATTTCTTTGCATCCACTACTGTGGTGTAGCTGTTCAGCTGGATGTCTACATCTTCCTCAACACCCTGTACAGCCTTGATCACGTCGGAAAGCTTACCTACGCCTGATGGCTCGATCAGGATACGGTCCGGATGATATTTCTCTACAACTTCCTTCAGAGAAGCACCGAAATCACCTACCAGAGAGCAGCAGATACATCCGGAATTCATCTCACGAATCTCAATACCTGCATCCTTCAGGAAACCGCCGTCAATACCAATCTCACCAAACTCATTCTCGATCAGTACTACCTGCTCGCCTTCAAAAGCCTCTTTCAGAAGCTTCTTGATCAGTGTTGTTTTACCGGCTCCAAGGAAACCGGAGATAATGTCAATCTTTACCATTTTGTATTTCCCCTTTCTATTCTACGGGGCACCAGATTCGCATCTTCAGAATTTTTTTTCAAAAAATTCCAAGAATGCTTTATTCGGCACCGGGATTTTCGCATAACATGTTTTGACCAGGAAGCATAAATACCCCCTGGTTCTTTGCCTCTTGGCAGGGCTAGAGCATGTTTGAAAAAGGCCCTAGTTTGCCCTACCTGTCAGAAAAGGGGACATGACAATGTCACATCCCCCCTGATATATTATCCCAAATTCACAGATTTATGCAGATCAGCCGTTGATCATGAAGTGCATAAGCTTATCAATATCTTCTTTCTCATATGCAACAATCTCAAGCTCCGGAATCTCACCGTTGGAGAAGATGTTTGCAAGAGATACATACTGTGATAATTTAGATTTCAGGTTCAGTCTGTCTCCTTCGCCAGTTACCAGCTCTACTTTACCTGCACAGCTGTCTACTACACTAAAAAATTTCTCAATGTCTTTAATATTAGATACCTTCATGTCAATATTCTCCTTTCAACATGTAACACTTTTTTCCATTTCTTTTCGTCGGGCTCATTATAGCGCAACTTTTCCCAAATTTCAACAGATTTTTGGGCTTGTGAGAAAAATCCCCAACAGTCACAAACAAAGCCTGATTTTGCCCGGTTCTTTAGGCATTTTTATTACGGATTCTCTGATTACAGAATGTTTTAATACTGGAAGATCGCCACTCCGTAAGCTGGAAGGGGATATGCAAAGGAAAACGGACGGTTGTCGCATTCCTGTTTCTCTGCCTTAAATACCTTCTTCGCTGTCATGCCGTTCTCATCCAGAAGCTGCGTGTACTGTTTCTTCTTGGGAACGCCAACCCGGTAGTCCGGACGGTCCATAGGGGTGAAGTTGCAGATCACCAGAAGATTATTTCTTCCTGTAGGAGACTTCCTTACAAAGCTGTAGATGCTTCTGTCCCCGTCATCTGCATTGATCCACTCGAATCCGGAAGGATCTGTATCCATTCCGTAAAGTGCCGGATACTTGCGGTACATCTTCAGAAGAGCCTTCACGAAATCCTTCAGGTCGCGATGCTTCTCTTCTCCCAGAAGGAACCAGTCAAGTTCTCTCTCCTCGCTCCACTCACGAAGCTGACCGAATTCCTGTCCCATGAACAGAAGCTTCTTGCCAGGGTGGCAGAACATAAAGGTATAAGCAGCCTTCAGGTTCTTAAACTTGTCATCCGGCTCTCCCGGCATTTTCTCCAGCATGGATTTCTTCAGATGCACAACCTCATCATGGGAAATGACCAGAACATATTTCTCACTGTATGCGTAGGTCATGGAGAATGTCATCTTATTATGATTAAACTTACGGAAATAAGGATCCAGCTTCATGTATTCCAGGAAATCATTCATCCAGCCCATGTTCCATTTCAGGGAAAATCCAAGTCCGTCATCCTCAGCCTTACCTGTAACCTTCGGCCATGCAGTAGACTCTTCTGCGATCATGACCGTTCCATGATTTCTTCCCAGGACAACCGTATTCAGGTGCTTGAAAAACTCGATTGCTTCCAGGTTCTGGTTTCCACCATATTTATTTGCTACCCACTGGCCGTCATTTTTGCCATAGTCCAGATACAGCATGGACGCAACTGCATCCACACGCAGTCCGTCTACATGGCATTCCTCGATCCAGAACAGGGCATTGGCAATGAGGAAGTTCTTAACTTCCGGTCTGCCATAGTTGTATATCTTGGTTCCCCAGTCCGGGTGCTCGCCCTGTCTCGGGTCTGCATGCTCATAAACTGCTGTGCCGTCAAAATTAGCAAGACCGTGTGCATCCTTGGGGAAATGGGCAGGTACCCAGTCCAGGATAACACCAATCTTCTGTCTGTGAAGATAATCTACCAGATATTTAAAATCCTGTGGAGTACCATAGCGGGATGTAGGCGCATAATATCCAGTTACCTGGTAGCCCCAGGAGCCGTCAAATGGATGCTCTGCAATTCCCATCAGTTCCACATGTGTGTAGCCCATATCCTTTACATACTGAGCCAGCTTCACTGCCAGCTCTCTGTAATTGTAAAAGCCCTTCTCGTCCTCTTCGGTAGCCGGATGCTTCATCCAGGAGCCCGGATGCACTTCATAAATGGACATGGCATTCTTGGTCTCATCGAACTTCTGGCGGTTCTTCATCCAGGTTCCGTCTTTCCACTTAAAGTCGCGGATGTCTGTAATTCTGGATGCAGTTCCCGGTCTTAATTCTGCCTCATTGGCATAAGGGTCTGCTTTGTAAATGTGCTCCCCGTTCATTCCAATAATAAAGAACTTATACAGCTGGCCAATCTTCGCGCCTGGAACAAATGTTTCAAATACACCGATCGGGCCTGCCTTCGTCATGGGGTTCGCCTGTTCATCCCATTCATTAAATTCTCCAATTACCGAGACCCCCTGTGCATTGGGTGCCCATACTGCAAAATAGACGCCCTCTTCATCACCATCCTTCACAGGATGTGCTCCAAGCTTTCTGTAAATATCATAATGGGTTCCCTGTCCAAACAGGTACTGATCGAGTTCTGTAAACTGTAATTTCTCTCCCATCAGAAAGTTACCTCCCTAAACTTTCATTCATGAATATTTCTGTACAAACAGCTATATTCTTTTCGTAAAAATCCTTACGCACATTATAACATACTCTTTTCCTCCACGCCACAATTAAATTGTCTATTATTTCCAAAAACATCATACCAAAATCGAGCTTTCCTGTAAAAAAATACGCCTGTACTTTCGAAATTTCTTCTAAAGTACAAGCGTTATTTTCGTTAAATATTATTCGCTGGAATTGCTTCCATCTTCACTGCCGTCGGAATAGTCTTCACTGCCGTCGCTGCTGCTTCCATCCTCAGAACCATCGCTGGAATCTTCTGTACTGTCAGAAGTGTCTGCATCAGATGTACTGTTTCCTGCATAGCCAGGCACAAGACCCTCATCCAGAATATCCTGCCAGAAGTTGTTGTAAGAAGCATTCTGAAGAGTAACATTCTTAGCCTCTGCCATCTCGCTTACGGTAACAAGCTTAAAGCCCATATTGATCAGTTCCGGAATAATCCTCTCCGCAGCTTTTACGGAAGGCTCATGAATATCATGCATCAGAATAATGGTACCGTCTTTGATCACACTGCTGTTATCCTGCATAATGGATTTGTAGTCAAGATCCACATCCTTATACTTCCAGTCAAGGGAATCCAGAGACCACATGAAGAACGGTTTCCCCACCGCATTCATAATGTCCTCGTTGGCATTTCCGTAAGGAGCTCTCACTACAGTAGAAGCCTGACCGCAGGCATCGATCAACGCCTGGTCTGCATCATTAAACTCCTTCACTACACTGTCCAGGCTCAATTCATACATATTGGCATGATCCCAGGAATGGTTGCCGATCTCGCAGCCAAGCTCCAGCATTCTCTTCACGTCATCCTGATAGTTCTGAACATTCTGGCCAAGCATGAAGAAGGTTGCGTGTGCATTATTTTCTTCCAGGCAGTCCAGAAGCTCAGAGGTATACTCTCCCGGGCCATCATCAAATGTCAGTGCAATCATCGGACGCTTCTCAGAAGCATTATAGGAACCATCGTCGTTAAAGTAATAATCCTGTGATCCCTTTGTCACCCACCCGGTCTGCATATAGCCATTGTCATCAAAGGCATATGTCACACCGTCAATTTCCGCAAAGCCACCTGTATAATATGTACCGTCCGCATTCTGATACCAGCGGCCGTTGTCATCCTCATGCCATCCCGGTGTAAGGGTGGAAACCTTAGTCAGATCGCTCTGCCCTTTCAGAGGCTGCCGCTGTGCAGCTGTAGGATCCGCGGTCTGCTCCGCATCTGCCTGCACCTGCTGGGACTCCCCGGTACTCTTCCCTCCAATGCGGCTCACAATAGGAAAAATCACCCCGCGTATTACAAATATGACGGCAAGTACCATAGCCACCACATAAGTAATCAGCTTAATGATCTTCCTTCGTCGTATCTGGCGCTGCTTTTTACGCATTCTTTCGCGTATAACACTTCTATCCATTTATAACTTCCCTCTTTATCCGTTGTTGCAAAAATCCCTTATAACACTTTTTTCAGTTCCAGATCGTCTGTTACCAGCAGGATGTCAGCTTCTTTTCCCACAGAAAGAGAGCCGACCTCATCGTAAATGCCAATGCTTTTAGCCGGGTTTCTTGTAGCCGCAAAAACAGCTTCCTCCACAGGCACACCGAAAGAAACTACCTTGCGCATGCAGTCATACAGGTTAGTAGCGGAGCCTGCAATGGTACCGTCCTTCAGGGTAGCCTTGCAGTCCTTCATGGTTACTTCCTGTCCGCCCAACTGGTAGGTTCCATTCTCCATACCGGTGGCCATCATGGAATCACTGATCAGTACAATTCTCTCCGGTCCGAACATTCTAAAGGTTCCACGGATTACAGAAGGATGGATATGAATTCCGTCACAGATCATTTCCACCATGCACTGCTCATCATCAGAGGCTGCACCGATCAGTCCCGGTGCTCTGTGAGCCAGCGGCTGCATGGCATTATAAAGATGGGTCACATGATGCGCGCCTCTTCTCATTGCCTCAGATGCCGTCTCATAGTCTGCACCTGTATGTCCAAGGGAAATACAAACCTCGTTATGTACTTCGTCAATAAACTCCATAGCCCCTTCTACATTCGGAGCCAGAGTCACAAGCTTCACCATATTGCCGGAATAAGCATTCAGCTCACGGAAAAATTCTGCGTCCGGTTTGCGGATATAGCCTTCTACATGGGCACCTTTTTTCTTCGGGTCCAGGAACGGTCCCTCCATATTAATGCCTCTTACTGTAGCACCTTCCGGGAAATCTCCTACTGTCTTTATGGTTGCGAAGATTTCCTTCAGTTCCTCTGCCGGAAGTGTCATGGAGGTCGGACAATAGGAAGTCACTCCATGGCTCTTCTCATATTTCAGAATAATCTTAAGCCCCTCCGGGTCTGCATCGGAAAAGTCGTGGCCAAATGCACCGTGGCTGTGTACATCCACCAGTCCCGGAAGCACCTTCAGTCCTTTGGCATCTATTACAGTCTTGTCTGTAACCTCTGCCTCAGTGGCTACGATCTTATGATTCTCTACATATAAATCCTGTATCTGAAAACTTCCATCTTCCTGAAATACTTCTCCATTTTTAATGATCATGATTATTCTGCCCCCTCCTGGGATGAATCTTCTGTATTGGTATCCTGTGCATCTGCATTACTGTCAGCTTTCTCGCTGTCTGCACCGTCATTTGCAGTATCCTGTTTCTCTTCCTCTGTTTCACCAGCGGCTGTCTGCTCTTCACCAGCCTCATCTGTGGTCTGTCCCTCTTCGGTATCTGCTGCCTCTGCATCTTCTCCTGCAGTCTGGTCATAGTTTGCATTTGCAATAATAAAATCTTCAACTCGCATCAGGCCAATGGTCTCATCTACTGCAACCTGACCATAAGTGTCAATCAGTGCAGCAAGATCACCGGATGCATACTGCTCAACCAGCTGATCCTGAATAGCAAGGCACTCCTCATCATCCAAAGTCATGCCCTCTGCATCCATAATCCCCTGAATGATCAGATTCTGTTTTACCTTCGCCTGTGCATACTGCCGGCACTGCGCTTCGAAATCATCCATAGACACTCCCTGGGACTCTACAAAGTCTTCCAGTTCCATATCCGCCTGCTTCGCATATGCCTCCGCCTGCTTTTTAAAGGTCTCCACAGCATCATTTACATCCTCCTCCGGGTATTCCACAACCTCAGAATTGGTATATACGGTATTCCATGCAGTGCTTCTAAGGCTGTTCTCCGCCTGCTCCTGGTTCTCCTGCTCAAGCTCACTGCGCACAGATTCTTTGTACTCATCAGTATTCTGATAATCTGTATTGGCAGTTACCCAGTCGTCGGTCAGTTCCGGCGGACGCTTAAAGCTCTGCACCGTAATCTGGAATACAGCTTCCTGTCCTGCCAGATCTGAACTTCTGTAGCTCTCCGGGAAAGTAACGGTGACATCCTTGGTCTCGCCCTTCTTCATTCCCACGATTCCTTCCTCAAATCCCGGGATCATGGTGCCGCTTCCGATCACAAGATCGTAATTATTGGCAGTTCCTCCCTCAAATGCCTCACCATCCTTGGTTCCTACGAAATTAATGGTAGCGGTATCGCCGTTCTGAATAACTGCATCTGCATCATTCACTGTTTCTGATTTATTCTGGAGGTTCTCGGCAACACGATTGTCTATATCTGTGTCTGTAACCTCCTGTACGGTATTGTCCAGGGTGATTCCCTTATAATCTGCAATCGTGACGTACTTCTCAACACTGTCAACGGAAACCAGGCGGGTGTTGCCCTCAGAATCTGTCTTGGATGATAAGGTATCTGCCTCCTGCTCAGTAGCCTGTGCGTCACTTGAGTCTGCCTCGCTTTTATTATTTCCACAGCCATTCACGGCAAGTGCCATGCACATTACCAGCGCTGCAAGATATGCTTTTCTTTTCATACTAAATAAACTCCCTTCAGTTTCTCTTCTATTAAAACTAACATATTTTCTTCCAAAAAGAAAGCCTGCCGACACATTTCATTTTTTCTTAAGAATTAGAGCGTGTTTGATAAAAGCTTTCTGATCAGCCGCCGTTCATAGGCGGTACCGGAGTCGGTCTGGAAGAATCAAATACTTCACTTGCGTCAAACAGATCCGCCAGCAGATCCGGATTGTAATACATTCGGTATCCGTCCACATTTCTTCTTCCCATGCGGAAATATTCATCTGTGATCTGTACAAAATATTTATTGGAATCTACATTGCAGTAATAATCATAGCCCTGTGACTTCAGATAATTAAACTTCTCATCTCCTGTGTAAGCGCCTCCATTATTAATGTCCGCACCAAATGCAAAGATGATAATGTCTGTTCCTCCAATAAGCGGATCCACATTTTCCTTGAAATTGGTAGTATCGGTCTGGAGACGTTCCATGGAAACCGTGGACATATTCTTGTGTCCCCATGTGTGGCTGGCAAAGGTCCAGCCCTCTTTTTTCATGGCATCTGCAACTTTCTTGGCTCCTGCCCGCTCTGTTTCCAGGTCAAAATCCGGGTGCGCATTCAGCCATGCAAGCTTGTCATCATTCAGGTCATCCGGTCTTGTCTGGTAGCTGATATCCGTGCGATAGCCCAGAATACCGTTATATCCGGTCAGTGCCACAATTCCCTTATGTCCGTGATATGCAAAATCCGGATGCGCTTCCACAAAACGGTCGATCAGCGGCACAACATCATAGTCGCCCACCACAGTGCTTCCATCATCCTGCACATACTCATTGCGCACCTTGCCGTCCTCATCTACGACAAGCTTAGTGGCAATTCCGTCTCCGTCCTGGGAATGATAGTAGCACACATCATCCTGTGATAATACAAAGGGCGTCTTGCCCTCAGGCAGATAAACGGTCTTGGCTTTCATATTGCCGTCATCATCAAGTCCTGCCAGGTCGTAAAGGTTGACCATGACATACCCTTCCTCATACATGATCTGGGTAATCTTGTTAAACTCATCCATCGTGGTCATTACCTGATTGTAGCCATCCTGCTTGTAGTCCCCGTCAAATGCCTTGGAGGTGTCTACAATAAGAGAATGGTAAAAAATATGTGTCACCTGCTCCGGGGACCAGGCTACGCAATTGTCTTTTTCTTTTTTGTATTTCTTCGCTGCATTCTGAAAATGCACATTATATTGATATGCATTGTCATTTTTCAAAAGCTTGATGGCTCCGTCATAATCGTACTGAGCCGCCTTATTCTTGGCAGTGGTCAGAACCTTCTTCTCATGGCGAACCTGTCTGTGGATAAAACCTGCTCCTGCGGCGGCTGCCTGGGGCATGAAATCTGCCTCTGCTTTCACCGGAGCCTGTGTCACAGTAGGATCTGCTGTTTTATTTTCCTCAGAATCTGCTTCTTCGTCATCCGCATTTCCTGAATCATCTGGATTCTCTGCTTCCTTTGAGTCTTCGGATTCAGCTGAATCCGCCGGATCTGTCGTCTCTTTGGAATCTTCCGTCTCATTCTGCTCTTCCGATTCTTTCTCCGGAACAGGCGTTGCCGTAGCTTCCGCTGTTTCTGTATCTTCTTTCTTCTCAGGAATCAAAGCTTTCGCACGGGTTACAAGGGTCTCCACACCATCCTTCAGTCCGATCTGATCACCCCAGAAATATCCTGCTCCTCCAAGGAGTATCAAAACAGTAACAATAAGAGCCAGATTACGATTCCGCATCTGCCTCTTCTTTCTCTGAAGATTACGCTGGTGTCTCTCTTTCCGCCGCTCTTCATAATACGCTTCTTCCTGCTTACTCTCCTTGTCTAATTCCTGTAATTCTTTATCAAGCGTCCCTTCCGTATTGCTGTCGGGGGCTTGTTTTTCTTCCAGAACAGAAGTCTCCTGCTGTTCTGTATCCGTTTTCTTCATATTGTGTATAACTCCTTATTTGTCCTGTCAGCTCCCCCCGTTGATCTGTTATGGGAAACAGCATGGAACATATCTGTCTTGCTCATAACAGGCTGTCACAAACTGATTCGACAGCGATTCTGACATTAACATTTTAACCATATCAGATAAAACTATCCATTTTGTAACCGCTGTTTTCCATTATACATGATATTTATATGAATTACCACCTATTTTCCCACAATTCTTCCCTGCCATATCTTGTCAGGATGCCGATTTTTTAATTGCCTTTTCTATAAAACAATGGTAAAATAGAGTTTATGTAAGCAATAAGAAACTTTTTATGGTAGGAGGATAAGTATGCATCCAGTAACAATTGTCCTTCTGGTGATTCTCGTAATCCTCATCGGATTACTGATTGGTTTGTATTTCTTTGGCAAGAAGACCCAGAAGAAACAGGAAGAACAGCAGGCACAGATCGAAGCAAGCAAACAGACCGTTTCCATGCTCGTTATTGATAAGAAGAGAATGCCACTTAAGGAATCCGGTCTCCCACAGATGGTCATTGACCAGACTCCCAAGCTTCTTCGCCGTTCCAAGCTTCCCATCGTTAAGGCTAAGGTTGGTCCGAAGATTTCCATTCTTATCGCAGATGAGAAGGTATTCGACCTGATCCCGGTGAAGAAAGAGATCAAGGCAGAGGTCAGCGGACTTTACATAGTTGGTGTCAAAGGCATCCGCGGCAATCTGGAAGCCCCGGCCAAGAAGAAAAAAGGCTTCTTCGCCCGCTTTAAGAAATCTGCAGAGGAAGCTCAGGCAGCCCAGACCGAGACCAAGAAATCCAAGAAGAAAAAATAATTCAAAAATGCCCTGCATCGCTGCGGGGTGTTTTTTTATCGTTTCATAGGAATCAAAATCTTCAGTTCAAACCAGTTATCCGTCTTGCCGGCAACCACAGAGCCGCCGTATTTTTCCACAATCTTCTTCATGCTCTTCATTCCATAACCATGGAAACGTTTATCTGCCTTGGTTGTGATCGGAAGTCCGTCCTGAAACTGAATGTCCTCCTCGCAGTAATTCTCTGTACGGATACGGATAAACTGTCTGTCCTGAATTACGTGAAGGGCAATCAGCCGCTTCTCCCGCTCTTTGATCTTCACCACGCTCTCAATGGCATTGTCCAGCATGTTTCCAAAAAGTGCACTGATATCCATATCCTCCATAAAATTCAGGAGCTGGCCTTCACCTATGAATTTCAGCTCAATGCCATGCCTCTGGCAATGCATGCTCTTGCTTGTAAGAATGGTATCCAGAACCTTATTGCCTGTCTTGTTCTGTGTCTCATAAATCTTGATCTCGCGCTCCATCTGCGCCAGATATTCCCCGGATTTCTCAGAATCCGCGCCGCTTTTCAGCAGATTGATCTGGTGCTTCAGATCGTGATATTTCTGATTTACAATGTCAATGCTCTCCTTGGAAAGCTTATAATTGCTGTACTGCATGTTCATAATATTCCGAAGGGTATCCTTCTCGAATCTTAGCTGAATCTCCTTCACCTGGATATGATATGCATAAAGCACCGCCATACCGCTTAAGTCTGCCAGGGTACGGATAATGAAAATATCCATAGCAGTTCCGCCGCTGAAAAGACTGTTTGCATCTACATAGCTGAGATTGCTGATGCCGTATACAATTGCGGTCACAATGCAGGCAACGATCATCTCCCGTCTGGTAATCTGCAGTTCCTCAATATCTTTTTTCAGATAGCGCTCAATAAAATAAATGATTGCGTAAATTACCGCATAAATCAATACCATGTGAACACAGCTCCAGATCAGCTGCTTCATATTTCCACTTTCAACAGCAGGGAAATCGCCTGTATAAAAATAAATAATCTGCCAGCAAAGAGAAGCCGCAAATTCTGCGCTGATAAACGCCTTTGCACAGAAGAACCCGGTCTCCCGCCAGGACAGTTCCCCTGCCATTTTAATATACAGAAGCATCAGGCCAAACACACAAAGCATAAGAGGGATAAAGAAAATCTGCTTAATCCCGTCCGTGAAAAACATTACCAGGAAAATACTGATAAAGCTGAGCACGCTGTACAGATATTTCCACCAGTCCTTTTTTCCACGACCTTCTACAATTACCATTACAAAAGCAGAGAGCCAGTAAGAAATGGCATAATAATAACCGGGTGTATTCACTACTGTACTGCTCATTTTCCCACCTCATTCATATATTCATTCAGGGCATCCAGAAATGGCTTGCGCCTGCTGCGGCTTACCTGAATGGTATCGCCGTTTACCATAATGTCACTGCCCTGATAGGTCTCCACAAATTCCAGATTCACAAGATAACAGCGGTTGCACCGGAAATATCGCTTGGGGTTGAACTGATTGTCCGTATCCCGCATAGTTCCCTTTGTCTCAAAATCCCCGTCCAGGGTGTGGTAGATCAGCACATGATCCTGCACCTCTACATAGCAGATCCGTGCTACATCCAGCTTCTTCTTGCCGCCCTTTAAGACAATGGTAATGTATTCCTTCTCAGGAGCCTTCACCTTGGACAGCGCCCTTGCCATGCTCTCGGAAAAAGAGAAGTAGGAAATGGGCTTGAGAATATAGTCCAGCGCATTGACCTTGTACCCCTGAATGGCGTACTGGGGCATATTTGTGATAAAAATAATAATCACGTTGGTATCCAGCTCGCGTATTTTTTCCGCTGCCTTCATTCCGTTGAGAAAAGCCATCTCGATGTCAAGAATAATCAGATCGTAGCTGGCTGTATAGTCAGTCACAATGTCCTCTCCGTCCTGAAATTCCGTAAGAGAAAATTTCACCTGATTTTCTTTTTCGTATCTGCTCAGACATTTCTTCAAAGCTTCCCGGTCATGCCGGTCATCTTCCACAATCGCAATTCTTACCATAGTTGTTCCTCACCCGTTCCGTAATATCTCTCTAATATGAAAACCAGCTGCGTCCGCCTGCGCTTCACAGTATTTCCATTCCCCCTCTGAATTTCCATACTGCTGGTACTTTTCATAAAAAACGGCCCTCCGGTACAGTGATCACTGCGCCAGAGAGCCGAATCACTTATACTTGCTTAATAAGCATAGTATAACAGGAATCAGGTTCTGAAACAATTATATTTTATTTTTTAAGGGCTGCCTTTTTCTGGTTTTCCTTGATAGTCTTCTGATCCTCCTCGATGTGCTTCTCCACATCCAGGCGGCTCATAAGGATAATAACAACGGCATAAGTAATCACATCCGCAGCCAGGAACGCAAACGCAAGCACCTGCTCCACGCCGCCCATCTGGCGGTAAACCACCTGGCCGGTGTAATTTGCCACATTTTCAATGATCTCCAGTGTCTGCGGGTTGCATGCAATACCAGTGTTGCTGTAGCCTGCAAATGTGAGAAGGCTGTTCAGTACACCGATGCAAAGTCCGCTAAGACCAACCATAATGGAGCTGTAAACAGACATAGTAAATCCGTCGCTTCGGAAACCGTTTTTCGCTTCCAGGTGATCCAGTACATCAGAAAGAAGTGCCATAGTGACATACACTGCCGGAATACTTCCGATTCCCTTCAGTACCATACTGGTTGCAACCATTCCAAAGCTGTGTACATTTAAGAAGCAAACCAGTCCGCCTACAACGGAGAAGCACAGTCCTGAAACAACGGCTCTCTTTTTACCAAGCTTACGGGCAATGGGCCATGCCACTACCATACCAACCGCAGTTGGGATTCCGCCAACCAGACCAAGTGTTGACATCAGTACTCCGGAAGTCTGCTCCGGATTGGAAGAATTGATAACGCTATCAAACATCCATCTTACATAGAAACTCATGGAGCTGTTCTTGATCAGCTGACCAAACTGGAAGATCAGGAAGTAAAGAATGATGATCCACCAGTATTTATTGTGGATACAGCCTTCCAGCTGTTTCTTCAGCGGAAGCTTCTCTTCCTTTACATTCAGGTTTGCTGTCTCTTCTGTAATACGCTCTCTTGTAAAATAGTACTCCAGCATACAGCCAAATGCACTTACTAGGCAAAGCACGATGGAAATGATTCTCCAGTGCGCATAGCTGGCATCCACATCAATTCCGCCGTCCTTTGTCACAAACAGGAAGCTCTGCAGAAGGATCGGCACAAGAATGCTGGCTCCAACTCCTGCGGATGCAACCATTGCTGCATTTGACAGGGTTGCCAGAAGTCCGCGGCTCTCAGAATTTCTGGTGGAAAGAGAAACCATGGAGCTGTGTGCGCAGTAAAAGCACGGATATGCAAGCGCATAGTACAGATTGTAGGAAACTGCGATCCAGATCATCTGAATAGCATTGCTTCCCTTGTTTGGTGTCATAAACATAAGGATAATTGCCACGATCAGCATAGGAGCTGCAAGAATCAGGTACGGTCTTGCTTTTCCCTGTGTGGATCTGGTGTTGTCGATCCACTGTCCAATCATCAGGTTTCCGAGAACTACGAAGATCACGGATACGATTGGAAGAAGTGTAGCAAATGCTCCGAATTTTGTCCAGCCAAGTACATCCACATAATAACGGTTCAGATATGCACCAAAGATGGAGTTGGCAAACATGGCACAGAATGGAGCCAGAAAATAACCGATGATCATTTCCGGGATTTTCACCTCATCAGACTTGATCCTGGTTTTGAAAACCGGCTTTTCTGCAACTTTTTTTGCAAAATTAGTAATGTTCAAGTGTTTCGCCTCCTGGGTTTATTTGACTCTTAAGATAAACTCTTTTCCCTTTTATTTAAACTTTGTCTGCTATTAGCAGATAAAGTATTTCTTGCTTTTTAAGGCGTTTTTACTTCAGGTCAAAGGACATAAAGTCAAACGCACCAGTTCCCTTGTAGCTGAAATACAGTGCCTCTTTCTCGCCAAGTCCGCTTAAATCAGCCGCAAAGCCATGCTGCTCTTTGCAAGGTTTCACCTGGATCTTTGCCACTGGCTTGCCGCCTTCCTCTGTGGTCACATAAACAACTCCAGTTGCTTTTCCCTTAATGTTAATGCGAACCTTTGAGGTCTCACGCAGGTCAAAATATTTGAAACCTGCCACTGCTCCGTCGCACATATTTGCCACATACTGGTCAGAGCCCTGTTCACGGTCTTTTCCCTCCTGTGTCAGATATGGATGACCAGACTTGAAATGCTTGATCATGCTCAGGAAACGGGTTCCCTTTTTGCCATATACGTTGCAGGCGATGTAGGAAGGATAGTTTCCTTTTCCCTTAAGCGGTCCGTCATTCAGACCACAGGAGGTCATCTCTGCCTGATAGAATTTGCCATTCTCGAAGCGGATGCGCTCTGCACAAGCCTGACGGGAAGACTGCTTACGGTTACTGTGTCTGTGATAGAAAACATAATAGCTTCCATTAATCTCGATCAGGCTTCCGTGAGTGTTTCCGGTACAGTTTCTTGCATTTTTTACATCTGTGATTCCAGGAAGGCCGATGTCCCCGTTGCTGACCAGAACACCACCAAACTCAAAGCCCTCTGTAGGGTTATCGCTTGTTGCATAGCAAAGCTCATGGCTGTTCAGGGAGCTGTAGATGAAGTAATAGGTTCCATTGAATTTACGCATGGAGCTTGCCTCCAGGAAGGGATGTCCCTCATAAGAACTTCCTGGTGCTTCTTTCTCACTGGCAATTCCAATGTATTTCGGTCCCATTTTTACAGTAAGCATATCTGCGGGGTCCAGCTCGAAGCACATTGCACCGTGCTCAGTCGGCTTGGAGCCATCAAGCAGAAGGGGATTTCCCTGAAGGGCAAAGCCTGTGTAAAGATACAGCTTTCCATCGTCATCCATAAAAATGCCCGGGTCAAACTGCAGTGGCTCCTCTTTCTTTCCAATAGGAGTGCCGTCTGCATATTTTACATAACCATAGAATTCATATTTGCCTGCCGGCTTGTCACAGACAGCCACAGAGATCATCTTGGTGCCGCCCATGAAATAATAAAGATAAAATCTTCCGTCCGATCCCTGGATCATATCCGGTGCTGCCAGACCATTTGTAAGACGGATCTTCGGCGCTGCCGGATCCTGCTCTCTTTTGAAAATAACACCCTCATAACGCCAGTTGCCAAGATCGTCTACCGGTGCTGACCAGCATACATAGTCTCCAAGACAGAAATTCAAGCCGTTAAAAAGATCATGAGAACCATATATATATACACGTCCGTCCACAATATGCGGTTCTGCGTCCGGCACGTATTCCCAGCTTGGCAAATACGGATTTACAGCCTGCTTTGTTTTCATACTTCATCCTCCATTTACTATTTTTGCTTTGCTGCCCGCGCTTAAACATAAGCTTCCCAATCAGCAGACAGCATGTTTTACTTTATGCAAGTATTATAGCATCTGAATTTTCCCGTACCCGTTTTTAGCGCAAAGTGTATGAAATTTATCGCAAGTAGTACAAAACCGATGCGCAGCTTGCAGGACGGGCTGCTACTCCTTCACAGTTATGCACAAAAAAGGCACTGTGAAAATGTGCAATTCTCACAATGCCTTTCTTTATTCCTTAATTTCTCTCAAATCCAAACTGGTCAAAGCTGCAGATCATCTTGCCTTCCTCGCCGTGGAAAACGAAGTATACTGCATGGACCCCGGAGATTTCCTGCTGGCAGTCTGCCTTAAGCCAACTCCAGGAGGTTTCGTTGGAGCCATCCTCTTTATTCTGGGCATTTTCTACTGCGTCAGCGGTCAGCTCCAGAGTTCCTGCAAGAGTTCCTCCCTGGTCTTCTGACGGTGCATCCAGATAAAGGTCAACAGAACCATCTGCACAGTCTGCGGTTTTGGAAACCAGCATTTTCAGAGTATCTGTTCCGGCATCACCGAAATCAAGATATTTGTAGCCTACAATATTACCGTCCTTCAGATTTGTTACACAGGTAGTGTGAACGGCATCCTGGTCACGGTCTGCCACAACATATGGTCCGTTTACAAGGCAGTCACTGTGCACGTTGTCCCCTTCTGTGGATGGTGCCGGGTGATCCACTGCCTCAAGAAGATAGGTTGTGGTATTTGCATTCCATGTGGAAAATGCATCCATGCTGTCAGCTGCACCGCAGGAGGTAAGTTCCATTGGAGTGATTACCGGGCTGCCGTCTTCTGCAGGGCCAACGCCGATCTGACCGACAATTGCCTGTCTGGAAGCGTTGCTTGCATTTGTCTGGCGATGTCCGAAGAAGTACCATTTTCCGTTTACCTTTGCCATTCCGCCGTGGTTGTTTCCACTGATATAAGTTGCAAAATCCGTAAACTCCATCTCGCCTGTTTCCTGATTTTTCACATAGCGTCCGCTGGTATCGGAGATTACATTTCCGTGATCGCCGCTGACAAGAACGCTGGTGTCATAGCCTACAACATCATTGTCAATTCCGTTGGAACCATAGTGCCAGGTGCCGTTCATCAGGTCATCGGTCCATACGTAAGAGATTGCGGAATTGTAGAAAGCTCCGTCTGCGCCAACCTCGTAGCTTACATAGAGAAGCACATAAGCGCCAAGCTCATCCACATAACCAGTCAGGGACGGTCCTTCAAAAATCGGAAGGAAACCACGTTCATCGGTTGGGCACCAGGTGGTTTCTGCAATTTCATATCCGTCATCTGCATTTCCGTCCAGCTTGTAGATAGAAGCCACATGCTTCATGCCGGTTGTGTAATTGTCTTCTTCTACCATTTTGCTGATTTCTTCGTTATCTGCATAACCGGAGGTCATGTTGGAAACAGCCATGTAAATGGTTCCGTTTTCAATGTAAAGACTTGGATCGTAGCTATTCTTGATTGGAATGGTGAGAAGTGCCTGATCCGGGTCCCATGGGCCTGCCGGGCTTGTGGAAGAACGAAGGACAGAATTCTCAAATACCTGGCTGGATACCATATAATAAGTATCTGTAGTCACGTCATACTCTGCATCCGGAGCAAACAGCATGTTTCCGCCGTAAGTATTTCCCTCGGAAATATCCAGGATCACGCCCTCATATCTCCAGTCGCTTAAATCATAGACAGGTGCAGACCACAGAACCTGCTCGGCACTGCACATGCTTTTTCCCTCTTTGTCGTGGGAGCCATAGAGATATACACGCCACTCTTCATCATCTCTTGACCAGAATACGTGAGGTTCTCCATCCGGCACATACTCCCAGGATGGAAGCAGCGGATTGCTGGAACCAGACTGGTCTGCCGGCTCTCCTGTTTTCGGGTTTGTTTCATATACAAGGGGATCTGTCTGGTAAGAATACTCTGCACCGCACTCGCTGCACACATAATGACGAAGACCTCCTTCCGTATCTGTGGCCTCATGGCTGTCCTCTGCCAGCTTGTAGCTGTTGGTGTGCTCGCAGGCACGGTATGGGGAAATCTCGTCATCGGATACAGCATCACCCTGTGCACTGTTTTCCTCTGTCTCGTCAGATTCAGCCTCTGTTGAGGCATCATCTGCATTTTTTGCTTCAGCCTCTGTTGGTGCTTCTTCGCTGACAGCCTCATCCGTAGTCTCTTCGCTGACGGTTTCTTCCGCCAGTACAGCAACTGCGTTTCCTGTCAGCAGCAGGGAACCTGTCATTGCCAGTACCATTAACTTTTTCATTTGCTTCGCTCTCCTTTTTCATATTTTGACAATATCTGCACATTCCGCGTTCATTGCCCGGAATGCTTCTGGTTTTATATTATCAGCAAACCACCCCGGCTATAATGTCCGTAAATGACACAAACCTTTCCTATTATGACTTTCTATTGACGGATTTCATGGTTTTGCTATACTTTTATTAGGATGTTAGGGGCAAAAGGGCTTTTGACCCTAACTCGATATCCACGAATTGCTCCGCTGCAAAGCAGCTCCCGCAATTCTCAATTTCACAAACCACACAGAAGCACTGCGAGGATTTCTCTATGAAACACTTTATCCAGACCCTTACAGGCAAGATCACCATTGTCATTCTGCTGATTGTTTTTCCTGTGATTTTCATGGTATACCAAAACGGCCGCAGCACACGGCAGAACTGGCAGGAGCAGCAGATCACCAAAGCGGAAGATGACCTTGCTTTATATGCCTCCTCCATGGATCACATTTTTGACATTCTGGAGGAAACCCTTTTATATCTTCCAATCAACAACAACAGCTTCAACCAGCTGGTCTCCTTTCCCCAGTCTGATACCCAGAGGCACTGGAGCCTGCTGATCAGCATAAAAGAACAGATTTCTTCCATAAAAGAGATCTACCCCTTCATGGAAAATATTTTCGTGTACTACCCGGAGCAAAACCTGTTTCTCAATGAAAAAGTAAATCCGGAAATGACTGCCGTGATTCGAAAACAGGCGGAAAATTTCTCAGGTTCTGCTGCTTCTTCCAAGCTTTGGAACACCGTTTCCACCGCCAACGGCTATTATCTGTACTGGCTTTATAAAAGAGACGGCTACTGTCTTGGTTCCTGGATTTCCTATGATGCGCTCCTTTCCTATATCTGTCAGAATGAAAGTACAGCAGCGGCAGATACCCCCACTTATCTTCTCACAGACTTTGCCGGAAACGTGCTCACTACCCAGGGTGGCATAACCGTCATCCCCAGGGAAGATCTTGGCGCTACTGTGGAAAAGGATGGGCAGTTTTTTATCACCTGCCAGGCGCTTCATCCAGGCGTGTACATTGCCAGAATCCTTGGGACAGCTGAACTTGGGCTTTCCCCCCACTGGTATTCCAGCAGCTTTGCCGCAGTTACCGTCCTGGCCCTGCTTCTGGTAATCTGCGTAGTCCTCTGTATTTCCCACTGGGTACTCACCCCTGTAAAAGAACTGACCCAGGGAATTGAGGAAATCGCCTCTGGAAATATTGAGCACCGGCTTCAGAATCCGTCCGGCACCAGCCTGGAATTCGAGAAAATTGAGACAGAATTTAACCATATGATGGACCAGCTCAAAGATATGCAGATCCAGATTTACCAACAGGAGCTGGAACAAAATGAAACAAAGCTGCGCTATCTCAGCCAGCAGATCCAGCCTCATTTTATCCTGAATTCCCTGAACACCCTGTACACCTACAGCAACCGTGATGTGGAAGCCACCCGGAAAATCATTCGTCTTCTTTCCCAGTATTACCGCTACGTGGTCAACATCGAATCCCGTTATGTAAACCTTGGTCAGGAGCTGGACCATATTGAAAATTTTCTCAAGCTTCAAAAAATCCGTTTTCCCAGAAAGCTGGACTACGAAATCCTCTGCGAAGACGGAATTGACATTGTCCCTATCCCGCCTTTTCTCCTGGAAAGCTTCATCGGAAACAGTCTGAAATACGGCCAGGATGAGCAGGAAAAAATTATGATCCGGATCCAGGCTGTACAGGTGGAGCCTTTTGTAATCCGTATCAGCGTGCAGGATCAGGGCGAAGGCTTTTCCCCGGAAATCCTTGAGGCCATCGAGGAGTACCACAAAACTCATGTGAAAAATGAACTGCTTGGCACCGGTATCTACAACTGCATCGAAAGGCTTAACCTGATCTATCAGGACCGCGCCCAGATTCGCTGCTATAATGCACTTCCCCACGGCGCAGTTGTGGAAATCACCATTCACCTGAATCAATGTGAAAATTAGGAGGTCGGTTATGAATACTTATTCGGTTCTTATTCTGGATGATGAAGAATTTTCAGTAGATGTGCTGATGGAAGATATCCACTGGGAAAAATGCGGCATTTCCCAGGTACATGGCGTGTATTCCGTCCGCCAGGCAAAGGAATTCCTGAAAAAGAATGCGGTCAATATTCTGATCTGCGACATTGAAATGCCAGGGGAAAACGGCCTTGACCTGGTGGAATGGGCCATGGAATATGCACGTTTCAGCAAGGATCCCATGATCTGCATTATGCTTACCTGCCACCCGGAATACAGCTTTCTTCGCAAAGCCATGCAGCTTGGCTGCCAGGATTATCTGCTGAAGCCAGTGGATGAGGAAGACCTGGAAGCCAGCCTGAAAAAAGCGGTGGAGGCTTTGAATCTCCGAAGCAAAGCCTACCGGCAGGAACCGGAAAAGGAGCCGGAATCCGGCCGGGACATTATCCGCCAAAAAGTGCTACCTTACATTCACCAGAATCTCACGGAGCCTTTTACCGTGTCGGAGCTTGCACAGAATGTTTCCCTGAATCCTCAATACATGATGCGTCTTTTCAAAAAAGAGACCAACATGTCTGTGCTGGAATATGTGACGGAGCAGCGGATTCTGCGGGCAAAGGAGCTTCTGCTGTCCACAGATTCTTCCATCGAGAATATTGCGGTGCAGCTTGGCTATTATAATTACACTTATTTTATGAAGGTATTTAAGCGCAATATGGGAATGAGCCCGGGGCAATACCGCAAGCAGTATGGGAAATAGAGCGCAATTCTCACTGTGCACCAAATGTATCTGACAAAATTCCATTCGTGAATAATCACAAATCCATAACCAACAGGGGGGAGCAACATTGAAGCATCATAAATTATGTTTACAGAATTTATTTGAAAAAACCTTTTCCAGAAAAACTTCCCGGACATCGGAATGCTTAGCTAAAAAAGAGCATTTTCTCTGTGGAATCACCTTAGCTGCTGGAGGTACACTTTGCATGCTTCTTTTGGGATGCTCTGGAATTCCAGCTGGGGATTCTGCCCAAACAGTCGTCGCAGAGGATGCCCCCTGCCAGATCGTGATCGAGCATCTGACCCTTGGCGATACCCCTATGCCTGACCTTCAGAAAGTAGCGGATGCCGTCAGCGCCATCACCCTTCCGGAAATCAACTGCACCGTAAAAATTGAAAACATCCCCATCTCCGACCATGCCACACGCATCAGCCTGATGTCTGCCCAGAATGACCAGCTTGATATTATCAATACCGGACGTACCGTTTCCCTTTCTGAGATGGTGGCGGATGGAACCCTGCTGCCTCTCGATGACCTTCTCACCAGCCATGGCTCTGCGCTTCTGGAAAAAGCAGGCGACCTGATCAAAGCAGACATGATTGACGACCACATTTACTCCGTCCCTGCAAATCTTTACTGCGGGGGAAATTCCGGTTTTCTTTACAACAAAGATATGGCAGACAGATATAACATCCACCTCTCAGAAACCATGTCTGTGGAAGAAATCGAAGCTATTGCCGAAGCGCTCCATCAGCACGGGAAATACCTGCTTTCACAGGGGGATGGCAGTGATAACCCGATTTTGCTTGGAACCTTTTTCCCATCAGTTGTTCCGGTGGGAAGCAGTATGTACGCAAATGGAGTCTCTGTGTCCGGCGATTCCGGAACTGATATTGTAAATGTTTTTGAAACAGAAGAATATCTTGCATACTGTCAGCTTCTCAGGCGGTGGCAGCAAAACGGATGGCTTCCAGCAGATTCTCTTACCTCAGGCCTTCTGGTAAATCAGCTTTTCCAGAATGAGGAAATTTTTATGACATGGCTCACTGCCAATCCGGTGGAGGAAGCTTTGCAGGCAAAAAATTATGGTTTTCAGGTGGATATGTTTGCCACCACTTCCCAGACGCCCCTTCGCACCAGCCAGGTGCAGGAAGATGGATGGGGAATCAGTTCCACCTCCCGTAATCCGGAAAAAGCCATGGAATTTCTTAATCTGATGTATTCCAATTCTAAAATTTCCAATTTGCTGATGAATGGAATTGAAGGCCAGGAATATCAGAAGGTAAGCGACCGCATTATCACTTACCCAGACAACGTTTCTGCTGATAATATTGGATACAGCCGCTATTTCTCTGTTTTTGGAGATTTTATGGACATTTACCAGTGGCAGCCCGTTACAGAAGATTTCTACCAGGATTTAAAAGATTTCCGAGACAATATCACGGTCAGCCCGCTTCTTGGCTACACCTTTGACGTATCACCGATTGCCTCTGAGTATGCCGCCGTTATGCGGGTGCTTTCCGAATATCTGCCGCCTTTGGAATGCGGGATGATTGCAGATGTGGAGGGAGCTGTGAAAAATATGAATGTACTGCTAAGTGATGCCGGGATCAACCAGATAATTGAGGAAAATCAACGGCAGTTGGATTTGTGGCTTGCTAATAATTCATAAATTTTGTGCAAAAGCAACGATAGTTTTTACTTGGTATTTGAAATTTTTTAATTGCAATTCTCCGATTATCTGGTATAATAATCACTCGGTAAACAACTTCATAACAAATTAGCTCTGGTATAAAATTGGAAACGACACAAGTGTACGCTTGATAACGAACAACACATGTGTCTTTTTTGTACTCAAAATTCAAAAAAGGAGAAAAATTTTATGCCAAAAACAAAGTTTCAAAATGTAATCTTTACCCTGATGATGTCCTTTCTCATGGTTTACGCCATGATCTGCTACAACATTTCCCTGAACATCGGCGGAATGAGCAACCAGGTATTCCTGATGGCCTTCGGTGAAATGAAAATCATGTGGCCGGTTGCATTTGTGCTGGAATTCTTTATTGTGGACAACCTTGCTCATAAACTTGCCTTCCGCATCGTCACACCAAAGGACAGACCATTTGCAATCACAGTAGCAATTTCCATTATGATCATCTGCATCATGTGCCCGGTCATGAGCCTGATTGCCACAATCTTATTCAAAAACGCAGGTTCCCAGTTCGTTGCCGTATGGTTCCAGACAACCTTCATGAACTTCCCAGTTGCTTTCTTCTGGCAGCTCATGTACTGCGGTCCCCTTATCCGCTTCCTCTTCGGCAAAATGTTCCCGGAGAAATAATCAGTATTTGAAAAGGCATTGCAGGATTTTCGCTTCCTGTAATGCCTTTTGACTTATATCTTCTATATAGATTTTATTTTGTATACACAAGTTTCGTTTCCCCAGTCATTCCATAATCATCTGGGTCTGGGGTGCCGAAGATCCAGCCGTCGTAGCCCTGGGTGATCATAATGTTGCGAATGGAGCTGGTCACGCGCACGGTAATGGTATTTTCACCGGGCTGTATGTAGGCAGTGAGGTCAGCGGTGCGGCGGTCCATGTTGACCGGGACTTTGGTGTCGTTGATCCAGATAGCGGCGGTTCCGCCCTGGAAGCTGTCGGCCTGGAATTCAATTTTGCCTGAGTTCGTTTTGGCAGCTTCTGAAGAAGCTGATTCTGTGTCGCCTTCGCTGGCTTCAGTATTTTCTGCAATCTGCCATTCATCTGGAAGTTCAAATGTAGTGGTGTAGGTTCCAATACCAGACACAGTTTCACCAACAGACTCTATATCTTTCCATGAAACCAGCTCAGCCAAGGTTCCGACGTCTATTTCTACGTGATTGGTTGTGTAAGCAGCTTCTGTTGTGGTGACTCCGGTATCCTCGTTTTCCTCGGTGCGGGTTACTTTCTCGCCAGGCTCGTAAGAATCTATGGTAAGGTTCCAGTTACTCAGTGTAAGTACATTATTAATAGAACTTTTTTCCTGCAGTTCATCTACTGCTTCATTGCCTTCTTTCTCTTTTGCACCAGCTGCATTTTTCGAAACATTCTTCTCAACTTCTGATTTCGTATCTGCAATGTCTTTTGCTTCATTCCTTGTTCCTTCTCCAGAATTCTCTGCCTCAATCTGCTCCACAGAGTTTTCTCCGTCATCCCCATGCTTCAGTGCAAACACCATCGTCTCTCCAGGTGCCGCATCCACATGCAGCACAGTTCTGCCATCTTCATAGCTGACGCCCTGAACCTTTTCCACGTTTCCGCTCCAGGTGTCGATCACATAAGGCTCATAAATTCCATCCAGTGAAATTTCACCCTCGTAGTTTTCCTCATCCTCATACATGTAGTGATAAAGATAGAGATAATCTGCATCCTCTGCACTTCTCATAACCGGAAGAAGCTTTGTATTTGCCTCCTTGTACTCCACTCTTGGAGATACCCCAAGCTCCTGAGATGCCGCTTCCTCATCCGGTGTAATGGAAATCAGGTTGGCTGTGGACCAGTGGGTTCCGCTTGTCATGCTTACGCTCATCCCAAGACGGTTGCATTCCTCAATAATCACTTTCGTGTCATGAATCCACTCTGGAGAACCCCACGCGTAGGTTTCCTTGTCCAAATACCGGGACTCATCCAGAGTTACAAACTCAATTCCGCCATAACCATCGTCATAAAGTTCCTGCACAGATTCCCGCAAAGTCTCATCTGTATGAGAACCTTCTGCCAGCCACCAGCGGGCATAAGGTTTATATTTCATTTCCGGCTGGGAAAATTCCGCTGCAATCTGATTGGCAAAGTCGTCCTCACTTCCGTTATTTTCTGCTGCACTTACGTGTATCAGTGATCCATTCAAAGACATGGCAGCCAGAATTGCTGCCATAGCTGCGGCCTCAAATTTTTTCCTTTTCACTTTTCTCCTCCTTTTAAAAAATGGGCACTCGATAAGAGCACCCCATATTTTATTTCCAGCAATTCAATCTGAGATTATTTTTCCTCTAAGTGAGCATCCAGGAATTCCAAGCCTACCGTTTCCGCATAATCCCTTCCCTCTTCGAAGTTCATCTCAAATCCATGAGTAGAACGCTTTCCATATATCGGAACCAGAACAGAGCCTTCACTTGTATAAGACTCTTCCAGTGCTTTTTCAGAATAGCTATATGGAACCAGGCTGTCATTAATTCCGTGAATTAGCATAACATCTCCGTCATACGCACTGATGGTTCCATAAACATCTAAATCATAAACTGCCTTCACATATTCAGAGCCAACCGTTCCAACTGGCATCTCCGCCTCGCCTTCTGGAATATCTTCTGCAGATGCATAGGTCTCCTTTGCATTGTCCGCAATGCAAAGTGCCGGATAAACTAGGATCATAGCCGCCACATCATCCGCACGGTCTGCCGCTGTCAGCGCACTGACAAGTCCGCCCTGGCTCTGTCCAAGAAGGAACAGATGATCCTGATCCACATAATCCTTTGATTTCACAAAATCCATAACTGCGCTTAAATCAGACTTCTCTGTCATAACCGTCATGTCCATAAAATCCATATCGCTGTTTCCATTCTGGGAACCGCCGCAGAAATCAAAGGTATAAACCACATAGCCGTCCTGTGCTGCTTTTTCCGGCCATTTCGCACGCTCCATCATTTGGGAAGTGGAGCCGATTCCGTGACTCATAATGACCACCGGATAAGTCTGGTTTTCGTCAAAATCAGCTGGATAGTAAAACTGTCCGTAAATATTGTTGTCTCCATTTTTACACCAGGAAACCACTTTTGTGCAGCCATCCAGTTCGGTGGTGTAGCCTTCCTCTATTTCTGGATTTGCTTCCTCTGCTTCGCCTTCTGCTTCAGAATTTTCTTCTGTATCTGTACTTTCCGTCTCTGCCTGCACATCTGCATTCTCTTCTGCCCAAACAGATGTTGCTGCACAGCCTGTGCTTAATACTGCTGCCATACCAAGTGCCAATAATACTTTCTTCTTAAACATCTCTCATTCCTCCAAATTCGTTGACTTATTATGAAAAAGTTTATCATCCTTACTGGCAGTTTGCTACCATACTTGCATAACCTTGCATTTTTCCGTCATAATCTTCATTCATGCAAGTGCCTTTCATCCGACCAGTAAAAATATAGCGTGCATAAACATTTACGCACGCCACGCTGCTCATTTTTCCATGCTTGGCAGGGGAATCAAAATATTAATATTGAACACTCCGTCCTCCGCTGTCACGGACATATTTCCGTGATGATTTTCCGTAATCATCTTAATGCTCTTCAGACCAAAACCGTGATGCTCTTTATCTTTCTTGGTTGTCTCAAAACCATCGCCAGATTTTTTCAATTCTCCCTCATAATAATTTTCCTCATGAATGGACAGGAAATTTCCCCGGGTACGCACCAGAATATTGATTGTCCGTTTCTCTTCCTCTTCCAGATGGGAAACAGCAGTCACCGCATTGTCCACAATATTTCCAAACAGGGAACAAAGCTCACTTTCTGATAAAAAATCCAGTTTTTCTCCCTCTGCGATACAGGTCATGTTAATTTTGTTATATTCACAGTAGAGTTTCTTTTCTGTAAGAATGGTATCCAGAATCTTGTTTCCCGTCTGAAACATAGAATCATAAATTGCCAGTGCTTTCTGGATTTCCTTCGCCTCTTTTTCGTAGGCACTTCCAGACAGACTTTGCAGACGCTTGAACCAATGCTTCAGATCATGGCATTTGATATTGATCAGTTCCATATTTTTTCTGGAAAGCTCATATTGCTGCTGTTTCTGATAGAGCAGATCTTCCAGCTGCTGCTTCTGGGCAGAAATGGAATTGCGCTTCAAAGTACCAAACTGTACCATCAGAAGCAGCAGACAGGCAACCATGGAAAAAATTTTCCACGCAGCGAAAATCTCTTTTGTCTCCACGCCAAGCATATGGTCTACCATATAAAACTTAAACACCGTATCAATCAGCCCTGCTGTTACCAAAAGCAGCAAGAGGAAACCCGGGTGAACGGTTACATGCTCCGTTTCATCGATTCTCTTTTCCATAAAATGCAGTACCATATATACGGCCACTGCCAGCAACACTACATAAAGCAGAATAAATGCAATCCCATCGTTTATGTTCAGAAAAGTCTGTAACAGAATAAACACGCTGTACAAAATAATCTGGGTACTGTACGCCGCCACACTGACGAAAAAGATTTCCCTCACAGAATTTTCATAGCAAAATACCATGGTCAGCATGCTCAGAAGAAACATGATTATGATTCCCGGGATACTTTCCCGCATGGTTTTGGTATTGCTTACAAAGAGCAGCGTTCCAAACAGACAGATTCCGCTTCCGGCAGCCGCTCTTATCCAGAACAGCGGTTTTCTGGCAAAATTACGGCACATCAGGAAACTGAACAGCAGTAATTCAAAGGTAAGTTCACATTTCCAGACAATCTCCCATATGTTCATGCGCTGCATCCTCCTACATAATCATTCAGGGCTTTCATAAAGCTTTTCTTCCTGGGATGGCTGATCTGCAGCTGGATTTCCCCAATGCTTACCAGATAACCTTCCACAGAAGTCACGTAATATAGGTTTACATAATAGCAGTTGTTGCATAATGCAAATGTGTTGTTTGGAAGTTCTTCCATTACCTTTTTCATGCTGCCATAGGCTTCCACATCCTTTTCCTCAAGATGATAGATTACTTTGTGGCCCAGTACTTCCACGTATTTGATTTCGTCTATAGAGGTTTTCACAAGGCCGTTTCTGGTGTTGATGATGAACTGCTGTTTTTCACGGGAATGGATTTGCTTTACCGCCCGTTTCATTTTCAAGCTGAAGCTGAAATAGTTAAGGGGCTTTACAATGTAATCCATAGCATCCACCTCATAGCCGTGAACCGCATACTGTGCCATGCTTGTCACAAAAACCAGCACTGCCTCTGTGTTTCTCTCCCGGAATTTCCGCGCCGCCTCAAGCCCGTCCATGTACGGCATCTGAATGTCCATAAATACCATCTGGAAGTCCATTTTCCGCTGTTCCAGAAAATCCATGGCATCATGAAACTCCGTTATACTAAAATGCTCATTCTCCTCTGTCTCAAACCGTCCCAAAGCATCTGTTATTATTTCTCTGTCTGTATCGTTATCTTCTACAATCGCAATGCGAAGCATTTTTCCTCCTCCAATCCCCAAATATTCCCACACTTCTTCCATAATATCTTATCTAAAATAATAACATTTTTCCACGCTTCTGCATCTTTTTAACGCAATATGCTGTTTTTTTATCGTGTATGGATAGTTTACATGGACAGATTGCATAATTACGGTGATTATTTCCCACGTTCCGTTTCAAGAAATAAAGAAAAGTCCCTTTACAGCTATCTTTCAAACTGTAAAGAGACTCACCCAATGTTTATGCCATTTCTACTGCAGCATCTTTACTGAAATTTTTGCACCATTTCTTTACCTTTGAAAATGGCAGATTCAAAATCTCGGATATTTCTTCCTGCGGATAACCCTTCGCGAACATGTTATAAACAACTTTTTTATTTCTTTCTTTTTCTTTTCTTTTTAAACGTTGCTTATGCTCTTTGAGACGCTTTTCAACTATTTCTTCCGCCATTTCTCCAGCCATCTCTTCTGCCATTTTCGGAGCCATATCAGCCGCCATATCTTTCGCTATTTTAGCCGCCATCTCTTCCGCCATTTTAGGCGCCAGTTCCTGAGCAATCACCCTACCCTCTATCTGCGCCTGCAATTTTACCGCACCGTCCCATGCTTCACACATGTCCTTCACCTCCATAACTCTTTCATCCACAATCGTATACTGCTCCAACAAAATCCCCAGAAACCACCTGGTTTCCACGCTTAACTTTTGTATTTCTTCTTTATGATCTTCTATGTACTTTCTCAGTTCTTCCTTCTTCCGGCTATGGTTCATAATCTTAAAGATTTCTTTTCATTCCGTATGGAACAAATCTGGATTCTGCTCATGAATGTCAACTAAGCCAATATCATATTCAGGAAGCTGTCCTGAAAATTTCTTCACTTCTTCAGGAATTTTCATCATTTCCTGTAAATGCTGTTTGCTGATTCAACGTTTCTCGCCCAGATAAACTACCAGATGAAAAACTAGAATCAATGGTTGACGTTCATGAGTTTTTTCAGAATCATCTTTTTGCTTGCGTGCTTTTAACTGATTCGTATATTCGACTCCATCATAAGTAAGACAGCGTACCGGCATTTCATAATCAGCACTGGATTCCACTTCACATGCAATCAGGAATCTACAGCCAGGCTTATCATAAAGCCGTAAAAAATCACGCTCCCTTTCCAGATAAATTCTCTTCGTTCCATTTTGAGAAGAACTGTTTTTCTTTTGTAAATTTACCAGATCAGCAGTATCCGCTACTGATACCCGTTTTTTCCTCTGTACTTCTTTCAGATACTGAGCCTCAATAATCTGCTTCCCTGCAAATACAGTTCCATTAATCAGATCCGCAAATCGCTCATGGTCTGCCAGATATTCTTGCATTCCCTGGTCTTTAGCCCCAAAGGCCTTCACCTTCTTTCACTTTATACTACTTACAGGAATTTGCTGCCGAACGGCATAAGAAAAATACAGAGTTCCTGAAATGTAGTACCAGAGTATCACAAAACCAAGGCCAGTTCAATGACTTTAGAAAGTTTTAAGAATATCTATTTTATTGTTTGCATTTATATAATATCATTTTTGTTTTAGGAACGCAATGCTCTATGAGATGATTTGTAATCAAATTAAAAATATATAGCCAGCTACCAGCTATTTTTCACTGATGGCTGTCTTCTATTCCTATTAGTCTACTCTTGCAAATCTATCATAAACCCATCTCCAACCGGAACTGCTCTATCCTCCGGATTTTCATTTTCTCCATACTCACTGGAAGATTCTTCTACATAAAATTCATCATCCCCATCCTGATATACAAATTGGTTTCCAGCATCGTCTGCATAATAATATAACTGCAAAGTTAGCTGTTTAGCATTTGGAGAAATTCCGGAATCTGTCAGATCAAATACAAGATCTGGATTTCGATATGAATTCAGTTCAAAAACCAGTTCATTTCCAAGATCATCTTCTCCGCGGATCAAGAATTCATCATTTTCTGCCATATCTGGCAATTCACCATAAATTGTTCCGCCAAAAATATTATATTTAATTTTTGAAATAGCAATGTTTTTCCCATTTTGCAGCTGCATGGATTCCTTAATGGGTATTTCCTTCGTATCTACGGCTAAGGTTTCCAGCGTAGCAGTAAAGGAAAAAATGTATTCATCCTTCTTCTCAATCTGATCATCTTCCGTTTTAAATGTACCAATCGTTATATCAATTTTCTGTGAACCAGACAAATCATTTCGGTAAAATTTTGCCACATAACTTTTAGAGACTGCATCATCAGCTTTCGAATTAGTATTAAACGAATACTGCCCCTCCAGTGCTAAATTTTTCCCATCGATTACGGCCTCGGCACTGTTCATGGATATATCATTATCACCGCTCTCATTGCTCAAAGAATAAGCAATCCACAAATTCTCATGATCCATCGCCACTTCCTCTAAAGATACTGCAATCCCGTTCTTTCGAATCGTTTTCTGAATTTGTTTTACATAATCATCCGCATCTTCTGTACTGCCTAATATCCTGCTAATTAAAGAAGTCATTTTATTCCAGGCAGCTTTGACCTCATTCTTATGTGTTGCTCCTATTGCCACTGCAATTATTATCACAACACAGGCAACCGCAAACCTCATATATTTTCTGAACACTATGGTTTTATTTTCTCTCCAGGGTTTTGAAGCCTGATAGATGTAATTTTCATTAACATCCGCAAATACCTCCAGAAAATCCCAACCCTTGTTATCCTGCATAGCCAGCCTCCTTCAACAAAGCGTAAAGTTTTTTCCTGCTGCGTGCCAAAACTGATTTTATTTTGCTTTCCCCACATCTGTGTCTGTTTGCGATTTTCTTTATAGAATCCATGTACCAGTAACGTCGTATAAAAATATCCCTGTCACGTTCAGAGAGCCCCTGCAAAAAGTCATTGAAAATTTCTACAATTTCTTTCCTTCGCAAATACGCATCAATTTCTGAAGAAATTACACTTCCTAACTTCTCTACCTCTCCTGCAATATTTTCCATGTGAGAATTCATTCGCTTTTGTGCATTTCTTTTGCGATATCGGTCAATTGCGGTATTTCTCGTAATCTTTGAAACAAAAGGAGCTAATATAGAAGGCCTTTTCGGAGGAATACTATTCCATGTAAAAAGCCACGTATCATTCACACATTCTTCTGAATCTTCCCGGTTATATAAAATGTTATGCGCAATCAAGAAGCACATATTTTGATACTTGTTTTTTGTCTCTGTAATCGCACTTTCATCTCTGGCAAAATATAAATCTACAATCTGTGCATCATCCATTCCGTGATTTTCTTTCCAATGCTCCTGTATATTTTGTTTTTCATCATATATCACGCAAAATTTTATCATCCGTCGCATAGAATGCAGTATTTCTTAAAAAAAATCCTCTCTGCAATTTACCCACAACTGCAAAGAGGATTTTCGCTTTCCTTATCTTTTAATCTATCACATCATTCTGAAACCTTGACAAATGCTCATAGGGCAAAATCAGCCTTCCGCGGAACAGTCCGCAGCCGTCGTTGATGAGACTGTTGTTGACGGCGGAGAACATGTTTACGTCCAGGTCGGCAAGTTCCAGCTGGAGAAGGCGCATGCCGCGTTCGTAGGCTTCGTCGAAATAGACGCATTCGCCTTCCGGGATCACGTCCCTTCGGGCACGTTCATCCTGCTGGCGTTTCTCGTAGCCTAAATGGTTCGCAGGACCGATTTCCGCAATGTCATCCATTTTCTGGGTGCGCAGCTGCACTTCCATATAGGATCTTGAGCTGTTATCATAAAAAGTAATATGTAAGGACTGATAACCGTATTCACTGGTACCACAGATATAATCTCTGTAGTATGGCTTCACCTCTTCATCCAGCAAAGGTGATGTACTCAGCTTCACTCCCTGGGCAGACTCCGCAGTAAACCCTCTCTCTTCCAGGAATCCCGGAAGCACGTTTGCAATCTTATAAAGATAGCGGATAGAAGCCTGCTCCTGGTCTTCTCCCGGTTTCAGATGACATCTTGGCAGACAGACTACAATCCTGTATGCAATAAAGTCACGGAAACAGCTCAGCTTGTTTTTCAGCTCAGACACAGGCGGATAGGTTCCATTTTCCCGGTAATAATTATAAATATATTCCACAATATACCCGTTAAATTTCTCTTCCGCCCGAATCAGGGATTTAATTCTTCCCTTAAAAGTAAACGCCAGGAACGGATATTCATGGGCCATATATTTATAAAATTCACGGATCTTCTGAGACTGGGCTGTCAAGAAATCGTTGTGCTCCAGAAGCTCCGTGATCTGAAGCAGGAAATTGCTGTGTACCAAATCAATCTCATTATAGTTCTCCTTGGCTTCCCTGCGCAGATCCTCCGTATATTTCTGCAGAATCTTTAAAACCGTATCACCGGAATATAAATAATCGTTTAATGTAACCATACTTGTCACCTCGCTCCAAAGAGCATACTTTCTCATAAATTGTAATTGCGCAAATTATTTTATACATATTCTAACAAACTTTCACAATTTAGCAAGAGAAAGTTTTCAATAGAATGCAACGAAAAAGGCCAGTACTGGATCAGAATGCTCTCCGTACTGGCCTTTTCGCATACGGAATCTGGCAGCATTTTAAGATTCCGCATGTTCCGTATCATAATAAAATTGGAGGACTTTATCTATGATAACAGTTATTGCATATATTTTATAAAACGCTTCAGTAAAAAGCATTTCATAACAATGATGATTGATTATGCAGCAGTTACCGTTACATTGCCGTCTGTCACTTCGAAGTGATAGGTTCCGGCAACTAATTCCATCTGCTGAGTTTCAATTGAATTGTACTGTGCAGCACCCATTATGGTTACGCCGTCGCAGGCTGTTACGTCACCGGATACTGGCAGGTATAAGGTTGCGGAGGTGTTTGCAGGAACGGTTACATCGTAAGATGTCATCACACCGTCAGCTGCGGTCCAGCCGCTCTTGATGGTTCCGTATACAGAATCATAGCTTCCCTTTGCCTCTGTGAAATCACCGCCGACAGTAGGCTGCAGGATAAAGTGCTGATATCCAGGCTGTGACTCGTCAGCTTTGATTCCAAGCTGGTAAGCAACCATCCACTCATAAACTGCACCAAGTGAATAGTGGTTGAAGGAATTCATGCTGTTGTTTCCGTTGAAGCCAAGCTCGTTGGTATATCCGTTCCAACGCTCCCAGATGCTGGTTGCGCCCTGAGTTACCGGATACAGCCAGGAAGCATAATCAGTAGACTCAAACAGCTTGTAAGCAGTGTCGTTCAAACCATAATCGGAAAGTGCATTCAGCAGGTTTCCGGTTGCATTAAATCCAGTTGTCAGAGTATAAGGAACAATCGGCATTCCGTCACTGTCCTCACCAGATGCTTCTGCAATGGAAGCATTATAATTTTCCAGAACTTTTTCCAAATTCTCATCGCTTACTACATGGAAACGAAGAGGTGTTGCATAGGAAGCCTGGGTATCCTGGATCTCACCCTTGGTGTTCTTTGTTTTTCCGGTATCCGGGTCAATGAAGAATTCATTCCATGCTTCTCTTGCAGTTGCAGCTGTCTCACGATAGCTCTGTGCTTTTTCTGTATCACCCATAGCATCGGCAAGTACTGCTGCCTGATCCAGACAGTTAATATAAAGAACATTTCCAAGCATTACGCCGTCAGTCGGAATTCTGGAAAGGTGATCACAAAGTGTACCAGTCTCACCAGTCAGTCTTGCATCTTCCTGCTTATCACCGTTCTCATCCTTGTAGGTCATTGGAGTAGAAGCAAGGTGATCTACGTATGCATAAATGTTATCAATGTTGTCTTTTACAATGTCAAGTTTTCCTGTCTGCATATACAGGTTGTAAGGAATAGTTACAACCAGGCAGTTCCAGGTAATACCAAAGCTCTGTCCGTTGTGCGGGATCTTGTCATCTGCTTCCAGATCATAAGTTACAAATGCCGGGCAATACTGGGAAGACATTCCGGTCTCACCGCAGTCCGCGCGAACAGTATCCATCCACTGGCGCATGAAGTTGTAAGTATCGGCTACATAAGAACCAGACAGTGCATAAATCTGCGCATCTCCGGTCCATCCCATACGCTCGTCACGCTGCGGGCAGTCTGTTGGAATGGAAATGTAGTTGCTGGTTGTGGAGTTTGTGATGTTTGTAAACAGCTGGTTGGTCAGCTCATTGGAGGACTCATACTCAGCGCTTGCATCCAGCGAGGAAAGTACCTGCATCTTGATGCAGTCTGCCGGAAGCTCCTCATCAAGGCCTGTGATCTCAATGTAACGATATCCGTGGAAGGTAAGATCCGGTGAAAATACGTTCTCGCCCTCTTTCATAGTATAGAAATCGGTTACCATCGCGGTACGGTAGTTCTCAACCATCAGCATTCCGTCAACGCCTTCGCTGGTGTACTCATCCAGCTCCGGATAAAGAATCTCAGCAAAACGAACGGTTAAGGTCTCGCCTGGTTTTGCATACTCTTCAGGAATTGTGATAACCGGAACACCGGAAACATTTTCGCCCATGTCGTAGATATAGGAATCGGAGCCTTCTTTGGTTTCGCCAAGAGCTTCTTTTACATCATTGGTACGGATTACGTGAACCGGATCGTCATAGCGGGAAACCAGCTGATAATCTGCAAACTGTTTTCTTGTCTCGATTTCAGAGGAAGCTGTCCATGCAGAGTCATCATATCCAGCCTCTGTCCAGCCTTCTACTGCTGCCTCTTTGGTAGCGTCGTATCTTTCTCCCTGGAAAAGAGATGCCAGACGTACCGGGCCATCGTTGTAGTAGGTCCAGCTGCCGTCATCGGTTACAACGACGTCACTGGAGCCGTCTGTATAGTTGACAACCAGTTTTGCCATAAGGGCTGGCTGATCGCCATAATAGTTATTATTCAGGCATTCAAATGTGGTCATTCCTGTCCACCAGCCCTCGCCAAGGATTGCACCCATTGCGTTTTCCCCGGTCTGAAGGTAATCGGTTACGTCATAAGAGTTGTATGCCAGAATGGAATCGTACTCTGTGGAGCCTGGATTGAACCATTCATCTGGTGCCACTTCCTGTCCGTTAATGTAGAAATCATAGATACCCTGTGCGGTCAGGTAAAGTCTTGCAGACTCGATCTCGGATTTTGCTTCGAAATCGGTACGCACCATAGGTGCTGCCGCATAGGAGGGATCTGCATATCCAAGAACACCTGCGTCACCGCCATTTACAGTAATTGTATTTCCATCTACAGTTACGCCGTCCATTCCGTCAAAAATAGAATAGGTTGCACCGGTTTCTGCGTCCAGAAGGGTTCCGGTTGCATATCTTCCGCCGTTTTCAATTTTGTAATTTGTAAATGTGGCAGTGTCGCCTGCATTTGCTGCAAAACCTACGGAATTCAGGTTCGGGAATGTATTTCCATTTTCCATGGTATTAACCAGGATATCATCGCCCACTTTTGTACCGTCTACGGTAATAGTCAGTGTACTTGCGGTACAGAAGATGTTGATGGTGTGCGCTTCGTTTTTGTTCTTATCTGTAATCAGGGTATTCAGATCTTCGTCATCCTCAATGGTGAAAAATGGAGTGGACGGATCGTCATCTTTTGCATAGCCCATGCGGTAAGCATTGATCTTAGCTCCGCCGTTTGCATCAACACCGGACAGATCAAGCTCTACGCGAACGTAGTTCTCGCCTTCCTGCATTTCACTGTTGAATACCTTGTTTTCCAGACGGAAATCGTCTGCGCCAAGAATAAAGGAAGCTGCGTTGCTGCCTTCTGCTACCTGTACATCTGCGGTAATATTGAATACTGCCTTGGATGCGGCATCAAGCTGAAGTTCGCCTGCACCGATCCACTTCGCTCCATCCCAGGAAGCTGTGGAAGTATCCATCAGACCTGTTTCAAAGGTTGCATTCTCAGACTGGATGGTGTTGTCATTGTTGTCGGTTACGGTTACCGTCCAGCTGTATTTTGTTGCCGGAGTCAGCCCGCTTCCTTCGTATTCAATCTCGTTGGATTTACTGCTTTCCACTACACCGGAATCCCATACTACATTTCCTTCCGGATCCTGTACTACGATCTGGTAAGATTTCTGGGCTGCGCCAATCTCTCCCGACTGCATCTGCCAGGAAAAAGCAGGCTGCTGGGCATCCACGCCAATTGGGTTGGTGCGTCCCTGGGTTTCCAGATTTACAATTGCGGTTTCTGCGGATGATTCGGCTGCCACATCTGCTGCCATCACACTCACCGGACCGTTTCCCACCATAAGGGTAACGCCCATGAATGCAGCGAGCACTCGTTTCATACTCATGAATTTTCCTCCTCGTTTTTGTGATACTTTGTTGCATACATTTTGCCTGTGCAGCCTTTTGGAAGCTGCGCTTACATGTTCTTTCAGATGAGATGGCATCCATTATCTGGCTGCCTTTTCCCATCTTATTTAGTTAATATTGTAGCATTTTCACAGTGAAATGGTTATTTTTTACGCAAAGTGCGCATATTCGTACGCAAACTGAAATTTGACAGGAATTTTATATGTAAAATTTCACTATATTGTGTATTCAAAATATATCTAGTACATCGAAAATTAAGTATCTGCTATATTGACGCAGAATGATTTTCTCATATGCAAGGCGGAGGAATGAGGCGTAGCGGCGGCTACGGCGATTGACGACAACGCGGCATATGAAAAATCAGACCCTTTCAACCGATATCGCATAACCTTGCAGTTTTCTGACATAACCTTAAGCAAAAAAGGTACCTTTCTTTTTACAGAAAAGTACCTTTCCCACTCTATCAATTACCACGCAGTTTTACCTGTAGCAATCAGGCTATCGATGTCCATATATGCATTTTCAATTGCTTCTGTATGATATATTTCATACATATTATACACAAAATCCGTAAGCTTCTTCTCATCCAGTATCCGCAGTACTTCAGCCGCAGTTGTTCCTTTATACTGTGCATAACTTTCCAGCAGATATGTGAAAAATCTAAATTCCTTACTCAAATTTCATCCCCCCTCAAATAAAGAGAATTTCCAGGATCTCCAGTTGCTTCCTCCGCTTCCCAAATGTCATATACCGCCAGAGGACTGAAATACCATAGTTTCATATCATCATCTTCCAACATTTCATGAGTTTTAGAATTAAGGAATCTTCTAAGCGCTTCTGTCTGAGAAATTCCTCTGTTTTGAGCTATTAAAGCGGTTACTTCACAGTCAAAATTTTGAAGAATTGATGGCTTAGTTCTTTTTTCCATATTCATTTCCCTCCAGGTATTTTAATGCCGAAAGACCCTTCCAGGTCAAAAAAGCAAACTGATCTGCCAGTTTCTGCGGTTTCAGCAGGATTAATGCAGTTTCTTCATTTATAGTTCCTGCCATATAATCATTTATTACTGGCATTGTGTTATCATTTGCCACTGGCCCAATAACAATATCATATTTCGGTCCACTATAAATAGCTTTTCTATTATCAGTTACATATCTCAGCCATTCAATATCTGGTGACTCAAATTTTAAAACTGACAAATTTTTAATTTTATCCTCATTAAATTCATAGCATGAAACAATAGGGGTTCCTTTTCTACGTCTAAGTGTTTGTGTCTTCGACCATTTTTCGGCCTGTTCTTTATTCGATGTTGTATAAAATCCAGCACCAAAATCGAGTGTTCTGTTGGAAACAATAATCTTCGGTTCTCTTACTTCAACATTACTGCCGTGATACAATATCATGCTAAGGCTCCCTTCCTACACAACTTTTTTCAAGTATAACATATCTGCCCAAACAGTACAATTCCATCCATTTCTTCATTTTTTTAATAAAAAACACCCATCCGCAATATTTCAGCGGATCTAAACCTAATAGCAGTTTTTATTTCCCCAATCATCAAAAATGAAAGTGTAGTCCAAACGCATAATAAAAAGTCAATAGTTTTTGCATTGCAATGTAAAAACTATTGATTTTTAATAAGTTATTGCATTGTTATGTTTTTATGTATTAAAAGGCGCCTCCCCATTCCCCGGGGAAGCGCCTTTTGCGTCTAATCCGTCTTATTTCTTTTCTTCAACCACAATCTCAATCTTATTGTTTTTTCTGCATCTTCTGACGATCAAAATCACGCCGCCGATGATGATTACGGCCATTGCGATATCGAATGCGATCAGCCAGTACTGCCACAGCGGAAGTACTTTCTTAACTACTACATTTTCGTCGATTCCGTTCATTGCAGAGCTGTTTACAACGGTGTAGAGGATGTCGTGGGAAGCGTTTCTGAGGGCTGTGACTAAGGTTGCATTGTCAGATACATCACCCATTTTGTAAACCTCAGAGTCAGTGTTCAGCCACAGGTCAGTTCCTGCCTGAAGACCTGCATCGATGAACATGTAGCCGTCATTTGCAGATGCATAGTCGGTTACGATAATGCCGTGGAAGCCCCACTCATTGCCAAGAACGTTGGTGATCAGTTCTTTGCTTGCACCGCACCAGATACCGCCGATTCCGTTGAATGCAGCCATCATTCCGTGGCAGTCCGCATCTTTGACAGCCATTTCAAATGGAGTCAGATACAGCTCACGAAGAGCCTGCTCCGTAGTAAATGTGGAAATACCGTAACGTCTCTGCTCCTGGTCATTCAGTACCAGATGTTTCAGATAGCAGTACATTCCCTTGCTCTGTGCACCTGCTACCTCATTTGCACACATAGAACCTGCAAGGTAGGTATCCTCAGAATAATACTCAAAGTTACGTCCGCCAAGAGGAGTTCTGTGGGTTCCAGCACCAGGTGCATACCAGCCCTGTACGTTTACAGAAAGTCCGTCCTCACCAATGCATTTACCAAACTCAAGTGCCAGTTCTTTGTTCCATGTAGCTGCCAGAAGCTCCTGGTTCGGATATCCCATACAGTCTACATCACTCATGATCAACTCGCCGGAAATACCTGCGGGGCCGTCCTGGTCGCTGGACATTGGCTTGCTGATGCTGTCAATTGCCATGGTCTGCCATCCGCCAAGACGAACCATTTCAACCATCTCATCTACTGTCAGACAGTCAAGAACTGCATCCCATTCCTCGTCATCATAATCCTTTCCACGCATGGTGATCAGGTTGATGTTATCGCCGGAATTTGTAGTTGGCATCTCTTCGTTCGGGTCATCCTGATAAATATTATTCTGACTTAACTGTACAAATTCCTCTGTTGCTTCTGCATTGTATCTGCCTTTTTCGTTTGGCTCTCCATAGATGGTCGGCCATGTTCCTGTCCAGTCATTTCTTGTCAGATATACATAGGAATCATCATAAGTCTGGATGTTTCCATAGTCAAACTGGTTTGTAATTTCATTGCCTGTTGTTGCATCTTTTGCATAAGTTGTGTTGTCAAATTCCTTCTGCTCATAGGTTCCAACCAGAGAATCATCTCCATCTGCATCCATACCGTCAGCTGTTGTGTAACCCTTTGCAGCAAGAATATTGTTCAGTGCCTGATGGCAGTCATCGCCAATTGCAAAGTAATAAGTACCATCGTCTACAATGTAAGTTTTTGCATTTGTGTAATCATATGCACGAAGAGTTTCCTTCGGAATATCAATGCTTACTGTCTCACTTTCGCCAGGGGCAAGCTCTCCTGTTTTTTCAAATCCGCAAAGCTCAACTGCTGATTTTTCTACCAGGTTTTCTCTGTCATAGTCTGTGTAAGGAGACTGGAAATAAACCTCTACAACGTCTTTTCCAGCCACATCACCGCTGTTTGTAACCGTTACCTGTGCTGTGAAATTATCTCCGTTTTCTGTCAGAGAGAAGTCGCTGTAATCAAACTGTGTGTAGGAAATTCCATATCCAAATGGGTACTGAACCTGCTTGGTGTAATCGTATTCGCTGTCTGCTGTGGAGGCATTTCCCTGTCCAAGAACCGTGTCCTCATAGCGTGTTTCATAATAGCGATAGCCGATGTAAATGCTCTCACCGTAAACAGTGTAAGCGTTTTTCGGTCCGTTCTCCTCGTTGTTTGTGTTGGTCCACTCGCCATACTCAAAGATCTGAGTTGCTGGTGCACTCATGGAATCATAAGCATATGTATCCACAAGACGGCCGGACGGATTTACCTCTCCTGTCAGTGCTTTCGCAATGGAAATGATACCTTCCTGTCCTGGATATCCTACCCACATGCAGGCCTTGATGTTCGGGAAAAATCTGGAATCAGACCAGCCCATTTCAATGGCGTTTGCTGTGTTCAGCATAACGATTACATCATCGAAATTGTCGTTTGCATATTTTACAAGTGACATTTCTGCATCAGAAAGAGAGAGCTGATCTTCGGTAAGATCCTGTGCCTCTGCTCCATTTCTGGAGATGACTACGATTGCTGCATCGCTGTATTCTTTTACAGAATCTGCTACAGAATCCAGGTATGTGGATGGATCCTCTTCTTTTCCAACACGGGCTTCAGACTTCTCATAAACAGAGTAAAGATCCGGGTTTACCTGGAAGCCTTCTGCCTCAAGTGCATCCTTTAAGCTGGTTGTTTTGGAGGTGTCGATTGCTCCGGAACCAAGTCCGCTGTATACAAATTTCGCGGAACCACTTCCGAAAAGACTGATCTTTTTACCTCTTTCAAGAGGAAGTACATTGTCCTGATTTCTCATAAGAACAATTCCCTCTGCTACCAGCTGTTTGCTGAATTCAGTCTCGTGATCTACCAGCTCTTCGTGGCTGCTGTAGTCACTTTTGAAGTACTCATTGTCACTGCTTCCATCACCTGTAGTGGTAACCTTTGTTGTTGTGTGTCCAAGTGATCGGGTGATGATGGTGGTATATTTCATTGCGAAATAATTGCCTACCAGAACCACGATCAGAAGGATTGCAAGAACGGTTCCCCAGATTCCTGCAAATGCTTTGTTGCTCATTCGCTTTTTGGCTTTCTTCTCCATAATTGTCTTCTCCTAAAATTATTTCTATTGGCAAAATACAGAAATCCCAGCGTGCTGGCACCAGCTATTTCCTGCCCTTCCCAATTGCTTATGAGGCAATTATAACAAAAGAAAAAGCCCTCGCAAGGGCTTTGGAATGAACCGTCATTTTCATGACATGATCGGTAATAAAATGGTGAGAACGAAGTTTCCGTCCTGCACACGAACGCTGACAGTTCCCTGATATTTCTCCACAATGGACTTGATGCTGCGGATACCGATTCCGTGATTTTCTTTGTCTGCTTTGCTGGTAAGGGGCAGGCCGTCCTTCATTTTCAGCTCTCCTTCAAAGGTGTTTTCCACCTGGATCACTGCAAAAAGATCTTTTTTCCACACTCGTACACCGATATTTTTGTACTCTTCTTTTCCTCGCTTCTCCACGCTCTCCACCGCATTATCCAAAGCATTTCCCATAATGGTAAAAAGGTCTACCACATCCATAAATTCCAGCAGTTTTCCGTCTGCCACACATGTCCAGTCGATGTGATGGACCTTGCAGTAAAGGCCTTTTTCCATGAGGATGGTGTCCAGTGCTTCATTTCCAGTGTGCACATCATTGTCGTAAACTTCGATCATATCCTGCACACTTTCTATGAAAGATTTCCGTCTTTCCGAATGGCTTTCTGTCTGGATCAGAGCCTCAATCTGGTGCTTCATGTCGTGGCATTTCCGGGTGATCATGGCAATGTTTTCACGGGACATTTCATACTGCAGCTGCCGCTGGTTCCACAGGTTTTTGTTTTCAGAAAGTGCTCTCTGGACACGAAGCTCTCTTTGCAGAATAGTTTCCAGAGCCAGGACCAGCACGCAAGCTCCAAGGGCATAAATCTGATTTAAACGAAACAGCTTTATGTATTCCTGATTCGCTGTTCCTGCACCAATTACATCAATGGTTGTGCTTTTCACCAGAATACTTAAAACCAGCACAATTGTAAGAACCGTAACCGCCATAATCGCTGCGTTGGCGCGGCTTACGTGATAATGTCCCTCATCCGGAAGCCTTCTGGCAATCAGAACGGTGCCAATCAGATAGACACATACATATAGTACCCAGTAGCGAATTCCTGAGAATTCCGGAATAATCCCCTGATAAAAAATAACAATGAACAGAGAAGATGCAGTATGCTGAAGCAGCGCACCGCAGGAGGCTGCCAGAATCGCATCTTTCCATGCAATATCACAGCAAAAGTAACACGTCACAATAATAAGTACAAAGATAAAAACAAACCATATCCAGTTATAGACACTTGTTATGTCAACAAAATAAGGATAAATTAACAAGCTGGCAAAAAATAACATGAGGACACTGGCTCCCACTCTTAGCCAAAAGCCACTTCTTTTCTTTAAAAAAATAAAAAAGCATAACGCTGCTGCCAGCATTTCCATGCAATAGGAAAATCCATCCATTCCCTGTAACCAAGTTTCCATTTTTCTCTCCTATAGATCCTATGTAGATTTGAATGTTTCGTATCTTCATAGCCTAATCTAAAAAAGGGCTCCAGTACACCTAATATTTATTGGCCGCTGTACTAAATACTCTGCATATCCCCAATATACGCCGCCACAGCTTCCGCAAACGCCTTCTTCCTTGCCCGGCTCACCTGCAGCTGGTCGTTTCCCACAAGTGCCATTCCGTCATGAACGCTTCGCACATGGCGAAGATTCACCAGATAGCACTTGTTGCATTTGTAGAATCCATTCTCTTCCAGCACAGCTTCCACATCCTTGAGCACGCCTCGTGTGGAAAAATCCCCGTCCTCTGTGTGGAAGATCAAAAGGTGCTGAACCACCTCCACATACTGGATATGAGAAAGCAGGATACGGTGCGTGGCAGTACCTGTTTTGATGGCAATGCTCTTGTCTTTTTTCTTCTCCGCAAGCCGGTTTACCTTGTCCATTTTTACGGAAAACGCCTGATATTTCACAGGCTTGAGAACATAATCAAGAGCCTGGACCTCATAGCCCCGGATCGCATATTTCGCCATATTTGTAATAAAGATCAGGATAACCTCTTCATCTGTTTCCCGATTTTTTTCCGCAGCCTTCATGCCGTCCATCTGAGGCATTTCCACATCCAGGAAAATCACGTCATAGCAAGGACGGTACTGCTCCAGAAGCTCACTTCCGTCCGTATATTCCGTCACCTCGATCTGCACATGTTTCTCTTCCCCATATTGTTTCAGAAAGCTTAAAAGCCGTTCCCGGTCCTTCGGATTGTCCTCCGCAACTGCCACTCTAAGCATAGTAAATCCCCCGTAACTTATCTCTTGTAATTACTTTACATTTTACCATTTTCACTACCAGTTCACCAGAACTAAGACGAAAATTTATTCTCATTATCCTGGCAGCGTATACTAATTTTAGCTTATTGCATATACATTTTCCCAGCAAAAAAGGCGCCTCATGGCAAAGGCACCCTTTTCGCTGCAGCACCTCTGTTACCGAAATGCTGTATATTATTTTTTAAGTGTAAGCTTATCTTTTTACCAGATGGTCAGCAATTATTTCTCAATCGGAACCCAGATGTTCTGCTCAAGAGCTTTGTCAAGGATTGCCGGTGTATCACCTTTCATGAAGCCTGTCTTGTCTTCTTCTACTGTGTACTCTTTTCCGTCATAGGTTGTCTTTGTCATCTGGTCATCGCCGTAGAAGTTGCACTCAAGGTAGAACTCTGTGTGATCTTTGTTTGTAGATACGGTGCAAACAAGGTCTGCCTGGATGTCTTCGATTGTGTACTCTACTACTGTGTACTCGTCATAGTCTTTGTTTGGCTCGAACTGTGCTTCTGCCGGAAGGTCTGCTGCTGTTGCCTCTCCGTCAGCTGCCTCTGCTGCATCTGCATCATCAGCGCCGTTGTCGAAGTATACCCACAGATCCTGCTCGATTGCTTTGTCAAGGATTGCCGGTGTATCACCTTTCATAAAGCCTGTCTTGTCTTCTTCTACTGTGTACTCTTTTCCGTCATAAGTTGTCTTTGTCATCTGATCATCGCCGTAGAAGTTGCACTCAAGATAGAACTCGCTGTTGTCTTCTTTTGCAGATACTGTGCAAACAAGATCAGCCTGGATGTCTTCGATTGTGTACTCTACTACTGTCCATTTGTCATAGTCTGTGTTAGCCTCGAACATTGGCTCTGCCGGAAGCTGATCCTCTGTTACGCCTTTGATTTCTTTCTTGTCTGCGCTTGCATCATCGGAAGCTGCTGCATCCCCGATTGGAACCCAGATGTTCTGCTCAAGAGCTTTGTCAAGGATAGCTGGTGTATCACCTTTCATGAAACCTGTCTTATCCTCTTCTACTGTGTACTCTTTTCCGTCATAGGTTGTTTTTGTCATCTGATCATCACCGTAGAAGTTGCACTCAAGGTAGAACTCTGTGTGATCTTTGTTTGTGGATACGGTGCAAACAAGGTCTGCCTGGATATCCTCGATTGTGTACTCTACTACAGTATACTCATCATAATCTTTGTTTGGCTCAAACTGTGGCTCTGCCGGAAGATCTGCTGCTGTTGCGGCTGTTGTTTCTGTAGCTGCCTCTGCGAATACAGAAACGCTTGTTGCCATAGAGGATGCCATTGCTGCTGCAAGTACAAGTGCTAAAACTTTTTTCTTCATGATTTTCTCTCCTTTTCTATTGTAACTGCTTGCCGCGCAGTTAACTTCTTACATTTATTTTGCAGATGTAACATGCCACATACATCTGTAAAATTTTTATCATCCCGGAAACAGGTCGTCTCACGCCTGTTCCTGGAAGATTTTCAGATAAATTACTCAACTTCTTTTGCAACCGGCAGGAAGGAAGCTACGATGTTAAGGATCATGCCAACCACTGCCACGCTGCAGAAGATAATGAAACTCATAATTGTGTCAATTCCATCCAGTCCGGAAACTACATAACCGATCTGGTTTACCATTACGGAAGCGCTCCATACAGCTGCGCTTGCCATTAATACTGCATTTACAACCGGGATAAATCCGGTAATCACTTTATTGAAACCAACCAGTACAAAGGAAAGTACCGCAAGGACGATTGCTGCTGCCAGGAAGTAATATACTGGCTGATAAGTGTACATTACCTGACCGTAGTAAATTGCTTCTACGATAGCGATAATGCCTGCTACAAGCGTCAGATACAGTCCGATTGATTTTTTTGTCTTATTCATCATCCGCACCTCCCATTACGCTTCTTTTTTCGGTTTAACAGTTTTCAGGATCGTCATGATCAGGAACAGAAGTGTAAGTACAGCGAATGCTGCTTCTGCGCCTGTCAAAGCATTCTGATACCAGGTTCTTACAGCCTGAATCTCAGTTGTAGAGCTGATTCCGTTCATGGCATTGCTCTGTACCAGCTGATACAGGAAGTATTTGATGTTCTTCTTCATCATCTGCTGGAAGTTTACATCTTTCTCAATGTCCTTTTTGGATTCTGCCATAGCACCGATGGTAGAAGTATCATATGCAGAAGAGGTCAGTGTTCCGCCGCCGCCAGCTGCTGTTACGTCTCTCCAGTTCATGTAGTCCGCACCATTAATCATATCGGTTACGAACCATCCCTGATAGCCCCACTCATTTCTTGTAATGTTTTCAAGAAGATTCTTGTACGCACCAACGAAAGAAGTACCGGCACGGTTGAATGCTGTCATAACGCCCTGTGCATTGTTACTGCTCATGCACATCATAAATCCACGAAGCTCGTTCTCACGGGCTGCCTGCTCGGTCATAAAGGTGGACAGACCAGAACGGTTTGCTTCCTGATGGTTGAATGCGAAATGTTTTGGTTCAGCCATGGTTCCCTTGCTCTTAAGGCCAACGCAGAGAGCATTTCCCATGTAAGCAGTAAGAACGGAATCCTCTGAGTAATACTCATGGTTACGTCCGCAGTAAACAGTTCTGTGAAGGTTCAGACCTGGTGCAAATAAGGAGCTCTCATTTGCCCACAGACCATCTTCTCCAAGAAGCTCGCCTTCTCTTTCAACAAGGTCTTTGTTAAAGGTTGCTGCAACGATCGGCTCTGTTGGCATGGTTGCCATACGGTAAGTAGCCTTGTCATCTGTTTCTTCTGTATAGTAGTCTTCCTCAGAAAGGTCTTTTGACCATCTTACGAAATAACCGCCAACCTGGTCACCGGTGTATCCCAAAGGACCGTCGTTTGCGTATGTTCTTGCAAGCTGGATGGAATCGATATTCTCGAAGTCATCACCTGCTTTTTCAATGAACTGAATTGCCTCGTCCAGAGTAATCTGGTTCATAAGCTGATCCCACATCGGATCATCGAAGTCCAATGCTCCGGCATAGTTGCCATTCTCATCAAACTGCATCATGTCGATGAGCTTCATGCCATTGTCTGCGCCCCATGTAATGCCGCTTCCATCACCCTCATTCTCAGTGAGTTCGTACAGCTGATCGGTAAGACCTACCATCATAGCCTCAGTAGGTGTCAGTGACTCAATTGGCTCCCATCCCTTGGACCAGTCAGATCTTGTGGTATATTCAACAGTATCCTCAATCAGGTTGTTGATATCCATATCCTGAAGCTGGTTCTCAACTCCTGCGGAATAGGTCTCAATATCTGTATCAGCAAGATTCCATTTGATTGCATTGTCTGCATTGATCTCGTCTGTCTCAGCAATTTTTACAAGTCCGTCTTCATTGCCATTCTTGTTTGCCAGAACATTGTTCAGTGCCTCATGTGCGCCGTTACCGATTGCGAAGTAGTAATCTCCTGCCTCCAGTGACCATGCACCCTGAGTTCCATCCGCTTTCACAGCATCCTCATCATAGCTTGCCATGTAAAGAGGATCAAACTCGATGGTTACCTCTTCGGAAGCACCTGGATCAAGAACTTCTGTTTTTCCGTAACCGATGAGCTGGATTGCAGATTTCTCAAGACCGCCCTCTGTGTATGGGGACTGTACATAAAGCTGAACTACGGATTTACCGGCAACGTCACCTGTGTTGGTTACATTTACTTTTGCTGTAGCAGTTCCGCCAACCTGTACATCTACAGATTCAAGCTTCTGCTCGAAGGTTGTATAGGAAAGTCCATATCCAAATGGATAAGAAACTTCGTTTGCATAATCCCATGCAGCGCCGTCAGAAGAACCTTCTGTTGTATCTGCATTTCCCTGTCCGAGAATCTCGTCCTCATATCTTGTCTCATAATATTTGTATCCGGTGTAGATTCCCTCGGATTCTACCAGATACCAGTCTGCTTTGTTTTCCTCAGTAAGAACTGCATCGGAGCCAGCCTGGGAATTGTTTGTGTAAAGATATACACCGTAGTTTACCATAGCCGGAGCAGATGTGGAGTTTACTGCATATGTATCCGCGATGTGACCGGATGGGTTCACCTCACCGGAAAGGACATCTGCTACACCGAGGAAACCATTTGCACCTGGCTCACCAGCCCATACGATTGCGCCGATTCCCTCGTCATTCTTCAGGTCATCGATCTCAACCGGGTTGTTTGTGTTCAGAAGAACTACAACCTTTGTGCTGTGCTCTTTGGCAAGCTCGATCATGGCTTTCTCATTATCGGAAAGTGCCAACGGACGCTCGTAGCTGTCTGCTTCGTCTGCGCTTGTCATGTTCGGGTTGTAATCGGAAGCCTCAGAACTGTCACGGGAAATTACAACCAGTGCAACGGTGTCATCTGCTGATTTCAGAACATCATCTGTGTAAATGCTCTCCGGTGCCTCGCCTACCTTGTAAGCTGCCGGATTCTCATACATTGTTCCAAAAGATGGCTGTAAGGAATGTCCGCCTTTTCTGCCATATGTACCATTTACATCCTCGCTGCTGTACAGATCCAGCATATCCTGATTCAGGGAGAAGCCCTTCTCAGTCAGTGCAGTCTGGATATCATACTGCTTCTGACCTGCTTCCGCATCAATGGAAACAGAGGATCCGATCATACCACCCAGAGTTGGATTGATGGAGTTCAATCCCCAAAGGGTGACCTTGTCAGAAGAAGTATTCAGTGGAAGGGTTGTATCTTCATTTTTGAATAATACAGTTCCTTCTGATGCGATTTCTGCTGCAAGAGCATCTTTCGCTTCGATTACCTCATCAAGGCTTGAAAACTCAGATTTGAAATAAGTGGAATCTGTTTTCTCTCCGTTACTTGTGTCTACGATCTTGTAGCTGGAAACTCCAAGACGTGTGTTGATGAATGCTGCATTGGCATCCACAATAGCCGATGCGCCCACTGTGACTGCAAGAAGACTGGCTGATACTGATGTGAGTCCTCTCCATAAGCCTGCGGACTTTTTCTTGTTGCTCATAAGCTCCCTCCTTTTATATTTTGCGCTGCCACAGCGCGTAAGCTTATCTTTTATGGTAGTACTATAACAGATTTTTCCGTTCACGGCTCATTTCATGCGCAGACTGTCAATTTTCATACGCAAATTGCAACCGCTTTTGTCTATTTTACCAAAAAGTCAACTTATTTTTTGGTAGTATAGCACAAATATCGTTGGTAATGTTGTCCAATCGTGACTGGTTCCTATTCAAAAATGACACGTTCTAGAACCATTCACGTTATATCCTCTACAGCCCTTCTGAAATCGTGTTTTTAAGATAATTTCATTATAGCCTGCGGCTGTTGAATAGCAATACAAATGGCATAAACGGATATTTTTACAGCATAATCGGTGTTTTCCAAAATTCCGCCTGTTAATGATTACTAAGAAACTCTGTCAGATACTCTTCGATTACCGGAGTCCACCATTCTACGTAACCTTTGCGGAATGGATGAACCTCGTCGTGCATGTACTCGTTGTACAAATCTGTGCCGTAGAGGGCGGTCATTTCCTCGTTGTGGTACATGTCTACAACTCCGATGCCCCATTTTTCCTGGATCTGAAGGAGCAAGTCTACCATCTCATCGTAGCCTTCCTTCTCAATGTAGGTTCCGGTGTAGAACACAACCGGGCAGCCGAAGGTTTCCTTTACATAAGAAATAATGGTTTCGATTGCTCCTGCAATTGTGGTGTCGTCGAAATCAGCAGGGTCTGTGCTGTCCGTAACTTCTCCCATTGGTTTTCCTGTAGTTGCATCGTTGGTGGACAGCTGGACTACAAACAGATCCGGGGTCTCATCCTTGCTGATCAGCTTCATTCTGCCTACATAGGAGTCTTCCTTCTCATTTACCAGAGTGGTGGCACTGATGGCGTATTTCTCGCAAACAGTTCCCGGGTGGTTGTCCTGGATGGCGTCTGCCATGGAATAATGGCCGCCAGACTGCGCACCGTATGTTACGGAAGAACCAAGCCAGATAATGTTAAGGCCTGCAAGAGGATCGGATGGGTCTGCTTCCGGAACTGTTTTCACTGTATTGTCGTATCCAGTTGGTACTTCACTTCCGGCAGGTGCCAGAAGAACATCTCCTACATATGGGAAAACCATTCCCTTCAGGGTCGGAGCCTTGCATCCAAATGCACAGGTAACCTTGATGGTGTCTCCAGCTTTTAATTCCAGGCTCTGTTTAATCAGAAATCTTCCGGAATCCGTGAGAGTTCCTTCGTCGTACTCTCCGTCTTCTGTGTAGGATGCCGGGGAATCTGCCGGAACCTGCAAATCTACAGGCACGGAAAAAGTTTCCCCGTCATTGATAGTAAAGGTAAACGGCTGGGAGCTGAATGCTGCCAGAACCTTAGATACGGTAAGGTACATATCATAAGTTCCTTCTGCACCTTCCGGGACAGTGTATACGATTTCTGTTCCCTGGGCTGCTGCACGGATCATGCCAACTTCTTCGTCATAGGAAGTCGGCTCTTTTTCGTTATCCGGGCCTACGCCTTCGCCCTCAGTGAAGACTGCTTCTGATGCAGGAAGAAGAACCTGGCCTTCTGCAAGTGTGTCTCCAGCTTCTGTACTCGTCTCTACACTTGCCTCAGTTTCAGTACCTTCTTCTGATTCGGTACTTTCTTCTGTCTCAACGCTCTCTTCTGATTCGGCTGTGTTTTCTTCTGCATATACAGTCATCCCTGTTGTTCCCACAGTGGAACCCATCATACACATCACCATAGCCATAATAAATGCCTTTCTTTTCATTTCCTCTTCTCCTTTTCACTGCGATATCCGCAGGTTTTTCTGCATGTTAAAATACCACAGAAAAAGGGCGATCAGGACAAGGTGGCAAATTCATATGAAATTCTGGCAAAATTATAGCCAACCGCTTTTCCAATGATTTTTAACTCGTTTTTGTACACTTTTCCAACACTTTTTGATGTGTATCTGTACACTTTTCCAATTTTATTAACACTCAATATAAAAAAATCCCCCAGAGTCATCCAGAGGATTTTAACTGTTGAATTTTAAAGATATTACCCTGTGGGAAACAGCATGCTTACAACAAACAGGTTTCCTTCCTCGGAAATTCGGAGGTTTCCGTTGTATTTTTCCACAATGTACTGCATGCTTTTGGTTCCATAGCCATGAAATGCGGCGTCTTTTTTGGAGGACGCTACGGGCAAGCCTTCAGGGGAAAGTTCGGGGAAATGAGAGCAGTAGTTTTCAATTCTTACGCTGACGAAGCTGCCTTTTTGAAATACTTTCAGGAATATGTACCGCTTCTCTACAGCTTCTTTTCGCTCATGTTCGATGGCATTGTCCAGGCCGTTTCCAAACAAGGATGCCACATCAAGAATCTTCATAAAATTTAAAGCTTCTCCATCAACCATACATGTAAAAGAAATTTTCTCCTGCTGACACAGAAGCTTCTTCTCTGTCAACACCACATCCAGCGCTGCATTTCCTGTCTGGAATGCACTTTCATAGGCTTCCACTTTGGTCAGCACCTTCTCCAGTTCTTCTGTTTCCGGATTTTCCAGGCGTTGGATTTTGTGGATGTAATGTTTCAGGTCATGGGCATTTCTGTTTACAAATTCCACGTTGCTTCTGGTCATTTCAAACTGCTTTTTCTCCAGTTCCAGAAGCTGGCGCAGATTTTCATTGTCTGCATTTCTTGTGCGAAGCTCCACAAATCCAAGGGCGACGCCAAGCCCCAGAATGTCACAGAGAATCAGCGGCGGATATACTACCCAGACCTCCCGGATTCCATACATCCAGAATAAATAGTGCAGGAAAAATACAAAAATACCAACTGCGATCAGCCAGATCCATGCTGTGTTGCTCAGCATATTTTCCAGCCTTTCCTTTGCAAATCTTTTTATGATCAGGAAATAGAAAACATTATAGATCAGCAGCATTAAAATTACCGAAAGTGAAAACTGTACTGTTACAGGTGCTCCGTAAAACATTGAATAAAAAATAACATTATAAACGTTGGAGGACAGATTCTGGATAAATAAAGCAAGCATGCAGCTATACAATATTTCCTGGGAATCTGCTGCCAGGCAGAAGCGCCAGAAGCCAAGACTGAGAAAGAATACGGTAAAGGAAAATACTCCTGAAACATAATTGCTGATTATATTCGGCAGCACAACAGAAAGCAGCAGAAAAATCATCCCACTGGTCAATGCCCGTAATAGAAAATTCTTTTTCTTTGGCAAATATCTTGTACAAAGGACTTCCGCGAAAAAAATCTGGAAAATATATCCATGCGCCTGGGTAATCCTAAACAAATCCATTTTTTCCATGTTATTGCTCCATGTCATTCTTATTGTTCCATAGCATTATCCACTTCATTGCTCTGCATCATTGTCCCATCTGCATGGTCAGCCTGTCCAGGAATTCCTTTTTATATTTCTGGGAAAGAACGAAAGTCTGACCTGCTGCTTTGATTTCGTTTCCCTTCCATTCATCCACCATGGAAAGGTTCACCAGAATGGAACTGTTTACCAGCGCAAAATGACTTGCCAGAAAATATTCCTGAATCTCTTTCATCGTTCCCCGCATTTTGTAAACATCTCCGTGAACATGAAATTCCAGATAATGCTTGTTGCTTTCTATATATGTGATCTGCCCCGGAGAAACCTTCTTCGCTCCGTTTGGGATCTTAATATAGTAGGCTTCACTCCGGTCAATATGAGACAGAGCTTTTTCAAATTTGATGCAGAACAGCTCATAAGCCAATGGTTTCACAAGAAAATCGAAGGCATTCACTTCATAGCCCTTCAGCGCATACTGCGCCATGCTTGTGATAAAGATAAGGCAGGTGTTGTCCCCTCTTTTCCGCAATGCGGCAGCTGTTTCCAGACCATCCATATGAGGCATTGCAATATCCATAAAAATCAGGTCGCAATCTCCCTTATAGTCATCCAGAAAATTCATACCGTTCTGAAATACCGTAATTTTGTACTGCGCTTCCTGTTCTTTTCCGTATTGTTCTATATATTGTAAAAGCTGTTTCTGATACTCCTGGTCGTCTTCTACTACAGCAATTGATATCATAGGGCAAGGTTCCTCCAGCTAGAGCGTGTTTGAAAAAGGCTTTTCTATATCTCTTTGTAATGCACAACAAGATATTCCAGCAAAGAAGCAGCCAGAATATCTTGTTCTTATTCATCTCTTGCAGCTATTCCTCCTTTTTGAGTGTCAGAATATCTGCATCTCTTTTTAATTATACAGGCATCACTGCCTATTATCCAGAACATATTGCAAAAAACGATAAATTATTTATCCAAGAATCTCCACCTCAGCCACTGCTTCGCCAAGGTCAGACTGTGCTTTTACAACTACTTTGCCAGCGCCGGACTGTGGACGAATGATAGCAAGGGCTTCGCCGTAGTAGGTATCGGTTTCGGCGCTCTGGTAGCTTTCCGGGTAGTACGGGCATGCACTGCCGAAGGCAAGAAGGTCGCCGCCTTCTACTTCAAGCTTGATCCGTCCTCTTGTCAGAGGTTTGGTCTCGCCGTTTTCATCGGTGTAGCGCATTCTTACATAGCAAAGGTCGGTGTCTGCATTCACACGGGTAAGCTCCGGTTCTGCACGAAGGACAGTTTCTTTTCCAGCTGTTGCTAAGGTTTTCTCTGCAATTACATTATCATTTGCATCAAATGCAACCGCTTTGATTTCTCCATTGTGGTAGGTGGTATCAAAGAATACCTTGCAGTCGTTTTTCGGCTTCTTCGTTCCTACACACTCTCCGTTTATATAAAGCTTTACATGATCTGCGCGTGTATAAACCTCAACCTTCGCAGCCTTTCCTTCACAGCCATCCCAGGACCAGCTTTCCATGGCATTGGTCATTTTCCATGCGGATGGGGAGTGCGCATCTTTGGTGTGGTCAACCGGAACTACTGCAATTGCCAGGTCTTCCAGTTCGAAAGCCACTCTTGTATAAGTCATCTCGCCAAGAGGCTTTCCAGTAAGGTCGATTCTTCCGGAACCAGCGCTTACCCAGCCGCAGCCGCCATCAAAACGCGGTGCATAATCCTTGTACTCCCAGGCTCCGATTCCAACCTCTCCAAGATAATCCTGCGCTGCCCAGACAAAATCACCGATAATACGTTTGTCCCTTTTTGCTTCCTGCATAAATTGATAAGCATCTGCACAGAAGGTCTCGCTTCCCAGAATCATTCTCTTCGGATATTTCTTCAGGTCATGACGGTAACGCTTGATTCCATAGTTGTATCCGGCCACATCCATGTTTGCGTAAGCATCTCGTGTTTTTACATCACAAGGATAAAGAGTTGCCCCTGTTTTCATAAATCCGGCGCCAAAAATTCCGGCAACTGTGTTATAGAATTCACTTCCCACAGCCTTTTTCTTCTTGGCATTTTCCGCAGCTTCGTCTGCCTTTTTGTCACTGTAAACTCCAAAGCCCATAGAGCTTAAGAAGTTAAAGAAAATGTTGATTCCGCAGCTTACCGGGCGGGTGGAATCCAGCTCATGAAGTCTGTCTGTAAGAGATTTTGTAAGGGCAATTCCCTTTTTCTGAGCGGTTTCAGATACTTCATTTCCAGTGGAATACATAATCACAGACGGGTGGTTATAGTCCTTATCCACCATATCCTTCAGGTCTTTTCTGTAGTTATCCAGGATCTCATCTGCGTAGTCATATTTGGTTTTGTGGATGTACCAGCCGTCAATATACTCGTCCATTACCAGCATTCCCATCTCATCACAGGCACGAAGAAGCGCCTTGGAACATGGGTTGTGGGCAGAACGGATCGCATTGTATCCAGCATCCAGAAGAATGCGTACTTTACGGCGTTCCGCAAATTCATAGGCACATGCGCCAAGAAGTCCGTTGTCGTGATGGATGCATCCGCCTTTAAGAAGAACACGTTTTCCATTGATCTGGAATCCATTCTCCGGGGTACAGCTTACCATACGGATACCGAAAGTTTCCTCCTGTACATCTTCGCCAAAGGTTACGCGGCAGGCATACAGATTTGGTTCTTCAGGACTCCAGAGCTTTGCTCCTGGAAATGCGATCTCGCAGGAAAATTTGCCGTCTGCCTGAAGGATTTCCATGGCAACAATATTCTCAGCAGCATTGCCTGCTGACTGATTTTCCCCTTCAACCAGTGCAGAATTTCCCACACTGGAAACTTCTTTGTTTCCACTCCTTTCCAGAATCTCAACCTTCACTTCACCAGCAGCATTTGGCCATGCCTCCACACGGATTTTCGGCTCTTTATAATCCAGCGTAGTGATCTTCACACTGTCAAAACGCAGATGCTTTTTCGGCACTATGTACAGCCATACCGGACGGTAGATTCCAGTTCCGGAGTACCAGCGGCTGTTAGGCTGATCATGGTTGATCACTTCCACGCGGATCTCATTTTCCTCTCCGAATTTCACATATTTGGTTGCATCCACATAGAATCCAATGTATCCGTAAGAATGATATGCCGCTTTTTCCCCGTTGATATATACCGTTGCCTTACGGTAAACCCCCTCAAATTCCAGGATAATTTTCTCTTCCTTTGCATCTTCCGGAAGTGTGAAAGTTTTCTCATAAGTATAGTCCTGCGCCTCATACCATCCTGTATTTACGCCGCCTGCACTTGTCTCGCTTCTCTCATCTAACTGCATGGCGTCATGAGGAAGAGTCACTGCAAATGCATGCTCTTTGTCACCTGTTTTGTAGCAGAGCCAGTTATTGTTGAAATTCTGTTTCATATTTACCTCCTGAAATCTCCCAATTTTTCTAAAAAAACATAATTATTGCTGTTTCGTGTGCCAAAAAATCATTCCTACAATCTACATGCCCATACACAACCAGCAATTTCACATACTTTCTGATTATATATTATCAAACAAATAACAGGCTGCACTATTTTAGGCGCAACCTGCCAGAAAATACACGCAAACTGTATAAATACACTTCATTCTTTATCCAGATTCTTATCACTACCTATTATATATTCTTCCTTACAGCTTTTCCATGAATCTATCCGTTCTCACTGGCATCCAACCTTTTTTCCAGCATCTGCATAAGTCCCAGGAATCCAGGCGAGTGGCATACATGGGCACTTCCTTATCCCGGTACAGCTGATAGTTCCAATAGAAGAAACCGGCAGTATCCTTCCATGCATTTAGCTGAAGAACAGCCGCCTTTCTGTACCATTTTTTGCGGTAATCTTCATACTCGTCACGGATTACCTCATGACCCTTTTTCTTATCCGCAAGCTCATTGCATACGCACCACTCACCTACAAAAACAGGGGTATATTTCTGGGCTTTCTTCAGCAGATGCTGCTGGTATGCAATAAATGCACGGTATGCCCAGAAGCTGTGAATGTGTGTCACATCTTCCATTGCCTGGATATAAATATGAGTATCGATCATGACATTTTTCATGTGATGCTTTACGAAAAAGTCCTTCCACATTCCCAGGCGGAAACCATCATGAAATACGATTACTTTTTCCTCTGGCAGGATTTTGCGAAGCCGTCCGTAGGCCTGCACATAGAATTTTTTCAGGAATCTGCTGGAAACGTGGCGGGAGCCTTTGGCTTCTTCTTTATCTGCTGCTTTCTTTCTGCTGGGTGCAGTCATATAGACGCTGAAGCTGATAGGCTCGTTGAGTACTTCGATTCCAAATAATTCTTCCCGGTCGCGATAGCGCATTGCCAGCCGCTCCAGCACGGTCAGTACAAATTCCACCTCATCCGGCTGCTGGCTCCACTTGCACACGCCCTCGATTCCGCCATTGTCATAGCTATTCTGTCCGCCGGGTGCAGTGTGAAGATCGACGAGAACCTTCAGTCCGTATTTTCCAGCCCAGTCAAAAGCTTTGTCCAGATATTCGATGCATCCGGAGTATGGTTCTCTGTCTCCAAAAATGAAATATGGTACCGGGATGCGTACGGTGTTTAATCCGTGAGAGGCAATGTTTTGGAAATCCTCTTCTGTTACGTAAGTGTCTCTGTGTTCTTTCATCATAGGCCAAAGCTTTTCTTGGGGTACGTTGCGGTTCAGCCAGGTTTCGTCTTCTGCTCTCGTTCCCTTGAAAATAAAAGGCTGCATCCATTTCTCAAGTACCAGCCAGTTGCCAAGGTTGGTTCCAATAATTTTGTCCATATTAAAATACCTCCCATATGTAAATTTCTGATACATCCAAGCCAAATGTTTTTCTCATATGCCAAACGCAGTAATGGCTACATTGACTGACGTAAGTGCGGCGTATGAAAAAATCAATCAAGTCAATATATTATTCAGAATATCTTCTGCAAATAATTATACAACGCCAAATGCCAGTTTCCCATAGAATGATACCTCATAGGAAATACGTCAAACGTCGTATTCACACCGCTGCGCAGCCTTGGCTCAATATCCAGAAGTGCCTGATAATCCTGTACCTGTCCAGGCAATGCAAAATCGAAATTACCGCTTGCCACATACAGATAATGAATTGGTAAATCTGCAAAATTCCCCGCCTGAATGGTATCCTCAAACGCCTGTGCATCCGTCCTGCTTCCGCTAAATGCCCCAAACCAGGAGAAATAATCCAGGCTCTGGCAAAGCACGGAATGATACATGGTCACAGCTCCACGAGATAATCCTGCAAAGGCCCTGTGATCCCTGCTCTCCGAAAATCCGACATCATCCGCTGATTTCGCATAAGTTGAATAAGAAGATTCAATCTCCGGCATCAGATCATTCCGCAGTTCTTTTGCAAAAAAATAGGTCAGCTGATCCAGATCCTCTGCACAGTCATCCTCCACATAAAAAGTCGGCGTCACCACGATCAGCGGCTGAATATCCCCGCTGGCGATCAGATTGTCCAGCATAGTCTTGTTATATGGATTGGTTTTCAGCCAGTATTTTTCATCATCCCCTGTACCGTGCATGAGATATAAAATATTATACTCCCTCTCCTCTGAATATCCATATGGCAAATATACGTAAGCGGTTTTCGTTACAGTTCTCTCATCAGTTGCATAGGCTTTCGTTTCATAAACAACTTCCTCTACCGTTCCCGCCTGCTCCGGTTCAGCCCCATCATATTTTTCTGGCACTGCCCACAGCTCGTCCCTGGCCTGTCCATCGGCATTATGTGCTGCCTCATATCTCATTTTCCAGAATCCCAGTGCCCCTGCCGCAATCAGAACTGCTGCCAATAATGGAAAAACTGCCGCTTTTCCAACTGGTGTCTTTTTCCAGACCATATACCCAGTTCCCAGAATTCCCCCAACTGCCGCCACAATGCATTCCACCAGAAACATCCAGTTGAAGTAATAAGTGCTGGTAGAAAAATTTGTATTAAAATACAGGACAAACGCCGCCGCTCCAATCACCAGATACAAAAACGGCATCCTGCTTTTCCACGCAGCAACAGCCAGCAAAATGAACGCTACCGCAATTACCCCGAATGTAATAAATGCTGTTTTATCCCCCAGCATTGCAAAACGGACAATGTCAATACAGGCGAATAAAATCAAAATCCCCGATGTAATCCGGCAAATCCAGTCCACCGCATCTTTCTCAAATTTTCTTTGTTTTTCATCACATATCTTCATTACTGTCCCACCTTATGTCTCAGATTATTTTACCACACTTATCAACAATATCAAACCCTTGCCCCTTTACGCCCCATCTGGCAAATTTAATCTATTTTCAGGCAAAAAAGAAACAGCCCTCTGAATTTAAACACTCAGAAAGCTGTCCCCATCTTAGAAGGAATTATCAAGTGCTTCCTGGACAGCCTGTCCGATTTCTTTATTTTTTCCATCCTGTGTTAATTTGAAAACCTTCTGCATTTTCTCATCAAGCGGAGATGCAGGAGCTGGCTGTGCTGCTTCTTCTGCGGCTTTGTTTCCAAACTTACCAATATACTCTAGACAATATTCATCACGCTCTAACAGTGCATTTGTGGCATAAATCATACCAATCATATTCTTGTTGGTAGGATCTACGATAGCACTGTCCATACCAGCATTCATAGCCAGCACCATAAATGCCTGGTTAATATTCTTTCTTACTGGAAGTCCGAAAGAAATGTTGGAAAGTCCACTGGTGATATGGATTTCCGGATATTCATATTTAATTCTTCTACAGCAGTCTGCAAATACAGTTAATGCGGTCTGGTCTGTTCCCAGTGTTACAACCAGTGGATCAATATGTAAACGGCTTGGTGCAATACCGTACTGTTTTGCTTTTTCCATAATTCCGAAGAAAATTTTCATACGGCGCTCTACGGAATCCGGAATTCCATCGTTATCGCAGAGAAGGGCTACACACTCCCAGTCTGTATCTGCGATCACTGGAAAAATAGTGTCAATTTTGTCTCCCTCAAGGGAAACAGAGTTAATAAGTCCCGGTCTTTTACAAAATGGAATGGCTGCGACACAGGATTTTGCACTTGGACTGTCCACACAGATCGGTGTGTCTGTCACTTCCTGTACAAGATCAATCATCCATTTCAAAGTTTCTACCTCTACGTCCTCTTCTACTGACGCACATACATCCAGAAATGTGGCTCCCGATTCTGCCTGCATTCTGGCTCTTTCTCTGATCAGGTCCGCATCCTTCTCAGCGATAGCTTTGGCAACTGACGGAATGGATCCGTTCAGCTTCTCACCAATAATAATCATGGCATTTTCCCTCCAATATGAAATTGTTTTTGCTAATCAGCTGCTGTCTTTCGACAGCATTCATCGTTCTCTCCGCTTGAATGCCTCCGCTAAGACATTCTTCTTAACAAATTCATTTTATATCAGAAAAAGGGAACGCCGCTTCTCTTTTTTTCTCATTCCATTATACTATCTTACTGTGAATATTTTCACATATTATGGTGGATTCATAAAAAAAGCAAAACGCTTCGTCATGTAAATACGAGTTGCATTTTGCTTTTTTGATCTTATTTCAGTAAATAACAGCTGGTATAGGCAATTTTCCCTGGACCATAATAATAATCCAGATGATTTGCCTGGCACACCTGCATAACCAGCATTCCATATGCTTCCATTGAGGAAAAAGCCTCCCCTGGAAAACGGCAGGGCGCATTCGGATAGGTACAAACCTTGCACTTCGTACAGCATCCCGCTCCAATGGACAGCATGTCCGGGTAAAACTTCCGCAGATCTTTTTCCATGGCGTAAAAGGATGCCTTATGCATGGCTTCGGTGCGCATCATACCTTCCCCGTCCATGGGATCTTCCAGCTGGCCCACGGTCTGCACCAGAATTCCCAGCTTATACTTTCTTACTCTCTTTTCACATTCTTCCAAAGTGCCGCAGCCTGGAGGACAACTCCAGCATTTATTGTATTTATGACAGGAATCAGAAGCGCACATCTGACGGACTTCTGGTTTCAGTTCGATGGTATCACAGGCCAGCGGCACTGTATGGGTAAAACCATGGGACTGACATAATTCCTTTAGCTCTTTAAAATTCATTTTTTCACTTCCCAAATCCAAGCTCGTCTACGAAGCAGTCCTGAAACTCCGGACAAGCAGCCAGCTCCAGAAATTCAATTTTCTGTACGGCCTTTTCTGCTTCATGGCGCTCCTTTTTATTTAACAGTGCAATCTTTGCCCCTTCTCCGGCAGCATTTCCCACACAACTTACTTTCTCAGCAAAGTTTTCTGGAATCAGGCCGATTCGCGCGGCGTTCCTGGCGTTCATGTAATTCCCGAATCCGCCAGCCAGATACACAGTCTGAACCTGAGTTTCTTCTACATTTTGTTTCTTCATTAAAAGTCGGATTCCCGCAGCAATGGCAGCTTTCGCCAACTGTACCTCACCAATATCTTTCTGTGTAAGATAAATTTCCCTTTGTGATTCCCCTGACGGCACAAGTACAAAGGTATCCGCTTTCACCTGCCCACTGTGCAAAATTCCGTTTTCGTCCAAAAGCCCAGTGCGCAGAAGTTCTGCTATCAAGTCAATCAGGCCAGAACCGCATAATCCTGTTGGCTTCTCATTTTCAATAGTAGTATACTGCCACTTTCCATTTTCATATTTCACATGGTCAATGGCACCTGGAAGTCCTCGCATTCCGCACTGGATTTTTGCGCCTTCAAATGCAGGCCCGGATGCTGCGGAGCAGGCAGCCAGACCATGTTTATTTCCAAGAATCATTTCTGTATTGGTTCCAATATCCAGAAGCAGTGTGGTTTCTTCTTTCAGATCCTGGCGAAGCGCCAACAGACACCCGCTGGTGTCTGCACCTATGTAGCCTGCAATGTTTGGAAGCAAAATAAGCTGGCCCTTTTTATGAATATGAATTCCATAATCAGATGCCCGTAACGTAAGCGGCTGACTGATTGCCGGAGTGTACGGAGCACGAACTAATGATGCAGGCGAAATTCCAAGAAACAGATGATGCATGCAGGTATTTCCAACAAGGCTGATCTGATAGATATCTCCGGCTTTTTGTGATTTTTCAATAAGGGTTTCTAATATTTCATTGATTGTCTTTCGCACACATTCACTCAGCGCTTCTGTGCCATGTTCCAACACATAATTGGCTCTTTGAATTACGTCTCCGCCATACTGCATTTGAGGATTCATCCGGCTTTCTGTTTCCAGAGTCTGTCCGTTTCTTCCATCAAGAAGATAGCCAACAATTGTAGTGGTTCCAAGATCGATAGCCGCTGTGAAAATGTTACAACATGCTTCTGAATATCCTGCGTCATTTCCAGACTGGTTTTGACAGAGATCCGCTTCCGTGTTGCTACTCTGCCGAAAATCCAGAATTTCATTCTCTGTATAGATTACTTCCCACACTGGCGCAAGCATCCTTTTCTCATATAAGATGCCAGAGAGCTGAACATCTGCAGCCCCCACCTTAATATATGGAACAGCACTGTTTTTGCACCCGATTTCTTCATGATCGTTATGAATTTCCCCGTCCCCATATACCGCAGCCAGCAGTCGTTCCCATTCTGACCTTTTTTCCCCAATCTCCGGTTTTTCCAGGCGGATCCTTTTCACCCGTAAATCTGGCTGGAAATTTACGTTTCTTGAAAATCCCTCACTGAGAATTTTTCCTCTTTTCTTCTTTCCCGGAATCTCCACCTGGCAGTCCCCTACCACCTTGGTCTGACAGGCCAGCACAGGATTTCCATTTACCTTCACCAGGCATTTTCCACAGCTTCCCTGCCCGCCGCAAGGCGCATCCGGCTCCAGCCCTGCCCGGATTTCCGCCTCCAAAACCGTTACCCCCAGCGGAACTTCCATACTGATTTTTTCCCTTACAAAATATACTCTTGCCACTGTCTTACTTGTCCAATCTTTCTATTATGCATTCATGCTCTTTCGTCTTTTTGTCATAGCTTACCCCAACAAGCAATATATTTCCTGCATTTCTTCGATACTTCTCCCCAGTCAGAAGTAGAAACCGTATTCACATACTCTGCACGGATTTCATTATTGGGAATCTTTACTGTTTTATTTTCGTTGTCGTGTGCTGGACTGAATTGGTATATTTCAGCAAACCTGTCTTATCTACATAAATATCCGATGCCAGCACTTCCTGAAATTTATAATTCCCAGGATTCAGATAAGTTCCCAAATTTACACCTCATTTCTCCCAGCTACAAGCCTTACTTTTCAAATATACTTATTTTCATTATAGGAGAAATACTTTCCACCGTCAATTTGCAAAATGAAAAAGGATCTCTAAATCATTTTCTCCAAAATCTTATCTGACTTATTCAACGTCAAAAACATAATTCCGGTGCCCGCTGCCCAATGGGTAATATCAAAATCATGCCATAAAAATAATCCGTCCCGGTTAAGTGCCCAGAACGGATTATCATTTAACATTATTTTATTTCTCTACAAACTTCTCCACGAACTCCTCATACGGGCAGGGTCTTCCCCAGAAGAATCCCTGGCTGAAATCCGGCTGGAGGTTCCGAATCTTCGACCACTCTTCTTTATTCTCCACACCCTCAATGCAGAGTTTCAGGTTCAGATTGTGGATCATGCTGCAAAACTGATTCAGAAGATAATATTCTTCCTCATCTGCCACCGCACTGGCTGTAAAGGAACGGTCAATTTTGATGATTGCCGGACCCAGCTCACTAAGGTAATGGAAGTTGGAATATCCGGTTCCAAAATCATCCAGTGCCAGCTTGATCTTCATTCGCTGCAGCTCTGTAAGGAAATGTCTCTCATTTATATTTTGCTCCAAAAGATCACTTTCTGTCAGCTCAATAATAAGCGCATCCGCCGGAAGCTTGGCTTTCTCCATAGCTGCGATCACATCCAAAATTACATCTGACTTGGCAGCCTGTACCTGTGAAATATTAATGCTGACCTGAAACTCCGGAAGCACTTCCCGGATCTGGCTGCATTTTCCCATTGCCTCACCCATCATCCAGCGTCCGGCAGGAATAATCAGTCCCGTCTCTTCCAGAATCGGAATAAATTCAGCAGGCGATACCATTCCGAACTTCTCTGAGATAAAACGCATCAGCGCTTCCGCGCCATAAAGCTTTCCGGTTTCTGACCGAAATACCGGCTGATAAAATGCGGTAAATCCCTTAAAGTCATTTATCACTGCATTTCTCAGTTCCTGTTTCAGCTCGCTTCTTCGCAGGAACTGCCGATATTCTTTTTCTTCAAATACATAACAGCGGTTTCTTCCAAGCTTCTTGGCCTCATTCAGGGAAAAATCCGTCAGCTTCATAGCTGCGGAATACCCCATCTCTTCTATGGCATGCAGCGGCAGGATTCCTCCTGAAATTGTAAACATCACAGTATATTCGTTATCTCTGATGAACTGATTCACAGATTCTCTCACTTTATCGTAAAGCTTCTTTACCTCCTTTACGCTCCTGGAAGAAAGATCCAGAATCATAAATTCATCGGAAAATAATCTGTATACCGTCTGATTTTCTGACATGCAGCCGGAAATGCAGACTGCTGTCTCACGCAGTACCTGATCTCCGTATTCCCATCCCAGATTCTCATTAATTTCTTTAAAATGGTCCAAGCCAAGGCGGATCAAATATCCGTTTTCAAAAGGCGGCTTCAGCTTTTTCAGATATTCTCTCAGTCCGGTTTCTCCCAATAATCCGCTGACATTATCCGCTTTCTGCTGTGCTCCGATCTCGTTGATGCAGCCTACCATGTACAGCGGCTTCATGTTTTCATCCCGCACAACATAGCCCCTGCAGTTAATCCAGATGGGTTCTCTTTTGGGATCCAGCCAGCGGTATTCCATATTGTGAATACTGCGGTCTGTACTCAGCAGATCTTTAAATTCTGCTTTCAAAAGAGGATAATCCGGTCCATATACAAACTCTCTGTGACACTCCATCACATCATGAAAAGCATTTTTCGGAATGCAGAACCGTTCCATTGCCTGAGGTGCAATATAGTAAAAATCCGTTCTGAAATCTATCAGATAAAGGTAATTATCTGTACTCGGGCTAAGCAGGTCGATTACTTTGCAAAGCTCCTCCGGTGTAATATCCTGGTACTCTTTTTCCTGGAAAATATCCTCTGCATTTTCCTGCGCCAGCATTTTTTCCATGCCGGCTGCTGCGGTGTCCATGCATGCACGGTTCAGCTTTTTCCTGCGCTTACGGCGGTAAAGCATGATATCGCTTCGTTTCGCAATATCCTTAAAAGCACGGTCTTTATCAGGCAGATAATAAGCATATCCGACGGATACACTTAATGGATAGGAGACCTTTTTGGCTGCTTCTTCAAGCAATATGTCCAGACGTTTTATACGATCAGCGATCAGGTCTTTCTCATCATTGTGATACACATATGCGAATTCATCCCCGCCAATTCGGAAACAGTTCTGTGCCTCTTTAAAAACCTGGCGGATGCAGTTGTAGCACAGCTTAAGGGCTTCGTCACCTTTCTCATGTCCGAAATTATCGTTGATCACCTTCAGATTATCCAGGTCAAACAGCACAACGCCTGTTTTCTGCAGCTGCGATGCCTGTTCATCCAGCTGCCTGATGGTGTGCTCGTAAGCATTTCGGTTCATGGCTTCTGTAAGCATATCTGTGTTGGCAACCTTCAGCAGATACAAAACCTTCTGCTTCTCAACATACTGGTCATAAAAGCGGGACACCTGTATCCAGATCAGGGCAATAATAAATCCCATTGTTCCAAGAGGAAGGAATATGGATGTAGTCTTAAAATGTCTTGCATAGTATAAAATAAGCTCCGCAACGCCAAATCCCAGCACAATATATAAGGGATAGGTGAACTCCCTTGCAGACTCATTTTCTTCTACCCTTGCCTCATAATGAATAAGCACAAATGTATAAATAACGTTGCATATCATGAGAACATGGGTTACCGGGAGCAGCTGGAACATGTCCACGATTCCGGCACACTGAAGGATCACAGATACCGTCATATCCACCAGATAAAGCACCGGAAAATACAATGCGCCCTTGCGGTATTTGCTGCTGCAGATATCGTAAACAAGGAAGTTAAAGGGTACCGGGAAAAGGTAAAATGTAAACAGATCCACATAGTACAGGGTTCTTCCATCCGGGATCAAAAACTGAAGAAATCCGCACTGCTGCAAGGACCACAAGGCAATCAATACAGAAAAGATTCCCAGGTTCAGGAAGATCTCATTTTTCCCTTCTACTTTGGTTTTTCTTTTGCTTTTTATTGCAAAAAAATAGAGCAGCAGACTTACCAGTCCTGTGAATAAAATACCGCAGTTGATAATAAATATGCCCAGGCTGTCGCTGAGGATCCTTAAGATGCAGTCCCCTCTGGTTCCCAGGTAAAGGCTGATGTTGTTTCCATAATATCCGGAATATGCAGGGAGTATACGGATTTCCAGTTCTTTCCCGGCACTGTTCTTGGGAATGTCTGCAATATGCCAGCAGGAACCTGGAGATTTCATGAATTTCGGAGCGTTTTCCTCATGTCCATACTGATAAATTTCTTCTCCGTCCAGCAGAATCTGCACGGACGTATGGGTGGTCTTGAACAAAAGCGACCTCGGAATGTCAAATTCCTCCGGCAGAACCAGATTCTTGGTCTTGATTTCTCCTGCCGTATCAGCCTCCGTTTCAAGCCTTACTGTATTATTAAAGGACACCCGCTCCCCACCCATGCTGCGGTTAAAAATCCAGCCAGTAAACCCAACCGCAAACAATCCAAAGACAATCAGAGCAATCCATAGTTTCTTTTCGATTCTCATAGCTCTCCTTCGTGTAAATCACACATGTAAACACATCCTAGAATTAGCATAGCAAAGTTAGCAATTTTTTTCAAGTATCGCCAAGGTTTTTTCAGGGAGTTTCCGGGATATCGGAAAATAAAAAAATCTGGCATAGAGCATTTCTGCTTTTCTGCCAGATATTTGTTTTATTTTGCTAATTTTGTGTCCAGATATTCTTTTAGGATTCCAAGATTCTCGTCGCTGTAGAGCTGGTCGGCGGCGTGTTTGTAATTGTGGAAAAGCTTGTATTCTACCTTGTCTGCACCGATCTGTTCTGTGAGAAGTTCGTTCAGGCGCTCGGACTGCAGGTAGGGGACGCTTAGGTCTGCATCACCGTGCCAGATCAGCACGCTTGGGCTGTTTTCCGGGGTAAGGTTCTTTTGGATATAGTACAGGGGGCTGTAGGTATCTTTTTCCTCCTGGGTAAGGGTGTTCACATCCTTACGCATCCAATAAGATTCCACATCATTATAGCCAGTATCCTTGATGGCACCGGTAAGCCACAGACCGGATGCCCACTGAACTACTTTCGGGATTTTCAGTTCCTTATAATCTGCTGCCTGGGTTCCGAATTCCATGCAACCGTAGTAGTTCAGGATTACCTGTACTTCACTGGAAACCGGATTATTCTCATCTTCTCCGATGAACGGCACACTATTGAATTCTTCGTCATTGGAAGCACCACAGATCACGGACAGATAGCCGCCTGCAGATTCTCCCCAAATAGCAAAACGCTCCGGATCGTATCCATATTTCTCAGCATTGGCACGCAGAAAACGGATCGCAGATTTCACATCCTCCACCCCTGCCGGAAATGCCGCTTCCTGAGCCAGTCGATAGTTGATGGACGCACATGCATATCCATGATCACGGAAATAGCGATACATCAGCTGTGCCTGTCTGGACTGGCTGTCATTAAAGACAAAACCGCCGCCATGAACCATTACGATCATGGGCATTGGTTCGTCACTGTCCGGCACATATAAGTCCAGATAATCGTTTTCCGATACCTCTGAATACTGCAATTTCTCGTAGGAGTTTCCTCCATCCCATTCTGTGGATTCATCCAGCTTCACAGAAGGTGAATACACATTATGAAAAACCACGCGAACTGCTTCATGGTTATATCCCAATATTCCTGCCACCACAGCAAGACAAATTCCGCCTATCATAAGACCTTTTTTCTTCATTTCATCTGCCTCTTTTCTTATTAGAAAACAGGTTTACAAGTCTCTCAACCGTAAACCTGTGATTTCATTTATTCACATGGAATTTCGGCTACATAAGACCGTGTCTCATCTGTCACTGTGACCTTCACAGGGCCGTTTCCGTCTGCCTGTACCACTGCCATGGCCTCACCATAATAAGTTGCCACCGTATCATCTGTATAGTTCCCTTTTACGTACGGTGCCGGACTGCCAAGGCCTTTTAGGATTCCATTTTCTACTGTCACCTTCAAATTGTGCTTCTCCATCGGCTTCCAGATGCCTTTTGTATCCGTGTACTGCAGCTGAACGAAAGCAAGTCCTTCTGGCTTCACGGATTTCTCCTCCGGTCTTACCTGTAGAATGGTCTCTTTTCCAGCGGTCTGCAGGGAATAGCGGTTGATTTCTTTTCCTTTTTCATCGTAAGAAACAGCCGTAATTTCGCCATCCTCATAGGTTGTGTTAAAGTTGGCGCGGCATTTTTTCACGTTCTTTTTGCCAACACTCTTGCCATTGATAAACAGCTCAACCTGAGCAGCTCTTGCATAAACCTCAACCTTTGCAGGCTCCCCGCTGCAGCCGCCCCATGCCCAGCTCTCCAGTGCTTTGGTCAGCTGCCAGCCAGTGAGACGAAGCTTTTCTTTCTGGTAAACAGGGTCTACTGCGATGAACGGGCCTGTCTCTCTTTCGAAAGCAACTCTGGTGTAGGCTGCCTCCGCACGAGGCTTTCCATTCAGGTCAATTCGTCCGTTTCCTCCAGTCATTCTGGTTGACGGATCTTCAAATTTATAGTCGGAATACTCGGCTGCGCCGTCTCCAACCTCACCGATATAATCCCATCCAGCCCACACGAAATCACCGATGATCCGCTTGTTTTTCTTGGCAATTTCCCAGAAACTGTATGCGTCCTTGCAGAAGGTTTCGCTTCCAAGAATCAGACGGTTAGGGTACTTCTTAAGGTCATGTTTGTAGCGGAAAATACCGTAATTGTAGCCTGCAATATCCATGTTTGCATAGGCATCCCTGGTCTTCAGATCACATGGATAAAGGGTGGCGCCACACTTCATGAAGTAGTCACCTACCAGGCAGGCGAGGGTATTGTAAAACTCACTTCCAACTGGTTTTTTCTTCTTTTCGGGCTTCGCAGCGGCTGCTTTCTTAGCCTGCTCTGCAGCAAACTTTTCTGCGTTCTCGGCGCTTTTTTCTGCCTTATCATCACTGTAAACTCCAAGTCCGATGGAACTTAAGAAGTTGAAGAAAATGTTGATTCCGCAGGTTACCGGGCGAGTGGAATCCAGGCTGTGAAGGTAGTTTGTCATCTCTCCGGTAAGGGCAATTCCTTTCTTCTGGGCGGTCTCTGCTACCTCATTTCCAGTGGAATACATGATAACGCTTGGGTGGTTGAAATCTTTATCCACCATATCCTTTAAATCCTGTTTCCACCAGCCGGCAAGCTGATTTGCGTAATCATATTTTGTTTTGTGGATGTACCAGACATCTACGTATTCGTCCATCAGCAGCATTCCCACACGGTCGCAGGCATCCAGAAGTGCCTTAGAACATGGGTAATGTGCGGAACGGACTGCGTTGTATCCGTTTTCCTTGAAAATACGCATCTTTCGCTCTTCTGCTTCTGGATATGTACATGCGCCAAGCACGCCATTGTCGTGGTGGAAGCATGCTCCGCGAAGGATTACGCGCTTTCCGTTAATGGTCATACCCACCTGCGGATTCCATACCAGTTCACGGATTCCGAAGGTTTCAGTTACTTCATCTTCACCGAATACTGCTTTGCAGGTGTAAAGGCTCGGGTGCTCCGTATCCCAAAGCTTTGCGTTTGGAACATCCAGCAGAAAGACTGCCTGATATTCTTTTGCAGGCTTTTCGCTAGCTGCAGATGTATTTTTTGTTTCATTATTCTGTGCAGCTACTGCTTTACTTTCTCCAATCGCAGTCAGGACTCTTTTTCCCTCAAATTCAATTTCAAGAGAAACCTCACCTGGCGCGGAGGTCTTTACTGCAACTTCAATCTGTGCCGGATTATAGCTTAATGTGCGGATTTTTACTCCGTTTACAGGAATGTATTTCTCACCGCCAATATGCAGATATGCAGGACGATAGATACCTGTTCCTGAGTACCAGCGGCTGTTTGGCTGGTCTGCATTATGAGCAATTACTTTGACTTCATTCTCTTCTCCGAATTTGAAAAAGCCATCTGTATTTATGTAGAAATTGGTGTATCCATATGGACGGCCTGCTACTTTTTTTCCATTTATGTGGACTTCAGCGTTATGGTAAACACCCTCGAATTCAATAAGGACTTTCTGATTCTCATATTCTTTCGGCACGGTAAATTTCTTGGTATACTCGTAATCTCCGCCGATGTACCATCCAATGTTTCCCTCACCGGTACTCTCCTGGGTACGCGGCTCGCTGAGCATGGCGTCATGGGGCAAAGTCACCGGATAAGCCGCCTCATCGCGGGTAAGACATTTACACATCCATCCTTTATTAAAATCAATCTTCTGCATACAGTAAACTGCTCCTTTCTTTTTCGTCAGACTTCTCTATCCTTTTCCAGCTTCCTCGCCAAGCGGACATATCTGCTTACGCAGACACCACTAAATCTGAAAGCCGATTTACTCCATTCTTAATCTGACTACAGTGTACCGTATTTCCCCGCCCCTGTGGCATGAAAAACGCGAACAGTACTTTTTTATACGCTAACTACCGACAGGAAATTTAGATTCAAAATTCATTTATCTATTTTGTACAAATTAGGTATCCTGTTTTTGTGCAAAACAATGAGGATGAAGATTTCCTCCATCCTCAGCATTAATATTCTTTTTAAATATGCAAAAAGCGGAAAGCAGTATTAATTATACACACTCTATTTTTGTGCAGCTGGCGTCAATCCCGCACACCATCTTTTCACTGTTTTCAGTGGTATTTCTAACATATCTGCGATTTCCGCCTGCGGATAGCCTTTTGAAAACATTCTGGATACCACTCTGCGATTTTTTTCGGCTTGCTGTTTCTTCATCTCTTCTCTCGCCTCATCCGCATACATCTGCATTGCTCCGTCCCATGCTTTACACACGTCTCTCACCTCCACGATTCCATCATTTCCTGCAGTTTTTTCTTACTTTGCCAACGCGTTTCTCCCAGGTAAAGAACCTGATGGAAAACCGGCACCAATGGACGCCTTTTTCTGTGTTTTCCTCTTTTCCTGTTTCTCTTCCGGGATTTCAGCTGATCCGTATATTCTACACCGTCATATGTAAAACATCTTACTGGCATTTCATAGTTCGCCCTGCTTTCGGCTTCACAGGCCAGAAGCACTCTGCATCCTGGCTTATCATACAGGCGGAGAAAGTCCCGTTCCCTTTCCAGATATATAAATTTTACGCCGTTTTCATCCGAACTCTTTCTCTTATGTGTACTGCTGCCAATAGTCTGCAATTGGCATGAAACCCGTTTTTTCCTTTGTACTTCTTTCAAATAAGACGCTTCTATAATCTGCTTCCCTGCAAATAAAGTACCATTTACAAGGTCTGCGAAACGCTCATTATCCCTTAAATACTCCTGTAGTCCCTGGTCTTTTACACCCAAGTGCACCACCTTCTTTATTCTGCTTATTTCACAGGAATTATTTGCCGAACGGCCTGAATAAAATAGAAAACTCCTGAGATGTAAAATAAGCGTAGCATAAAGTACCGGGAGACGCAAGAACTTTATAAACCTTTAAGAGTTTGTATATCAATTATATTATTTTCATCTTATTTTTGCAACACAAAACACTATTTTTTAACATCCTTTACAGAAAAAGTCCGGCTGATTACTCGGCACGAAATAAGCAAGAACTTCGGCTTTGCAGAATTTTCTATTTCATAAAAAAATAGCATCAGCCAGCTCCCTAACCAATGCTATTTCTTTATATCCAATTTCTTTATATCCTATTTCTTCATATTCTTTTTATTCCACCGTCACAATCACTCTCTGATAAGCTACCGGATTGGTTCCGCCGCCGTCTACGCCTTCCATGATAATATGGATAGTGTCACCGGATTTGGCGTCTTCCGGAATTGTAAAAGTAGCTGTCTCCTGGTTTTCACCTGATGCTGTCACCTCAATGGCAACCGGATTTCCATCCTCATCTTCAGCTTCCTCATAAGTATCTCCATATGGATAATGATACCAACGGAAGGTTGTAGTATCACCATCCGGATCCACTGCAGTTCCGTTTAACGTAATCTCGTCTCCAGCTTTCGCAGTCAGATCGATTCCCTCTTCCACAGAAACCTCTGGCAGATGATTAGCATCCTCATACTTGTCGGTCACGCACCATTTCGCTCTCATGGCAAAATCACTCTGGATTGCGGCAATCCACTGCGCGATTCCCTTCTCATTCCCCTTGGCAGCCTGGTACAGACGCACATCCGGATTTTCATCATTCTCCTTCAGGGCGTATCTACCGTCCCATCCGCCATAAGACAAATCCTCAAGGCTGCGAAGCCCGTTAGGAATGGTCACAAACCATGCCGGGGAATCTCCCTCAGAAAGGAAATCATACTGCTCGTAAGCATGTCCAACCCAGAGCGTGTCATCTCCAAGAAGTGCCTCATTGGTACCATACTGATCGGTATCTGCTTCTCCTTCCAGATATGTGCCGTCACCCCAGGTCACATATTTATCCATCAGCGCACCAAGATTCTGCTCAATATTCTCCTTCATCCATGCACTGCTCAGTTTTTCTCTGGACTCATCGGAAAGCTCCTCAAGAGTCGCCCATCTGTAACCATATGCAAGAGTAGAACCAGAAACATCTACCATACGCATAGATGGCCAGTTCGGCTGAATATAGTTCAGATAGCAGTCATCCTGCATTCCCCATGCAAAAAGAATCACCTTTTCACAGATACGGTTGTAAAGCTCCTCCCAGCCATCCTGGTCTTTATACTCTTCCTCAATAGACATCAGCGCTCTTGCCACGGTATTGGCACCACCGCCAACCTCGATATAAAGGGGTCTGTCATCCTCTGCCAGAATCCGCTCTTTCACCAACTCTGATCCTTCTGTCTCCTCGGAAGTATCACTTACGTTTTTAATATTTCCCACTTTTGTGATGGCACGAAGATCATCCGGGGAAGGATAGTCCTCATCATGTATCTTCAGATTGTCATAAACCTCTGCATACGCATCCAGAAATTCATACATCCAGTCAGTTCCCATCCATCTAAGGGATTCTGTAGTATCATCCCCACTGTAATGCAGTTTGGAACTGGTCTGTACGATTCCCTCCAGATCAATGTCGTTAGAATAAAGCAGCGTATGAATTAATGTGTTCATATCGTCCACTTCCCCGTCCTGTGTAACCAGAAGACGAGGCTTTCCCTCTGTTTTCGGAAGTGCCGTAGCAGAATCCGCCGCAAAAACAGACGCAGGCAAACTCATAGTTCCAATAATAGTTCCAATCAGTACTGACAGCCATTTTTTCTTATGCATAATATTCTCCTTCTAAAAAAATTTACCCAGTTATCTTCTGCATTTTACCTTTACTTTACCACAACAAACATTTTTATGTTGTCCAATAATGACCAGATTTTTATCCAAAAATGACTTTTACATTTCCCATATGCAATGCCGTCACTCTTTCTCCTGCTCCTTCAGCCACACACCCAGCTGTCGTCTGTTTTCCTCAATAATTTTTTCCATCCCAGCCTCATCCAGTGCCTCCAGAAACTGATTCAGTGTCTTATCCGCATCCTCTGTCATTCCCGTTTCCAGCACCGGACGGTACTCATTCACCACTCTGGAAACCGCATCCACCTCCGCTGCAACCTGATCTGTCTGAAACACATAACCAAGTGTCCTGGACGGTTCGGAATCCTCAGAATAATTTTTCATGAAATCCCGCCAATCTGTGCCATTTTCTCCAAACTGATACACCTGGTCACTGTCTCCATAACAGGTAAAATAGCTGGAATACCCTACACTGCTGTTATCCTTGCCTTCTGGATATGCAATAGTCTTTTCCCCTGTTTTTACATAATCCGTTCCCTCTCTGCCATTCTGCAGAAGATTTGCCAGATCACTGTTTGTATAAATCAGGTTCAGCAATTCCATAGCCTTTTCCGGATTTTTGCAGGAGCTGGTAATTCCCCAGGTAAACTCCTGCACAAGAGAAGTGGTTGTCCGGTTAGGCGTCATTGCCACCAAAACTTCATCGAAATCCAGGCTCTTTTTACTGACCAGATGAAGGGTTCCCGTGGACACGCTTGTCCATTGCAAAAACATTTCCCCTTCATTAAACATAGACTGCGCATCCACGCCGCTGTACAAAGAATCTTCCGGTATATATCCCTCATCCCGCCACAGCTTTATTGTCCGGCAAAAATCACGGTATTCCTCAGAAGCATATGCATTCACAATTTCCGTACTATTCAGCGGGTTAAAAATCACACCATAATTCATATCCCCGCCCAAATCCTCCACGTCAAACAAAGAAGTAAAGGCAGACGAATCCACATTCCCTGCATTGCCGAAAGAAATCAGATAAACGCCCGTGTTCTTTTCCTTCAGCTGCCTTCCGATTTCTGTAAGATCCTGCAGTTCCAATTGTTCTGGAACCTCTATATGATATTTCTCCGCAAGATCCTTGTTATAACCAATTCCAGATGCCCTGCCCGGATTCAGATTTGCACACACAGCATACACTTTGCCATTTAAAGAGGTAACCTTCAGAAGCTCTCCTTCTTTTTCCTGAAGATCTTTGCCGTATTTATCCAGAAGATCATTTAACTCTATCAAAGTGCCGTCTGCTGCCAGATCAGACAGTGATGTGGTAGTTCCTGTATTCACCAGATCCAGCTGCTGAATCCCCATTTTGGCTTTCTTCAGCATATTGGCATGATCTCCGATGAAGCAGTTTACGATTTTCACTTTACAGGAAATCGCCGGAACTGTAATTTCGTTGATCAGTTCTTCTACTGCCTCTGTGTCCGGATATTTCGCGCCCAGCGTCAGATTTTCGATGGCAATCTCACAAACTTCATCTGCTTCCCCATTTTCCAGCGGGGAAATCGTTTCTCTGTCCTGGCACCCCCAAAGCACTGCCGCACTCAAAAGTGCCAGCCCGGCACCCGCCAGTATTTTTCCTTTTCTCATAGATCTGATGCCTTTCTGAATTCCCTGGGCGTCATGCTAAAAGTTTTCTTAAACAATTTTATAAAATACCCGGAACTTGCATATCCCAGTTTTTCTGAAACGATTTCATTGTTCCAGTCTGTGTTTCGAAGCAGTTCTTTTGCTTTTTCCATGCGGCAGTTTGTAACATATTCCAGCACAGAAATCCCGGTTCTTTTCTTAAACAGCCGCATCATATACTGAGCATTCAGCGCTGCATAATCCGCAATTTCCGTGACAGTCAACGTCTCAGAAAAATGTTCCTGGATATAGGGAAGCACTTTCCCGTCAATAATATTCTGCTGCCCTTCCGGAAAAGAAGTTTTCATTGTATCTGGAAAAAGCTTTTTCTCTTTTTCGTCCTTCTGGAATTTTTTCTGTATTTTTTCAACAGCTTTTTCCAGAACTGCTGTCATTTCATCTGTATCAAGAGGCTTGATCAGATAATCGCTGCACCCAATCTGCATGGCTTTCCGCATAAATTTATAATCTGGATAACAGGTGAGAATAATACATTCTATATTTTCGTCATTCAGATCTGCTTTTTCCCTTACGCTTGAAATAAATTCAAGTCCACTTTCCCCAGGCATTTCAATGTCACAGAGAATCAGGGAAATCATTTCCTCTTTCATGATTTCTCGGGCCTGAACCGCATTGTACGCTCCGAAGGTTTCCGCAACGCCAAGGTCCTTCCAGTCAATCCCATCCTGAAGTGTTTTCACACACTGTTCTTCATCGTCTACAAGCAATGCTTTGATTTCCATTTCCATATTTTTGGCACTCCTCGCTCTATATATATCACTGCCTCTTTTGCAATAACTGCACAATCATGATTTGATATTATGTTTCCTTCTGCTTCTGTAAATCCAGCAGAATGTCTACCACTGCACCAGATGGCTCCTGATTATAAATATGGATCACACACTTATCTCCATAAATTAGTTTCAGCCTTGCCACCGAATTTCGGATTCCTACACCCAATTCTTCTGAAACAATTCCTTTCTCAAGAAACTCCTCCACTGCATCCAGGCTGTCATCTGAAAATCCGGTACCATTATCCTTTACCTGAATGAGAATCTGGAATTCTTCCAGCTGTTTTACATTTACCTCAATCTTTGTCAGCTCTCCAGGCTTCAGACCATGCTTTATGGCATTTCCCACAAAGCTTTCTATAATAAACGGCGGAATGGGCACAATCTTCATTGCCGCTTCGCAGTTTACCTCATAGTCGAACCCATTAGGGTAACGCATTTTCTGCAGTCTCAGATAGTCCTGAATGTGTTCCAGTTCCTGTCCCAGCTGCACGTATCTGGAATTTACATTCACAACATAACGGTAATATCCAGAGGTCAGGCGAATCAGCTGCTTTGTTGTTTTCACATCATTTTCACTGTAATTATAAATGGTATTCAATGTATTCAGAATAAAATGGGGCTGGATCTGACGGCTCAAATACTGTAATTCTGTTTCTTTTCCAGCCAGACGGTCTTCATATATCTGGATCTTCAGGTTTTTGATATGATCCATGAGAAAATTAAACTCCTGAATCACTGCATCGAATTCCCGGCTGCAGTTCGACAGCTCCGGTATCCTGTAATCCAGATCACCTTTCTGGATAATATCCATACTTTTCTGAAGGTACGCCATAGGGGTCAGGATCCATAAATATAGGCAAATTCCGTACACCGCAAACAGTAATATAAAGACTGCAGCAAACACTGCAATTTCTCCTCCAACTGCTGGAAGCTGGCTTTCCAATGCCTGTTTTTTGATTTCTTTCACAAGATAAAAATCTGCCAGCTCACTGATGGTTCCAGCATAATACCAGCTGTCTTGTTTCTGGTCTTTATAAAGATTTTCTCCAAAAGACAGCCAGGTTTCTTTCTCCTCATCCGGCACCATCACCTGTCCATTTTCATCGCAGATCAGATATTTTTCTGCGCCTTCTCCATCTTGGAAATTCCCGGAGCTTTGCTGCAGATCTGCTGCAATATTTTCGTAAGAACTCCAGGCACCAATATAATAATTGTTGTAATCCAGCATGAAAAATAAATAAGCTTTTTCGCCGCACCATACTGTACTCCACTGGCTAAACCGGGATATGTAATCTTTGCTTTGCACCTGTTCTTTTACAAAATCCGAGACCTGAATGTCCTTCATATAATTATAAAAAACATCATTTTCCGGATAATATACAAACACAGTAAACCCGGAATCCATATCTGCTGTCTGACTGTTGATTTTTTCCAGAACTCTCTGGTTCGCAAGCCAGAATTCCGAGTCCTTTTCCTTCGCTGATGCAATATGCCGGAAATCCCCATCATCCATTACCAGATTGATCAGGCTGTTTCTCAGGAATTTCAGCTGTGTATCAATTCCTGACATTTCGATTTCCACGTCGGACTGCAATTGGTTTATTTTTTCATTTCTCGCAGACTCCCTTTCCCGGATTCCTGTAAAAAGAAGCGCTGCGATCACTGGAACCGCAATGCACATGGTTACCAGAAAAAGCCTGACATTCAGAGATATTCGTTCTTTCAATTTTGGAAACTCCTGTAAAAAATAAATTCGTGGTACACTGCCTGTTCACATTGTACCACGAATTTGAGATGTTCAGTTATTCAAATTAAAAATGCTCACTCAGGCAACCGTCACCATAACCTGCGCATATCTTGTCATCACTGCATCCGCATTGTCCTGAACTCTTAAGGTAAGGCAGAAGCAGTCACCGGAAGCTGCGTCCTCCGGGATAGTAAAGGAACCTTCTGCGCTATCTGCTGTCCAGTTATAAATTGTTTCATCTTTTCCGCTGTATACACAGCCTGTTGGCTCTGTACTCCAGGTTGCTGTACAATCATCCCCGTCAGGATCACTGACTGCTGCCGCAAAGGAAACAGTCTCTCCCGGTGCCGCGGTAAAATCTTTTTCGTCCATTTCTACAACCGGCGCATGGTTGCAGTTTTCATAGGTATTTACACACCAGTCAGCACGTGCAGCCCATTCAAGCTGGAAATCCAACAGGTATGGATTATATTTCTCAATATTGTTTGTCTCCGGATTTACATACTGTCCGGGAACTACACCGCCGGATAATGTAGACGGGTATCCCGCATCCTCTCCGCTGGCTGTGTAATAAGAATATCTTCCGCCATAGCTTCCGAAGGCACCATTTTCAAAACCACGGAGTCCGCAGGAATACAGACCGATAATGCTGGAGCTGTCGCCCTCCGCAATAAAGTCATAATCGTTATATTCTTTCTCGTAAACGATATTGGTTTCCCCGAACTGATACTTATCTTCTTCATTTTCAAGATGCTGTCCGTCATTGACCAGTTTGTACACTCCCATCAGAGAACCGTGATCAAACTTGATATTCTCTTTCAACCAGTCAGCCTGGAATGTGTAAAGTGCATCTGCCTGTCCGTTGATTGCTGTTGAATATCCCGCATATCCGCAATTGCCAGATGCCATTACAAGATCCGGATATTTGTCTGCGATATAGTCTGTGAATGTAAAGTCCTGTCCGTTTCCGCTTATAAGGACCTTGTCACACACCTTCTGATAAATTTCATCCCACTGGTCTGTCTCTGAATATTCATCATAGATGGAAAGCAGCGCTCTTGCCACGGTGTTAAAGCCGCCCCAGGAAAGAATGTAAAGGCTTCTTTCATCATCATCCAGAATTGCCTCTTTGATCAGATCAGAGCCTTCTGTATCTTCCCTCACATCTCCCTCAAACTGCACATTTCCGATTTTGGTAATGCTGGTCAGATATTCCGGGGTAGGATAACCTTCCGCATTCTGAGACAGATATTCATAGGCTTCTGCATATTCATTGTTCCAGAGATTGGAAAGCCAGTCAAGCGGCTGCGCACGGAACTCAGTCATATCCAGAGCTCCTTCTTCCCGGTTCTGGATGTGGTCCATTACCTCTCCCTGGGTATGCTCGCCGTCTCCGGTAAAGTGGCAGAAAGATCCGGACACCACGATTCCAGCCAGATCAATTTCATTAAAAAACAGACTCTGGTGAATAAAGGAATTCATATCATCCACTTCCAGGTCAGAAGTAATGATAACCCTTGGTTTTCCATCCTCTCCCAAACGGATTTTTCTCTCCTGCGGAGTTGTAATGACTTTTCTCTCTGCCAGCTGCTCATCAATAGGCTTTACGATTCTTCCTGCCTGTGCCTGCACACTTGTGCCAACCAGCATAACACCGGTCAAAAACAATGCTATTATCTTTTTCTTCATATTCAATGTCCTCCTTTTACCGCTGCGGTAATCCTGCTGACCAGGAATCTTTCCCTTTGCGGTAAAAAGCATAGCATATGTTTTTTTCTGCATGTTACCCGATTATGACCAATTTATCGCTCGAAACTGACTTTTTCCAGGTTCAAAACGGCTCAAATATTACAGGCTTGTTTCCAGTTTCCTGCACTCCCCATTCACCTTCAGCACACCGCCCTCGGCGTTTGTCTCTACCTTCAGGTCTTTTCCGTCCCAGGTAAGGTGAACCTGGCCGTCTGCTACAGGGAGGGTGCAGTCGAAACTGTCGAAGAACTCAGTGTGAGGCTCCAGCTCGAATGCCTTTCCGCCAACTGCGGTGAACTTCAGGCCCATAAAATATTTCGCCAGGAAATAGATGGGGCTTGCGGCCCAGGCGTGGCAGAGGCTCTTGCCGAAGCGGTCGCCGTACATGTCATACTGCTCTTCCACAGGCGCCTTGGGGTCGAACTCTTCCCAGAAGGTTACCGCGCCGCGTTCCAGCATACCGCCCCAGTAGCTGCGCATTTTATTCAGCACGAACTCCAGATTTCCGGTCTGGCAAAGCATATCTAGTTCAAAGAAATTGAAGTACGGTGTGGTAATCGCCGGAATGGCATCATTCTTAATCACGTTCTCCAGAATCTTCTCCTGTTCTTCTGCTGTTGCAATATGGAACAGAATCGCAAAAATGTTGGCATGGCGGGTCACATTTCTCTTGCCGGATTCAAAGGAATCAATAAATGCGCCCTTCTCCTGATCCCAGTAGAATTTACGGATCTGGCTGATCAGCTTCTCATATTTCTCAGTGTATTCCGGATTTTTCTCCCCAAGGGCATCACTTACCTTCGCCATAGCCTGCCAGCATGCAGCAAACAGCATCTGCTCTGCGCAAAGGGCGCCTGTCTTGTCCATGTCTGCCCAGTCAATGTAGATCCAGTCATTCTCTCTTCCCACAAGGAAACCGTTCTCATCCAGCTGTCCCTCACAGAACTCCATAAGAGAGCACATTTTCGGATAAACCTGACGCACGAATTCCAGATCTCCGTACACTTCATAATGATAGAGCACGCCCAGAACCCAGAACAGGGAATAGTCCATAATGGTATTGATATGTCTGGTCATTGGATCATTTCCGCGAAGTGCCAGAAGGGTTCTCTGGTCAATATCCGGGTCTGCCAGCAGATACTGGTTTACGAAAAAGCTCTGATAAGCATCGCCGGACCAGATCCATTTGTCACGCTTCACGCCATCCAGGAAAAAGATTCCGCTGCAGAGACGGAAGGTATGCTCTGCCACATCCCAGATTTTGTTCAGCTTCTCATCATTGCTCTTAAAGGAAGCACGCTTCGGGAAATCCACATACTGATAAAATGCGGTAATCTCCACATCCTCAGCCTTGCAGTCTGGGATAAACGCAAAACGTACTGCACAGCATGGGCATCTCTTTGTAACCGGATCCGGCTGCCAGCTGTAATAGCAATGCTCCAGATCAAGAGCCTCATCCTCAGACTCTCCGCAGAAAACCTCATAAACCTTATCGCTGCCCTTTTTGTCATTTACATAAACAGCTGCAGTCAGCTCTGTCTCAAACTCAACCAGCACACCGCCGTTTACCTCTGTAATGTTTACAGGCTTGCACTCTTTTTCTGTGTATTCCCAAACAGTTGGATCCTGCTCCGGCTTGGTGAAATACTTGCATACCCCAACCGGAACTGCAGGCTGGGAATAATCCTCAGCAGTCCAGGACTTGTCAGAATGAATCACCTCACCCTGCACATAAGCGCATGGAAAAGCCTCTACACAGCCTGCATGAATGGAAATTCTCACCTTTCCGGGACCTGCTGTGATCTTCTTTCCAAATGGATATTTCTTCTCTCCGTTTTCCCAGGTTACCAGTACGTGGCCCACTGCATTGGAAAATACGGTAAAGCTAGTCTCCTGCTCCAGTTCATAAACGCGGCGAAGAGCCACACGGTTGCGGAAGCCCTCGCTCTTCCAGAATGCCGGCCAGCCAAAGCCTCTCTCCACACGGCTGAAATTCTGCTTCATTGCATGATATAATTCAAAATCTCCCGGATACCAGATCCAAAATGTGTTTTCCATTTTCATTTCCTCCAGATTTATTTGATCGTTAAATTACTTTCTGCAAATTTATATCTTCTTACATTGTAAAATGAAACCTGGAAAAAAGCTACAGCATCCCACGCTCAAAACCCTACAGATTACGTTCAGGCGGTATCCGATTCTGAATTTCCAATTCTATTTCTTAAAGAAAACAAGCAATGAATTATACAAATCTGCAATCCAGCAGTTATAGGCATGACCGCCTCCATCAAACACCACCCACGCCACATTTTTATCCAGGGAAAAGCGATCCGGCATTTTTTCCAGAACTTCATTCAGAAATTCTTCGTGATTTTCCAGGGAAAAATCCTCTGTTCCGTTTCCATTGTACCAATACTTAAAATCACAATTCCTATATTCCTCTGACTCCAGAATCTCCTTAAACGCTTCCACATCTGCCCATGCACCGGAGTAAGAGCCAATATAAGCAAACAGATCTGCACAGTGCATCATTCCGGAATTCACTGTTGTCTTTGATCCCCTTGACAATCCTGCAAATCCTCGGTGATCTCTTGTCTTTTGAAGCTTCGCCTCGCTTACATCTTTTCCTGCATAAGTGGAATAGGTGGATTCTACCAGAGGAATAATATCGTTTCGCAGCTCTTTCCAGAAATACATAGGCCACTGGTCCGCATAAGGATCCTTCTCATTATTAAACAGTTCCATTGGATCCATTTTCCGGTACCCCATCTCTTCTGTTGGAGAATAGTACGTTGGGGAAACCACAATCACAGGTTCACACTCTCCTGCTTCTATCATATTGTCCAGCATATTGCAGGTCACCTTTCCGGTGGAACTATCTCCAATCCAGTAATCCTCGAAGCCTCCGGTTCCATGAAGCAGATAAAGTATGTCATATTCCTGATTTTCATCATATCCGTATGGAAGATATACATTCACAGATTTCTCAAGCATAATATTGCTTTCTCCTGTGACCGCCTCCAGTGCATAGGAATGACAGGTATATGTCAATGTTTCGACTGTCCCCTGTTCCTTACATTCTTCCGCATATGAAGGATCCAGCGGAAGGCTTGTAATAAAGCCTCCTACCCCCGGATTTACAGTACTTTCCTTTGCACAGTCCTGCTCCCAGACAGTGCTTTCCTCTTTAGTATCCTGTGCCAGAACGGTGCTTCCCCCTGCAAAAAGAAGCAGAAAAAACAGAGAATGTCTCAATAGTTTCTTTGTCTTCATATGTCTCCTTTCCAAAAGAGGCCAGCGCATTATCTGCGCCAGCCTCTCATTATAAACCGATTTTATTTCGCAGCGTTTTCAGCTTCTGCTGCTTTCATTTTCTTTCTCTTAAGAAGAGCACGTACCAGTACAAGAATTGCAATCACGCCGATTACAGCACCAGCTGTTACATTGACCTTCATGAAGAGCTTATCCATATTGGATTTTCCGCCAACCGGATTCTCATCTCCTGCATATGCACCACTGTTTACAATTGTATACATGATGTTTTTGCATGCGTTGCGCATTGCCAGTGTTCCTGTTGCGCTCTGATTCGGGAACTGATTGGATGCTGCATTGCCATATCCAAGCATCAGGTCATTTCCGTTTCTTACACAGTTCTCGGAAATCATGTATCCATAGGATCCGTCATAGTCTGTGATTGCCATGCCACGGAATCCCCACTCATCACGAAGAACGGTCTGAAGCAGGTCAGAGTTTGCACAAGCCGGAACGCTTCCAAGCCAGTTATAAGATGTCATCACAGCCATAGAGCCGCCCTCTAAGCCTTTAATACAAATTTCAAACGGTTTCAGGTAGATTTCTCTCATTGCCTGCTCAGAAACAAAGGTAAGCAGGAAGGATTCACGGTTTGTCTCCTGATCGTTTACTGCGAAGTGCTTAACATATGGATATACACCCTTGCTTACTGCACCATTTACCTGGTTCATAGCCAGATATCCGGCAAGTACGCCGTCCTCTGAATAATACTCGAAGTTACGTCCTGCAAATGCGGAACGATGTGTGTTCATAGCAGGTCCGTACCATCCATAGTTCTTAACATCTGAGAACTCCTGACCCATAGATTCTCCAACCTCACGGGCAAGCTCTTTGTTCCAGGTCTGTGCAAGCAGTACCTCTGTCGGGTAAGAAGTACCATAGGTCTTGGTTACGAAGTTGTTCAGACCGGCAGGTCCGTCACAGTCAGATGTTGCGATCTTACCAACAGATGTAACCTCTGCGGTCTGCCATCCACCAACATTGATCATGGTAGCCATATCTTCGTAAGTAAGCTGATCGAGAAGCTCATCCCATTTTGCGTCATCATAATCCACGCCTCTCAGATCGAAGAGGGTAAGACCATTGTCAGCACCAAGAGTCGGCATCTTATCATCTGCGTTGTCATATTTGGTGCTGTCATAAATACCAAATGTGTTTGCTTCTACTTCTGCGCGAAGCTCATCAGACATCTGTGCTGCTTCTGCTGTAGGTGCAGCCCAGGAAGCTCCGGCATTCTTGAAGCCGTCTGCTCTGGAAAGCTGGATGAAGTCACCCTGTGTATAATCTTCAAATACGTTTACCGGAGCAGTCTTGTCTGTAGAACGTCCCTCTGTGCTGTAATCGATGTCCTCGTCTACTGTAAAGGTTTCTTCTGCAATTACAGTATGGGAATCAGAACGAACAGAAATTGTATATTCGCCTGCCTCCAGGATATATCCGCCGCCAGCTACTTTGATCTCACTGGAGTCATAGGAAGCCATGTCCTCTTTTGCAATCTCAAAGGAAAGTGTCTGGGATTTTCCAGGCTCCAGTGTTTCTGTTTTCTCAAACTGAACAAGGTTTACAGATGCTTTTTCAATACCACCGTTTGTGTACGGAGGAGTATAATAAACTTCTACTACATCTTTTCCGGCAACATCGCCTGTATTGGTTACTTCAACATCAAAGGAAACGGTATCTCCATTGTCCTTGAAGTTTGTCATTGTCTTATCAAAAGTTGTGTAGCTTAAACCATATCCAAATGGATACTGCACGCTGCTTTCGTAGTCAATCAGACCTTCCTCGGCAGCTGTTTCATAGAATTTATAACCAACATAAATTCCCTCTACATAATTTACGAAAGAAACATTTCCCTTGTAGGAAGAATCTGCTGCAAGTGCCTGTGCTTTCAGATCATCTACGTTTGTGTATGGGAAGTTTCCGATATTGTTAATGTAGTGTGTGGAAAGCAGATTCTTAACATAAGTGTCTGCTGTTTTTCCGGATGGGTTTACAGTACCGTTCAGGATTTCACCAAGTGCTGTGAAACCAGTCTCTCCGGCTCCAGGAGCAAGGATAACAGATTTGATCTGCTCATAGTTATCAACCCAGCCAAGCTCCATTGTATTGTTTGCATTGATTACAACGATTACATTGTCAAATTCGGAGCAAACCTTTTCAATCAGCTGTTCTTCTGTTACAGAAGGCTCCAGATAAGATTCGCCCTCTTCGAAATCATCATAAGAACCGTTGTTTGTATAGGTTGCATTCATGTAACGCCAGTTTGCAGGTGCATTGGAGGTTGCAAGTCCCTGATTGTAAGTGCCGTTGATAACAGCGCTCATGTTGGTAGGAAGGTCTGCACCCTCACCGCCAGGACGTCCAAGTACAACCATTGCGGTATCAGAGAAGTCTTTTGCTTCGTTCATGATATCGTCTGTGTAATGCTTCATATTTGGCTCCGGCAGTGACCAGTCCTGAGCGGACATGGAAATAGTCGGACGCTCTGCACAGTATTCTGTGTACATATTGGAAAGTGTTTCATTTGTTTTATAGCCTGCATCCTGAAGAGACTGCAGAATGCTCACGTTTCCATCAGAATGAGATCCGGCAGAACCGGTTCCGCCATAAATCGGGCAGGTGGAATCCCAGCCAAATACATTCAGGTTTGTTACATCAGAAGATAACGGAAGAAGACCATCGTTCTTTACAAGAACCATACCTTCTTCTCCTACTTTTTCAATTGTGTCTTTGCTCTGCTGGATTGTCTCCTCAGAGAATTCTGCTTTTGATGCATTCAGGAAACCTGAAACGTTTGCATACATCGGACCATAGCAAATGGAATTCACAATGATCAGGATAGCAGTAAGAAATGCCATGAATGCTTCAAGACGAACTGCACAGCGAAATCCCTTTTTCGCAAAGTGAGCAAGGAACATCACAGCTACCAATACAACAACTGCGGCAATAATTGCATAAATATAGCCTTCCAGCTGTGTAAGGTAAGAGATGAGATCCGCTTCACTGACACCGAGATTGTACAGGGTTGGTCCAAGAAGCTTTACTAATAAATCAACCATTTTTCTCCTCCTTCATTTTATCCACGCGGCCATAAAAATATGGCTCATTGGCGGTTGTTACTTTTAACTTAAATTTTACCATAAATTCGTATTATATAGGACTTTACTTCACAAATTGTTGTGTTTTTGCATGAATTGTCTGCGACAGCCAGCCAAGCATCTGCTTTTCGATTAAACTGTTATCTTACGTAAATTTAAAGCCCGGCAAAGATTTCTCTCTGCCGGGCCATACTAAGCATTGACCAAGGCTTAGCTTAATATTTTATTTATTTGTTTGCTGCTTCATATGCAGAGTAATCAAAGTTCTGTACCTTTGTAAGAGGCTCTGCTGTATATTTAGCTGTACGGTCATCATCGATCTTTCCGGACCAGTTAAGACCAAATGCAAAGTCATAAGTATTTCCTGCTGCATCTGTGTAGCATTCCATATCACGAGGAACATCCTCAAGCTGAGCTTCAACAGCTTCCATGTTTACAGGCTGCTGGAATACAAGGAGACCAGTTGGCTCTGTCTGTCCAAGGATAACTTCTGCTACAATGTCCTCACGCTGCTGGTTGTAGTTTACAAGGATTACGTCTGCAAGAGGCTCAACCTCATCCCAAACCATTCCACGCTCCATCTTCATGGAAACGATTACCGGAACATCACCTGCGTTCTCGTTTGCATACTGAAGAGCTTCCAGATCGCCATAGTTTGGAACTTCGTGTGCTGTTACGCCCTTATAAGAACGGTTCTCTTTTGTTCCGTCTTCAAGAGTTTTTCCACCGATGGAAACTTCACGAGCTGTATCAGCTGTGTACTCGCCATACTGAAGAGATGCCGGATACCAAACCTCCTCAACATCATCAGCAACCGGCTCGCCGCCGAATGCGCCTGACATATGAGACTCATAGGAAGGAGCATATGCATTTGTCATACCAACAAGTACATAGTCGCAAGCTGCGATCTCGTCTGCTGTTGCACGTGTAAGGTCATCTTTTGTATAAGTTGCATTTCCTTCAGCGTCTGCCTCACCGGTAGGATCGCCAAGGGTATCTGTTACAACATTGAAGTACTGGCTAAGCTTGTCAATATCCATTCCCGGAGTCCATGTTGGAGTTCCATCAGCAATACCACGCATCCAGGTTGCGCTCCATCCTGTGTTGTATACATATGGTACGTATACGGTTGGTTTCTCAGAAGCAGCACCGTCAGCGCTGATTGTTCCGTCGTTCTTAAGCATAACGATGGATTCTCTCTGGCCTTCTTTTGCGAAGTCGCTGGAGCCGTCTGTTGTGATGATTGTATCAGCATAAGCTGTATCTACATATGGGTTCTCGAATGTGTTAAGGTTCATCATTACAGTAACGAATTTCTCTGTTGCTGCACGCATGATCTCATCAGCTTTGTCCTGGCCGTCACGGTCAACAAGAACACCATAAGCTGCCTTTGCATTGTCGATATCGCTGTATCCGCCAAGAAGGTTTACACCATTTTCCCAGCTTGTTGCGATACGGTCAGCTTCTTCAAGGTCTTCAGCTCCCCAAACACCAGCGAACTGATATACACCCCAGTCAGTGATCTTAAGGCCATCGAAGCCAGCCTCATCAAGCATACCGTTCAGATATGTATTGTAAGCACCAGCCCACTCTCCGCCGTATGGGTTTCCGTCAGCGTCAACATCAATACCATACTGTGTCATGATACCTGTGGAGCCTGTTTTTCCAGGAAGGTTGAATGCACCATCAAAGAATGTGATCAGCTGTGCTTCCAGATTGTTTCCTGGGAATACTGCGTAACGTCCGCCATTTGCATGGTCATCACGTCCGCCTTCTGTGGAACCGTCACCAGAGAAATGCTTTGTGAAGCAGTATACGGACTCATCGCCCCATCCAAGGTCTTCACCGTTCTCATCATATGTGGACTGCATTCCATTGATATATGCGGTAGCAATGTCAAGTGTAAGCTGCGGATCCTCACCGTATGTGCCGCCTGCACGATACATGATCGGGGAAGCGATATCAACCTGCGGTCCGAGAAGTGCATTCACACCAGCTGCACGATATTCTTTTGCTGTTTCCTGGCCGATTTCAGCTGCAAGCTCTGTATCCATTGTGGATGCCAGGGAAAGAGTCTCAACAAGACCGGAAATATTAGCCGGGTCAATGGAGATCATAGCCGGGATTCCGTAGAAGCTCTGCTCTGCAACTGCCTGAATTGCGTTTGCCCATTTTGCATGAGCAGTTCCGCCCTGTTTAATGTTACGGGTAACGCCACCGCGTCCGCCCTGCATCAGGTAAGTATAAGAACCATCATCTTCTGCAAGAGGCTCTGTTGTGAAATCGCCCCAGCCACCATGTGTCAGGACTGCTGCCATTTCCTCGCCCTGCATCTGGTTAACCAGATCAGCTGCACGCTCTTCTGTGGAAAGTCTCCAGTCCTCATATTTATCAAGCTCACCGTTCTGGTTCATATCCTTGAATGCATAGCCGTCAACTTCAAGAAGTTTTACTGCTGAATCAGCTGCCAGACCAAGAGTATCTCCATCTTCGTTCTCAACCTTGATCCAGCCGTCTTCTGTAACAGAGATTGTATATTTTGCATCTGCACTTGGAACGATTCCGCCAATTGCATCTGTTGCATCAGAAGCTGCCTCTGCCTGTTTGTATGGATCGTCTGCATTTGCTGCCTGCTTGTACGGATCATCTGTAGCTGTTGCTGCCTGCTTATATGGATCATCTGCATTTGCTGCCTGCTTATACGGATCATCTGTAGCTGCTGCCTGTTTGTACGGATCATCATCTGCGGCTGCTGCCTGTTTGTATGGATCGTCGTCTGCGGCTGCTGCCTGTTTGTACGGATCATCATCTGCAGCTGCTGCCTGTTTGTATGGATCGTCATCTGCGGCTGCTGCCTGCTTGTACGGATCATCTGCGGCTGCTTCAGCCTGTTTGTATGGATCGTCTGCAGCTGCTACCGGAACTGCAACGCCAGTTGCTGCCATACTTGCAGTGAGCATTAACGCCATCAAACGTCTGGTTCTCTGTTTCATATCTTTGTCCTCCTTTTTCTCAGAACATCTCTTTGTTCTTCGCTGTGACAAGAATATAACACAAATCAATTCATCCCTTACGTTTCTTGCACAAATTGTTGTTTTTTTGCATTAATTGTTAGAAGTCCCGGTTGGTTAGTTATGTCTTTTGTTTATTGTGCACATTTGTGTGGTTTGTTTTTTGTGCACTATTTCTAATTTCATTCATTTTGCAATTGTACTATGATGTTAAAAGGGCTGGCTGGTTTTTACCACTTGCACGCCCTGCGTAAACTATATATAATAGGAAAAAGCATGAACATAACATCTGATAAAGAATAACCAGATAACCATTTTTCACTCTGGTTTTATTATATTTATACGAACAGAAAAGGAAAAAATATATGATCAGAATTGCAATTGTGGAAGATGAAGAACAATACGTACAGCAGTTAACGGAATATCTTCAGGAATACCAGAAAAGTTCTAATGAAGAAATTGACATAACCGTATACCGGGATGGAGATGAGATCACTTCCAAATATAAATCTCAGTTTGATATTATTTTGATGGACATCCAAATGAAATTCGTAAACGGCATGACTGCCGCAGAAGAGATCCGCAGCGTTGATTCCAGCGTTGTCATTATCTTTATTACCAATATGACCCAGTATGCAATACAGGGATACAAGGTGGGGGCTATGGACTATATTCTGAAGCCGATCTCCTATTTCGCATTCAAGGAACGCCTCAATCAGGCAATTTCCAAGCTGAAGCACAGAAGCAGCAATTATGTTGTAATTCCTGTGAAGGGCGGAATTATTCGTCTTGATACCTCCGATATCTACTATATCGAAAGCCAGGGACATAATCTGATCTATCACACCTGCACCGGAGTTTACACAGCCTCCGGAACTATGAATGCAGCGGAAGAAGCCCTCACAAGCTATGGATTTTCCCGTGGAAACAAAAGCTATCTGATCAATCTGGCACACGTAGATGGAATCCAGGACAAATGTGCTCAAGTCAAAGGCGAGAGCTTGCAGTTAAGCCGCCCGCGCCAGAATGCATTCCTTCAGGATCTTACCAAATATTGGGGAGAAAATTAATATGTCACCATTATCCATATCTCCGAATATACCAAGACTTTATACTGCAATTGCAGAGTGGCTGGCCTGTATGATGTGTCTCCGGGAAGTGAAGCATCGTGTGAATACCAGGAGGTTCGTACTTATTTCCATAGGAATCTTATTCCTACAATCTGTTTTTCTTTATCTAACTCCAGGACTGGATGATTTACTTTGGATCTTATGTATGTCAGCTGCCGGACTTATGATGTATGCTTTTATTTATCTGTGTGCAGATGTAAACTGGCGAGATGCCGCTTATTACACCATACGCTCTTTCGTAATTGCAGAATTTGTTGCTTCGTTTGAATGGCAGGTGGATCTGTTTTTCCATCCAAATGTTCCACTTACTCCCACCCCCACAGGAAGCAGTCTTCTGATTCTGATTGTTTGCTATACCATTCTTTTTGGGATATGTGAGCGATTATACAGCCGCTACCAATCAAAGGAACAGGCCTTAAATATTACTGGCAAGGAACTGGCTTCCTATGTCATTATCGGACTGGCTGTTTTCTGCATGAGCAACCTTGGATTTGTAGCTCCTGATCTTCCTTTTTATGGAAATTACTCTGACCAGATTTATAACGTAAGAACCCTGGTGGATCTGGGAGGCGTTGCCATTATGTATGCTTACCATGTGCAGCGTATGGATCTTCGCGTGCGTTATGAGCTGGAAAGTGTCCAGAATCTTCTTCACAATCAGTATGCACAGTATAAGCAGGCCCGTGAGGCAGTGGAATTGATCAACTACAAGTATCACGATCTGAAGCATCACATCATTGCCCTGCGTGCAGAGGAAAATATGGACAAGCGCAATGCTTATCTGAATCAAATGGAAGAAGAGCTGAAGAATTACGAGGCACAGAATAAAACCGGAAATAATGTGCTGGATGTTATGCTTACTTTGAAGACACTGTATTGCCAGAAGCATGGTGTTACCATGACCAGCGTTATTGATGGTACACTTTTTGATTTTATGAATGCGATGGATATCAGTTCTATTTTTGGAAATGCGCTGGACAATGCTATAGAATGCGAGCTGAAGATTCCAGATAAAGAGAAAAGGCTGATCCATATTAATGCGCATGCCAGAAAGAACTTCCTGATTATTCTGTTCGATAATTATTATGAAGGGGATATGAAGCTGGGGAACGGGCTTCCGGAAACTACCAAAAAGGATGCGCAGTTCCATGGGTATGGACTGAAAAGTGTGCAGTATACTGCTCAGAAATATGGCGGCGCGGTGGATGTGAGCGCCAATGATCATTGGTTTCATTTGAAGATTTTGATTCCAATGCCGGCGCAGACGGAGACGGCGAAGGCGGGTTCGGACGGAGCTGCTGAAACAGTGAACACAGTTGCTGCGACTGCAGCCACAGAGACAACGAAAGCTGCTGCAAATACAGCCAGGGAAAAAAATAACAATACTGCAATATAACAATACAGCCAGAAAGCACTTCTATTTTTGAAGAGATTTCTGGCTGTAGTTTTTTGTGAACAAATTTTGCTGCTTGTCTTTCGTCTACTTTGATATCTTTAAGTTTGGTCTGTTTTATTATCTTGAAAACCCCACCTGTGGGAAATTGGCTTCATTATTTCCTACAGCACAAATCCTGCGGCACTTTTGCCTTGTGCGTGAATATCCAGACAACAGTCTGCCACATGCTCCTGGTTTAAATCCAGGGAATAATTCACCTTCATATCAAGGCGGCTGTCGCTCTCTTTCAGTTCCAGATTGGTAGCGGAAATGCCCATTTCCAGGGTTCCAAAAGAAGTCGTGTAGAACGCCATGTTGCGCTTGCCCTGTTCAAATACCATGTGGGTATTTACCTGGCCCTTCTTGCGAACTTCCATTCCTTTCGGGGAAATCTTGATATAATTTACTGTGGGATCTCCGTGATCCTCCAGCATTTCCTCATAACGAAGATAGTGGCTGCCATTGCGGAAATAATACTCTCCCGGAACCACAATCTCAATCGGCTCATCCCCTTCCGGGGTGTCCATCATATGTAACCCTTTCACATGAATTAAAACTTCTTTTTCCATGATTTTCTATCCATTTCTTTCTAACAGTGCAATCTGAATTGAATTCAGATTCGTTTTCTTTTGTATAATTACCTAAGCTTCTGCTAATAGTATTGATTCCAGGTTCTACATGTAGCTGTCAATATTTTTCAATATCAATCTTCTGTGTTTTCTCTACATCGAACGGCAGAATTGAGTTCGCAAAACCTTTGAATTTCTCCGCTAAATCGCTTACATAAAAGCGATATGGGAAATCGGACTGGCCCTGGCCTGTACTCTGCATATTCTGCTCCTTCAGAAGCTTTCCAAGCTCAAGAGCTGTCTCATATGCCGGATTCACCAGCTGAACACCCTCCCCCATGATCTGTCCAATAGTGGAACGAAGCAGAGGATAATGGGTACATCCAAGAATCAGTGTATCAATATCCTTTTCCTGAAGCTCTTTCAGATATCTGCTGGCAACCTCCACTGTCACTGGATCGTGTGTCCATCCCTCTTCTACAAGAGGAACAAACAAGGGACAGGGCTTGCCGATTACCGTAATCTCCGGGTCAATCTGCTTCAGAACCTTGGCATGAGTTCCGCTTTCAATGGTGCCCTCTGTGGCAATGACACCTACACGCTTGTTTCTGGTAACCTGCGCAGCTACCTTCGCACCAGCTTCGATCACACCTAAAATAGGAATATCAAATTCTTCCCTTACTGCATCCAAGGCAAACGCACTGGCAGTGTTGCAGGCAACTACAATCGCCTTCACCTGCTGCTCTTCCAGAAAACGGATGATCTGGCGGGAATAGCGAATAACAGTCTCTTTGGATTTGCTTCCATATGGAACACGGGCGGTGTCCCCGAAATATACGATTTTTTCTGACGGAAGATTCCGCATGATCTCGCGGGCAACAGTCAGTCCGCCGATACCGGAATCAAATACGCCTACAGGGGCGTCTCGGTCTATCTTCATTCATCTATCTCCAAATTCTATATTTCTTCCATTCTGTTCCCCCATTTTAACACCAAAGCACCGGGCTTGCAAGCACTTGTAAGCCCGGCACTAGCTACGACAACCGAATTCGGGTGAAATATACCGCAAAGTGGAGCGTGCAGATTGCCAGACAAAATTTAGCAATAGCATCATCGCTTTACCAGATTCTGGAAAGTCTCCATAATCCAGAAATGAATTCTCGGCTTTGCTGCTTCTTTCTCATTCTCATCTGGATTCTCCATAAAACAGAACTGGGGATAAATGGTTCCCCACCAGGCGAGAAGCTCCGGGCTTTGCTTTTCATTTCCTATCACTGGGAAAATTAGTGAAGCAGACAAAATGGCAACGAATACATGATATTTTATTTTTCTTAAATACAACATAGGAATACCCCGCAAAATAAATTCTGCGATTGCGTTGCATAGAGCATGTTTGAAAAAAGCTCTAATACCGCAATCGCTTATTAACAGGAGTATTCCCGGGATTCTGTGTCTGTATTCAAACTTTTAAAACACTACTTCCAATTCTTCCCCTTGAATTATCAGATCTGGTAATGCGGGAAGGGCGCCGCGGTCGTACATTTCGTGGTAAAGCTCTCGCAGAGTGACGGCCTGGCTTGGGCTGCCGTCTGGGTTATTTTCCAGAAGTCCCAGAAGGTATTCTCCCAGGGATGTTTCCTGGGGACTGCCCCAGCCTACCGCCTCCGCCGCATTGCTGCTACGGAAAACATATACATTTTCTCCTATGGTGGGCTCCTGTTTCAGGTATTCCAGCACCTGTTCCCAGCGCCCGCCATCCAGAAGAGACTGCCCCAGTACCAGAATTTCAAGATGTCCCATGTCCAGATATTTCTCCTGGGTGCGGCTGTAAAGCTGCTCTATCTCCTGAAAGGAATCTCCACTAACTGAAGGCGCTGCATTTCCCTGGTCTTCTCCGTTTTTCTCCTGTCCGGTTGCTTTTGGCAAATCGGGTACGCCATAGGTCAGCTGAAATTTTCTATCTTCTATATCCGCGCCAAGAGCCAGCGGATACATCCGCTTCTCCGGCTCCACGCCGCCGCAGCCCGACAACGTAAAAAGCGATATCCCCAATATAATTACAACTGCGCTGCACCTTCTTACATAATTACCTAAGTTTAATCCCTCTGCTGCTTTTCTCTGCCGAGCTATGTTAATCGAATTTTTCCCCCATCCTGCTCTATTTCTTTTTTTAAGATTACTGGGCTCTGCTTTTTTCTTCCACCGCTTTTTTCCCATTATAAAAAAGATGATCTGAATAATTAACATCCCTGGTACAAAAATGCAGCCCAAGTACATTTCAAAATAATCACGGATTCTAATGCCGCGAACTTCAGTCACCATGGCAACGAAAACCAGCAAACCTATCCACACCCGCCCGGTCCCAAGCCCGGTCTTTTCCACAATTAAATGACCGTAATGCAGAAAACTTCCCACAGAGAACAAAAGACTGTACAGCAGAAATCCCATCCAAAGTACATCGAACCGCGCCAACACATTTCCTGGCAGGTCCGCGCCTGCAAGCAACGGCAAAATGGGGTAATTTTCATATCGCAGCCGTCCCCAGCCAAAGACTGCCGGCAGAAGCAGCTCCGCGAGAATCAGCAGTACCCCCAGCGTAACCACCGCCAGGGCCACCGTTTTTCCGATGCTGCCCACATATCGAATCTCGCTCCGGTAACTTATATTTTTTTTCTCTCTTGCAGCCTTCTCATTTTCTGCTCTGTCCACTTCTCTCGCAGCCTTGCCTTCTTCTATAACATTTAAATTTCTCGTTTCTCTTACAATCCTTACATTTTCCGTGCTCTTCTTCCTGTCTACATGCTCCAGCAAAAATGGCAAAAGTCCCAGTCCGGAAAATGCACAGATCACATAATATCCGCTCTGCAAAATTCTTCTCCCGGAAAATTCAGAGTTCCACAGCATTTCCTGGAAATACTCCCATCTTCCCTGTCCGGCTGACAAAAGCAGCATCAGCACAACCGCCACAAGCACCAGTCCGCCTGATACCTCTCCAATCCGCCCTCTGCGCTGGATTCCCCGGTGAGTACCAAGACTGCACACGATCAGCGCAATCACACACAGCCACACTTTCTGCACTCCCGTACCAAGACTTACGGATACAATCTCTCCCAGAAGATCCAGCAGAAACGCCGCTCCCAAAATGCAGTAAACAAGATAAAAAATCCCCATCAGCCGCCCCAAGATTTTCCCCGCAGTTTTACACGGATTGGCGAAAGCATAGCCCAGCCGAATAAGAAAAATTACATAAAACAAAAATACCGCAACCGCCAGCAAAGTTCCAGTCAATCCGCTAAGTCCCTGATTCCGCCTCCCACGGAAAAGGCAAAGCAAAAATGGCGCAATGAAGGCGATCACGATCTGCCGATAAAGCTGCCGCTGTGAAATCCGGTTATTCTCTGCAAATTTCATTCACTCTCGCCTCCGTTCTTACCAACCTTGCTTCTTTCTTTCGGATCTTTTTGACTTCCCGAATTATGTGTTTCCTCTACTTCATTCTTTCGCAGCTTTTCTTTTGCCCAATTTCCAGAACCTTCTTCTGACTCATTCTGTCCCTCTTCTTCCTTCGCAGATCTCGTCCTCCGCAGCCGCACACTTTCATCCTCTTTGGCATACATCGGCCTTTTCCACCTTTTCCGAAAAGGCACCCTCAGGATTCCTGTTCCCGTCCCGTTTTCCCTCTTATATTTCACAAAGGGAACCAGATAGGGCACCCCGAAGCTGAGAAGTCCCGCCAGATGAGACACTGTCAGATACACCCCGATCACAATTCCAAAAATCCCCAGATATCCCCCCAGGAACAAAAAGAAATATTTCAAAAGCCGAAAAGCCGACGCAAACTCCTCATTTGGAATCGCCAGCGAGCCAAGAGCTGTGATTGCCACCACCATAACCACAATGGGGCTGACCAGATTTGCCTCCACAGCTGCAGATCCCACGATCAGGCCGCCTACAATTCCCATTGCATTTCCCAGTGCTCCCGGAATCCGCACTCCCGCTTCCCGGATCAGCTCAAAGGACAATTCCAGAAGTACCAGCTCCGCAATACTGGAAAAAGGCACCCCTTCCCTGGCCTGGGCAAAAGACAGAATCATATTCGTAGGCAAAATCTGTGTGTGAAACCGGATCACCGCCAGATAAAGCCCGGGAAGCAAGGTTGCCGCCGCCAGTGCCACATACCGCAGTGCCCGGAGAAAGGACGCCATCTCAAACCGATTGTACCAGTCCTCACTGCTTTCCATAAAACTGTTAAATACGCCCGGAAGAACCAGCGCAGAAGGCGAGTTGTCACACAACAGCACCACTTTTCCATTCAGGATTTCCTTGGATGCCCGGTCCGGCCGCTCCGTAGTCTGATACTGGGGAAAAGGGGAAAACCAGGAATCCTCTGTCAGCTGTTCCAGCATTCCGCTATCCAGAATCCCGTCAATCCGAAATGCTTCCAGCCGTTCCTTCACCTGCTCCAGAAATTCCTCCCGCACCAGATCTTCCATATAGACCATCTGCACCAATGTATGGGAACGTTCCCCTATATAAAATTCCACCACCTTCAATCGGGTATCCCGAAGACGTTTCCGAATCAGGGCGGAATTGGTTTTCACGGAATCGGAAAAGCCCTCTTTGGAACCACGAAGCACCTTTTCCATTTCCACTTCCGTGACACCCATGCTGGGGTATCCGGCGCTGGAAATTTTCATTGCCTGGTCAAAGCCATCCATAAAGAACACAGCATCTCCAGAAAGTACCCCGGTGAACACCTGCTCCATATCCGTCAGCTTTTTCACATCTGCAATTCCCAGACTGTTATATTCCGCAAATTCCTGAATCTGCGCCGGCGAAATCTCCCAGAAGTGCCCGATCATTTTTCCAAGTGCGGAATCCTCCAGCATCATATTGGAAGTCGCCACCTCAATGTAAACCATCAGGCAGTCCACCTTGCGCTCCTCGCCGAGGCGCATCCGCCTGATCTGAATATCCCCGCAGTCCTGCAGGCGCTCCCTTACATGCTTCTCATTTACACGAATATCCTTTGAAATCATAACAATATTATCATTTTTGTTCATTTAAATCACCATATATAATTTCATAGTACACTGAAAATTAAGTATCTGTCATATTGACACAGGACGATTTTTTCATATACAAGATAAACTAAGAATGTGTTACAGCGACTACGACAATCTACATAGCCGTAATATATGGATATCCTGCAAGTCATTATGGTAATTTCCTAATATTTGCTGTACTACAATAAAAAAGAGACACCAGGTATCTCTCCCAGTGTCTCCCAATTATAAAATTCTATTCACTCTTCCGCTCTGATTGCCTGGATGATTCCCATCCTCTGGTTCTCCAGGTGCTCGAAGGACAACTCCTGCGCCTTCTTCACATCCCGGTTGCGGATTGCATCGGTAATCTCCTCATGCTCCTTCACCAGACGGTTTCTCGCCTCATCTTCTTTTAGATACTCCACACGGTACCGATAAATCTGCTCTCTCAGATTATTCAGCACCTGCATCAGACGCTTATTATCTGCTGCCCGGTAAATAGCCTCGTGGAAATTCACATCCGCTTCGGCCATCTTCACCAGATCACCTTCGGCTGTGCTCTTCTGGAAATCCTGTGCTGCCAGTTCCAGTTTCCGCACATCCTTGTCTGTCATATTGGCGCAGGCCTTCTCAATAGCCATATTTTCCAGAGTGATTCTTACCTCCAGAACATCGTTCAGATCCTTCTCCGTAATGTTGGCAACCTGGGCACCTCTTCTTGGGATCATCACCACCAGGCCCTCAAGCTCCAGCTTACGCATGGCCTCACGGATGGGAGTTCTGCTCACTCCTAACTTCTCCGCAAGGGCAATCTCCATCAGTCTCTCGCCCGGCTTCAGCTCCCCTTTCAGGATTGCCTGGCGAAGTGTGTTAAAAACAACCTCGCGCAATGGAAGATACTCATCCATATGCACTGTGAAATCACTTGTCATTCGTATTTCCTCCTAAAAGACTTCCGTCGCAAAAACAGTCTTGGCCAGCTTGCTTTCCCTAAGTACTGCTGCCGCCTGTTCCATCTTCTCTCTGCTGTCAAAAATTCCAAAAACGGTAGGGCCGCTTCCGCTCATCATTGCCTTGCGGGCACCGTGATTCTCCATCAGATCCTTGATTTCCTGAATAACCGGATACTTCCCGATGATTCCCGGCTCAAATACATTTCCCATTCTGGAAATCATTCCATCCAGATCACCTTCACGGATGGCAGTTACCATCCCGTCAATATCCGGATGCACTACGGCAGGATCATCTAGCTTCAGATTCTCGTAAGCTGTTTTAGTGGAAACATTTACTCCTGGCTTGCCTACCAGGACATAACACTGAGGAACTCTTGGAAGCCTGGTCAGCTTCTCACCGATTCCCTCTGCAAGAGCAGTTCCCCGCATTACGCAGTATGGCACATCTGCTCCTACCTTCACAGCGCGCTTCATCAGATCTTCCTCAGAAAGGCCGAGACCAAAAATCCGGTTCACTCCCACGAAAGCTGCTGCCGCATCAGAGCTTCCCCCAGCCATACCGGCTGCCACCGGAATGAATTTCTCCAGATTCATCGTCAGTCCCTCTTCAATATGAAATTCATCCATCAGCATTTTGGCTGCTTTATAGACAAGATTCCTTTCATCTGTGGGAACATACGGGATATTGGTGGTAAGCGTAATTCCCGGCTCTGCCTTTTTCTCAATTTCAAGCACATCATACATCTGTATGGTCTGCATGATCATGCGGACTTCATGGTAGCCGTCAGCGCGCTTCCCAACTACATCAAGTCCAAGATTTATTTTTGCAAGTGCACGTAATCGCATAATTCCCCTCCGCTTTTGTACTTTGTATACAATCTCTTACTTTTCTTATTGTAAAATATTTTTGTATTTTTTTCAATACATATGCGGAGGATTTTTGTTGGGGAAATTTATCATTACGCTCTGAAACGTTTGAAAAACAGGCTATCCTTCCACTTTTTTCACCAGCAGAAGCGGCATTCCCGGTGTTACCTGGTCGCTTTCCAGCTCGTTTAATGTGCAGATTTCCTCCACCGTTGTATAAAAATGCTTTGCAATATCCCACATAGTGTCCCCGCTTTTTACCACATAAACCGTGATTCCAGGCATTGCCTGGATTTTCTGCATGTCAAGGGGCTGCTCCTCTACCTTGCTGATGATCATCCTCTTTTCACACTGAAGCACCAGCACATTCAGGCTGATCACGGCTTTCACTTCGATTTCATTGCTGTCGATCATGGAGGTGGACAGCTGCTCCAGATCTGCCTGCAGGAAAAAGGTGCTGTCCTCAGTGATTCCGTTTGCCTCTATCACATGGGAAAATGGCAGCATGCCGTCAACGGAATAGAATGGCATCTCATCATTTCCTGTGATGTAAAGTATTTTCAGGAATACCACGCCTTCCGCCTGGATTCCATTTTCCACTACCTTTGTCTTTTCCACTTTGACTCTGCCCTGGCTGTGGCAGATCTGCAGGATTTTTCCTTGGCTTTCCTTCAGCTCGATCCGGTCAGAAACACGGCACTTGGAATCATTTCGCACCAGCAGGCTTTCCAGGCATTCCTCTTTTCCCTGTAAAATACACTCCTTCAGCGGAGAATATACGTCCAGGATCAGGTCGTGCTCTTCTTCCCGGTAAAGCTTCATATCCAGTTCCAGAACCACATCTACAGAAAGAACCCGCTCTTCCCCATCTGCGTCCGGCTTCACCTCTATGCTCTGGTGCATAACGGAAGCCGCAATGTTGGGAATCATGTCAGCCGTGCAGCCTGTGCAGTCCAGCTCTGTGTTAAATGGCAGCACATACTCTACCCACTGAAGGGGATTTTCCTCATCCTCGCCGGAATAAAGGACGAAAACTGCCAGCTCACCCCTGGCTTTTATCATGTTGTCTTCCAGTCTCAGGTCAAGCCCGCGCACCTCAATGGTGTTCCACAAAAGCATATCGATATTAGGCTTGTTGGAAGCCAGGGTCACCTCATCCTTGATGCGCAGGGTATCCTTTTTATGTACCATCAGGCTCATCAGCTGTACCTTTTTCTTTTTCACGGAAATGCCATCCTCACTGATTTCTACCGGAAGCTGGATGCCTGTCATCTCATCTACCACTGCGTAAAAGGTGACGATTGCCTTGATATTCAGTTTTCTGGAATGGATCATGTGCACGCTGAGATCTTCAATTTCCCACTTCAGGCACATTTTGTCACCGCCTGCAATTCCTTCCAGGTTCAGGGTCTCATCAAAGGGAAGCTTTGCCGCCAGGCTGCAGACTTTCTGGTCCTCTTCCCCCACATAGAGCACATCCGCGTTCAGGTTTCCGCTGATAAAAGCCTTGCCTTCGCTAAGGCGCACCTCGTCCATTACAATATCGCCTTTGCTTTGGATCAGCCTTCCCATATCCGGCTTTGCGTCCGGCACATTGTAATCCGCGTCAAAGGTTACCTGGCTGGTTGCCCGGCTTTTTACATGAAGCATCTGTACACTTTCTTTTCTTAATTCCACGGCTCTCCACTCCTTTTGATTGATTAAAATTTCCCATATAAACTTTTGCGATCTGTCAAAAAGCCTCCCCAGGATATCTTCTACTCAAAAATCACAGGTTCCTTCCTGTAAGCCATCTTTACCACAATATAAGGATAAGACGGCGGACTTAAGGTAATTTTGGTATCTGACGGTCCGATCAGTTTTGTTTTGAAAAATATGGCCTGGGAGGTCACACCCAGTTCTTCCACCTGAATACTGTAGCCTCCGCTCATCTGCTGTCCGTAGCCTTTTATCAGAAACAGCTCCTTTTCGCTTTGATAGGTCATCTGAAATTCTTTTCCCTTCTTTTCCTCAATCAGGGCCGTCAGTTCTGCGGGCAGATTTTCCTGTTTTACAATGGAATATTCCAGAGGCTTTCGCGGCTCTTCCTCGATCTTAATAAAACGGCATCCTCCAAGAAAAAGCAGCGACCATAGAATCAGCCCCAGAACTGCTGCTGTTTTTTTCATCCGGTCACCTCAGTCTCCCCTGTTACTGCTTTGTTGCTCACAGCAACCTCCATTTATTTTATTCTATGTGGAATAAAAAAGATTTATTGCAAGAATTTTTCAAATTACATATAATAGACGTAAACACCGTGCAGCAGAGCGTGCTCTAAAAGGCTCTGGCACAGAATACAGAAAGGGAAATATCATATGATTCGTTTTATTTTATGCGTGATCGTCGTGGTTGGATTCCTGATTTTATCCATTCCGATTCTTCTTGTAGAATGGATTATCGGCAAGTTCAATCCCATGGCGAAAGAGATCAGTTCTCTTCGGATCGTTCAGGCGGTCTTTCGGTTCATCCTGTGGGTAGCCGGGGTGAAGCTTACGGTCATTGGGGAAGAAAATGTGCCAACGGACACTCCGGTTCTTTATATTGGAAATCATCGAAGCTTTTTCGATGTACCGATTACTTACCCCCGCTGTCCCATCCGCACAGGCTACATAGCCAAGAAAGAGATGGAAAAGGTGCCGTTGCTTTCCACATGGATGAAGCGTCTCCACTGCCTGTTCCTTGACCGCAAGGATATTAAGCAGGGACTAAAGACTATTCTCGCGGCTATTGAGAAGGTGAAATCCGGCATTTCCATCTGCATTTTCCCAGAAGGTACCCGCAGCAAAAATGAGGATGAGCTGGACATGCTTCCGTTCCATGAGGGCAGCTTCAAGATTGCCACCAAGACAAACTGTCCGATTATCCCAATGGCCATCAGCGGTTCCGCCGACATCTGGGAAAGCCATTTCCCAAGGATCAAGAAGACCCATGTCATTCTTGAATACGGCAAACCAATCTACGTAGACCAGCTGGAAAAAGAAGACAAAAAGCACCTGGGCGCTTACACCCAGAATATTATTCACGAAATGCTGGTAAAAAACAGGGCGCAGTTATAACGCCCTGTTTTTTCGTCTCACCGCTTTCGGTGACTGGCCGTAGCGGTCTTTAAATTTCAGCAGAAACCCTTTGTAGTTGGTGATTCCGTTTTTGTCCAGGAGGAATGTGATGTTTTCGTCAGTTTCCAGGAGGTCATTATAGAAATGTTCCATGCGGATCTGGTTTACATAAACAAGGAAGGTCTGTCCAGTGTATTTGCGGAAAAGACGGCAGAAATGTTCGGGGGTAATGGATAAAAGTCCTGCCGCATCTGCCAGGGAAATAGTTTCGCCGTAATGTGCCTGCACATACTCCATGCACAGCTTCATCCGCTCAAGATCCCGCAATGCCCCGTGGCTGCTGGAAGCCTCTTCCTCTGTTCGGATTCCTTCTGTGTAAAGAAGAAACAGCAAGCGATAAACAGCAGCCAGAACCAGCAGATGATAGCCCTCCTTTTTTTCCTGGTAAAGTCCGTCTATCTCGTGGAAGATTTCTGCCATCTTAAAATTCAAACTCGCTCTTGCCATGTCTCTATGTTTCTCACCATCCGCAGAATCTTCCGGTATTAATTTCTGACCGTCTTCCATCCTCAGTTCCTGAAAAGATTCCCTCTCCTTCTCCAGGTTATGCTCATTTATACTTCGATCTCCCGGTATAAACTCCTGAAATTTCAGCGAATTCCACCTGGGGGAAACTCGCTCCAGATGAACAGGCGGGATTTGAAGGAGAAAATACCTGGCATCCTCATGGGTATAAGTGTAATGAATATCATTGGAATTCACCAGAAAGATGTCCCCTTTTTTCAGTTCATAGCTCACATCATTAATAGATGCTGTAATCGCCCCGCCTGTCACGTAAACAATTTCCAGGTGTTCGTGCCAGTGAGCCGGCAGAAGCTGATCCCAGGTATTTACAAATGTAAAATGAAGTTTTCCAGGATGATCGTCCAGCACGTTTTCATATTCCGCGTTCATCATTTCACCGTCTTTTCCACAGCGTGTTTAAAAATTTTCTGTTCACTTTGCTAAAGTCAAAATACACCCTCTATTTTCAAATAAACTATACAATATTTCCTGTAAAATATCAAGAAAGCCCTACAAAAGAAGCAATAAACCATCTAGCACATACAACTATTTTCCAGTACAATAATCCTACAAAATACAAAACTGCCAGACAAACGTTTAAAAATTGCATAAAAAATATTTTATCCCAAGGAGGACATCCTAACATGAATAAATGGACCCGAGTTAAATTTCAGCCAAACCTTCCATTAAAAGAAAGCGGCCGCGTAACCGCAAGCAAAGAACACATCCAGCTTTCCAAAGAAGCAGCCAAGGAAGGTATGGTTCTTCTGAAAAATGAAAATCACCTTCTCCCGTTAGCAGAAGGCACCCGCATCGCACTTTTCGGCAAGGGAAGCTTCGACTATGTAAAAGGCGGCGGAGGAAGCGGCGACGTTATGGTTTCCTATGTACACAATCTATATGATGGACTGAAAATGCAGAAAAATGCCGTACAGATTTATGAACCATTATCTGCATTTTACAAGGCAGACATCCAGCACCAGTATGAAAAAGGTGCTGTTCCCGGAATGACTGTAGAACCGGAGCTGACGGCAGAGCTTGCTGACGGTGCCAAAGCCTTTGCGGATGTCGCCCTGGTTGTAATCAGCCGTTTTTCCGGCGAAGGCTGGGATCGTTCCAGCGTGGAATGCAACAACGAATTCAATCCATGGGACAATGAAACCACTATGCCGAAAATTTCCGCAGAAGTTTTCCCAGATGGAGATTTCTACCTCACCGCCCGCGAAAAAGCAATGCTTGCTATGGTAAAGGAGCGCTTCAAAAACATCGCTGTTGTTCTCAATATCGGCGGCGTCATCGACCTTTCCTGGATAAAAAACGATGACCAGATTGGTGCTGCTCTTCTTGGATGGCAGGGCGGCATGGAAGGCGGACTTGCCATGGCAGAGCTTCTTACCGGAAAGGGCAATCCGTCCGGCAAGCTGGTTGATACTTTTGCAGCATCTGCTGACGACTATCCGTCTACTGCAAACTTCCACGAATCATTTGATTATGTAAACTATACCGAGGACATCTATGTAGGTTACCGCTATTTTGAAACCATCCCGGGCGCACAGGAAAAAGTGGTTTATCCATTTGGATACGGCCTTTCCTACACCACCTTCACACTTGATACAACCGCAATGTGGGAAACCGAAGACCAGATTTTCGCAGAGGTTCAGGTAACCAATACAGGGGATATGGCTGGTAAAGAGGTTGTACAGCTTTATTTTGAGGCACCCCAGGGAATTCTGAAAAAGCCATCCCGCCAACTGGCAGCCTTCGCTAAGACTCGTCTTCTGCAGCCAGGTGAAACTCAGCTGATCCGCCTTGCATTTGCAAAAGCAGACATGGCTTCCTATGATGACCTTGGAAAAATCCAGAAATCCGCATATATCCTGGAAAAAGGTACTTATAAATTTTTCATCGGAACCTCAGTAAGGGATACCAAAGAAGGCATTCAGACTATGGAACTTGCCGAAAACGTGATTACCAGACAGTTTGCTGCACACATGGTTCCAAGCAGTCTGAAGGAGCGTATGCTTTCCGACGGAACCTTCGAGGAACTTCCGCAGACGAAATGCAATGATATGAACGCATGCGTATTTGAGAAGATGGAGCCAGGAACCGAGGAGGGGCTTAAACCTGGTGTTCGCGGCTGCGCGCGCGGCGCTCTTTTTGACAACTATGGCAAAAAACAGTTTATCGATGTAGCAGAAGGAAAGCTTTCCCTGGATGAATTCATGGCTCAGTTAAGTGATGATGATCTGATCCACCTCCTTGGCGGACAGCCAAATACCGGCGTTGCAAATACCTTCGGCTTTGGCAACCTTCCGGATTATGGAGTTCCGTCTATTATGACTGCTGACGGGCCTGCCGGACTTCGTATCAGCGGCGACTGCGTCATCAACACAACTGCATGGCCTTGTGCGACCCTTCTTGCATGCACCTGGAATCCTGCACTTGTACAGCAGGTCGGACAGGCTGGTGCAAAAGAAGTGAAAGAAAACAATATCGCCATATGGCTGACTCCTGCAGTAAATATTCACAGAAATCCTCTGTGCGGAAGAAATTTCGAGTACTATTCCGAGGATCCGCTCATTGCCGGAAAAATGGGCGCAGCAATGGTAAAGGGTATCCAGTCCCAGCATATCGGTGCTTCTGTAAAGCATTTTGCAGCGAACAACAAAGAGACAAACAGAAAGCACTGCGATTCCCGTGTTTCCGAAAGAGCTCTCCGCGAAATCTACCTGAAAAGCTTCGAAATCATAGTAAAAGAATCACAGCCATGGACCATTATGTCCTCTTATAATGCCATAAACGGACATCGCGCATCCGAGAACCATGAGCTTCTGGAAGACATCCTAAGAGGCGAATGGGGATTTGAAGGTATGGTTACCACAGACTGGTGGACCAGGGGAGAACACTATAAGGAAATCAAAGCCGGAAACGATGTAAAAATGGGAACCGGATTTCCGGAACGTGTAAAAAAAGCTATGGAAATGGGACAGCTTGGACGTGCTGAGCTAAAGCACTGCGCAAAACGTGTTTTGGAACTGATTCTGAAAATTGACTGATAAATGTACCAAAAGCCTTTTTAATTTACGATCCAAATAGCAGCCATTATCCCTACAACCGTAGCAAAAAGTGCTCCAGGAAAGGTGAAGCGAGTTTTCTTCACCTTTGTCATGCCAAAATAAACGCTCATACAATAAAATACACTTTCCGTTGCGCTTAGGATAATGGCTGCCATAAAGCCGGTGGTTGACTCTGTTCCATATTCCTTAAAAATATCCAGAAGCAGGCTTGCCGCTGCACTGGATGAGAAAAGACGGACCAGTGCCAGAGGGACAATATCCCCGGGAATTCCAAGGGGACTGAGGATTTTCCCAAGAAAATCTCCCATATATTTCAAAAGACCAGAGGCACGAAGAACTCCAACTGCAGTCATAAGTCCGATTAAGGTTGGACAGATTGATGCAATTGTTTTCAAGCCCTCCCGGGCACCATCAAGGAAGTCCTGGTAAACATCCCTTCCGGACAAAAGACCAAAGCCAATGATTCCAAATAAAAGAAAGGGGATCATAAGATCGGACAGATATAACATGAATTTCATCTGGAACCTCCTGTTTCAGGTAAAACTGATACTATAATTCATTCTGAATAAGATCAAAAAAATCTGTTCAGAAATACTTTATAAGGTATGCCAGACATTGAAATAAATGATTATCCAGGAAAGATACTCTTCAAGATTTTTTGTATTGATCCCGCCCCTTGATTCATCTGATGTATTTATCGGATATTCTATTGGTCAAAATGCAATACTGGAATTTTGTCTAAATTTCTATATCTGTTTTTGTACATTTTAGCATTTTGACATTGAACCTGAAACACATTATCATAGGAAATAAGCTGCCTAATGAAACCATTCTGTCGGAACGTCTGAATGCAAAAATATTGTAGTTCCAAGACTGGTTCCTGTGTTGCAGATGCCATTGCAGCTCATGAACCACTCCGGGCACAGGATGCCATGTATCTGCATCTGGTTTACAACCGTAAGAGAATCCAGATGATAAAAAAAGGAGACCTTATATGACACTGCAGCAAATAAAATATTTTATCAGCGTAGCTGAGTCCGGCTCTATCAGTGAAGCAGCCAAGCGTTTGTTTACAGCGCAATCAAGCATTTCCAGTGCTATTAAGGAAATAGAAAATACATATGATATTACTGCATTTATAAGAGAGAGCACAGGTGTGCGTCTTACCAGAAGCGGTGAAGAGCTTTTAATTGAATTTAAGGGAATTTTAAGCCGTCTTGACTACCTGGATGAGAAATATAACGGTTCCAAAAAACGACCTTTAGGTCTGTCCGTTTCTGCACAGCATCACATTTGCGGCATGGCCTCTTTTATTTCTGTCATCAATAAATTAAACGAAAGCTATGGTTCCTATCACTGTGGTTTTTATGAATGCCGTACCTCAGAAGTACTGGATCGCGTAGAACGTGGACTGGACGATTTGGGAATTATTTTTTTCACAGAGCATAGCAAAGGACAGATGATCCAGGAATTAAGAAATCGTGGTATTATTTTTAATCACATTGTTTATCAGACAGCTCATGCTTACATATGCCAAAACCATCCACTTGCCAATAGCCAGGAAATTAATATTGAAGAAATGATACAATATCCTTTCATTTCTTATGACCGTTCGCCTGACACCAACCCTGCTTATACTGATCTTATCATTCCTAATTATCAGGTAAAAAAAATAATCCATGTTTCTGACCGGGCAGCATCCTATTCTGCTATGCGTTATTGCCAGGGGTTTGCTATTGGAAGTGGTTACAGATCTTTTGATGATAATTACAGTGACATTATTTCTCTGCCTGTCAAAAATGGAGTCCGCCTTGAAATAGGATGGATTTTGCGTCAAAAGCATACGCTTTCTGATACAGCCAGCCGTTTTGTGGAGCTTTTAATGCAGAATGAGGCTGTTTCTATGTAGATAAAGATCCGACGATTTTCTTATAAAAAAATAATGCAGTGAGAAAACACCTTTCTTGATATAGCGAAAAAAGCGATGGCTTCCCATCGCTTTTTGGTATGTTCGCAGAAATCAGCTCTCATGTTATACTTACAGCATAAATTGCTGCGCACCTGTGCAGAAAAAAAGGAAGGAGTTTCTTATATGGAAAAACTAAAGATTGTCATCAAAAAGTACTGGAAAATTTACCTTGCCGCTCTGGTCATTTCCGCAGTCTGTGATCTGATCGGAACTGTTAAGCTTAACATTGGCGTTGGTACACTTACTCTGTTCCCGATGGTGTTTGCCGTCATATTCGGAGGGCTTTTAGGACCGGATATTTTTAAAGTATTCAAAACTGAGGAATGTAAAATAGGCGGAAGCCTGGTTCTTGTGGTTTTGGCACCTTTTATGGCAAAAATGGGCATTTCTTCCGGTGCAAATCTTGCAAAACTGGTTTCAGTGGGTCCTGCATTGCTTCTTCAGGAATTCGGAAATCTTGGAACGATTCTCTTATCTATGCCGCTCGCATTATTACTTGGTTTAAAGAAGGAATCTATTGGTGCTTGTTACTCAATTAACCGTGATTCAAACCTTGGATTGACCACAGATATTTTTGGACCGGACGCTCCGGAAACAAAAGGAACCTTTGCAGTTTACATTGTAGGTTCTGTAATCGGAACAGTATTTATCAGCATTCTTGCAAGCGTTGTAGCTTCCTGGAATATTTTCGATCCTATTGCTCTTGGTATGGCCAGTGGAGTAGGAAGTGGATCCATGATGACTGCTGCTGCCGGAACATTAGGTGAAATCTACCCACAGCAGGCAGAAAATATTATGATCATGGGTGGTGCCAGTGATATGCTGACCGGTATTACCGGAATTTACATGGGTACCTTCGTAGGTCTTCCTCTTGCAAAAAAATTATACGCAATTTTAGAGCCTAAGATTGGACGCAAAAATAATCAGGAGGTTAAATAAATGGTCAGAAAATACTTCGTACAGCAGCTTGGACTGCTTCTCATGGTGTCTGTGATTATAATACTTACAAATGTAATTGGTTACAAAATGCCTGTAAAAGATTCCATTATTGGAGTTCTTTTACTGAGTGCTATTTCTCTTATCGGTCTTACTATAAGTAAATTTATGAGCCGATTTGTTAAGCTTCCTTCTATGATGTATGTATCCCTTCTCGGACTGCTTCTTGCATGTCCTGTTTCACCGGTAAAAGATATCGTAGTTGGAACTACATCTTCTGTTGCATTTTTAGCACCGGCTACAGCACTTGGTGCATTTGCCGGTATTTCTCTGGGAAAAGATTTAAAGGATTTTGCAAAAATGGGATGGAAGCTGGTATTGATCACTTTATTTGTAATTACCGGAACCTTTATATTCTCCGCTCTTGTTGCAGACGTTGTTTTGAAAATGACAGGAGCCATTTAACAAACATATGAGATGAAATGAGGTAGCTTATGGAAAACTATGATATTTTAATCAAAAATTGTCAGGTTTTGAATCCTGATATGAGCGTTTCATCCACCTGTTCAGTAGGAATTAAAGACACCTGGATCAAGAAAATCGGTTCAGCAGATGAATTCGCTGATAGTGTTGCCACGGAAACACTTGATGGAAAAGGTAAGCTTGTTATGCCAGGTTTAATAGACGGTCATACCCATACCTGTCAGCAGCTGTTAAGAGGTCGTGTTGCTGATGAATATCCTATGGTTTGGACTCGTTTCCTGGTTCCCTTTGAAAGCAATCTTCTCCCGGAAGATTCTTACGTCAGCGGACAGTTAGCCTGTCTGGAAATGATCAAAAACGGAACTACTGCTTTTGCTGATTCCGGCGGTGTACATATGGAGCATGTGGCTGATGCAGTTATAGAATCCGGTATGAGAGCCGCAATAGCGAAATCCACAATGGATATGGGCAATGCTATTACAGGCGCAATGAAGGAAACTGCTTCTGAAGCTATAGACCATACAAAAGAGTTGTATAAGAACTATCAGGGAGCCGGCGACGGCCGTGTGGATATCTGGTTTGCTATTCGTCAGGTAATGACCTGCTCCAGAGATCTCATCACCATGGTAGGTGAATGTGCCAAAGAGCTTCATACAGGCATCCATGCACATTTATGTGAGCATAAAGATGAAGTGAGCTTTTGCCTACAAAATTATCAAAAACGTCCTGCTGAGTTTTTAGATGAAATGGGAATTTTGGGACCAAATCTTCTGACTGCACATAATGTTATGCTATCTGACCATGATATTACTCTGATGGCAGAACGAGGAGTAAAAATGATCCATTGCCCAAGAGCCAATCTGGCAAATCATGGCTTCCCGAAGGCTCCGCAGATTCTGGAAGCTGGTGCAAGTGTAGGTTTAGGTTGTGATGGAGCAGCTCCTTCTAACCTGGATATTTTCGATGAGATGAAGGTTCTGCGTTATGCTATGCTGGCTTATTGGGGACTTCCTTCTTTTAATCCGGTAGTTATGACCTGCCCGACTCTTTTGAAAATGGCTTCTCAGGGAGGAGCAAATGCCATCGGACATGGTGATATTCTGGGATCTGTAAAAGAAGGAAAGAAAGCTGATCTGATTCTTTTAAATATTGATCAGCCACATATTACACCAACCCAGAATCTTGTAAACACCATCGTGGATGCTGCAAATGGACATGACGTAATGGATTCCATCATCAATGGAAAGCTTGTCATGAAAAATCGTGAGGTACTTACATTAGATGAAGAGCGAATTCGCTTTGAAGCTACACAGCATATGAATGAAATCATAAAGAGAGCTTATTAAAAAAAGCAAAAGACTGCTATACCAGAATTTATCAGAGCCTGGTGGAAGTTTTACTTCCACCAGGCTCTTTTCAGCTGCACTAAATTACTTCAATCCAGTAGTCACCTTGCAATTTGTAATCTTCATGCTTCCCTCAGAAGCAAACAGAGATAAGCTTTCTCCTGGTCTCTTGTATGCTCGTGCATTTAAAGCCACACCATCCACATAAATGGTAGCAATTGTGTCATCCACGATCATACGGATGTTGTATTTCTTTCCCGGAATCAGATCAATTGGTCTTTCCAGTCCGATATTCTGATTTGCGGGCCATGGCCAGTTCGGTTTCTTCTCAAATACATAACGGTTCTCTGTAACATTAAATACAAACTGATAAGATTCTGCTTTGTCCTCATCCTCATAAAATCTCACGCCAAATGTTCTTGTACCCTCAGAGAACTCCACATCTGCTTCAAATTTGAAAATGTCACCGGTATTTCTTCCAACAACTACTTCTGAGCTCTTGGTTGGTGTGTCGATAACGAAATCATCCTTCTTTTCCTCTTTGTCAAAAGCATTCCATACTGTTTCCGGAATTCTTACACCAAGAGTGCCATCCTCTTTCTGGTATACCTCATGTGCCATAAAGGTTCCTGCCCAGATAAAGTTTTCATCGTCATCGTCTTTGTCTTTTGTTGCAACCCAACCAAACAGGATTCTCTGTCCGTTCAGTTCAAAGGTACGTCCTGCATAATAAGCTCTGCCGTCGAATGCATCATCCTTTGGTGCGATCCATGGACCGTTCAAACTCTTGCTCATGCGGTAAACCATTTTGCTTCTGTCACTGTATTCTGTTACAATGTGATACCACCAGTCACCAATTTTAAACAGGTCTGGCATTTCATGCATGGTATAAAGGTCCGGTGCCCAGAAATCGCCTTCAAACTTCCAGTTTTTCAGATCCTTGGAAGTAAATTTAACAGTTCTACCGGTCTGTCTTGTTTTCGGTCCCTGCAGTCTTGCTCCAAGAATCAGTAAGTACTGATCATTTTCCTCATCACGGATCACCCACGGATCTCTCCAGTCATCCGGATCATAACCTTCCTGTGGGGTAAAGGTAAGAGCATCCTGAGTTTTGTGCCAGGTAACCAGATCATCACTATATGCATGCATCAGTACCTGAGACGGTTTTCCAAGTGCCGGATAATCACGGTTGTAGCCGGTATAGAAAATATGATACTGTCCCTCTGCTTCAAAAACACTTCCTGCGAAAATAAACTGATCCTGCTCTTCGTCGGTTCCTCTTGGAATTGCCACACCACAGTCTTCGTAGTGAACAAAATCCGAGGTTGTTGCTAAATCCCAGCCAAATGGCTCTCCAAATGGTCCCGGTTTTCTGGTATCTCTCTGATGATATAAATAAAATTTATCTCCATGTCCGAATGGCATGCAATCACCAAACCATGTTTCTGGAAACTGATAGTATAATTTCTGCATAATATATTCTCCTTTTCTTTACAGGCGTTCATATATCGCCATTTTTGTTTAATTTTTACTCATCCCTTCACAGCGCCTGCGGTCATACCTGCAAGCATCTTCTTGCTGCTGAAGAAATAGAAAATAAATACCGGGAGTACTGTAACTGTAATCGCAGCAAAGGTTGCGCCCCAGTCTGTCAGTCCCATGCTTCCCACGAAGTCATTCAGACCCAGTGTAATTGTTTTCATATCTGTGGATCTTGTAAATGTATAAGCATTAATATATTCATTCCAGCAGAAAACAGCCTGCATGGTAGCTACTGTAATGATGGAGTTCAAAGACATCGGAACTACCATTTTGAAAAAGCAGCCCATCGGAGAGCATCCGTCAATAATAGCAGCTTCCAGCATTTCCTCCGGGAAGAATTTATTGAAGGAGTAAAACAGCTGGATGGAATAGGATAATGAAAATGCAATCTGCGGTAAAATAATCGCCGGATATGTATTGATCAATCCCATTTTGTTAAAAATACTAAACAGTGGAATTAAGGCAACCTGCATAGGAAGCATTAATCCGAGCAGGAAATAGTTCAGGATTATTTTTCTTCCTCTGAACTTGATTTTGCTAAGTGCAAATCCAGCCATCAGTGCAAATAAAAGTAATGGAACTAATACACCGATCAAAACAATAATACTGTTCTTAAAATAAGTCAGCATATGGCTCTTTGTAAAAACATTAATAAAGTTTGTTAATATCCACTTAGATGGAAGCGCATATGCCGGAAGCTTTCTGAAGTCATCTAATGACTTAAAGCTGGAGGTAAATACATAAAAGAAGGGATACACCTGCATAATAACCAGGAATAACGCAATGACCCATTTAATAATGCTGGGAATGGAAACTTTTTTCTTTTTCATTCGTCTTCCCCCTCTCCTGAGAATTTACGGAATAATAATCCTACTACCATACAAATAATTACGATCATAATGGCTACGGCACTTCCGTATCCATATTTCATACTGCTGAAGGCCTGTTTGTACATATAGGTTGTCATAAGCTCTGATGCATTTCCAGGTCCGCCATGTGTCAGCAGGTATGAGAACTCAAAGGATCTTAAGGATCCATTTAATACCAGAAGACAGTTGGCAATGATAACCGGTTTGATGTATGGAATTTTCACATACAGATATTCCTGCCATACTGCTGCTCCGTCAATCAATGCTGCTTCACCAAGTTCATCCGGTACACCGATCAGTGCTGCATAGAAAATAACCATATACAGTCCCAGATATTTATAAGCCTCTACAAACGCTGTTACGTACAGTGAAATCTGCGGATTTGATATCCACTCCATGAACTTGAATGAAGGGTTTATGAAGGATAAAATCTGATTCACGATTCCAATTGGTGTTACAGAGAACAGTTTTGTAAAAATCTGGCAGATTGCAACTGATGAAATTACTACCGGAATATAATACAAAGTCTGTAAAGCAACTCTGCCTCTTTTGATTCGGGAAAGAAGGACTGCAAACAGTAAGCCTCCAAATACCTGAATTGCCACATTGATAATCGTATAAACAATTGTATGCCATACTGTAGAGCGGAACACGGTATCTTGTGTTAAAAGCTCCACATAATTCTTGAATCCTACAAATATTTTCTCGCCTACACCGCTCCAGTCAAAAAAGCTGTAATAACCTGCCCATACAATGGACACAATAACAAATGCAGTATAGATAAGGAATGCAGGAAAAAGAAACATAAAAATTACTGATTTCTTTCCAAATGCTTTCTGCATAAGACTCTCTCCTTTCTTTAAAAGAGACTGGCAAATTTTCCGCCAGTCTCATTCCTGCACACTTAAAATTCTTTATTTAATAAAAGAATCACAGGTTTCAATAAATTCGTCTGGTGTGGTGATTCCCTGTGCCAGCTTCTGCTGTTCATCAACAATTTTTGTCATTACATCAGAATCAAGCTTGTCATCCCAGGAAGTCCATGCTGTTTCTGCGTCCTCGAACATTGGCTGAGTGTCATAGTACAGCTGCGGAAGTCCTTCTGGAAGAGAATCCTCGTTAAATGGAGAGAATACATGTGCCTGATTGTAGCAAGCATCGGAGAAGTTCTCGCACATATAATCAAAGAATTCCTGCATTGTATCATCATATGTAGCTTTATTAAAGCCTTCTGCAAATCCCGCATGGATCGGTACATTGGTAGCCATATTATCCATACCTTCTGTATCCGGTACCGGGAAGAATCCGAGTTCTCCGTTATCATACATCTCTTCTGCCAGGCTGATCTGTCCTGAGCCGGTATAGAAGATTGCTCCTGTACCACCGAAGAACAGGTTGCATGCGGATGTAAAGTCTACACTTGCAAATCCAGGCTCAAAATATCCTTTTGTTCCAAGATCAGAAAGAAGATTTACTGCATATTTTGCAGACTCATTTTCACTAAAGGAATCTGTTCCTGCCTGATATCCCTGAATAAATTCAGGACCTGTTACTCTCCATGGAGAGAAGGAAAGGTATCTCATAAGCTGCCATGCATCGGAACCTCCTACAATTACCGGAATCTCACCTAAATCTGCTATTTTCTGGCAATCCTCTTCAAACTCTTCCCAGGTTGTTGGTGCATCTGTAATTCCTGCATCTTCAAAAATGTCTTTTCTGTACATAAAGTATTCACAGTACAGACCCTGTGGAAACAGGTACAGATTTCCATCATCTGCATCAGTAAGGAAATCGCGGATTGCTCCGTTCAGTTTATCTGCATATCCGTTTCTTTCCAGCTCTGCACCTACATCAACCAGTGCATCAATATCCTTGCAGGCTGCGGAAAGTGTTCCATTCGGGCATCCAAAGATGTCTGGAAGTGTATCACTGTTGATATACATCTGCAGCTTTGTGAAATAGTCCTGCATATCGTTTACAAGTTCAATTTCATAATCCAGGCCTTTCTCGTCACAGAAGTTTTTTAGAAGATAGTCAAAGGTCTGAAACTGCTCTGTTGATTCCGTTCCTTTTAACAGTGCAGTAATCTTGGTTCTCTCGCTGTCTGCTGAAGCTGTTAACGCTCCCATTCCTGTCATAAGACCAGCTGTCATAGCTGCTGTCAACGCCAGAGATACCATTTTTCTCATTTTTTTCATTTCATTTTCCTCCTTTTATTTTAGGTTTCCTCGCTTTTGATGATTTTATTTTACCTTCTGGTGCTTTTATAAACAATTGGAAATAAAAGTAAAAATGGGAGATTTGTACACAGTTTCCTTTTGTGCACAAATCTCCCATTGCTTTTAGATATGTTTACGGAACTCATTAGGGGTAATGCCGTATCGCTTTTTAAACACCTTAATGTAATATCCGAAATCCTTATATCCTACCATTTCTGCTATTTCATATTGCTTATAGCGATCATCTGCTATCAGCTTCTCCACATGCTTAAAACGCACATCTGTCAGATATTCCAGAAAGCTTTTTCCTGCATATTTCTTTAGAAGCCGACTGATATAGGTTCGGCTCACATGAAATTTTTCTGTAAGATCATCCATTGAAATATCCGTGGCATAATTTTTCTCAATATACGATAATATACTCTGAACCAGCTTCCGGTTCCGCTCATCTGATCCTTCTGTATTCTGCTTGATCAATGTTCCAAACAGATTAAACATACAATTCAGGACTTCTTCTGTAGTTTCACATTGGGAAATTCGTTTCACTCCATCCTGAAGTACAGAAAAATTCCAGTTTTTATTATGTATTTCACTGTCCACCGCACAGGTGTATGGAAACTTCATGCACCCAAACAGCAGATCCATCGCTGCAAATTTAACAGCTGCCCCATCCTCCGGTGCCTGGGCAAAAAGCTGGCGCAATTCCTCCTCCGCCTTTTCGAAGCTTTCCTGAAACAGTGTCATCATGAAATGCATTCTCTCGCCTTGTGTGATCACAAACTCCTTCTGTTCCTCGTATTGCAGGTCTTCATATTTCAGGATAATGTTCATTCCAAGATAAATGCACTGTCTGCAAGCCTTCTGAGCTTTGCGGTACTGGGCATTTGCCTGATATTCGTCTTCCGAAATATCACTGATTCCAAAATTCATGCGTGCATTCAAATACCGTTCCACTTCTTCCTGGATTTTCCCACAGGCCTGAAGTGCAAGATCCATACATTTCTGATTTTCTTCCTCTTTCGCAAACAAAAGTATGAAGTTATACTCAGCTGTAGCCGTATTATAATCACTCAACACCTGTATGTTGTAATTGTTGAAAATTTCCTCAAAAATATTAATACAGGCAAATTCTTCAATCCATTTGTCGCCTTCGTGAAGTTGTTTTTCCCCAACTACCTTTCTTCCAACACATACAATGTATTTTTCGATGGTCAGCTTAAGGGATTTCGCCTGCTCCTGCACCACTCCTTTTCCCTGAAGCCTTCCATAGAGAAGATTTCCTGCAAATTTAGACCTTAGCTCCGGTACAGACTGATTAAAATACTTCTGTAAATCCCGAACCTCCTGCTGTTCTTCTTTTTTTGCACGTATTTCTTCAGCAAGCCTGGCTGCCATATTTTTTAATTCATCGTAATCAATGGGCTTCAGCAGATATTCCTTCACACCAATACTGATTGCTTTTTGGGCATAGGCAAAGCTGTCATAGCCTGTCAGGATTACAATGACTGTATCTGGATACATCTCGTGAGCCCGCTCGGCAAAATCCAGACCATCCATTCCAGGCATCCGGACATCTGTAAGAATCAGATCTGGCTTTATATGTTCCAGCTTTTCCAGTCCCTCCAGACCATTTTTCGCAGTAGCAGCCACCTGATATCCATAATCAGACCAGGGAAAAGAGCATAAACCATCCAAAATAATATACTCATCATCCAATATCATTACCTGAAGTTCCATCTTTCATAATCTCCTTCGCTTTTTTCAGAGGAATTTCCAGCACAACCAGAGTTCCCTTTTCTTTTTCTGATGTGATCATCATTTTGGCTTTTCCGTGATATACATATTCCAGACGTTTTTGTACTGCATAAATACCCAGATTTGTATGTGTTCTTTCCGCCTTATGCTCCGGTTCTTCCTCCATTTTTAAAAGAGCTTCCAGCTTTTCTGCAGAAATTCCCACACCGTCATCTTTTACCTTAAATACTGCCATGTCATCCTGGATTTCTCCTGAAATATAGAGGAAACAATCCCAGGTGGCATTTTCGACTCCGTGAACAACTGCATTTTCAACCAGCGTCTGTATTACCATCTTAGGAATTTCCAGTTCATTCAGTTCCTCGTCTACCTCAATATACGAAGTAAATTTATCTCCGTATCTTGTTTCCTGAATAAAAAGATAGTCTTCAATATATTTCAGTTCTTCTTTCACACGTACCATGCTTCGTTTATTGCTAATGCTTGCCCTCATAAGGTTACTGATTGCAGTTACCATCCGGCAGATATTTTCTTCCCCCTTTTTTCTGGCCATCCAGTTAATTGTATCCAGCACGTTATAAAGGAAATGGGGATTGATCTGTGCCTGTAATGCCTGAAATTCAATATCTTTATTTACCATTTCCATCTCTACAATCTGCTTCAGCAGCTTCTCAACCTTCTCAATGGTCTGGTTAAAAACCAAATTCATGGCTCCGATTTCATCTGCTCTTCCTTCCGGAAGGCGCACTGAGAAATCTCCTTTTGCAAATTTTTTCATAGCATTACTTGTTTTTTCAATAGGTCTTGTAATTCCGCGTGCCATAATATTAGCCAGAAGAATGCACAGAAGAATACTGATTCCTATCAACATCACAGTGGTTTTTTCCAGTTCCCGGGCCGTTTTCTGCAAAAAGCTGGTTGGAATCATCCCGACAACTGTAAGTCCGGTTTCTGAGCTTGTCTGGTAAACAAGGTTGTAAGCTTTCCCATCCAGATCAAGCCAAAGATTTCCGGAATTTCCATTAATCTGATCCACCCATTTCTGATCCTTCAGATCCATATTTTCCCCGGCACTTTCCAGCAGAATATTGTTATCCTGATCCAGTAAAAATATATGAGCCGACAAGGATTCCTGCGCCGTCAGTGTCATTTTCTTTAAATAACTGATTTTGATAGAAACCCGCAAAACTCCAAGAGGCTCCATAGTCAATACATCTTTTATCTGTTTTGCCATATAGATCAGATTTTCGTCCACTGCATTATAGTAAACACAGCGTCCGTTGGCATTTTCTGCCATTGCGCAGGAAATTTCGGAGCTTTCTTCGTTAATCCCTCTGTCATTGGAAAGAAGATGGTTGGCACCGTTATAGCCGTACAGCTGAATATCATTTATATATATGCTTGTATAGCCCTGCAAAAGCAGTCTTCTGATCTGGCCGGCCCTTGAATAATAAGAATAAAGCTCGGACCCATCGGATTTATATGGTTTATCAGATTCCAGTTCTTCCTGTACAATACTGCTGTTTGCGATATATTCAAATGAATTTTCCACCATATCAAAATAATGATCAAGGTTAACAGACAGCTCATTGATCACTCCTGCTGACTGTTTCACCGTCTGCTCTGTTACAGTTTCTGATGCAGACATAAACTGGAAAAAGCTGGCTGCCAAAAGCACAACCAGCGTAATGCTAAGTGTACAATACAGATATTTTCTCTGAATTGAAAGATTCAGATACCATTTTTTTAACTGTTTCATTTTTCATCCACCCTATAAAAGCCGGTACATTGTTTCAGGCAATGTACCGGCTTCCTGTTGTAAATATCCTTTATAAGTACTGACTGAATTCAACCTTCTCTTTATTTGGTCCTTCAATAGTGAAAAACTTTACTCCCTTTTCCCAGAACGGTAAAAAATGAATACTGTCCTGTGTGGTATTCAAGCCAGCCTCGTTAATGTACTGATAAATCTCTTCTATGTCCTTAACATCAAGTGCAACATGATCAATTGCTCCTGCACGAAGAGCTGCTGTGTGATTCTCATAAGTTTCCACAACCAGAGTTCCAAGCTTCAGGAATACAACCTTCTCGTCTGCTTCTTTATTAACTGTTTCAAAAGCAGTTTCAAAGCCCAGTTTATGATAAAATTCTACGGTTTTATCAATATCGTTTGTTGGAATTCCGATATGCTGGACACCTGTTGAATAGTTTTTCAAATCCATCTTCCATTTCCCCTTTGTATAAATTTTTTTCGAAAAGCTTTTTTACAATATACGCACAAGTTTTCTTATTTGTCAAGATTATAAATTCAGCTCATTTATTTCTTCCCATTCATAATCCTGCAAAATATCACTGCTGCCAGCGTACTCATTCCGGTGGCAAAAATGGCAGGTCCTACGATCGCAGCGGGATTCGGACTGCCATACTGAGCGCGATAAGCGATCATATTGATGGGTAATAATTGAAGGGAGGAAACATTGATAATCAGAAATGTACACATGGATTTACTGGCAATTGTGCTGTAGCCATTTAGTCTGTCCAATTCCTGAAATGCCAGCAAGCCCGAACTGGTACTTGCGTGGCTCAACCCAAGAAAATTAGAAAGAAAATTCAATGAAATATAATAATTGGCTTTCTCCTGATTCTTTAATTCCGGAAAGAGGAATCGAAGAAGCGGCTGGATTCTCCTTGCCAGCTTTTCCACCAGCCCCGTCTGCTCTGCGATTTTCATAATACCGGTCCAAAAGGCTGTGATTCCTGCAATTGCAATCACCAGATTCACGGCTTCCTTTGCCGAATTAATTATCGCTTCCGTTACCCCATCCAGGGTTCCTGCAAATGCTCCGTAAATCACCCCAAGCAAAAGCATTCCGCCCCAAAGATAATTCATCATAAAAAAATCCCTCACACAAACATATTTTATAATATGTTTATGTGAGGAAGACTTTTCTATGCATTTGGACATGTAATTGTGAAAATACGCAGGAAATCTGCTCTGTCAGAATCCGAACTCCTCATAATCCTCCGGCAGAAATCTGTGATAAATAAAGTGAAAGCCTTCGTCCTTAAAGCAATAATAATACATATCGTCCTCTTTATCCACAAATCGGATATAAAAGTCAAACTCCCCGTTATTCATATCCTGATACTCTGTTTTTTCCCAATAAGACGCAAACAGATTAAGCAGCTTCTCCTTCGTACAATCGTGCTGCTGAACCAGCTCGATAAGGACCTTGATAAACTCATTCTCTTTCATATTCTCATGTACATACACACTGCCTGGTTCCGGAATATAAAAGCAAAAGCGGTCACCTCTGTGGGTAGTGGTCACCTGCCCCAGCTTCTGTACCAGCGCTTCCGGCATATGTGATAATCTGGCAGCCATTTCATCTGCGTTGTCCTTGGCAGAAAAGAAATGATTCAGGGAAGACAGAGGATAATATAAATGAATTTTCTCCTCTTTAAATCCAAGCTTGGCCTGTTCTTCCTTTATTACATCTATTAAACTGTTTTCCAGCTTTTCAAATCCCGTCATAATTTCTCCTTTTTCACTTTATAAACCACATACTCGTGGCTGAAATGATAACCCAGCTTCTCTGCCAGCCCAACAGACATTTTATTGGCTGCATCCCAGTTTGGATAAAGCCCTCGCTTATCACACTCTAGCAGAAGCCGTGCGGCTCCAATATAAGCCAGTCCTTTTCTGCGGTAATCTTCCCTGGTTACCACTTCAATTTCAATCCCACCATGATAACCCAGATTTTCGTTAATTCGCCTTCCATAACCGGAATAGGAAGAAATTCCGGCTACTATCTCACCATTTTTTAAAATTACTACGCCAAGACCAAATTTCTCATATTTGCTGTAATTTTCATAATTCGCAGCCAGATCTTTACTCCAGGAGGTCATCCTGCAAGCCTCAAAAAGCTCTTTGTCGATCAGTTTCATTTCGTATTCCGCAGACAAGCTGTTTGCCGCCTTTTGAAGCTTGACAAGATCAAAAATCCCTGGTTCTTTTTTAATTGCATAGCGAATAGCTTTCTCAGCTTTCTCTCCATAGCAGTTCTCGATCATTTGTGCCCAGTCATTGTTTTGCGGCACCAGAATCAGCTCTGTGCATTCACCTTTTTCCAACACTCCAAAAATGACTTCCGATTTTGGTCTTCCACTCAGGAAACAAAAATCTCCAAGCATAACAGCACCGCTCTCCGGCTTTTTTAGAGAATCCACATATATTTTTCCCATTACGCCCTGCACCGCTGACCAGATTACACTATCCTGCCAGCCTGCAAAGAGGGCACTGGCTCTGCCTGTTTCTTTTAATTCACAAATCATGCTATACTCCTTACGTGAATCACGCTCTGCCCCTTGCCCTCCTTGCTTAATTTGGTTAAGCAATGCCTACGGTTCTATATACTTATCAGGGGAGAAGTTGTATCCGTTCTTATATCTCACAGTTAAATAGAAGGTCTCTTTTCCATCTGTAACCTTTACAAAGCAAATCTTATTATCATCAAATTTGTCAGTAATGTCAATACTCTGGTTATGAAAATAACCCCATACTTTTCATAATTACTTTTTCAATTGACTGATTGATTTTTCTTCTTAATAATGCCATAATAATAAAAAATTTGATTGAGGAGGTTTTCTCATGGAATTTCAGACACTTATTGAGAACAGAAGATCTGTGCGTAAATACAGTCCTAATACGGATATTACCAAAGAACAGATCCAGCAGCTTATAAAGGCAGCCTTGGAAGCCCCATCATGGAAAAATACTGAAACAGGGCGTTATTATTGTGTTTTATCAGAGGATATGAAGCAGAAGCTTCGTAAGGAATGTCTGTGTTACGCTAATAACGATATAAAAACTGAGCATGCCGCTTTGATCGTCACTACCTTTGTACATAACCGCGCCGGCTTCCAGAAGGACGGCACACCTGATAATGAAATCGGTAATGGCTGGGGCTGCTATGATCTTGGTCTTCAGAATGAAAACCTGATCCTGAAGGCTGCAGAGCTTGGTCTTTCCACCCTGATCATGGGCCTTCGCAATGCAGATAAGATTCGCGAAATGCTCTCCATCCCGGAAGCTGAGACTATTGTCGCTGTTATTGCAGTAGGAAAAGCAGATGAAGAGCCAAGTCGGCCGAAGCGCAGAGAGCTTGAGGATGTTCTGAAAATTTTTTAAAGCCTATTAAAAAATCTGGTAGCATCAAAACAGCTTAACCTTAAAGCAATTACAAGAATATTATGAAGATAAATAAAAATCAGAAATGAGGTACATTATGGAAAAATCAACTGTTTATTTCACTGATTTCCGCTGCAAGGTTGGCACAAGCCAGCTGGACAAGCTGAAAAAATTGTGTATCGCAGCCGGAATCAAAAATATCGACATGGATGGTAAATTTGTTGCCATCAAAATGCATTTCGGAGAACTTGGAAACCTTGCTTTCCTGCGCCCCAATTATGCAAAGGTAGTAGCAGATCTTTGTAAAGAGCTTGGAGGAATGCCATTCCTTACAGACTGTAACACCCTCTATCCGGGAAGCCGTAAGAACGCCCTGGAGCACATGGACTGTGCTAATCTGAATGGGTTCAATACTGTTACCACAGGCTGTCAGATCATTATCGGTGATGGACTTCGAGGAACTGATGATGTGGAGGTTCCTGTAGAAAATGCAGAATATTGTCCTACTGCAAAAATCGGCCGTGCTGTTATGGACGCTGATGTATTCATCAGTCTTACCCATTTCAAGGGACATGAGACAACCGGTTTTGGCGGCGCAATTAAGAACATCGGAATGGGCTGCGGAAGCCGTGCGGGAAAAATGGCTCAGCACGCCAGCGGTAAGCCAGTCATCAATGAAGAGCTGTGCCGTGGCTGTAAACGCTGTGCCAAGGAATGCGGAAGTGACGCAATTACATATCCTGAGAAAAAAGCTGTTATCGATTATGATAAATGTAAGGGCTGTGGTCGCTGCATCGGTGCCTGCAGCTTTGATGCCATCCACAATCCACACAGCAATTCCAATGAGCTCCTTTGCCGCAAGATGACAGAGTATGCACAGGCAGTCTGTCACGGACGTCCATGCTTCCATATTGCCCTGGTTCAGGACATCAGCCCGAACTGTGACTGCCACGTTGAAAACGATGCTCCGATCCTTCCGGATATCGGAATGTTCGCAAGCTTTGATCCCATTGCCCTTGACCAGGCCTGTGTAGACGCATGTCTTGCAGCTGAGCCAATCCGCAACAGTCAGCTTGGTGACAACCTTGCAAAACCGGAATGGCATTGCCACCACAATCACTTTATGGATTCTAATCCGAATGTTGAGTGGGAAGCAACTCTGGATCATGGACAGAAAATTGGACTTGGTTCAAGAAATTATGAACTGAAGAGGATTTAAACTTTAATAAGGGGTACCGCATTACTTTAAGCAATGCGGTACCCCTTATATTTAACCTCTTTTTGCCAGATATCTTTTAATCAAAAATGAGCAAAAATATGGAAATGTATAAATTCCATTTTCTATGCCCACATTACTGTCAGCCAGTTTTATTCCCCACTTAATATCACTGTAGTTTTCATTGTCAATCAACTTTCTTAGAGATTTTGAACGATTATTATTTGCCTTTACTTCAACTGGAACCAGTTCGTCTTTCGTTCTGACAAAAAAGTCTTCTTCTAAAGTTGCATTTTCTTTTTTGTAATAATATAGTCCTAAACCCTGTTTCAGAAATGCCTCTGCAACAAAGTTTTCATATAAAGCACCTTTGTAAACACCCATATTTTTATTTGCCCGTAAGTCCTCTTGGGCTTCCTCGTCCAAAGACGCAATCAGCAGTCCTGTATCCGGATAGTACAGCTTAAATTTCAATTCATCATAATTTCCCTTTAACGGTAATTCTGGATAATCCAGACAATAGCACACAGAAACAACTCCCGCATCCTTCAGCCAATCAATACAGCCCGAATACTCTCTGCTTCTTGCATTTTTCTCAATTTTACTTAACTGAAATTTTTTGTTCTCTTTTGCCAGCTGTACCGGAACACTTCTGTATACACTGGCAATTTTCGTTTGGTCTAATCCTTCTGCATATTTTCTAATATCCTCTTCATAATCTAGTTGAATTTGACGTTGAATTTCCAATGTATCGGAAAAGGTGTTCGTTTCTATATATTGCCTGATAACTGCGGGCATCCCCCCAAGCACGCAATATTCAAGAAACAGTTTTTTATAAACAGACAATTCCGTTTCAGAGAATACCTTCCCAGAACACATATGTTCCAGAATTTGTTCGATGTGTAAATCTGAGTAGCCTTTTGCCCAGAGAAATTCCTCAAAATCCATAGAGAACATTTCATAATCTGTTTTATATCCCACACTGTTACTGTGAATTTTTTTATAATTAATTCCCAGCAAAGAGCCGCTGCAGATTACATCAAATCTTCCATCCATCTTAAAAGACTTCAAAGAAGTGGAAATATCAGGAAATTCCTGCAATTCATCAAACACAATCAGAGTTTTTCCTGCAATAAATTTTTTAGAAGGATCAATGAGGGATATATTTTTTATAATATTTTCCACACTATATCCGTCACTTAATATAGTTTTATACTGCCCCTCCAGCACAAAATTTATAGAAACCACATTCTCATAATTCTCATCTGCAAAGTGAATAATAGATTCTGTCTTTCCAATCTGTCTTGCACCTTTAATAATTAGCGGAAGTCTGTTTTCTTTCTCCTTCCACTGCCTTAAGTAACTGTCTACCTTTCTTTTAAAATACATAACCTCACCCCTTCAAAAAGTCAATCACGTTTTTTGAGCTTTTATTCGCAGTTTTATCACGTTTTTCATTACTATTTTAGCACAAAAATCACGTTTTATGTATATTAAATTATTTAGGCCTTTATCCGCTTTCCTATCAGCCACAAGCAGACTAGAGTGTGTTTGAAAAAAAATTCCGGCAAACAATGTCCTTCCACCGTTTGCCGGAACTTTTTTAAGATTTCTTTTTATGCTTCTTCCACAATTTTCACGCCCCACGCTGGCATTTGAAGGGCAGCCCCCTTTTCTACGGATGTATTTTCCAACAGTTCTTCGCCGTTCTTATATTCATAGGGCATTTCCAGCTCCACAGCACAATAATTCAGGAAATAACGAATAGTTTTACCCAGATCGTTGGTACCTTTTCGCACAATGATTGGGTAATGATACTTTGGGATTTCCACACCGGCTTCCGGAAGCACGGCTTTATAAACAGCCTTCAGTGTATCTTCATCTGTCATGCAGCCGATGTATACGGCCTGGCCTTTTCCGTAGTGGTTTCGGGTGATAGCGGCGTAATCTTTCCAATTATAGTGCTCGTAAGATGCCAGCACTTCTGCTCCCTCCGAAACCAGAAGCTCCATAAATACATTCGCAGCTGGGTGTGCATTGCCTTTCTGATCTGTTTTTTTCGGAATAATTTCCCCTGTTAAGCCCACATTTTTCGGGAAAGTGAACTGATCGTAATGGACTCCGAAGCAGTTGCTCAGAATATGCGGCTGTACCTCATGGCTTACCTTCACATTTTCGTTTGCAAAAGCACTCTTGAAGGACGCAATCAAAGTTCCTCCATTTTCCACGTACTGATTCAGTCGGTTCAGCAATTCGTCCGGTGCCGCATAAAGGGCAGGTACCACAATTGCCTTGTACTGATCCAGATTCTCAGATTCCGGCCATATAAAATCACATTCCACATTCATTCGATACAAAGTGTCGTACATCCAGCGCATTACATCATTGTAGCCGATTCCACCGTTTCCGGCTGCCCCCGGTGCCTGGTTTTGGATACCAAACCATTTCAATGCAGTAAGTGCTTCATTGCTCACAAGCACTGCCACATCATTTTTCTTTTTCAGATTTACCAGATGCTCTCCAAGACGGGCAAACTCATTTCCAATTATGCAGGCTTCCCGGTAAGTCGCATTTTCCTGGAAATCATGACTGAGAAGCCCCTTCCAGTAAGTTTCGCAGGCATTATGAATAGAATGCCAATGCCAGTACATCACGCAGTTTGCGCCAGATGCCAGGTGGCTGTACGCCTGCAGACGCAGCTGACCTTTATAGGGGGTCCAGCCTGGAAATCCCTGTGCTTCCGTTTCAAGCACCAGGTAATTGTCCTGCTTCAGGGAGCGGATCAGATCTCCGCCAAATGCAATCTCTGTTCCTGTAAGGTTATCCTGTGTAGGATGATAAATATCGGTTCCTGCAATCGTCAGGCATCTGGAAGCATGGAGATGATTAACATCTGGCTGCACTCCATAAGAAAATCCACGCCACTCAAAATCAAGATTATGTGTAATAAACTGATCCTCTCTTTTGTATTCATTCACAATATCTGCCTGCCAGCTAAGGAACCTGTCAACCAAGGTTCTCTGGAATTTTTCAAATTCTGCGCCAAGGCTTCCATTGATCGTACCACGTACATCCGGGAAATCTTCCCAGGCATTGATCCGATTGCTCCAATAGTCAAGGCCGAATTCATAATTTAAAGCATCCAGATCATCATGAAATTTTTCGCGAAGATACTTTACAAACTGCTCCTGCACATTTTTCCCTGCTGTTCCGTAATACTTGGTTTCATTATCCACCTGAAAACCAATAACACATTTTCTGTGAGCAGTGCGTTTCATCAGTTCACGAATCACCCGTTCTGCATAAAAAAGATACACCGGATGGGTAATGTCCATGATCTGACGGGCACCGTAAATGCCTCTTCCTCTTACTGTTTCAGCCAGCACCTCCGGATGCGCCTTCACCATCCAGGTAGGAACTGCGTAGGTAGGCGTACCAATGATCACATTGATTCCTGCAGCTTCCATGGCGTCCATTACTCTTTCTACGTGGGAGAAATCAAATATGCCTGGCTGCGGTTCACAGGTGCTCCATGTAGACTCCGCAATTCGAACGGTGTTGATCCCTGCTTTTTTCATCATTTCCACATCTTTGTCCAGGCGGTCATATGGCATATATTCGTCGTAGTATGCTGCTCCGTAAAGAAGTTCTTTCATGTTCATCCTCCATCTTTCCATCGTTTGCTATTATTGATTGTAACAAATTTGGGTTCCTGTTTATATCATATATTTCAGCAATTTATCATTTTTCTCATATATAATTTCTGTTCATTGGCCGCATGCCGCAAGATATTCTTTATGAACAAAATCTGTTCTTCGAACCTTTATTGGAGTATAAATTCTGATTCCCACTGAATTTCTACCTTATTGCCGTTGAAAGCAAGAGGCAGCCAGATGTATCTGGAATCTGCCAGATCCGTGCTGTTCCAGCGGTCTCCGAAGTAAATCCACTGACCGGATTTCGTCTGGAAAACGCAGGTGCTCTGGGTGTCAAAGGTAATGTCTCCATCTTTTCCCAGGCAAGGGTTTCCGTCGTTTTTCCATTCGCCGAAAATCTCATCTGCGGACCAGACCCGCGCCTGGTTGGACATCCATCCTGTGGTGCTGGAGGACATAAAGTAGTACCGCCCGTTGTCTCCCTTGAAAAGAACTGGAGCTTCCCGCATGGAGCCTGGGAAAAGGCGGATGAAATCTTCCTTGTAAACTGCCTCCTCCGGGTCTGCGGACAGGTATGTGTATTCCTCATTCAGCTTGGAAATGTACATGGTTTTGTTGTTTTCGCTGGTGTAGACAATGTAAGCGATTCCGTCATCATCCTTGAAAAGGTTCATGTCTCGAGCTTCGCCTTTGGATGAGGGGAAACAGTCGATCTGGCCTTTTGGACACTGACTGAGACGGTATCTTCCAAGGAAACGAAAAGGACCTGCGAGGGAGTCGCTGATGGCTACGCCTGCCATTCCTACGTCATATTTGTAGGAATTTTTCTCAGTGCTGTCATCGCTGTGAAACCAGATTACGTATTTGTCGGTTTTCTCGTTGTACAGCATTTTCGGGCGCTCGATTACGGTATTTTTGTTGATGCAGTTATAGACTTCGTCCAGTTCTTCCTGGCTGTAATCCTGGTAAAGTTCCTGGAAATAGGAATCTTCCTCCAGCTGTTTCCGGGATTCCACTGCCCGAAGGACATCGCCCTGGAATTCCCAGTGGTACAGGTCATCGGATGTGTAGACTGCCACATCGTTGCCGAAATGGCCGGAGGACTTATCCTCGCCTACCCATACGTATTTCTCTGTTTTTCCGCCGTTGCCGTCTGGCACTGACATGAGCTGGATCTGGCCGCCGTGGGCCTGGATGGAATTACCGTCTGTGTCAAGCCAGGCGGCACCAGGGAGAATTGTGTCTTTCCCATCCACTGGCATTTGTAATTCTTCATTTACATACAACTGCGCACTCCCCTTCCCCAAACCGGAAAACAGGTCTGCGATGTCATAGAGTCCGCAGCCGCTTAAAGTTAAAGACGCTGTTATACAAACAGCTAATAGACCACCTATTTTTTTCAAAATATACCTCCCAATGCTGGCAGAACAGGCAATGCAGCTATCAAAACCAGCCCCAGACAGAACAATATTTTTCTTATAAGACTGTCGTTATTTTCTTTCAGCCGTGCTATTGTTAGAATCAAAAGCCCAATTCCATAAGGCATCAACGCCACACTATTGATTCCGCAAAATACAGCCAACAGTGCTGCTGCCAGTGAAACCAGCAATTCCAGAGCTTTTCCCCACACTGCTTCCTGAATTCCTCTGGTTTTCCACATCCATCCCAGCCAAATTCCACACAGCACTACGCTTCCAACTGCTGCCGCACGCATACAGCCGTTCATCCAGTCATCGCCTGTGGCATAAATAATTACCGCAGGGAACGCCCAGAACATTCCGAATATGTATAATATCCTGCTTAACAAACCAATCAGCTTCTGTTCTCTGCTGCCAAACCTTTTCCCTGCCTGCGCCATATCCAATATTTCCCCGAGAATGCAAAGTCCCATCCCCGCAACCACATACATCATGGTAAAAGACGGACTAAACACCATCCCCCGATACGCCGTCGCGAAGCAGACAATAAAACCAATTATAAATGCAAGATTCGTTTTTCTCATATTCTGCTACCTCAAAAATTGTACTTTCTTAAGTATAACAGTCTTTCTTCGGAAAAACTATCTTAATCTTTTTGAAATGGCTGGAGCACTTCAAACATCGCCTTGTAACTTATGGGGAATATAGTATAATTGAGATAGTTATTTGAAATATAATGAAATCTGATTTCGTTTATATAAATGTTATGATATAGATGCCAAAAGGTCTTTTTACACTGATATCATACTAATAAAAGCAGAAATGGAGTACCTTACATGAACAATCATTTTTCCGCCAGTTCCAACGCTGGCAGAATTCTTTCCTGGCTAGCGCGGCACTGGAAACGGCTGCTGGCTGCAATTGTGATACTGGCTGCGATTGCCTTTGCCGGACATGAATTTTATCTTTTTTATCCTTATCTGAATCTGCCCCATGTAACAACTGCCGACCTGGATGCCCTTGATCTGGACGGGTACGACAAGGTGATGTTTGTGGCGCACCCGGACGATGATCTGCTCTGGGGCGGACGGCATTTGATTGAGGATGATTATCTGGTAGTGTGCATGACCCGGGGAAATGATCCTGTGCGAAGCGCAGAGTTTAAATCCGTGATGGAAGCCACTGGAGACAAATACCTGATTCTCTCCTACCCGGACAAAATCGGAAAAGATCGCAGCAGCTGGAACTTCTGCAAAAAGGATATGGAAGCAGATATTGCCACCGTCTTGAACTACAAAAACTGGGAACAGGTTGCCACTCACAACGCAAACGGCGAATACGGTCATCACCACCACCAGATGATGCACCAGCTTGTAGAAGAAGCCTATAAAGAGACGGACTGCAATGCCGATTTTTATTCTTTTGGAAAATATTATGTAAACGACAAGATCCCCTACGACCTTGAAGAAATGCCCAAAGACCTCTACATCCAAAAACGCAAACTAGCCAAACTCTACGCTAGCCAGCGGACTACTGTAAGAAAGATGTATCATATGCTGCCGTATGAATACTGGCAGGAGACAACCATAGAAAAATAAGGGATAGCATAATATTTGCTATCCCTCCACTGCCATTTTTTGAACCAAATCCTCAAATTCCTTTTCACTCTCTATAAATGTATATGGAGCATACTCTCCATAAGCTGTAGGTCAGCTAATTGTCACCAATTGAATTCCTTTCGTGGCTACCTGTTGATTCATTATGGCACACTTAGAGAGTAAACTCAATCTGAAAAAGTTTAAATTAATACATAGCAATAGGCGGGTGGCTCGTCTGGGAGCACCCGCCCGGTGGGGAAATTACCTATCTGGTTTTCTTTTTGGATTTCTGCAGTGCTACTATGATTCCTTCGGCTGAGAGGAACAGGAGCAGCATCCAGATTGCCACGTTGCTTTCGTCTCCAGTTTTTGGAGCTTTTGTTTCAGGAGAAGCTGTAGGCGTAGGTGTAACAGTGGCAGCTGTAGATGCAGTGGTTGCAGAAGGTGCGGTGGTTGCAGAAGGTGCGGTGGTCGGTGTAACGGAAGGTGTCTCTGTGATGGAGGGCTCTGCCGTAGCTTCTTCAATGGTAAATTCTGTAGCTGCGGAACCACTTGCTGAATCAATGCTTAACGTGTGTGTTCCTACTGACAGGGTTGACAGGAATTCTGGATGCAGGGTTATAATCGTGCTTCCTTCTGCTTTGTCATAATTCTTTTCATCGACAACCACATCATCAATTGTTACACTAATAAATTCTGCAAATGGTGCACTTGATCTGAAGGAAAGTGTTTTTCCTGAGTTCATCTGCCATTTTCCATTATGTCCTTCTAATATTTCCGGGACCTCGGATTTTATGGTTCGTTCATATCCGCAGATTTCGCAGACAGTATCAGTTTCGTTGACATAAACATGATCTGCTTCTTCTGTTTTTTCCTGGCACACAGCACACTCTTTCCAGTGTTTTTCAGCATCGGATAACCATTCGTTTCCTTCTTCATGACCTTTTGCTGGAATCTGAATATCATCAAGGCTGGCAATTTCATCTGTTCCAGCTTCATCTGAGAAGAGTTTTCCGCAAGTTTGACACTTCCAGTACTCTTCATATCCGGTTTCTGTACAGCTAGCTGCCTTCTTCTCGACCTTTTCCAGATTATGGCCTGTTGCTTTGATCTCTATCGGATTGCTAATTTCCGCTGTTCCGATTTCATCTGAGAAAAATTTCTCACAGGTCTGGCACTTCCAATAGCCTTCATGGCCGGATTCGGTACAGTTTGCAACTTTCTTCTCGACCTTTTCCAAATCATGTCCAGTAGCTTCTGCTGTCTTTACATTCTCTTTTGTCTGACCTTCAAACACATCATTTTTAAATGTTACATGGAACATCGTTAACTCCGGTAATATACAGTTCTTTTCCTGTACTACTGTAACTGTTGCATCTGCTGTCTCCATTTCCACATCATCGCAAGCGGTACATTTTCTTTCTGCGTTACACTTCAAGTTGTCAGCACTCCATATGTATGCTGGTTCTTCATATTTGTGTCCAGTAGCTTTGATCTCTTTCGGCTGGTTGATTCCGGTCTTTCCGCCTTCATCTGAGAAAAGTCTCTGGCAAGTTTCGTTCTGACACTTCCAATAAGCTTCATAGCCTGATTCGGTACAGCTTGCTTCTTTCTTCTCTACTTTTTTTAAGCTATGTCCCGTTTTGGAGATTACCTTCGGCTCGCTTATTCTTGTATTTCCTTCCTCATCTGAGAAAAATCTATGGCATTTACTGCACTGCCAGTACTCTTCGTGACCGTCTTCAGTACATCCTGCCTCTTTTCTCTCGCTCTTGACTAAATCATGGCCTTCCGCCAGCAGCTTCTCCGGAGCGTTTATCTGTTTAGACCCTTTTTCATCCGAGAAAAATCTATGGCATTTACTGCACTGCCAATAGGCTTCGTGACCGTCTGCTGTACACCCTGCCTCTTTTCTCTCGCTCTTTACTAAATCATGGCCTTCCGCCAGCAGCGTCACTGGAGCGTTTATCTGTTTAGCCCCTTTCTCATCCGAGAAAAATCTGTGGCATTTACTGCACTGCCAATAGGCTTCGTGACCGTCTGCAGTACATCCTGCCTCTTTTCTCTCGCTCTTGACTAAATCATGGCCTTCCGACGGCAGGGTCACTGGAGCGTTTATCTGTTTAGCCCCTTTCTCATCCGAGAAAAATCTGTGGC
>OLRK01000030.1_pt1 | contig 161469 bp, 177 predicted proteins | sample 1672911 | NCBI WGS metagenome assembly OLRK01 (sample SAMEA3136736, study PRJEB25190) | human gut metagenome | biome: human gut; feature: human-associated habitat; material: faeces | place: Austria | collected 2013
GATCAGACGCTGTGCGTACTTGGTGATGGCCAGCATCCACTGGCTCTTGGTCTTGCGGACAACCTCAGAGCCGCAGCGCTCACATACGCCGTTTACGACTTCCTCGTTTGCCAGAACGCACTTACAGGAGGTGCACCAGTTAACTGCCATCTCCTTCTTGTATGCCAGACCCTTCTTGAACAGCTGGAGGAAAATCCACTGGGTCCACTTGTAGTAGTTCGGGTCGGTGGTGTTGATCTCACGCGACCAGTCGAAGGACAGACCGAGCGACTTGAGCTGGCTCTTAAAGCGCGCGACGTTGTTCTTGGTGACCTCTGCCGGATGGATGTGGTTCTTGATGGCAAAGTTCTCGGTGGGCAGGCCGAATGCGTCCCAACCCATCGGGTAGAGCACGTTATAGCCCTGCATGCGCTTCTTGCGCGCTGCGATGTCAAGCGCGGTGTAGGAACGCGGATGGCCTACGTGCAGACCCATGCCGGAGGGGTACGGGAACTCGACCAGCGCGTAGAACTTGGGCTTTGTGTAATCATTGGGCGCGACGAAGCATTCCTTCTCGTCCCAAATCTGCTGCCATTTTGCTTCGACAGCCTTGTGATCGTACTTATTCAACGGTATAACCCCCAATGCTTTCATCGGGCGGCACGGTTTCACCCGTACCGCCCGCTGCAAAATCTAAAATAAATTACTGAACTTCCTCGTCCTGCACGCCCAGCTCCTTGAGAGAAATCGGCGTGCCATCCTTCCACAGGTTCTCCAGATTGTAGAACTTGCGTGCCTCGGGTACGAATACGTGCACCAGAACGCTGCCGTAGTCGAGCAGAATCCAGGTCGAAGACTCAAAGCCCTCGATATGGTGCGGAGTGATGTCGTGGTCGTACTTGAGATGATATTCTACGCTGTCCGCCAGCGCCTTAACCTGCGTGGTCGAGGTCGCGGTGCAAATCACGAAATACTCGGTCAAAGAGGTCAGGTGCTCAACGTGCAGAACGTCGATCTCCTTGCCCTTGCGCTCCAAAAGCGCCTCACAGATATATCTTGCTGTCTCCTGTGCGTTCATTTACGCTCTCCTTTTTATCAATCTTATGCTTCCGGGTCTCCTGCGACCGGGGCCTCGGGCTCCGGCTCGGACGGGGTGGACTGACTGCTGTCAGAACCTGAGTCCGAAGAAGATCCGCTTGTATTGCTGTCCGAACCGGTGTCCGAGCTGCTGCTCGATCCACCGCTCGATTCACTGTCCGAGGAATCCGAGGAACTATCCTCGCCGCTGCCCGAATCGGACGACTCCGAATCGCTGTTATCCGACGAGCTGCTGCTGTCAGACGAGGAAGTATCCTCCGAATCCGAAGTATCCTCATCGCTGTCGCTGTCGGTATCTTCGGTGTCCTCGTTTGCCTCTTCCTGTCCGCTGTAATCGTAATAATCCGATTCATCGTCCTCGCTCGAGGTATTCTCGCGGCGCTCGCCGTCCGGCGGGGACTCGATGACATCCAGCGACGTGATGGGCTTATCATACGGGTTAAAGTAGGTGTTTACAAGCTCGAGCGTCTCTGCCTCGTTCGGGAAGAAGAAAGACAGATAAGCGTCGCTGCCTGCATACGAGCTTGCCGGATAGCCCGGCAGGGTAAACATCTGGATGTTTGCAGTATCTACCTGCATGGCCTGATTTGCCATCCACACGATCTCACCGAGGGTCAGATCGGTCTTTACATTGTTGAACACCGCTTCGGCGATGGGCTTTGCCTTAAAGATATTCTCGGGCTTGAGAATCTGCTCGGCCAGATACATCAGGAATTCCTGCTGCTTTTGAATACGGCTCTCATCACCGCCGTCATAGCCCTCGGTTTGCAGATAAGTGTAACCGGGATCGTTATGACGCCAGCGCAGGAACTCAACGACCTGCTCGCCGTTCATGTGCTGCATGCCGGGTTCAAAATAGATATACAGATCCTGTACCGGGTCGTTGTAAATCATCTTAAACGGTACGTTATAATCGATGCCGCCGATGGCGTCAACGATCTGCGCGATGCCGTCGAAGTTGACGACGATATACTTATCCGGTGTGAATCCGATGACTTTTTTAACTTCCTTGAGGGTATTGTCAATATCCTGATGCGAACCGTAAGCTGCGTTGATCTTACGGCTTGCGCCCGTGCGGTTATTGTTGCACATGACGTCACGTGGGATATTGAGTACATTGACCTTATGATTCTTGGTATCAAAACTGACGACCATCATGTTGTCGGTACGGGTCCCATCGATATCGGTTGCGCACACGAGGAAGGTAAAGTAATCGCTGATGCGCTGGCCGGGATCGACGGTCACCGCGTCACCATTTTCGGTGTCGACGATGGTCTTGTCGTTCTCGTGTACCTTGATCTCAGGCGGCTTGATAAAGTGCACGGCAGCAAAGGCTGCGCCCGCAAGCAGAAAAGCGATGATGGCAAAAATCAGCAGAACCATGCTCTTTTTGCTGCTTTTCTTCCCTTTTCCCTTGGTCTTTTTACCGCCTCCTCCAGCGTCCTGAACATCGGTCAGATGATAGTCCGGATCGCCGTCATAAGGGGTATAAACGGACACATTTTTTTTCTTCTTGTCTTTTTTGCTCCGTTTGCTGGCTTTGCTGCCAAAGATCTTCATGCTTTTTACACTCCGCTTCCTTCCGCGCCAAACTTGCGCTGTACGCCTTGCCGAATGAGCGCATTGCGGGCAGCCATGGTGTCGGGATGGATGAGTTTCCCGCGGCCGAGCAGATCGTAGAGCGACTGATCGAAGCAGTACAGCAGCGCTTCATCGATATCGGTCTTGGCCAGTTCTCTGGCAGGCTCTACGCCGTCAAAATCCCGTGTTTCCTCGATGTAATCGGCAAGATAGATGATTTTGTCGAGCAGCGTCATGTCTGCTTTGCCGGTCGTATGGCAGGCGATGGCATCGACGATATCCTGCGGTGCGCCGTACTCATGCTGAGCGATGGCGGCGGCTGTTTTGCCGTGCAGCATTTTCCACTCGATTTTTTCGATATCACAGGGTATTATACCGTATTTATCGCATAAATACAACTGTTCTTCTTTAGAAAGTCGTTTTGTTATGTCATGCAGCAGCGCTGCGAAAGCGGCTTTTTCCACGTCTCCGCCGAACCGTTCGGCGAGCATTTTGGCCGCTCGCTCACAGCCAAGCGTATGGGTATAGCGATAGCCGGACAGACGAGATAAGATGGACTGTCGTTCGAGTTCTGTACATAACATAACAAAAACCGCCTTTCAAACTGTCATTTTATTCGGAAATTTTTCATATAACCGATTTTCCCGGATGTATGCCGCAACCGGCGGCGGGGTCATTTGTTCAAAGAAACCGATGCGACGCACGTCGGTCGACGAGAGCGGAAGCACCGGGGCATCGATGAGCGAAATTTTTGCGTTCATCGTGTGCCGCAAGAGCTCTGCCTTGTCGCGCAGCGCCTGCTGATCGTTCACATCGCGTGCGACCACGGCCAGACGTGCCAGACGCGCGATTTCCTCGGGTGCACGCCAGCACACGTCGAAGGACAACAGCATATCGGTGCCAACGATCAGGGTCAGGTCGTCATATCCCGCATCGTGCAGCGCGTGCAGGGTGTCGACCGTATAGCTCGCACCGCCGCGGCGCACTTCGATGTCGCACAGCTCGGCCCAGTCATACGGCTCGGCCATCAGGCGCACCATCTCACACCGCTGCTGCGCAGTCGCGCTGCCCTCGGGAATCTTCTTGTGCGGCGGCAAGTTGGTCGGGATGAAGAGCACCCGGTCCAGTCCGAGTGCCTCCCGCACGTGCTTTGCCGCAGCCAGATGACCGTTGTGCGGCGGGTTGAACGTCCCGCCGAGCACTCCTGTCTTCATCGCTCACTTCTCCAGTACGATCTTGCGCTTGTCCGGATCGGAGGACTGGCGGTACAGTACAAACTTGGTGCCGATGCACTGTACACCGTCGGCTCCGGTCGCCTCGCACAGCGCCTCGGATACGGTCTTGGGTGTGAGCATGGCGTTTTCGAGCACCTTGCCCTTGACCAGCTCATGGTTCTCCAGCAGAACCTCAAGCTGAGAGATGACACCGTCGGTCACGCCATCCTTACCGATGTGCAGGGTGACGGCCAGGGGGTTGGATAACTTGCGCAGGTATGCGCGCTGTTTACTGGTCAGCATAAATTTTTCTCCTGTTTTCGTAAATTATTTGAGTCGTTTGCTCAGGGCGTTTGCCAGCTTTTGCAGCGCACGTCCCCGATGGGAAATCTGATTTTTGGTCTGCTGGGACAGCTCGCCAAACGTACAGTCGTATTCGCGTACATAGAACAGCGGATCGTAGCCGAAGCCACCCGTGCCGTGCAGCTCGGTCAGGATCTCACCCTCGCACTCACCGCGCACGTTGATTTCCTGTCCGTCGGGCAGGACGCAGCAGATTGCGCACACAAACCGTGCCTGCCGCTCGCACTCGTCGATGTGCTCCATGTTCTTAAGCAGGAACAGGTTGCGGTCGTTGTCCGTGCCCGGGCAGTACCGCGCCGAGTAAACACCCGGTGCACCGCCCAGTGCGTCAACTTCCAGTCCGGAATCGTCCGCAATGGCGGGCAGTCCGGTGTGTGCATGTGCTGCGAGCGCCTTGATCCGCGCGTTCTCCTCGAACGTAGTGCCGTCCTCGGCCGGTTCCGGGGCATCGTCGGGCAGAGCCACAACTTCGATGCCCAGTCCGCCCAGAATGGCCGACAGCTCGTCCAGTTTCTTTTTGTTATGAGACGCCAATACAAACCGCATGATTTAGTCCTCCATTGCCGCACGCTGCGCCGCGCACAGCACTGCGTTGCCCGTGCTGCCCAGTGCCAAAAGCTGGGTCAGCTCGTCCTTGCTGAACGGTCTTCCCTCACCTGTGCCCTGAATCTCGACGAACTCGCCCGATCCGGTCATAATGAGGTTGCAGTCCACAATCGCGTGAGAGTCTTCGGCATAATTGAGGTCGAGGACGGCCTCATCCTCGAAAATACCGGCAGAAACCGCCGATACAGTATCGGTCAGCGGCATTTTCGCAATCACGCCGCTGTCTACCAGCTTCTTGCAGGCAATCCACAGGGCGACATAGCCGCCGGTGATGGATGCGCAGCGCGTGCCGCCGTCGGCCTGAATGACATCGCAATCCACCACGATCTGACGCTCACCCAGCGCCTCACGATCGACGACCGCGCGCAGCGCACGTCCGATCAGACGCTGAATCTCAGCCGAGCGGCCGTTGAGCTTGAGCTTGGAAATGTCACGCGGCGAGCGCGTGTTGGTCGCACGCGGCAGCATGGAATACTCGGCAGTGACCCAGCCAAGACCGGTGTCCTTGAGGAAGGGCGGTACCTTCTCCTCGACCGTCGCGTTGCAAATAACCTTGGTGTTGCCGCAGGAAATCAGTACCGATCCCTCTGCATGCATGGTGAAATCCTTGATGATCTGAATAGGGCGCATCTCGTCTGCGCGTCTTCCGTCTGGTCTTGTCATGATTCCATATCCTCCACGGGAGGCAGCAGCGCCTCCAGAAATTCCGAACGATTAAAGTCCATCAGGTCGTCGATGCCCTCACCGACACCGACCAGCTTGACCGGGACACCCAAACCTGCCGAAATGGCAACCACGATACCGCCCTTAGCCGTGCCGTCGAGCTTGGTCAGGATGATACCGGTGAGCTTTGCCACCTTGTTGAACGACTCAGCTTGGTAAACCGCGTTCTGACCGGTGGTGGCATCCAGCACCAGCAGGGTCTCGCGCGCTGCACCGGGCAGCTCACGGTCGATGATGCGGTCGATCTTGCCCAGCTCGTTCATCAGGTTCTGCTTATTGTGCAGACGGCCTGCGGTGTCGATGATGATGACATCCGAGCCGCGTGCCTTGGCTGCCGCGATCGAGTCAAAGACAACAGCTGCCGGGTCAGAGCCCTCACCGTGGCGCACGATGTCAGCGCCTGCACGCTTGGCCCAAATTTCCAGCTGATCGGCTGCCGCTGCACGGAAAGTATCGGCCGCCGACAGCATGACCTTCTTGCCCTCTGCCACATAGCGGGAAGCGATCTTGCCGATGGATGTGGTCTTGCCCACGCCGTTGACGCCGATGACCAGAATGACCGCCGGCTTGGTGTCCAGATGCAGCTCGGTGTCGTGGTCCATCATGTCGGACAGCACGTCCTTGAGCACACAGCGCAGCGCAAGCGGGGTGTCGATACGCTGATGCTTGGCGATGTCCTCCACCTTCTCGGTGGCCTCGGCTGCAACCGTCGCGCCGATGTCGGACAGAATGAGCGCCTCTTCGAGCTGCTCGAGCGAGTCGGAATCGATCTTGACAAAGGTGCTCATGATGTCGCTGAACTGCTCGCTCACCGCGTCGGTGGTGCGCTTGAGTCCTTGCTTGATCTTATCAAAAAATCCCATATTTTACTCCTTTACGGATATTTTTAAGCGATTGTACCCTGGAATTTGCGCTCAGCCTCAGCCAGATTGAGCATCAGCATACGCGACACGCCCTGCTCCTGCATGGTCACACCATAGAGCATGTCGGCCTCCTCCATCGTACCGCGTCTGTGCGTGATGGCGATGAACTGGGTCGCACCCGACAGGCGGCGCAGATACTGCGCGTATCTGGCGACGTTCACGTCGTCCAGTGCAGCTTCGATCTCGTCGAGCACACAGAACGGGGTCGGTCGCACCTTGAGGATGGCAAAGTAGAGCGCGATGGCGACAAATGCCTTTTCGCCGCCCGACAGCAAGGTGATGGTCTTGACCGCCTTGCCCGGCGGGCTGACCTTGATGTCGATACCGCAGTTTAGGATATCCGAGGTGTCGGCCAGCTGTAATTCGGCATGACCGCCGCCAAAGATTTCGGTGAAGGTCTCACCGAAATAGTGGTTGAGCTTGGCAAACTCCGAGGCAAAAATCTCCTTCATGCGCACGGTCAGCTCGTCGATGACCTTTTGCAGCTCGCGCTGCGCGGTCTCCAGATCGTCCTTCTGCGTGCGCAGGAATTCAAAGCGCTCGGTCAGCGCGGCGTACGCCTGCGGCGCGTCCAGATTGACGTTGCCCAACGTGCGCATCTGCGTGCGCAGCGTGTCGGCCTGACTGCGTGCCGCTGCCGGGTCGGGCAGTTCAATCCGAATAGCTTCCGCCGGCGTCGGTGTCAGCTCGTAGGTCTCCCACATCTTATCCAAAATCTGGGTTTCCTCGTTTTTGAGCTGCACGCCCAGTGCCGTCAAGCGACCATTTTCCCGCTCGAGCGACAAAATCTCATCGTTTCGGCTCTGCGCCTGCCGGTCAACCTTGGTGCGCTCGGCCTCGATGCGCATGCGTTGGTCGCTCTGCGCCCGCAGCAGCTCATGCAGACGGTCAAGATCCTGTCCGCCGTCCTGCTGCATCTGCCGCGCTTCAGCCAGCTGCTGCCGCATCTGCTCGGCTTCCTGCTCAAATCGCACGACAGCCTGCGCGCTTGCGTTCAGTCCGGCTGCCATTTCACTGCGCAGACGCTCCAGATTTTCAGCTGCGCGTTGTTCGGCGGCAAATTCGGTACGGTTTTCCGCCTGCGCGGTGCGTACCTGCTGCATCTGCATGATGCAGTCGTCGTGCGCAGCCTCCCAGGCATTCTGGCGCTCGTCCAGCGCCTGCCGTTCGGCGGCAATCTGCGCGAGCGCTGCCGCGCAGTCGGACAGCCGCTGTTCGGTGTCCGCGATGGCCTGCTCATATTGTGCCCGGGCTGCGTCCAAATTGTCGCGCTCGAGTCGGAAACCTTCCAATCGGGTGCGCAGGCTGTCCACCTTGGCACCGCGCTGTGCGACCACCGTCTGCAAGCGCGTGTGCTCCTGCTGTTGGTTCGCGCGTTCGCCCTCGATGGCACGGCGATCGTACTCGACCGCGGCCAGCTCACTCTTGGCAGTATGTACCGCCTGCTCAGCCTGCTGTCTAGTTTGTTCCAGCTCTTTGGCCTTGGCTTCCAGCGTGTGCAGCTGGGACTCCCGCGCCAGCACGCCGGTCGATTTGGACATCGAACCGCCGGTCATCGCACCGCCTGCCTGGATGGTCTGACCGTCCAGCGTGACAATGCGGAAACGGTTATGGTATTTTTTCGCAATGGCAAGCGCCGCGTCCATGTCCTCGGCCACCACCGTACGCGCAAGCAGGTTCTGCACAATGGCGCGGTATGCAGCCGAACTTTCAACCAACTGATCTGCCGTACCGCACACACCCGGGCAGGTTTCCAATCCGCTCTCCTTGAGGCTCATGGGACGGATGGTATCGAGCGGCAAGAAGGTAGCGCGGCCGCCGTCGGTGCGTTTGAGGTACTCAATCGCCCGCTTGCCGTCCTGCGGCGTGTCCACAACAATGTGGGACGCTGCCGCACCCAGTGCCGTTTCGATCGCTGTGATAAACTTAGGCGGTACGGTAATCAGCTCGGACACCGGACCGTGAATGCCGGTCATCCTGCCACTGTCGACCTGCTGCATGATACGCTTGACCGCGCGCGAAAAGCCCTCGTAATCGCGCTTCATCTCGCGCAGCATACGAATACGGTTGCCGGTGTCGGTGACCTCTGCGGTCACAGCCGCCAGCGTCTGCGTACGCTCTTCGACCTTTTTCTGTCGAATTTCGGCCTTACGCGCCACGCCTGCCAGCTGATTTTCCGCCATTTCCAGCGCCTGACAGCAGGCATCCAGCACAGTTTGCTCGGCAAGCAGGGCTTGCTGCTCGGTTTCGAGCTGCTGCTCGGCCTGTTCGATGTCCTGTGCGATATTGCCCTTACGGCTGTCCATGCCCGAAAGTCCGGTCTGCGCCGCGGTACGGTCGAGTTCGGCGGCAAAGCGCGCCTTTTCCTGCGCATCCTGACGGATTTGCAGGGCTTCCCGCTCGCGCCGCAGCGTATCGGCCTGCTGCTGGGCATCCGCTTCCTGCGCCTCTAAATCGCGCAGCGTGCCCATATATCCCTCATACGCCGCTTGCAGGACGGCCTGCCGTGCGGCATGTTCGGCGGTCTGCGCGTCCAGCGTGCCCGCCTGCTCATTCTGTCTGGCGCACTCGCGTCGAGCGCGCTCGATATTGTCTGCGTTATTTTTGAGGTTGGCCTCAAGCACCGCACACCGGCTGGCCAGATCTGCGCGGCTCTGCTCGGCCGTGCGAATCTGCTGGCGCAGATCGTCGGCTGCGGCATCGGCACGGTGCAGGGCATTCGTCAGCTGCTCGGACTGCGCATACAGCTCAGCCTGTGCGCTCTTGGCGGCATCCAGCTGGGCGCTGCACTGTGCGGCATCGGTCTGGTTCTTGTCCATCTCGCCCCGCAGTCCGGTCAGGCGCTCAAGCCACAGCGACACCTCGAGTGCCCGTAGCTCATCGCGCAGGCTCAGGTACTGCTGTGCCTTGTCGGCCTGCTCTTTGAGCGGCCCTGCCTGATTTTCCAGCTCAGTATACACGTCCCGGATGCGTACCAGATTGTCCTCGGTGGCTTCCAGCCGCCGGGTGGCCTCCTCCTTGCGATAGCGGAACTTGGTCACACCCGCCGCTTCCTCAAAGATTTCGCGGCGATCCTCGCTCTTGAGCGACAGAATCTCGTCAATGCGTCCCTGTCCGATGATGGAGTAGCCGTCCCGTCCCAGACCGGTATCCATAAACAGTTCGTGGATGTCCTTGAGGCGGCAGGGCTTTTTATTCAGTGCATATTCACTCTCGCCCGAGCGGTAATACCGCCGGGTAACCATGATCTCGGTATAATCCGAGCGAAAAACATGCTCGGCATTGTCCAGAATCAGCGACACCTCGGCAAAGCCGACCGGCCGACGCTTCTGGGTACCGCTGAAGATGACGTCTTCCATCTTGGCGCCGCGCAGGCTGCGGGTGGACTGTTCACCCAGCACCCAGCGGATGGCGTCCGAGATATTGGACTTGCCACTGCCGTTGGGGCCAACGATGGCGGTCAGTCCACCGGCGAAGCGGATCTCGGTGCGGTCGGGAAAGGATTTGAATCCCTGAAGGATCAAACTTTTTAATATCATGCAATAACCCCATACAGGTATAGTTTCAGTTAATATAATTTTATCACCAATCGACCGGTGAAGCAATGCGCAGACGGCATATTTTGCGGTTTGTTCAAAACCATTGCCCGGACTTGACCAGCCTACATTGCGCCATACAGAACGATACACGAAAAAAGACCAACCGTTTTGGCTGGTCTTTTGCAGCTTTTTTCCTGTTTACGCCTTGCGCACGCCCATCAGCTCAAGCGCCTGCTTGGCTGCCATCTGTTCGGCTTCCTTCTTGCTCCGACCGGTGCCCTGTGCGAAAACGTTGCTGTTAAGCAGCAATTCCATGGTGAACACCTTGGCGTGATCGGGGCCGCTCTCGCCTGCCAGACGGTACTCGAGGGTCTCCTGACGGTTTTTCTGCACGATCTCCTGCAGCTGGGTCTTGTAGTCGGTGAATGCACCGCCCTTGCGTGCTTCCTCTGCCTTGCGCGGGATGAAGCTGAGCACAAATGCGCGGGCTGGCTCGATGCCGCCGTCGAGGTAGATTGCGCCGAGCAGTGCCTCGACCGCATCTGCCAGGATGGACGGGCGCTGTCTGCCGCCTCCCTGCTCCTCGCCGTGACCCAGGCAGATCTCCTGGTCAATGCCAAGCTCCTGGGCGATTTCATACAGTGCATGTTCACATACCACCGCCGCGCGCAGCTTGGTCAGCTGACCTTCGGGCAGTTCGGGGAAGTGGTTGTAAAGATAGTCGGCCGTGACAAAGCCGAGTACGGAATCGCCGAGAAACTCGAGCCGTTCATTGTTCTGCAAATGCCGCATACGCTGCTCGTTGGCGTAAGACGAGTGGGTCATCGCCTTGCGAAACAGAGCCGGATTGTGGAATCGGTAGCCGATTCGATCCTGTAACATAACGTCTCCCTTTCTATTTTCCTCGTATTTTTTGGATTACAAGGCCGGAACCCGCAGGTCCCGGCCCGTTTTTTATTCGTCGTCCTGAGCGCCGATCAGATCGACCACATCGCCGACCGTTCGAATCGAGCGTGCAGCTTCCTCACCGATCTCGCCCACGTCAAATTCTTCCTCCAGGGCCATCATCATCTCGACAAGATCGAGCGAATCTGCACCCAGATCTTCTTCAAAGGAAGTCTCCAGCGTGATCGTTTCCGGTTCTACACCGAACTGCTCGCCGAGTAGCTCACAAAGCCGTTCAAATACCATGGTTTCGCCTCCTCATCTGTCTCAAGATATTTTGATGATAGTGAGGATTTGAGCGCTTGTCAACCCCTTTTGAAAAAATTGCAAAGAGGAACTTTATTCGGCGGTCATGTGCTGGACGTTCTGCTCGATCGCCTCGATCATGCCGCTCTTTTTGTACTCGATCGCCTGACGGATGGCGTTCATAAACGCGGTGTCATTGGACGAGCCATGCGCCTTGATGACCGGGCGGGAAATGCCGATGAAGGGCGCACCGCCTACCGCATCCTGATCGAACAGCGAGCGGAAATCATCCATGCCCTTCTTGCAGGCCAGATAGGCAAGCTTGGTGCCCAGATTTGCGGTAAAGACATCCTTGATGGCTCCTGCCATGAACTTTGCAACACCCTCGATGGTCTTGAGCATGACATTGCCCGCAAAACCGTCGCAGACAGCGACATCGCACGCGCCCAGCGGTACATCACGACCCTCGACGTTGCCGACAAAGTTAATATGACCGGCCTCGCCTGCCGCCTTGAGCAGTGCATAGGCTTCCTTGCGCAGCGGGTCGCCCTTGGAGTCCTCCGAACCGTTGTTGACCAGACCGACACGCGGGTTTGCGATGCCCTTGATCTTCTGCATGTAGAGCGAACCCATCACGCCGAACTGTAAGAGATATTCGGGGGTGCACTCGGTGTTTGCACCTGCGTCGATGAGCAGTACCTGACCGCCCTTGCAGGGCATGACCGGCGCGACCGCACCGCGGCGCACGCCCTTGATGCGCTTGCAGAACAGCGTCGCGCCCGACAGCAGCGCGCCGGTCGAACCGGCGCTGACAATCGCGTCCGCCTCGCCCTTCTTGACCAGATTCAGTGCCACTGCCATGGAAGACTGCGGCTTTGCACGCAGAACGGTGGCCGGATCGTCGTGCATATCTACCAGATCGGGTGCATGCAGGATGGTGATGCCAGGGGTGTTCTCAGCGTTATGCGCCTTGAGCACCGCGCGGATCTTATCCTCCTGTCCGACCAGAATGATTTCCTCGTGGTAGTTCTGTGCGGCACGCACCGCACCGCAGACAACGGCCTCGGGCGCGTTGTCGCCGCCCATCGCGTCTACTGCAATCTTCATCTCAGCTCAAACTCCTTTTTCATGGTGTCGATCACTTCGAGCGCACGCTCGGAGATTTTTGCATTTTTCTCGCGCTTGCCACGAATCTTATAGCCCAGCGGGTCGATGATGCCAAAATTGATGTTCATGGGCTGGAACTTTGCCACGGTCTCGTTGGAAATGTAGCGTCCGAGTGCACCGATGGCGGTCGTCGACGGGAAGTCGGGTGCATCCTTGCCCAGAATCTTGCAGGCAGTCGCCAGACCAGCCAGGAAGCCCGAGGCGTTGGACTCCATGTATCCCTCAACACCGGTCATCTGTCCGGCAAAGCGGATGCGTGGGTCGGCACGCAGGGCAAAGTTATGGTCAAGCAGACGCGGCGAGTCCAGGAAGGTGTTGCGGTGCATGACACCGTAGCGCACAAACTCGGCGTTTCTCAGCGCCGGAATCATGGTGAAAATGCGCTTCTGCTCGCCCCACTTGAGGTGGGTCTGACAGCCGACCAGATTGTACAGGCTGCCCTGCGCGTTATCACGGCGCAGCTGAAGCACAGCGTAGGGGTCGCGTCCGGTCTTGGGGTCGGGCAGACCGACCGGCTTCAAGATACCGAAGAGCAGGGTGTCGTGTCCACGCCGTGCATTGACCTCGATGGGCATGCAGCCCTCAAAGACCAGCTTGTCCTCAAAGCCGTGTACCTCAGCCTCTTCGGCTGTGGTCAGTGCTTCCCAGAACGCGTCGAACTCCTCGCGGGTAAACGGACAGTTGATGTAGTCCGGAGTACCCTTGTCGTAGCGCGATGCAAAATAAGCGTGCTCCATGTCGATGGACTCAAAGGTCACGATGGGCGCTGCCGCATCAAAAAAGTGCAGGAAATCACCGCCAACGCGAGCATGGATGGCATCGAACAGCGCGTCCGAGGTCAGTGGGCCGGTTGCCACGATGACTTCGCCGGTCTCGGGCAGTTCGGTCACCTCACCGGGTACGACCGTGATATTGGGATGGTTTCGGATGTGCTCGGTGACGCGGCGTGCAAAGGCCTCACGGTCGACCGCGAGCGCACCGCCCGCTTCGACCTGGGTCTCGTCCGCGCAGCGCACGACCAGGCCGCCCAGACGGCGCAGCTCTTCCTTGAGTAGGCCGGATGCGTTGGTCAGCTCGTTCGAGCGCAGCGAATTGGAGCAAACCAGCTCGGCAAAGTCTACCGAATGGTGCGCCGGGGTCATCTTATCGGGCTTCATCTCGTGGAGCTCGACCGCGATGCCGCGCTCGGCCAGCTGCCAAGCCGCCTCACAGCCGGCCAGACCAGCTCCGATTACTGTCACTTTGTTCATACTTCCTCCGTCTCCGCCTTCTTCGTGGTCTTGCGGATGGTTTTCTTCGGTTCCTCACCCTCAGTCGCTGCCTTCTTGGTCGTCCGACGGGTGGTCTTCTTCTTGGGCTCCTCACCCTCAGTTGCCTCGGCCTTCTTAGTCGTCTTGCGGGTAGTCTTCTTCTTCGGTTCCTCACGCTCGGCAGTCTCGGCCTTCTTGGTGGTCTTACGGGTGGTCTTCTTCTTGGGTTCTTCACCCTCAGCTGCTTCGGCCTTCTTGGTCTTGCGCGTCGTCTTTTTGGTCTTCTTCTCAGCTTCTTCGGCTTCCTTAGCCGCTGCGCGCTCTGCCGCCTTGGCTGCACGCGCTTCACGGCGCTGACGGTTCTTTTCGGCCTCCTCCGGCGATACGCCTTCCTTCACCAGCTCCTTATAGGTACAGCCCTCACGCAGGCACACGTCGGTGACTTCCTTGGAGTCGCGGTCGGTGTGACGGAACAGCGACGAGTCGCAGACCGGGCACTTGGTCTTGAGCGGCTTATCCCAGGTGATAAACTGGCAGGTCGGGTAGGTCTCGCACGAGTAGTAAACGTAGCCGCGCGCCGACTTTTTCTTGACGACCTTCGCACCGCAGGTCGGACAAGATGCACCGGTATCCTCGCTCATGGGCTTGGTGTTGGTGCACTCCGGGAAGCCCGGACAAGCCAGGAACTTGCCGAATCGGCCCGACTTAATGACCATCTTACGGCCGCACTTCTCGCAGACAACGTCGGTCTCCTCGTCCGGAATCTTGATGCGGGTCTTGTCCAAATCCTTCTCGGCCTGCTCGAGTGCACCGGCAAAGCCATCATAGAAGGTGTGCAGCAGCTGCACATAAGCAACCTTACCAGCTTCGACCTCATCGAGCTGGTTTTCCATGTTTGCGGTGAACTCGTAGTCGGCCACCGACTTGAATTTATCGACCAGCAGACCGGTAACACCCTCGCCGAGCGGAGTCGGACGCAGGCTGCGGTTTTCCTTGCTGACATAATCGCGGTCAATGATGGTCGCGATGGTTGGTGCGTAGGTGGACGGACGGCCGATGCCCTTCTCCTCCATCGCACGGATGAGCGAAGCCTCGGTGTAGCGTGCGGGCGGCTGGGTGAAGTGCTGTGCCGGGTCGATCTTGTCCGCCGTCAGGCTGTCGCCCTCATCAAATGCGGGCAGTGGCTTGCCGGACTCACTCTTTTCGCCCTTCTCACCCTGCTTGTCATCGTCGGTGCTCTCCTCGTAGACCGCAGTAAAGCCCGGGAAAGCAACCGTATGACCGGACGCACGGAAAATATGTCCTTCGCTCGTGATATCAGCCGAAATGGTATCCAGAATTGCGTCTGCCATCTGGCAGGCAACAAAGCGCGACCAGATGAGCTTATAGAGTTTATACTGGTCGGGGGTGAGCTGATCGCGTACTGCCTCAGGCTCGATCTCGACGTTGGACGGACGAATGGCTTCGTGCGCGTCCTGTGCTGCGCCCTTGGTCTTAAATACGCGCGGCTTGCCCGGATAGAACTGCTCGCCGTAGCGCTTCTGAATGTATGCAGCAGCGGCAGCGGTTGCCTCGTCGGACAGACGGAGCGAGTCGGTACGCATGTAGGTAATCAAACCGGTCAGACCGTACTCACCGCCCAGCTCAACGCCTTCGTACAGCTCCTGCGCCACGCTCATGGTGCGTCTGGGCACCATATTGAGCTTGCGCGATGCTTCCTGCTGCAAGGTGGACGTCGTAAACGGAGGCGCAGCCGACTTTTTCTTCTTGCCCTTCTTGATGGTGGACACGAGAAACGGCTTGCCGGTGACCTCGTCCACGATCTTGCGGGTCTGTTCCTCATTTTTGAGCTCGACCTTGCCGTCGGGCTCGCCATAGTAGCGTGCGGTGAAGGTACCGCCTGCCTGCGTGCGCAGAACGGCCTCGATCGACCAGTATTCCTCGGGCTGGAATGCACGGATTTCCTGCTCACGATCGACAACCAGACGGGTTGCGACCGACTGGACACGTCCAGCCGACAGGCCACGCTTGACCTTGCGCCACAGGAAGGGCGACAAACGATAGCCGACGATGCGGTCGAGGATACGGCGCGCCTGCTGCGCGTCGACCAGATCGACATCGATATCGCGCGGATGCTCGATACCGTAGTGCACGCCCTTCTTGGTGATCTCGTTGAAGGTCACGCGCTTGTATTCTCCGTCCTTGAGATTCAACAGGCTCTTGAGATGCCAGGAAATCGCCTCACCCTCACGGTCGGGGTCAGTTGCCAGATAAACAAAGTCTGCTTCCTTGGCAGCCTTGCGCAGTTCGGAGATGATTTTATCTTTTCCCTCAATGGGGCCGTATTCCGGTTCAAAATCGTGCTCGAGATCAACACCCATGGTCTTTCTCGGCAGGTCACGCAGATGTCCCATCGAGGCTTTGACTACATAGTCACTGCCCAGATACTTGCCAATGGTCTTTGCCTTGGCCGGGGACTCTACGATTACCAGTTTGGACATAGTATTCCTCCACTCATGTGTTTCTATCGGAAACGGGGCACAAATGCCCGCGAAAATGTTCAAAAGTTAAGGGTTCCGCACAGACTGCACCGTCCGCCCTTGTGCTGGGCGATGCCGTCCAGCTCGAGCAGCACCAATGCTGCCGCGACCTCAGAGGCCGGCAGGCCGGTGGCCTCGCTGACCGCGTCGACCGTGTCTGCGCCCGATGCGATTGCCTCGGCAACCGCACGCTCGCTGCCGCTCAGTCCCTCTGGAAAGCGCGGCTTGTCTGCCTTGGGCGGCTGCGTTTTGGGCAGCAGCTCGGGAATCTTCAGCGGTTTGGGTGACTCGGTCTGATGCTCCGGCTCGGGTTCTTTCCGATGCCGGATGACCTGATAGGGCCGCACGGGCTGATCGCCCCAGGTACTGCCCTTGTGATCGTCTCGCAGCCATACCGTGCGCACGACCTTCGCGCTGGGCTTCTGGCGCAGCATGGGCGCCAGCGCGTCCACAATGTCCATCGGGCCGGTCACTAGCCGGGCGTACTCGTCACGAATCAGGCGATTACAGCCCGCCGAACCGGGTACATCCAGCGGTCCGGGCACTGCAAAGACCTCCCTGCCCTGCTCAAAAGCCTGTCGGGCAGAGATGAGCGCACCCGAGTGCAGCGGTGCCTCGACGATCAGCGTCGCCGCGGCCAGTCCGCTCATAATGCGGTTGCGGATGGGAAAGCGAAAGCCTTCGTTTGCCGTGCCAGGTGGATTTTCACTGATGACCGCACCGGCCAGCATGATATCGCCCATCAGATACTTGTTTTCAGGCGGATAGCACAGGTCAACACCGCCTGCCAGCACGGCAACCGTCGTCCCATCGGCTTTGAGACAGCCACGATGGGCTGCGGTGTCAATGCCGCGTGCCATACCCGAAATCACGGTAAATCCGGCCTTGGCCAGCGCCGCGCCGAAGCGCTCTGCCATGCGCAGACCGTAAGCCGAACACGACCGCGTCCCGACGATGGTCACGCCCGGTGCGCGGTCAAAATCGGGCAGTGTTCCCCGGACGTACAGCACAGCCGGTGGATCGGCGATCTCGCGCAGGCGGTCGGGGTAAGCACTGTCCTCTATGGTGATGATTTGAATTTTCTTTTGCTCACAGGCGCGCAGAATGTCCTCTGCGCGGGAGAGATCCTTGTCGCACAGCGCGTTGATCTGACGGGGTTTGAGTCCGGTCTGCATGAGCTGCTCGCGCGTCGCACCGTACAGAAATTCCGGTGTGCCGAACGAGGTAGTCAGCTTGCGGATGGTCTCGGCACCCAAGTCGTCCCGGGTGGTCAGCCACAGCCAGTATACGCGCTTTGACATGGTTTATCCTCCTTTTTTGGTCATCTCCCAGATCAGAATAGCCGCAGCAACGCCCGCATTGAGCGATTCGGCACGTCCAGCCATGGGAATTATGAGCTTGTGATCGCACAGGTCGAGCGCGGCCTGTGTAACACCGTTGCCCTCGTTGCCGATGATGACCGCCGAGCATTCGGGCAGTCCTTCGGGCGGCAGCGGGACGCTGTCAGGCTCGAGCGCTGCGGCATAGACCGGGATACCATGCTGCTGCAAAGCATCGACGGCCTCGCTGAGCGGCATCTGACAGACCGGCTGCCGGAAGGCAGCGCCCATGGTCGCACGGACGACCTTGGGTGCGGTCGGATCGGTGCAGCCCTCGCACAAGATGACCAGATCGAGCGCGAATGCATCGGCGGTGCGCAGGATGGTGCCCAGATTGCCCGGGTCTTGCAGACCGTCGAGCAGAACAGCGCGACGCACAGACGAGAAATCGACCGTCTGACGCACCGGTCTCTCGCACGAGAACAGCACGCCCTGCGGGGTCTCGACGTCGGTTGCCAGGTCAAACAGCGCTTTCTCTGCCGTCAGGAGCGATGCGCCCTGCGCCGCTGCACGCGCAAGCAGTGCATCATCACACGCTGTGCCTGCACGCACGAGCACCGCACCCACCCGGATGTCCGAGTCCAGCGCTTCGCCCAGCATTTTTTCGCCCTCGCAGACCATCTCACCGGTCTTCAGGCGATATTTCTTTTCTCGCGCCAGCCGTGCGAGGTGTTTGAGCGTCGCATTCTGGCGGCTTGTGATCGCAGTAAACTCCATGTAACCTCTTGAATGAAAACAATATGCCGAAAGCCTGCGGGTTGATGCACAACTCGCAGGCTTACTATCGGTTCTCAGTACTTGCCGCAGGGCGGTTAATACAGCTTAGCGCCTGCCGGAATGCGGTCGTCTACCATCAGCAGGTTGAGTCCCTCGTGTCCGTCCTCCTCGTGGACGGCCGAGATCAGCATACCGCACGAATCAATACCCATCATCTTGCGCGGCGGCAGGTTTACGATCGCGATGGCGGTCTTGCCGATCAGCGCTTCAGGTTCGTAATACTCATGAATACCGCTCAGGATCACGCGGTCGGTACCCGTACCGTCATCCAGAATAAACTTGAGCAGCTTCTTGCTCTTGGGCACGGCCTCACAGTGCTTGATCTTGACCGCACGGAAGTCCGACTTAGAGAAGGTGTCGAAGTCAACCTCGGTCTCAAACAGCGGTTCAATCTTGACCTTGGAGAAGTCCGGCTTGACCGCCTCTGCCGGTGCCTCGGTGGCAGCAGCAGCCGGTGCAGCCGGCTTTTCAGCCTCTGCCGAGCGCTCGCCAGCCAGCGGCTTCATGGTGGGGAACAGCAGTACGTCACGAATGGAGGCCGAGTCGGTCAGGAACATGACCAAACGGTCGATGCCCATGCCCATGCCACCCGTGGGCGGCATGCCGTACTCGAGTGCGGTGACAAAATCGGTATCCATCATATTTGCCTCATCGTCGCCAGCCTCACGCAAAGCAACCTGACGCTCAAAACGCTGACGCTGATCGATGGGGTCGTTGAGCTCGGAGAATGCGTTGCACAGCTCACGTCCGTAAACAAAGCACTCAAAACGCTCGGTCAGGCGCGGGTCAGATGCCTTGCGCTTGGCCAGCGGCGAAATCTCAACCGGGTAATCGGTGATAAAGGTCGGCTGAATGAGGTTTTCCTCAACATACTCGTCGTAGCACTGTGCCAGCAGGTCGCCCCAGCTGTCCTTGTTCTTCTCGATCTCCAGACCGCGTGCCTTGACAGCTTCGAGTGCCTCTTCCGGGCTCATTGCCATAAAGTCCAGACCGGAATACTCCTTGACAGCGTCTGCCATGGTCATGCGCTTCCAGCCCTTGGAGAAGTCCAGCTCGGTGCCCTGGTAGGTGACCTTGGTGGTGCCCAGAACCTTCTCGCAGACATGCACAACCATATCCTCGGTAATGTCCATCATGCCCTGATAATCGGTGTATGCCTGATACAGCTCGATGGTGGTGAACTCCGGGTTATGGCGGGTGTCCATGCCCTCGTTGCGGAAGATACGGCCGATCTCGTAGACCTGCTCAAGGCCGCCAACGATCAGACGCTTGAGGTGCAGCTCGGTTGCAATACGCATGTACATGTCGATGTCCAGCGCATTGTGATGGGTGATGAACGGACGTGCTGCCGCGCCGCCCGGGATGGTGTTGAGGCAGGGGGTCTCGACCTCCATGAAGCCGCGGCCATCCATGAAGCGGCGGATCTCACGCACGATTGCCGAGCGCTTCTCGAAGGTGTCACGTACCTCGGGGTTGATGATTAGGTCAACGTAACGCTGACGGTAGCGCATATCGGTGTCCTTCAGACCGTGCCACTTCTCGGGCAGCGGAATGAGGTTCTTGGACAGCAGGGTCAACTCGGTAACCTTGACCGAGATCTCACCCTTCTGGGTGCGGAATACCTCGCCGGCGATGCCGATGAGGTCGCCAATGTCCATCTTCTTAAAGGCCTTGTAAACGTCCTCGCCCAGTGCGTCACGGGTGACGTACAGCTGGAGACGGCCATAGCGGTCGGACAGGTCTGCAAATGATGCCTTGCCCATGATGCGCTTGGACATCATACGGCCGGCCAGGCGGACGGTCTGACCCTCCATCTCCTCGAAGCGGTCCTTGATATCGGTGGTGAAATTGGTGCGGTCAAAGCGTACCTGCTCAAAGGGGTCTGCACCAGCTTCCTGAAGCTCGCGCAGCTTATCGCGGCGGATGCGCAGCAGTTCGTTGAGCTCTGCCTGCGTCGGCTCGGCTGCCGGCGCGTTCTTCTGTTCGTTTGCCATGTTCGATCTTTCCCCTTTTCTGTCTTACTTGATGATTTCGATGACCTTATACTGGATGGTGCCGGCCGGTGCCTCGACCTCAACGATCTGACCAACCTTCTTACCCAGTACAGCCTTGCCGAACGGAGACTCGTCCGAAATCTTGCCGTCCATCGGGTCAGCTTCCTGCGAGCCGACAAAGTGGTACTCCTCCACCTCGCCGAACTCTACGTCCTCTACCTTGAAACGGCAGCCGGGGGAAACCTCGTCCTGACCGTACATATCGTCGGTGATGACAACAGCGTGTGCAATGATATTCTCGACCTCAGCGATACGGGAATACAGCTTGCCCTGCTCGTTCTTTGCCTCATCGTACTCAGAGTTCTCGGACAGGTCACCAAACGAGCGTGCTTCCTTGATCTGCTCGGCGACCTCCTTCTCACGGACGGTTTTGAGATATTCCAGTTCTTCCTTGAGCTTATCCAAGCTTTCCTGCGTCAGTTTAAATTCCTTCGCCATGTGACAAATCCCTCTCTATGATAAATTTTTGGATATTAAACCTATGGAAACCATTACACCTTATTATATGGACTCACAATCACGATGTCAAGCGAGCCGGGATGAAGTTTCCGAACTTTTTGCATTTTTACCAGTTTACACGCGACGTTTTTGCCCGTACTTTTACGCCTTTCGCTAAGATAGCGCATTTCGTGCAGCGATGAGCTGATCGTCGTCTTCCGGGGCGAGGAAATAGAAATCCTGCGCCTTTTCTGCGGGCAGATCGACCGAAATATCGGGCGTGACACCGGTACCGATCAGGCTTTTGCCCTGCGGGGTAAAGTATTCGTTGTCCGACAGGCGTAGCGCCGAGCCGTCCGACAGCGGATAGGTGCGCTGGGAATAGCCCTTGCCGATGGTCTGCTCGCCAACAACGATGGCCTTGCCATACTCCTGCAAGGCGGCAGCGAAGAACTCGGCTGCCGAGATCGAGTCGGCGTTGACCAGTACAGCCATGGGCAGATCAAGCGCTTCGGCGTCCGAGGAGTACACCTTTTCCGTGCCGTCCTTGGCGCGCAGGGTCATAATCGTGCCCTCGGGCAGCAGCGGATCGAGCATGTTGGCCAGTACCTCGACCGATCCGCCCGGGTCGTTGCGCACGTCAAAGATCAGCTTCTGCGCACCCTGGTCCAGCAGCTCATTCAGCACCTTCTCAAACTGCTCATCGGCGTGCTGGTGGAAGTTGTAAATGTAGATGTAGCCGGTCGTGTCGTCGAGCATCTTTCCGGTCACCATAGTCGCGGTGACCTCACGCCGCTCGATGGCCAGGGTTTCGGTCTCGCCGGTGTCCGCGTGCCGGATCATCACCTGCGCGTCGGTGCCCTCATCGCCCGCAATCGCGTCAATGACCGCCTGATAGCCGTCCTTCTCCAGCGTCTTGTCTCCTGCGCCGACGATCTCATCGCCGTGCTTGAGCCCGGCCTCCTCTGCGCCCGAACCCTCGTACACCTCGATGATACGCAGACGGTTTTCCTGCTGATCGTACGTCGTGTACACACCGATGCCGAAAGCCTGTCCTTCGAGCGAGGTGGTATAACTCTCGTACTCCTCCTTGGACATGTAGCTGCTCCAGCGGTCGCCCACACCGGTGACAAAGCCCACGCAGGCCATGTCGACCGCGTCCTGCACGTCGTACTCGCCCACATACAGGTCATCTACCCGCTCGCGAATCTCTCCGAGTTTGCCATAAATGGCGTTATTGGCTTCATAGTCCGGCAATTTGTTCTGATAATAGCGATTCATCACCAGATAGGACGCATTGAACGCGGTCGCCGCGCTCAGCACACACAGCACGACCGCTGTGCCCTTGGAAATGCCTTTGCTCATACCTTTGCTGTTTCCTTTCGCTTTATTTTGTACAGACAGACAAAACCGGGGATAGAGGATAGCCCCCTTTCCCCGGTTTGTGTGATTGTGCTTAGATTACGGGCTGACGTAGTCGAGCGGATCGACGACAGAACCGTTGCGGTAAACCTCGAAGTGCAGGTGGTTACCCGTCGAGTTACCGGTCGAGCCGACCGTACCGATCTGCTGACCAGCTGCAACCGTGTCGCCAACCGATACCATACGCTTGGTCATGTGCGCATACGCGGTCATCAGACCACCGCCGTGGCTGATTACAACATAGTTGCCGTAGGACGACGACAGGTAGCTCTTGACGACCGTACCCGATGCCGCCGCAATGATCGGATTACCCTTACCCGATGCGATGTCAATGCCCTTATGTCCGCTCTGCCATACACCGGTAATCGGGCTGACGCGTCCGCCGAAATACGAGCTGATGTATGTATAGGTCGGACACGGCCAGATCATCGAACCCGAACCGCCGCTCGAATAGCTTGCACTCGACGAAGAAGACGAGGACGAGCTCGAAGACGAAGACGACGAAGACTGCTTCTTCTTTGCCGCAGCCGCAGCAGCCGCAGCAGCTGCCGCTGCTTCCTGACGGGACAGCTCTGCGATCTCATCGCTGATCTGTTCCTGCTCGGCTGCCAGCTGATCGCTGACCTTCTGTGCATACGCACTGTCGTTTTCAACCTTGGCCAGCAGCTCGGTCAGTTCGGCCTTATCGTCCTCCAGACCCTGCTTTTCTTCCTCCAGGGACTGCTTGTACTCCTGCTGCTGCTTGCGGTCGGATTCCAGCGACTTCTCCATCTCCTGAATGCTGTCGCGGATGGCGGTATACTCACCGACAACGCCCTTGTCGTAGTCCATGATCTGGCTGACGATCTCGATGTTGTCCAGCATATCGCCGAAGCTCTCCGAGTTGAGCACGACTTCCATGTAGGAAGTATCACCGTTCTCATGCATGACACGAATGCGCGTCTCAAACAGTTCCTGCTTTTCGGCAAGATCCTTTTCGGCCTGCTTGAGGTTTGCCTTGGTCTCCTCGATGGACTCGGTCAGCGCGTCAATCGCCTGCTCGGTCGCATCGATTTCCTGCTCGGTCAGGTTAATCTTGTTGTTGAGTGTTCCAATCTGCCCCGTATAGTTATCCTTCTGCTCTTCATATTCGGCAAGCTTTGCCTCGACCTCTGCCTTCTGGCTCTTGATATCGGCCAGCTTGTTGTTCAGTTCGGTCTTGCTCGCAGCCATCGCCATACTCAGCGCACCGAAGATGGTCGAACCGATCATCAGTACAGCCAATACCCCCGCAATGATGGCTGCAATGATGCGGTTTCGTTTTTTGTGGTACATGGGAACTCGCTCTCCTTGCTGAAAATTAGTTGAAGTAGTTCATCGGATTTACAGTCGAACCGCCGACATACACCTCAAAATGCAGGTGCGGGCCGGTTGAGTTGCCGGTCGATCCGACCGTGCCGACCTGCTGGCCGGCTGCAACGCGCTGTCCGGCAGAAACCAGACGGCGTGTCATATGCGCATACGCTGTCATCACGCCACCCCCATGACTGATGACAACATAGTTGCCGTAGGAAGAAGAAAAATAGCTCTTGACGACCGTACCCGATGCCGCCGCAATGACCGGATTGCCGCTCGATGCCGAGATATCCAGTCCCTTATGCAGCTTGCGTGTGCCGCTGATCGGATGGGTACGATAACCGTAAGGCGAGCTGATGCGTTTGTACGACGGGCAGGGCCAGGTCATCGAACCGCTGTACACCTTACCGCCGCCTCCGCCACCGCTCGAAGAAACCGCAGCTGCCTCCTGCCGGGACAGCTCCGCGATCTCGTCGTTGATCTGTTCCTGCTCGCGCAACATGCGCTCAGCCTCGGCCTTTTTCAGCTCGATGTTGCTGTCAACCTTGGCCTTGAGTGCCTTGTACTCCTTTTTCTGCGCTTCGATTTCTTCATACGCGACCTTGAGATCGTCGGCGTAGTCCTGCTGCTGCTTGCGGTCGGACTCCAGCGAAGCCTTCTGCTGCTCGATGCTGAGCTTTAATGCCTTGTACTCCTCAACGACCTTTTTGTCGTAGTCCATGATCTGGCTGACGATTTCCATGTGGCTGAGCATATCGGAAAAATTCTCCGAGCTGAGCAGCACTTCCATGTAAGTCGTGTCGCCATTCTCGTACATGACACGAATGCGCGTCTCGAACAGCTCCTGCTTGTCGTCCAGCTCTTTGACCGTCTCGTCCAGCTCGACCTGCTTTTCCTCGATGTCCTCAGTCAGCGTGTCGATGATCTTCTGGGTCGTGTTGAGCTGCGCACGGGTGGACTGAATCTGATAGTCCAGCGCCGCGATCTTTTCGCTGTACTTCTCGGCCTTGCCCTCGAGCGCCTTGACCGCTGCATTCGCCTCGGCTCTCGCGCTTTTGAGCTCTGCCAGTCGGTTTTGCAGCTGGCTCTTGCTCGCGGCCTCTGCGGTCGGCATGGAACCCGTTCCGGGCAGCATGCCTGCCATCAATGCCGCGATAATACCCGCTGCCGTGATTTTTCGGATGGTCTTATTCACTGGCCAGTCCCCTTATACATCCATAAATCTGCGGATGGTCAGAGACGAACCGCCCACGCCGACGATCACACCTGCACCGGCAAAGATACCCAATACGTAGAACATCAAGCCCTGGAACTCTGCCATGGTGAACTGCGGCAGGTTGTCCAGAATGAAGCCGGACAGCTGCTCGTACAGTGCCCATTCCAGACCGAATGCAATCGCACCGGCCAGCAGGCCAAGCACCAGACCCTCGATGACGAACGGCCAGCGGATGAACCAGTTGGTCGCGCCGACCATCTTCTGAATGGAAATCTCGCGGCGGCGTGCCAGCATGGCCAGCTTAACTGTATTCGCGATGATAAAGATCGAAATCAGACCCAGAGCGACAACCAGAGTTACCGAAATTGCCTGGAACATGCGCTGGAGCTGAATGAGGCGTGCGACAACTTCCTCGTTTGCCACGGCATTGCCGATGCCGTCCACGCTCTCAAGCGCTGCCTTGGTCGCTGCGACCTTAGACGGGTCCTTCATGGTGATGTGGAAGGCGTCGCGCAGCGGGTTATTGGAAGAATCAAAGCCGTCGAGCAGGTCGGCGTTCTCGCCCAGCTCCTCGCGGTACGCTTCCAGAGCAGTGTCTTTGTCTTCAAACTCTGCCTTTGCGACGTTATCGACCTGTAATATGGTCTTTTCCATATCACGCGCCTCTTCGGTCGTGTACGTATCTTCGATATAAACAACGATCTCGCTCTCGTTCTGGAGCTTGACGATGTTTAAGTTGATGTCATAGGAAATGAGTGCGGTCGTGCCGGTGATAATCAGACAGACCACGATCACACTGACTGCTGCAAAGCTCATAAAGCCATGCAGAAAAATATTCCGGAAGCCTTCCTTGAGGAAGTATCCGATACTACTCTTCTTCATACGTGTAATACCCACCTGTCTGGTCACTGGCGACTTCGCCCTTGTTGATCATAATAACGCGCTTGCCGAACTGGTCAACCAGCTCTTTTGCGTGGGTTACGATGAGGACGGTCGTGCCAAGTTCGTTGATCTTCTCGAAAAGGACCATCAGTTCGAGCGAACGCTCGGGGTCCAGGTTGCCCGTGGGCTCGTCCGCGATGATGACGCGGGGGTTATTGACCAGTGCACGCGCGATTGCGACACGCTGCTGCTCACCACCCGACAGCTCGACCGGACGGCAGTCTTCCTTGCCGATCAGTCCAACCAGCTCGAGCACATAGGGCACGCGGTTTTTGATGGCCTTGCCCGATGCACCGATGGCGCGCATGGCGAAAGCGACGTTTTCATAAACCGTCTTGTTTTCGATCAGACGGAAATCCTGATAGACAACGCCGAGCGTACGGCGCAGATAAGGAATCTCACGCTTTTTGATCTTGCCAATGTTAAAGTTGTTGACGAGGACGCGGCCTTCGACCGGACGTACCTCGGCAGTCAGCATTTTGATGATTGTGGATTTGCCCGAGCCCGACGCGCCGACCAGAAAGACGAACTCGCCTTCCTCGATGCGGAACGTGACTTTGTTGAGCGCGCGGCAGCCATTGTCATACACCATGCTGGCTTCTTTTACGCTAATCACGGTTCAGTTTCCCTCCCTTTCCTGTGTGCAGTCTACCACTTCCGATAGACGTAATCCGCCCGGGATTTGTTCCCAACTCCCAGGCGAAAAACAGATTTTTGTTGAATTTTTAGAAGTTTCCTTCCTCACGGCTGGACAGGTATTTGCGTACCATGAGCGCAACCTTGAACACGATTGCATGGTCGAATTCACGCAGGTCGAGGCCGGTCAGCTTCTTGATCTTTTCCAGACGATAGACCAGCGTATTGCGGTGTACGAACAGCTTACGCGAGGTCTCGGATACATTCAGGTTGTTCTCGAAGAACTTCTGGATGGTAAACAGCGTCTCCTGGTCGAGCGAGTCGATCGAACCGCGCTTGAAGACCTCGGTCAGGAACATTTCGCACAGGGTGGTCGGCAGCTGATAAATCAAACGGCCGATGCCCAGATTTTCAAAGCTGACGATGGACTTCTCGGTGTCGAATACGCCGCCGACTTCAATGGCGATCTGTGCCTCCTTGAAGGACTTTGCAATGTCCTTCATCTGAGAGGTGATCGAACCGATACCGATGATGCACTTGACGAGCAGCTCGGACGACAGAGCCTCCTCAATCTGCTTTGCCAACTTGATGAGGTCCTTGGGCTCGCTGCTTGCCTTGACTTCCTTGACCACAACGATGTCGGACTCGCTGATATGCAGAACGAAATCACGCGGCTTGTCCGGGAACAGACCGGAAATCACGTCGATTGCCGCAATGTCCACGCGCTCGAGCTGGCGCACCAGGAAGACCACGCGCGGCACATCGTTTCCGAAGTGCAGCTCACGCGACTTGATGTAAATATCACCCGGCAGGATGTTGTCCAGAATGATATTCTTGACAAAGGTCGCCTTGTCGTGCTTTTCGTCATACAGCGTCTTGATGTTGTTGATCGCGACCGAAGCCAGTGCGCATACCGAGCGCGCAAGCTCATCCTCGCCCTGTACGAATACTGCGTACTCGAAACGGGTCGAACGGTCAGCGACCGATCGGTAGGTATATCCGCCGAAACGAATCATATCACCCGCGTAGCCCAGTTCGGTCACTGCGTCCTCACGCATCTCACCGATGCGTGGCAGATCGGTACAAGCGATAACCGCACCGGTTGCATCTACGATACCGATTGTGCGATCCACCGTATCCTTCATCTGCAGAATAATCGACTGGAACAATCTGGAAGCCATATCCATCACCTTTCCCTTTTTTGAAGATCAATCTTTTTTCCGCCCGTAACCTGTGTGCTGTATCTGCCGCCGCTCTCTTCGGCAACCTATACAACAAAAGATTTCTCATTCTATCTTTTTTAAGAAATTATACCACAGGTTCGTCCATTTTTACACAAAAATTTTCATGAATCTTTGTATATTTTTCCAATCCGACGCAAAATCCCATATTTTTGCGTCAACTGCCACCCGAAACTGCCGCAAAAAGCGCCGCAATTTCTTCTTCGGTCAGCGGCCGATACTGCCCGCGCGCCAGTGCCGCGTCCAGCACAAGCGGCCCCATGGACAGTCGCTCGAGTGCCTCGACATGCCCGCCGACAGCCGCGACCATGCGCTTGACCTGATGGTACTTGCCCTCGCGCAGCACAACGAACACCTCGGTCAGACCGTCCGGCTGCACCTCTCCCACGGTCAGCTCGGCCGGACGGCATTTTGTCCCGTCCCCAAGCGTCAGACCGTTCGAGAACTGCTGTACCGCGTCATCCGCCAGTGTGCCCGACACCAGTGCCCGATACCGCTTGTCCACATGTCTGCGCGGCGAGGTCAGTGCGTGATTGAGTGCACCGTCATCGGTCAGGAGCAGCAGGCCCTCGGTGTCCTTATCCAGCCGTCCGACCGGTGCCAGACCGTCGCGCTCGCGCTCAGGCAGTAAACTCAAGACCGTTTGCTGAGACGCGTCCTCGGTTGCCGAGATCACGCCCATCGGTTTGTTTAGCATAAAATACCGCTCGCGGCGCGCACGCAGCGCCACACCGTCGACACAGATGGTGTCCACGTCGGCATCCATCTTGCAAGCCGGATCGCGGCAGGCTGCACCGTTGACCGTGACCCGTCCGGCACGAATGAGGCCGCCCACTTCCTTGCGGCTGCCCGCACCGCGGCTCGCCAGCATCTTATCCAGACGCTCCCGCGTCATGCACATCCCTTCCTTTCCTCAGATACTCATAGCGTACCACTTTTTTGCACTTTGCACAATAGCTCCAGCAAAAAAAACCGAATTTCTTCGCTCACTCTTGTTAGTTTTTTACAACGTCTCTGCCTACCTTCCGCAAACATGCACAAAATCTCTCTGGTATTTTTTACGATTTGATTGGCTTGTTTGGTGTAACCATAGCGGAAATTTCCGGTAAAACAGCGAAAAGCCAGACCGATTTTTCCGGTCTGGCTCGCATTTTTTCGCGATTATTCGCCCTCGGACGGTGTCTGCACCTGATCGCTTGCCGAGCGATCTGTAACCGCTCGGACAAAACCATCTGCATCTTCTGAGCAGATATCCGCCGCGATTAAGTTATCCCGGTAGAGCACCAGATTGGCCGTAACCCCGGTTTCTCCGCTCGGGTCGTTGCGCACCTGATAGACGTACAGCTGACACTTCCTGCCCTGATAGCGGGTTAGATCCAGCCCCTGTGTCTTTTGCAGTTCATTGTAGCTCTGGTAGGCCGCGTCGAAAGTATCCGGGATGCGCACGTCCTGTTCGGATACCGGGTTTTCATCGACTTCCCATCCATATCCCCGCAAAAATGCCACGCGGTCATCGTTCGTCTTGAGCTTACACGAGATACTGACCTCGGCCGCCGTGCTGGCGGTATCCGCTTCCCCGCCCAACAGCCAACAGCCCGCACCCACCACCATCGCACAGACCGCTAGCAGGCCGACTACCAGTTTTCTGCGGGTCAGTTTGGTCGCATACATTACCATAAATCCCAACGCCTCCCATCGCGTATCCTTACCACAAAGATATGGACGGGCAGGCCGATTTAGAACCACAAAAAGAAGGGCATCCACTATTTTGGATGCCCTTCTTGCAAATCCCGTGCAGGCCGTGCGCTGCCCGCACGGAATCAGGGGGACTTTTTGTAATCAGACTCAGTCGCCCAGTGCCTCCAGGCGAGCCTTGTTGTCGGCAATGACCTTCTCCTGTACCGGAGCCGGTGCCTCGTCGTAGCGGATGAACTCGGACTCGAACGAGCCGCGACCCTGAGTCATCGAGCGCAGGGTGATGGCATAGTCAGACAGCTCTGCCATCGGTGCCTCGGCCAGAATTTCCTGCTTGCCGCCGTCAACCGGGTTCATACCCATGATGCGGCCGCGGCGCTTGTTCAGGTCGCCGATGACATCGCCCATGTAAGCGTCCGGAATCAGAACCTTGAGCGAGCAGATGGGCTCAAGCAGAACCGGAGATGCCTGCGGGATACCAGCCTTGTATGCCAGACGAGCAGCCATCTTGAAGGACAGCTCGTTGGAGTCGACATCGTGGTAAGAACCGTCGGTCAGGGTAGCCTTCAGGCCGACCAGCGGATAGCCAGCCAGCACACCGTGCTCCATGGCCTCGCGGATGCCCTTTTCAACTGCCGGCCAGAAGTTCTTCGGAACCGAACCGCCGAAGATGCTCTCTGCGAAGACGAAATCCTGATCCATGCAGGGCTCGAAGTCCATCTTGACGTGACCATACTGGCCATGACCGCCCGACTGCTTCTTGTGCTTGCCTTCAACCGATACCTTTTTGCGGATCTTCTCGCGGTACGGCACGATGGGCTTGGACAGATCGATCTCAACGCCGAACTTGTTCTTGAGCTTGGAGCAGATGACATCCAGATGGATATCGCCCATGCCCGAGATCAGCATCTGCTTGGTCTCGGTGTTGTACTCGGTGGAGAAGGACGGGTCTTCGTCACGCAGACGAGCCAGACCGGTTGCGAGCTTTTCTTCGTTGCCCTTGTTCTTGGGCGCGATGCCCTGTGCATAGCACGGCTTGGGCGGCTGTACCGGATCGAGGTTGACCTTACGAACCGACATGGACAGCGTATCGCCGGTCTTGGTGGTTACGAGCTTTGCAACTGCGCCGATATCGCCGCAGCCGATCTCGGTGACTTCGGTGGTCTTCTTACCGCGGATCTCGTAGATATGTGCCATCTTCTCGTTGGCATCTGCACGGCGGTTTACCAGAGTCATATCCTGCTTAACCGAACCGGAGAATACCTTGAAGTAAGAGAATCTGCCGTACTGGTCGGCAACCGTCTTGAAGATCATGGCAACGGTCGAACCGTTGGGCGTGCAGTTGATCTCGATCAGCTCGCCCTTCTCGTCCTCACAGACCTCAACCGGAGCTTCGTCGGGAGACGGCATGTAATCGGCAATGCCCTTGAGCAGTGCGTAGGAACCGATACCGGTTGCAGCGGTGCCACAGAATACCGGTGCGATAACCAGATCCTTGACGCCCTGACGGATGCCGGCGATCAGCTCTTCGTCCGAGAACTCTTCGCCTGCGAAGTAGCGCTCCATCAGCTCTTCGGACAGCTCTGCAACGTTCTCGCACAGGGCTGCGCGGTGCTGATCGATACGGTCTACCATGTTCTCCGGAATCGGAATCTCGACGCGCTTGGTGCCTTCCATGCGGTATGCCTTGCGGATAACGCAGTCGACAACGCCGACGGTATCACGATTGCCCTCGAAGATGGGCACGACGATCGGACAAACCGAAACGCCGAACTGCTTCTGCAGCTTATGCAGCGAAGTATAGTAATCGGAGTTTTCCTCATCGATCTTGGAGATGTAGAACATGCGGGGCATCTTGCGCTCTTCCGCACGCGCCCATGCCTTCTCGGTGCCGACACCGGGGCCGGACTTACCGGTTGCAACGATCAGCGCGGACTCGGACACGCGCAGTGCCTGATTGACTTCGTTTTCGAAATCGAAGAAGCCCGGGGTATCGAGCAGGTTGATCTTGCAGTCGTTCCATACGACCGGTGCAACGGCGGTCGAGATGGAGAACTGGCGCTTGATCTCTTCGGGGTCGAAATCACATACGGTATTTCCATCGGGTACCTTACCGACGCGGTCGGTAACCCCGGCGGTGAATAACAGGCTCTCGACCAGCGAGGTCTTACCGTCGCCGCCGTGACCCATGATGCATACGTTTCGGATCTTGTTTACCGGAAATGTCGCCATAATTACACACTCTCCTGCCATTTTGTTCTTTCGCTTGCGCACATTGGAGTCGATTACTCCTTGTTCGTAATTATAACCCACTATCGCGAGAATTGCAACCGATTTTTTATGCAGTATGCACATTTTTACTGAAATATGAAAAACACCGCCCTTTCGGACGGTGTTTTTTTGCACAATTTTCACTTCTTAAAGTCCCTTTCTGGTATGGAAAGTGACAAAAAACGACGGAATGTACCAGAGAATGAGATAAAGCAGCACATTTCTCGGAGTGACCGCCTCGGGATGGCCGGTGAAGGCCAAATAGAACATCAGCAGCAGGCCGCAGATACCGCCGACCGCGCCCAAAATCAGGTTGGAGCGCATTGCGCCGGACAGCTTGTCTGCCGACTGGTGCACCTGTGCAAAGGGCACAATGCCGTCGCGCGACAGGATTGCGCAGACACGGTCGCCCATGGTGTAGGCAGACGAGGTCACGGCAGCGACACGGTCGGAAGCCACCTCACCGATGCGTCCGCGGCGAGTCTCGAACATCTTCTGCACCATCTCGGGCGAGATGTTGAAGTCACGGGTTGCCAGCTCGGGCATCACCTTGAGGCGAATGAGTGCCTGCAAAGCGCTGAAGGTCTGGGCGTTGGAGTGATAGGTCAGCTGGATGACACCGGCAGGCTGACCGTTGATGACCACATAGACACCGGTCTCAACATCTCTGCCCTTCTTGGGCTCCTGTACCGGCATGCCCATGCGTGCCATGTACGCAGCCGTGCCGACCAGTACGGTATCCGCACCGATCTCACCCGACAGACCGCCCATATCGTAGACCTTGATGTTGGTTGCACGTGCCGGACGGCCGTACTGCTCACGCAGCGCCTCGGCCAGCAGTTTGCCGATCTCCATGTCGTAGCCGTCGGTAACTGCAACTGCATAAGACAGCAGCTTTTCCGGGGTGTAGCCGCTGTGTGCGCGCACCTCGGTGATGGTGACCGTTCCGCCCGGGAACAGGTCGGTGTCCTGGATGACCGCACGGCGTGCCTTGCGCACGCGGAATGCAGCCTGACCGCCTGCCAGAGCTGCGCCCTCGGACAGCAGACGGCGGGAAACATGATAATATGCACGGCCAAACGCGCACAGAATGGGCAGCGGGCTGACGATGGTCAGCATGGCCGACAGATTCCAGAAGAAGTAGCTGATATCCTGACGTACCAGCGAGACGACAACCGACAGCACGATGCAGGCTGCCAGCATGATGGGTGCGTAGACCTTGGCAAAGCGTTCGGTTGCGTCCGGACGCTCGAGCTCGCGCTGGAACTCGGTGCGGTCGCTCAGACGCGACTTGACCGTGCGGCGGGCATGGTCGTTGCTGTCATGGTGATAGTAGACGCCCATCGGGTTTTCGTGCAGGGTGAGTGCCTTGTACGCACGTGCACGGCCTGCGCAGCGGTTCTTCTCCTCGCGGATGGCTGCGTACAGCAGCAGGATGCAGATGGAGGAGTACGGCAGAACGCCAGCCCAACCGCCGATGATGAAGGACATACAGTGCAGAATGGTGGCCATATTGGCAATCGCGACGAGTGAAGCGCGGTCAGCCTTGCCGGTGACCAGATTGTAAAAGCCCGAACCGACGACATCAATGCCGATCAGCATGGCGATAATCTCAAAACCGACCTGTACAAGCATGAACAGGCGCGGATTGGAAGCGAAGCTGATGAGGCTGGGCATGGGCAGCGCCAGACTCTCAGCCATGGTCAGATAAAGCGAAATCAGACCCAGAATCAGCACCGGAATAGCGCGTCGTCCGAGGTTCTTGGAACGGCGATTGTTGAGCACCATACCCTTGCTCGGTTCGATCAGCTCTACATCGTCCTCGTCCTCATCGCGCATGCGTGCCGCCTGACGGGGCATCTGCTGCTGCGCTGCCGGACGCTGCTGGGCGCGGACAGGTTCTCCCTCCTGCTCTGCCTGTGCGGGCTGTGCTGCCTGCTGTGCGCTCTTGCGCTGCACGCGAATTTCCTGCTGCTGCATGCCGGACGCCGTGCGCGGTGCACTGTTCTGTGCCGCCGGGCGTGCCGCCTGCTGCTTGGGTGCAAACTGCGGGGGTGTGGTCGCGTGTGCCGCGTGCTCAGCGTTGGCCTCATCGACCACACCGCTGACCTCGGCTAAAATATCGTCCAGATTAAACGTGCGCCCGCCACTGGTGTTGCGGCTCTCCTGCGCCTGCGGCGCTGCCGCAGCCTCGGCCTTCACCTGACTCTTGGGGTCGGGCACATCCTCGCCGAGCAGCTTACGAATGTCGTTAAGCTCGGCGGTATCGAATTTGTTGCTCATTTCTCTCCTCACTTCCCATAAGTCCGACGGCGAACGGCCTCAAACAGCAGTACTGCCGCCGCATTTGATGCGTTGAGCGAATTGACCTTGCCACGCATCGGAATGCTCACAATAAAATCACACTTCTGGCGCACCAGACGGCTGATACCCTCGCCCTCGGAACCGATTACGATGGCGGTCGGGCCGGCAAAATCGGCCTCATACAGGCCAACCGTGCCGTCAGCCTCGGCACCAAACACCCACACGCCGCGCTCCTTGAGCTCGTCAATGAGTCCGGCGAGGTTGACCGTCTTGTGCACAGGCATATAAGCCAGCGCACCGGCCGACGCGCGTGCTGCAACCGCGGTCAGACCAGCTGCGCGGCGCTTGGGGATAATGACACCGTGTGCGCCTGCGGTCTCAGCCGATCGGATGATCGCGCCCAGATTGTGCGGATCTGCGATGCCGTCGCAGATCACAAACAGCGGCGCTTCTCCCTTATCCGCCGCGTTCTGGAACAGGTCGTCAAGGCTCGCATAAGCGTGTGCAGCTGCCTGCGCGATGACACCCTGGTGATTGCCGGTCGTGCTCATGCCGTCCAGCTTGCGTCGGTCGCACTCTACCACCGGTACCCCGCGCGACTTTGCCAGCGCGATGATATCGCCCATGCGTGCGCCCTGTGCCACGAATACTTTATCGCAATCCTGACCGGATCGCAAAAGCTCGGTCACCGCGTTGCGGCCCTCGAGCAGATTATTATCTTCGTCCGCTTCCCGATTGGGACGGAATTTTTTTTCATTCGGATTGTGCATCTCAAATTCTCCTAAAATAGAATTTCCAGTCTGGTTTTTATTATAGCACACCCGATTCGGCTGGTTCAATGTCCATTCGATGAATTCATCAAATTGTTACCTGCTTGCCTTCTGATACGGCAAAAATACCCCGATACGCACAAAAAGACGGCTCCCAAAACAGGAGCCGTCCCCGTTCCCCTTTCGGTTTCCCGGAAAGGGCAATCCGATGCCGCGCAGCCGAGGGTCGACTGCCGCTGCAAGGGTATATTTTCTTACATGTTAAAGAACTTCTGATGGATCGCACGGACTGCCTTTTCGCTGTCCTCCTCGTTGATGAGAACCGAGATCTTGATTTCAGAAGTGGAGATCATACGAATGTTGATGCCGGCGCTTGCCAGAGCCTCGAACATCTTCGCAGCAACGCCCGGGTTGGAAGCCATGCCGGCGCCAACGATGGAAACCTTTGCGACGGTGGTGTTGATGGAAACATCCTCGAAGTCCAGGCCTTCCTTGTTTGCGTTCAGGATCTTGCCGACTTCCTCAGCCTTATCCTCGGGGATGGTGAAGGTGATGGACTTGCGGCCCTTCTGACCAACCGACTGCAGGATGATATCGATATTAACCTTGTGCTTTGCCAGGAGCGAGAATACCTTAAACGCTACGCCCGGCTCGTCGGGCAGGTTGATAATCGCCACGCGGGCACAGTTATTGTCACGGGCTACGCCGCTTACATTCATTTTCTCCATGTCAGAACCCTCCTTGACTTTGGTACCCGGATTGCGGGTAAAGCTGGACACGACTTCCAGATCGACGTTGTACTTCTTAGCCATTTCGACCGAGCGATTGTGCAGAACCTGCGCGCCCAGCGTTGCCAGTTCGAGCATCTCATCATAGGTGATTGCTTCGAGCTTGCGTGCGTCGGGAACGAGGCGCGGGTCAGCGGTGTAGACACCGTCTACGTCGGTGTAGATCTGGCACAGGTCTGCGCCGAGCGAAGCTGCAATGGCAACCGCAGTCGTATCCGAACCGCCGCGGCCGAGCGTCGTAATGTCGTCCTGCTTGTTGATGCCCTGGAAGCCAGCGACGATGACGATACGGTTGCGGTCCAGCTCGGAGCGGATGCGCTCTGCGGTGACCTTGCGGATGCGTGCCTCGGAGTAGTTGATATCGGTCTCGATACCTGCCTGCCAGCCGGTCAGCGAGATGACCGGGAAGCCCAGCTTCTGAATCGCCATCGCCAGAAGCGCCATAGAGATCTGCTCGCCTGCCGACAGCAGAACGTCCATCTCGCGCTTGGACGGGCGGTCGTTGAGCTCGGCCGCCTTGGCGATGAAGTCATCGGTCGTGTCACCCTGTGCAGACACGACGACAACCACCTGGTTGCCCGCCTTGTATGTAGAAGTAACGATGTCCGCAACGTTTTGCAAACGTCCGGTATTGGCGACCGATGTGCCGCCGAACTTCTGTACAATCAAACTCATTTTCTTTCGTATCCTCCTCCGGGACCTGTCTGCCAGTCAGACGGCCCTTACGATGCAAAATTAGAACCGGGTTACGGTTGCGCCGACCTCATCACAGGTCAGGCGAATGGGCGTCCAGTGCGGGAAGTTCTGTTCGCAGTACATCTGCGCACGGGACAGGTAGGTCTTATCCGCAGAATCGACCACCGCAATGATGGACGGGCCCGCGCCCGAGATGAACGCACCGAGTGCGCCCATGCACTTGGCCGCGTGCACGACGTCCCGGCCGCCCGGGATCAGATCAAAGCGGTACGGCTGGTGCAGGCAGTCGCCGACCGCCACGCCGACGTTTTCCAGCTTACCGGTCGTGAGAGAGCCGGCGAGCAGGGCTGCACGCGCCAAATTGAAGACCGCGTCATGGTGCGCGACCTTCTGCGGCAGAGCTGCACGCGCCTTTTCGGTGGACAGCTCAAAGTCCGGAATGAAGGTGATAAAGTCGACCGTACCGTTCATGGGTACGCGCACGCTCCACACCTTGCCATACTCGAGCAGCGCGACACAGAAGCCGCCCAGAATGGCCGGGGTCGAGTTATCCGGATGTCCCTCGATGGATGCCGCCAGGTCGATGATGTTCTCCTGGCTGAGCGGGTCGCCGAGCAGCGCATTTGCGCCCAGAATACCGGCGACCGTGCAGGCCGACGAAGAGCCCAGGCCGCGAGTCTGCGGAATTGCGCAGTCCTCGACGATCTTGAGGCCGCTCAGCGGCTTGCCACAGATATCATACACCTTTTTGGCGCATTGGTAAATCAAATTATTTTCATCTGTTGGAATATCGTCACCTCGCACATCTGTGATGTCGATATGATCGGATTCTTCCATCGTAATGACGTTATAGAGGTCGAGTGCGATGCCGATGCTGTCGTAGCCCGAGCCCATATTCGCACTCGTCGCCGGTACCTTGACCGTTACTCCCATCTGTCTTTTCCTCCTTCTGCTCACAGTACACGCATCGCGCCTTCAGCCTGCGGCAGCTTGTCACGCAGCTCGGCTGCGGTCATGGGCACGGTCAGCGCCGCACCTGCGACCGTCTTGGCTGCAAGCTCTGCCGGTACTTCGCCGCGCACGTACCATGCGCTCTCCAGCTGATCGATGGGCAGCAGCAGCTTCTGCGAGCCGTCGCCCCACTCGACCGGACGGCGCTTCTCGCGGTGTGCGATGGCATCCATCATGTCGGCAACGACAGCCGAAGCGGTTGCATGCTTGCCTGCGCCCTGACCGTAGAACATGACCTCGCCGACCATGTTTCCGGTTACAAGGATGCCGTTGAATACGTCTTCGACGCACGCCAGCGGGCTGGTCTTGGGTACCAGATGGGGTGCAACAAATGCAAAGATCTTGCCCGACTCGGTGCGCTTTGCGCGGCCGATGAGCTTGATGACATAGCCAAGTTCGCTTGCAGCGGCAACGTCATCGAGCGTAATGCCGCTGATACCCTGGCAGGAGACTTCGTTCGGCTCGATCTTGTCGCCGAACGCCAGGTCGGACAAAATGCAGATCTTACGGCAAGCGTCGTGGCCCTCGATGTCGGCGGTCGGATCGTTCTCCGCATAGCCCATCTTCTGTGCCTGACGCAGTGCGTCGTCAAACGCAACGCCGTTGTGAATCATCTGGCTGAGGATATAGTTCGTTGTTCCGTTGAGAATGCCGCAGATCTCCTCGATCTGGTTGGCTGCGAGGCACTGCATCATCGGACGAATGAGCGGGATACCGCCGCCGACCGATGCCTCAAACAGGTAGTTTACGTTGTGCTCCTTGGCCAGTGCCAGCAGCTCTTCACCGTGGACAGCGACCAGCTCCTTGTTGGAGGTGCACACGCTCTTGCCTGCCTTCAGGCAGCGCTTGGAAAACTCATAGGCTGCGCCGACGCCGCCCATGACCTCTGCAACAACGCAGACTTCGGGGTCGTTCTCGATGACCGAGAAGTCGGTCACAAACTTATCTGCATAGGACAGCTTGGAGAAGTCGCGCAGATCGAGTACATACTTGACCTCGACTTCCTCGCCGACCGCCTTTGCGATCTGTGCAGCATTCTGTGCAAAGACATCATAAACGCCCGACCCGACCGTGCCGTGACCCATGATTGCAACTTTTAACATAACGAAATCCTCCCTTTATGATTATTCACTTGCCACCACTTCAATATGCAGGACGCCGTCAAGCGCCTCCGCGCGCTGCATGAGCGCGTCTACCGTGCACTTCATCTCTTCGGTGCGTGCGGCAATGGTAACGGCTGCCTGACCGCTCATGGGAATGCTCTGATTGATCGTCAGGAGGTTGGCGCCCACGCGGGCGAACAGCCCCAGGATGCTCGAGAGCACACCCGGCCGGTCGGAGAGCATGAGGTGGAAGGTGATAATACGGTCATGCGCCGCCTCGTAGAAGGGGCGAATGCCGTCTTTATACTTGTAGTATGCCGACCGCGACAGGCCTACACTCTGCGCGGCTTCACTTGCGGTGCGGACGCGGCCGGCCTTGAGCGCGGCGTTTGCCCGGACGACTTTCTGAAATACCTCGGGCAGCAGCGCACGCTCCACAAGGTAGTATTTGGGTTCATTTTCCATGTTGTCCTCCATGCAAATACATCTGTCTTTCTCGCGCTTCATAAGCATACCATAGAATGCCCGCGAATGCAAGTGCGTTTTCAAGTTTTTCCCCATTTTTTCGCGGATTTTTTTGCGTATCACCGGATATTGCAGACATTTTCTTTCGTATGCTTACTTGTTTTAGTGAAATGAAGTGTAAAACCTTCCTGACGGACGATTTTTTTGTGCAAAATGTCTACGGACATTTGTGCGCACCAAACGCACACAAAAAAAGCACGCATTCAGTCATATGACCGAATGCGTGCCTGTGTGATTTTGTGTCTTACAGACCGAGTTCCTGATCCTTGGATTCGGGAATGGATGCCTCTTCCTGCGGCTTTGCAAGTTCAGCGGTCTCGGGCTGCTTGTCGAGCTGCACCTTGTTTGCCGTGCCCTTGAGCTCAGCCTCGGACGGGGCAACCCGATCGGGTACGTCCTCGCCGTTGTACAGCTTGCGGAAGGTATCGCCGTCCAGGGTCTCGTTGCGCAGCAGATACTCGGCAACGCGCGTCATCTGCTCGAGATTGTCCTCCAGCAGCTTGCGGCAGCGGGTATTTGCCTCCTGAATCAGGCGATGGATTTCCTCGTCGATCTCAGCAGCCTTGGCATCCGAGTAGCCCTTGCCTGCGGCAAAGTCACGGCCAAGGAAGATCTCGCCGCCCTGTACGTCATAGTCGACCGGGCCGATCTTATCGCTGAAACCATAGTTGATGACCATTGCACGCGCCATTGCGGTCGCCTGCTTGATGTCACCGTAAGCACCCGTGCTCACGTCGTCCATGGTCAGTTCCTCGGCAACACGGCCAGCCAGGCAGACAACCAGATAGTCTTCCATGTAGCGGCGGGTACGGTATGCCTTGTCCTCCTCGGGCAGCGGCATGGTGAAGCCGCCTGCACCGTTGGAACGCGGAATGATGGTGACGTGGTGAACCGGGTCCTGCGTGGGCAGAACGTGGAAGGCAATGGCATGACCGGCCTCATGGTAAGCGGTCAGCTTCTTGTCCTCGTAGTTTACCACATGGGTCTTCTTCTCAACACCCATGACAACCTTGAGCAGCGACTGCTCAATCTCCTCGAGGGTGATGAACTTCTTGTTGCGGCGGGCAGCCAGCAGCGCTGCCTCGTTGAGCAGGTTTTCCAGATCGGCACCGGTAAAGCCGGCAGTGGTCTGGGCGATGGACTTGAAGTTTACGTCCGGGTCAAACTGCTTGCCGCGTGCGTGTACCTTGAGGATGGCCTCACGACCGATGACATCGGGTGCACCAACGTAGACCTGACGGTCGAAACGACCGGGACGCAGCAGCGCGTTATCCAGAATATCCTTACGGTTGGTTGCTGCGATGACGATAACGCCCTCGTTTGCACCGAAGCCGTCCATCTCGACGAGCAGCTGGTTGAGCGTCTGCTCGCGCTCGTCGTGACCGCCGCCAAGACCAGCGCCGCGCTGACGGCCAACCGCGTCGATCTCATCGATGAACACGATCGCCGGTGCGTTCTTCTTGGCCTGCTCGAACAGGTCACGGACACGGGATGCGCCGACACCGACATACAGCTCGACGAAGTCCGAACCGGAAATGGACAGGAACGGCACGCCGGCCTCGCCTGCAACCGCCTTGGCGATCAGCGTTTTACCGGTACCCGGAGGGCCCACCAGCAGAACGCCCTTGGGGATGCGTGCGCCGATATCGATAAACTTCTTGGGGTCCTTGAGGAACTCGACGATCTCCTGGAGCTCTGCCTTTTCCTCGTCTGCACCGGCTACGTCGGCAAAGGTGACCTTTTTCTTGTCATCGCTCGCCATCTTAACACGGGCACGGCCAAACTGCATCGGATTGCCGCCACCTCCGCCCTGCTTGTTCATCATAAAATACCACAGCAGGCCGAAAAGAACAAGGACGATCAGATAGGGCACAAAGCTTGCCCACCAGGGCATCTCGACCGTCTTGTAGGTATACTCCTTGAGGATGCCGGCATCCTTCTGCTCGCGGATGGTCTGACCGAGGTCAGCGTAGAAGATGTCGCGATAAGGCACCTTCGCGGTGACACGGGTCTTGCTCTCATCGTTCAGCTCCAGCGTGAGCGTTGTGTCGTTGTAGGTGAATTTCTCAACCTTTTGTTCCTCGAACAGCGTCACAACCGTGGAGTACGGTACTTCCTGACTCTTATTGCCCACGCTCAGCATATAGCTGACCGCGCTCAAAAGCAGCAGGATAATGATCAGATAAAGGCCGAAGCCTTTCATTTTCCCTCTCAAATTGGTTTCCAACTCTCCTTTCATGTACGCGCCCGGACGGGCGCACGGTCATTCGCCGCCGTAGACAGACGGCTTGAGAATGCCGATATACGGCAGGTTACGATATTTCTCCGCATAGTCCAGACCGTAGCCGACGACAAATGCATCGGGAATCTCAAAGCCCAGATAATCAATCGGAACGTCGACCTTGCGGCGCTCGGGCTTGGACAGAAGCGTACACAGGCGGATGGATGCCGCGCCGCGTGCCTTCAGAATCTTCATCAGGAAACTGAGCGTCACGCCGGAATCCAGAATGTCCTCGACGATGATCAGATGACGACCGTCGATCTTGCTGCCGATGTCCTTGATGATCTGTACTTCGCCCGTGGTTTTGGTGCCCGCGCCGTAGCTCGAGACCGCCATAAAGTCCACGTTGCAGGGAATGGTGATCTTGCGGGTCAGGTCAGCCATGAATACATAGGAGCCCTTGAGCACGCTGACGACCAGCGGGTTCTTGCCCTCGTAGTCCGCACTGATGCGTGCGCCCAGCTCTGCGACCTTATCGGCCAGCTGCTGCTCGGAAAATAATACTTCCTGAATGTCGTTTCTCATCATCTTTATAACCCCTCAAAACGGAATTCGAGTATCTTACCGCCGCGCGGAACGCGGCTTTGGTCTATGCCGACCCCCTGAGCCAGGATGACCCCGTTCTGGTCGGCGATCACAGCCAGACGGCTGCGCACTGACAGCGGTACGGACAAATCGGCAAAGAGCCGCTTGAGCTGCCGTGCACCGCGTGCCCCGGGGAGCGTCAGCCGATCTCCGGGTGCCGCCGGGCGGACAGCCAGCGTACCAAAATGTATTGTACCACAATCTGCCAGAAAAGTATCGCACGTTTTGTGAAAAACTTCGCTTGGTTTTTTTACGTTTACAGTCAATATGGTGGATGAATCCCACAGCCGACCACGAAACCCGTCGAACAGAGGCACGGGCGCGCGTTCCGGTTCAAACAGAATGCGCAGTCTGCCCTGCTCGCGGTAAGCGCGAAAGCCTGCGGGTAAATTGCAGCACCGGTCACCGCCCGGTGCGAGCAGTCCGGTCATCAGACCGATGTGCCGCTCGGACACCTGCTGCATGGGCACGCCTGCGCGGCGCAGGAGTGCGGTAAGCATGCGGCTCTGGATGGCCGGAAGCTGATCGAAGGCGGCAAGTGCAATGCCTTCCGACGGACTTCCCTGCCCCAGTGCACGTTCGGCCAAGATGCACAGCGCGTCGTCATCCCGACGCAACTGCTCGGCCAACCGGGTAGCCGCACCAGTGCAGCCCGGGTTCACCGTGCGCAGTGCAGGTACGACCGTGTGCCGGATGCGGTTGCGGGTGTAGTCGAGCGACAAATTGCTGCTGTCCACGACGAAGTCCTGTCCGAGACCGGACAGATATGCCTCGACCTCGGCGCGGGTCGCCGTCCACAACGGACGAATGATCTGACCGCGCACAGGCGGAATGCCCGCCATGCCGCGCGTTCCCGTCCCGCGTGCCAGATGGAAGAGCATGGTCTCCAGATTGTCGTCCGCCGTGTGCGCGGTTGCAATCCGGGTAATGCCCTGCCGTGCGGCGCAGTCAGACAAACGCGCATAGCGCAGTTTGCGTGCCGCGGTCTCCACACTCTCACCGGTTTGGGCAGCATAGGCTGCCGCGTCCTCGCGCTCGAGTGTGAGCGGTACGTCCAGTTTTATGCACAGGCTGTGGACAAAATCCGTGTCCTGCTCGGACTCCTCTCCGCGCAGACAGTGGTTTAAGTGGTACGCCCGGACGGGATAGCCCAGCGCACGCAGCACATGCACCAGTGCCACCGAATCCGCACCGCCTGACAGCGCAGCCAGAACCGGCTGTCCGGGACGTAACATATCATACCGCGCAATGGTACGCGCGGCTTGTTGTTCCAGGTTCATGAGTGAATTCGATCTCGCGACGAGAACGTCGTATACTGGCCGATCCATTGCAGCTCGACCGTGCCGGTTGCACCGTGACGGTTCTTCGCCAGAATGATTTCGGCGACATTTTTGTCGTCGCTCTCGGCGTCGTAGTAGTCATCGCGATAGATAAACATAACGATGTCGGCATCCTGCTCGATCGCGCCCGATTCTCGCAGGTCGGACAGCATGGGTCGCTTGTCGGCACGCTGCTCGGCTGCACGGGACAGCTGGGACAGGCAGACGACCGGGACATTGAGCTCCTTTGCCATAATTTTCAGGCTTCGGGAGATCTCCGCGACTTCCTGTACGCGGTTCTCGCTGCGCTTACCGCCCGACTGCATCAGCTGGATGTAGTCAATGACGATCAGACCGAGGTTTTCACCCAGTCTGCGGCACTTTGCCTTGATCTCAGCGACGGTAATGGCCGGGTTGTCATCTACATACAGATGGGTTTTGGCCAGCACGCTGGTCGCACGGGCAATTTTAATCCAGTCATCCTGGTTGAGACTGCCCGTCTTGAGCTTGTGCGAGTCCAGCAGCGCTTCACTCGCCAGAAAACGGGAAGCCAGCTGGTCTTTGCTCATCTCAAGCTGGAAGACGACCACGTCCTTACCCGAGGACTTGGCCGCATTGAGCGCGATGTTGAGCGCAAACGCGGTCTTGCCCATACCGGGACGGGCGGCAACCAGAATGAGGTCGGATTTGTTGAGGCCGGTCAGCGCAACGTCTAGGTCACGAAAACCGGTCGACAGACCGGGGATGTCGCTGTCCGAGCGGCTGCGCTCGTCGAGCTGGGCGTACAGGTCCATGATGACCGACTTGAGCGGAGACAAGCCCTTGATCTCGCGTCCCTGACGCACCGAGTAGATCTTCTGCTCGGCAAGCTCGGCCACCTCTGCCGCCGAACCGCCGCCGCTGAACGCCAGATTCTGAATTTCAGCACCGGCGTTTGCGATGGCGCGCAGCATGCTCTTGTCGCGCACGATGGATGCGTATTCCTTGACGTTTGCCGAGGTCGGGGTGACTTCCATCAGCTGCATGAGGTATGCGCGTCCGCCGGCCTCGTCATAATAGCCCTGCGCCTTAAGTCGATCGAGTACGGTGACCGGGTCGATCTTGAGCGCGGTGTTAAACATGGAGTAAATGGTCTCGAAGATGCGCTGGTGCTCCTCGGCATAAAAGTCCTCGGGGCGCAGCAGTTCGATGACCTCGGCAATGCAGGCCGGGTCGATCAGCATGGAGCCGATGACCGCCTGCTCTGCCTCCAGACTTTGCGGCAGCTGCCGTGCGAGCAGTTCGTCTGCCACGATGTCTTACGCCTCCACGACGTCTACGGTGATCTCCGCGACGATTTCCGGATACAGCTTGGCCTTGACGATGGTGGTGCCGAAGGTCTTGATCTGCTCCATAACGATCTTATTCTTAGGAATATCCATGCCGTGCTGGGTCTTGAGGCACTCGGATACTTCCTTTGCAGTAACTGCGCCAAACAGACGGCCGCCTGCACCGCCCTTGGCCGAAACCTTGACGCGAACGGTCTTGAGCTTTGCAGCGTACTCCTGTGCGGCAGCCTTCTCGACCGCTGCGCGATGTGCAGCAGCCTCATCGGCCTGACGCTTGAGATTCAGGTTGTCAGCGGTTGCAGCGACAGCCAGACCGCGGGGCAGCAGGAAGTTTCTGCCGTAGCCCTCGCTGACCTCAATCATGTCGCCCTTCTTGCCCTGACCCTTGACGTCCGCTTTCAGAATGACTTTCATTGTGTGTTCCTCCGTGGTATTGATAAGAATTTTAAGCTGTGTAAATGCCATCAAACGGATGGTCAGTCATTGTTCTGCTCATCCTGCTGATAGCGCTGGATGGCGCTCAGAGCATCGACTTCGACCTCGCGCACCGATCCATGCATGATCTGCGCACCGGCAGACGAGTGATTGCCGCCGCCGCCCAGATACTCCATAATAAGCTGTACGTTGACCGTACCGTCCGAGCGTGCCGAGACCAGCACATCGTCGCCGCTTGGGAAGACAACGATGGACGATCGCACGCCGTTGATGCCGAGCAGGCTGTCCGCCGCCTTGGCTGCGGTCACGCGGTCAACCTGATCCTTGGTGACTGCCAGAACGATACCGTCCCCGCAGTCTCGTGCGCCCGCGATGATACGCTGACGCGCGATATATTCGTCAAAGCTGCACTGGAACAGCTTCATGACCTCGCTCATGTCCGCACCTACACGCTTTAAGTAGGCAGCGGCTTCAAAGGTGCGCACACCGGTCTTGACCGTAAAGCCCTTGGTATCCAGATAGATACCGGCGAGCATGCACTCGGCCTCGGCCTTCATGACCTCGCTGGTGGGCACCATGTACTGTAACATCTCACTGACCAGTTCACAGGTCGAAGATGCGTAAGGCTCATGCAGATTGAGCGCAAAATTCTCGATGTAGTTTGCCGCACGACGGTGGTGGTCGATGACGGCAACCTTGTTGATGGACTCCAGAAGCGGCTGGGATTCCACATAATCCGGCCGGTTGGTGTCGACGACAATGAGCAGCGTGTTAAAATCGCAGCGTACCATCGCGTCATCGGGCGAAATGAGGATATCCTGATACTCTGGCACAGCGGTGATCTTGTTGATCAGGTCGTGCGCCATGTTGCGCTCCTGATTGATGACGATATGCACGGGCTTGTCCCGATGGCGCACCGCGCAGGCCATACCGACAGCCGCGCCGAATGCGTCCATATCGCTCATCTTGTGACCCATAATCATAACACTCGACGAGTCGCGAATGAGCTGCACGAGTGCGTTTGCAACCACGCGGGACTTGACCTTGGTGCGCTTTTCCAGCTCCTTGGACAGTCCGCCGAAGAAGTCGAAGTTATAGCGGGTCTTGATGACCGCCTGGTCACCGCCGCGCGACAGCGCCATATCCAGCGCGACACCGGCGTTTCTCCAGTTCTCCTCGTAGCTCTCGCCGTCCTTGCCGATACCAATGGACAGGGTCGCCAGAACGCCTGCGCGGCTTTGAATCTGGCGCACACTTTCGAGCACGCCGAACTTCTTCTGCTGGAGTTTGGCAAAGTCGTTTTCTTCCAGCACAAAGACGTACTTATCGCGGTCGTACTTGCGCAGCAGTGCACGGCTTTCCTTGGTCCATTCGCTGATCTTCTTGTCGATGTCAGCCAGAATACTGGACTTTTCCGAGTCGGTCGCGTCCTTCATCAGCTCTTCATAGTTATCAATGGAGATGATGGCGACCACCGGACGGCTACGCATGTACGCGTCGCGCAGCTCGATGAGCTCGGTGCACGGCACCAGATAAATGAGCATAAGGGTTTCGCCCGCGTGGTCTTCTCCCGACGCGAGCAGGTTGCCGAACACCCAAAAGATATTCTTTCCGATTCGCACCTCACCCGGGTACTGTGCCTTGCCCTCGACCAGCCAATGCGTCTCGAATTCGGGTGCCAGATCGGTCAGCTTCTCGTTGAGTGCTGAATCGAAATGCCCGGTTGCTTCGCAGAATGCGTCGTTTGTCCAAACGATCTCACCGGTTGCCGCCTGTGCGATGGCGGTCGGCATGGGGAACCGGGTGATAGACGGATGGGTCGCGCTGTCGATCGAGAGTGTTACGGTCTGCATGTACCGAATGATATCACGCCGGCGAGTGCGTTCCCGATACTGGTAGAGCAGGAACAGTAAAGCGTCCAACGCAACGCCGGTGACTGCGAACGGAACCGAGATATAGGCGCAGGCGAGCGCAAACAGCAGGAAAACAATAAAATAAAACTGATGTCCGGGCTGTAAGAGCTTTTTTAATCGCTTATCCAAAGCAGATGCCCTCCGTTACACATAATTATACAGATACAGTATACCAAAACCCTTGCGTAAAGTAAATGAGAAGTTGTCTTCTCTTTTGGAATATGTTAAGGTAATATGGTAGTTTACTTCTCAGGAGGATTTTTTATCATGCAGTTTTCGTTTTATCATACCAATTATAATGTGCGTGATCTTGACCGCTCGATCGCGTTCTATCAGGAAGCGCTGGGCCTGACCGAGCAGCGCCGCATCAATGCCGAGGACGGTTCGTTCATCATCGTATACCTGGGCGACGGTGTCTCCCCCTTCCAGCTCGAGCTGACCTGGCTGCGCGACTGGGATCGTGCGTACAATCTGGGTGACAACGAGTTCCATCTGGCCTTCCACGTAGACGACTACGAGGCAGCACATGCAAAGCATCAGGAGATGGGCTGCATCTGCTTTGAAAACCCGGCAATGGGCATCTATTTCATCAACGATCCCGACGGATACTGGCTGGAAGTCGTTCCGCAGAACAAGTAACAGAAAAAAGGTCATGTCGAAAAGACATGACCTTTTTTATTGCATCCATATCATTTTTACAGCTTGCGATAGCCGCGCGGGGTGACAATCGCGTCGAGCGGGATACCCGCCGCGCAGGCCGGGCAGTTCTTGCCGTGGGCACAGATCTGATAGTTGGGGAAATCCACACCGGTAAACAGGCTGACCACCGGTTTGCCGTCCAGCTCGGAGATATTGGAGAACAGTGCCGCGTTCCCACGACGTGACCGCCGTAGTATTCCACGCACTCGGCGATCTGGCTGAGCGTCTGACCGGTCGAGGCCGAGGCCACCATGACAAAGACCGCCTTGCCGTCGATCATCGGGCGCAGATTGTCCGCAAAGATAAACTGGCCGTTGATGTTGGAATCGGGTTCGATCAGAAACAGGTCTCGTCCGGTATTCATACTCGAGAGCGACTCGCGGGTCAACTCCTGCGCCAGATATGCGCCAATGTATTCGGTACCCTCCAGACACAAAATGGTGTCCACCGGCATACCAGCCATGCGTGCGGCAAAACTGCGCGCCACCGTCATCGCCAGACTCTGTTTATGCTTTAAGTCGGACATATCAATATAATAATTGATATGAGAGTGGTTGGTCGCAAAATATCCCGGAATCGCATCGGCATACAGTCGGGATTTGACTTTGGAACGCACACAAATAGGCTACTGCATGGAAAAACCACCTTTCACTGTCCGTCTCTGAATTGTCTATATTTCCCTCTTATTACACTGCGTCCCCTACTGCTTGACAACCGCTTATCCCTTACGGTACAGATGAATCTGGAAGCTGATGGGCGTGGTCAATGCGTCCCGATGGAGCAGGCGGTCGGCCGCTTCCTTTGGTGTCTTCCATGCATACGGGGTCATTTGATAGAGCGCGGCAATGTCCTGCGGGTCGGTCAGCGTGATGGTATCTTCCACGCAGACCTCCCGCTCGAAGGTCAGACCGGGAAGTTCACGAATTTCGGTGGGATTTTCGTAGGGCTTCTGGTACAGCACTTCCTTCATGCCCCACAGGTGACGCGCACCCGGTGTGACCGTAAGCAGCGTCCCGCCCGGACGGAGCACACGCGCAAACTCCTCGGCGCACATGGGTGCGAACAGATGCAGCACCAGATCGACCGATGCGTCGGCCAGCGGCAGCTCGAACAGGCTGGCGATGGCAAAGTCACCGCGCGGACAGGTGCGTCCGGCGTGGCGCAGCGCGTAGCGTGACAGATCGATGCCAGCCAGACGGGCATCCGGGCAGGCATCCAGCACGGCCCGGGTGTACCATCCCTCACCGCAGCCCGCGTCCAGAATGTCCCGGGGTGCGCAGTCCGCTGCCAGCTTGGCAACCGTATCGCGCAGCGGCCCGTACCAGTTACCCTCCAAAAATCGCGTGCGTGCCTGGCACATCGCCGCACTGTCACCCGGGTCACTGCTGCCCCGGCGATGCTGACGCAGCAGGTGGACATATCCCCCGCGTGCCGCACGGTCAAAGCAATGTCCCTTGGGGCATCGGGCGTTCTTCTCGTCAAATGTCAACGGCTGTCCGCACACCGAACAGCACAGTAAACTCTCTTTCATGGATTCCGCTTCCTTTCCAGCAGCACATCCAGCATCTCTTCTCCCGGTGTCAGCGGAAGATCACTGGTGTGCATCTCGTCAAATATCCCGCCTGCCGCAGGTGTCCGGCTATCGTAGAGCAAAAACGGTACCGGGTCGGCGGTATGAGTACGCAGCGAAATGGGCGTCGGGTGATCGGGCAGAACGAGCAGACGGTAATCAACTGCGTTCTCGTCCAGCCAGCCGGTCAGCGGGGTCAGCAGTCTGCGGTCGAAATACTCAATGGACGCAACCTTTTCAGGCAGACTGCCCGCGTGTCCGGCCTCGTCAGGCGCCTCGGTGTGTACAAATACAAAGTCCATCCCCTGCCGGGTCAGGGCATCGAAGGCGGCAAACGCCTTGCCCTCCCAGTTGGTGTGCAGCGTGCCGTCGGCATGGGATACGTTCAGCCATTCCAGTCCCATACCGCGTGCAATACCCCGCACAAGCGGTACGCCGCCGGTCGCGGCACCGCGCAGTCCGGTGCACGTCGTGAAATCGGGCAGCACCGGAGTCGGCCCACCGCCCCAGAACCAGACCGCGTTTGCAGGCAGTTTGCCCTGCGCCTTGCGCTCAAGGTTGACCGGATGCGCGTCCAGCACCTCACGTGCCGCGTGGTACAGGCGTTCGAGGTCGTCGTCCTCGGGCTGGCAGGTGCGCAGATCGCCCCCCAGCAGTCCGTCGGGTGAACATCCGCCCGGGTGCTCCAGTCCACGGCGCAGCAAAAACGCGCGATACCCCGAACCGGGTACAAAACGGTGTGTATCATCCCTCAGCGCGTCCTCCAGCGCATCGATGAGCTGTGCAGCCTCCTCGTCGGTCAGTCCGCCGCCATCGTGCGCGATCAGCCGGTCGCCATCCAGCGAGACAAAATTGCAGCGCAGCGCGGTGCAGCCGTCCAGATCAATCCCGCACGCCATCGCCTCAATGGCAGCGCGTCCGCTGCTGCACGCCGAACGCGGTGCACCCAGCAGGGTCAGCAGCGCACTCTGACTGCCCGGAATGCAGCCGGGTGGAATCAAGCACGTCCGTCCGATCGCCGCACGGGCAGATAGCCTCGCAAGGCACGGGGTATTGGCATAGCCGAGCGGCGTCATCCCGCATATCGCGGGCAGGTCGGCGCAGCCGTCGGCCAGTGCGATGATATATTTCAAATTTGACACCTGCTTTCTGTCTCTTGGGATGGTTGCTATCGTTATATTATATCGAATCTGGTTATTTTGTCCAGTATTTCCGTACTTTCTGACACTTGACATTCATCGGGCGACAAGCTATGATAGACCCATCGACTCTTTTACACGATTTCGGCTGATTCCCCGTGCTGCTTTTTCGCATGCCCGGGATTTTTATTTCGGCAATCGGCCAGAGATAGGAGATCTTATCTGCTATGAGCAAAACAAAACGCTTCCGCCTGTCCGCGCTGTCCTCCACGCAGATTATCCTGCTCGGATACGCGGCCATCATTCTGTTTGGTGCGATTTTGCTGTCCACGCCGCTCGCTTCCCAGGCACGCGTGTGGACCTCTTTCCCGGATGCGCTGTTCACGGCGACTTCGGCCACCTGCGTGACCGGTCTGATCGTCGTACCGACGGCAACCTACTGGTCGCTGTTCGGTCAGCTCATCATTCTCGGCCTCATCCAGATCGGCGGTATGGGCTTTCTGACCATGGCGGTCATGATTTTCGTGGCCAGTGGTAAGCGCATCGGTCTGCGCCAGCGATTCACCATGCAGGAATCCATCGGTGCACCCGCACTAGGCGGCATTGTCCGACTGACCCGCTTTATCTTCAAGGGTGTTCTGCTGTTTGAGAGCATCGGTGCGATCATTCTTGCGACCCGCTTTATCCCCATGCTCGGCCCGGTGCGCGGTATCTATTACTCCATCTTTCACTCAATCTCGGCATTCTGCAACGCGGGCTTCGACCTCATGGCGGGTGTTGCCGGCGAGGGCTCCATCACCTACTTCGTATCCGACCCGGTGGTCAACATTACCATTATGCTGCTCATCATCATCGGCGGTCTGGGCTTCTTCGTCTGGGAAGATCTTTACCTGCACCATTTTCGTCTGGTGCGCTGCCGTCTGCACACCAAGATCGTGCTTTTGATCTCCATTCTGCTGCTGACCATTCCATCGCTCATGATCTTCTTCTTTGACCGTAACGTCGAAGCATTTTCCTATCTGAGCACGCCCGAGCGTCTGATGGCCTCGTTCTTCCAGTCCACCTCGGCACGTACGGCTGGTTTTAACACCATTGACCTGAACATGATGGCCCACCCGACCAAAATGATTATGATTATGCTCATGCTCATCGGCGGTTCGTCGGGTTCGACTGCGGGCGGTATGAAGACCACCACCATCGCCACCCTCTTCCTGTGCATCCGCTCGTCCATGACCCGTGAAAACGAGCTGCGTGCCTTCGGCCGCCGTCTGGACGACAGCTGCCTGCGCAGTGCGGTCACCATCTTCTTCAGCTACATCTGTCTGTTTATGGGCGGTGCTATGCTGCTGACCCAGTTTGACGGGGTACCTATGATTAGTGCGATGTTTGAGACTTCGTCTGCCGTCGCAACGGTCGGTCTGTCGCTCGGCATCACGCCCGGCCTCAGCCTGCCCTCTCAGCTCGTCCTCATCTTCCTGATGTTCTTCGGGCGCGTCGGCTGTCTGACCATGGTATACGCGTTTGCCGAGTCCCACCACACAAACGCCGGTGTCAGCCGTCTGCCGCTGGAAAAGATCGCGGTTGGCTGATCTTGCATACAAAACAAAAAGCGACTGCCTGTGCAGTCGCTTTTTTCATACCATTTCGGGTGTAATAACCGTGGTGGACACATATTTGACCGAAGTGCGCGGCTTGCGGTCGTGCATGAGCAGGTCATAGAGCATCATAATCGCCTCATAGACCTGGGCGGAAAATTCCTGTTCCAGCACGAAATCCAGTCGTCCGCCGCGCAGCATTTTGCGGTTAGTCGGAGTCAGGTCATTTGCAATGACGTGGATGTGACGGCGTACATGCGCCTGTGTGATGCCGTCGAGACAGCCCAGCACGTTCTCGGTACTCATATAAATACCGGTCACGGTCGGATGGCTGCGCACATAGCGCATAACCGTGTCGTGCGTCAGGTCATATCGCTCATAGCACTCTACGATCTCAAAGCGGTCGGACGTGTAGCCCAGTTCACCCAGACGGCTGCAAAAGCCATCCACGCGGCGACGGTGGAATTCCATGTTTCCCGTGACAATCAGGATGTTGCCCTGCCCTGCCATCGCCATGTGCATGAGTCCGCCTGCGATGCGTCCGCACTGAATCTGGTTCTGTCCGACAAAGCACAGACGGGCAGACTGCGGGATGTCTGAGTTATAGGTCATAACCGGGATGCCGGCATCCTGAAAGCGGGCAAGCTCGGCCTGCATGACCACGTTATCGGGTGCATTGATGACCAGTCCGCGCACACCCTGCTCGAGCAGCGCCTCACAGCGCTTGATGTACTCCTCGTTCGAGCGACTGCGCAGTTCCTCAACCACCAATCTGACCTCGTGCGTGCCCAGCAGACGCGCGGCCTGACTGATACCTCGTCGGGTCTGTTCTGTAAAGTAGGACAACTCCCACTGGGGCACGATAACCCCGATGCGCAGCGCCGGGCTGTCGCTCTCGCTGGGTGCAATCCGGTATCCCATCTCCCGCGCGATGCGCTGCACCCTTGCGCGGACTGCCGGATTGACATGCGCACGGTTATTGATGACACGATCGACCGTGCCGCGCGACACGCCAGCCGCCGCCGCAATCGACCGGATGGTCGGTTTGTTGGATTTCATCTGTCCATCCCCTGTCTGTCTTGGTCGGTGGACGACCGCTTTCAGGCCGTCCCGAATGTCTCCAGTATAGCACAAACCTGATTTTGGCACAAGGCACGGAAAACATTTCACCCGCTCGGGCGTTCTCTTGTCGCGTTCGACAAAAGAAAAGGGGCGCATCGGGCAAGTTTCACGAACTTACAAAGAGTCGTTGACATCCCTGTTTTGGTGCGATAAAATAAGAATAATGAAGGATTTACCCGAGTTTTTGCCTATATTTTGTACACAATTTACCCCTGTATTTTTCACTGGAGGTCATGAAAATATGAAGAAGATTAAGGTTGGTATCGCAGGTCTTGGCCGTCTGGGCAAGGTACACGCAAACAATATCGCATACAAGATTCCGAACGCTGAGCTGACCGCAGCTTGCTCCATCGTTCCGGCTGAGCTGGAATACGCAAAGGAAAAGCTGGGTGTCACCGATGTTTACACCGATTTCCGTGAGATGCTGGAAAAGGCTGACATCGACGCAGTTGCAATCGTCACCACTTCGTCCGAGCACTGCTGGCAGATCGAGGCCGCTCTGGACGCTGGCAAGCATGTATTCTCCGACAAGCCGCTGGGCGTTGACGTTGCACAGTGCAAGCAGGCTGAGAAGGCTGTTGAGCGTCATCCCGACCTGACCTTTATGCTGGGCTTTATGCGCCGTTACGACAAGTCCTACGCTTACGCAAAGAAGAAGATCGAAGAGGGCGCAATCGGCACTCCCTACATGGTTAAGGCAACCGGCATCGACCCCGAAGCACACGTTGAGGGCGCAATCAAGTTTGCTGCAACCTCCGGCGGTATCTTCCTCGATATGGCAATCCATGACATCGACCTGATGCGCTGGTTCCTGGGCTGCGAGGCAACCGAGGTTTACGCACAGGGCTGCACCTTCAAGCATCCGGAATTCCAGCAGGTTGGCGACGACGAGACCGCTATGGCTTGCTACAAGTTCGAAAACGGTGCAATGGGCTTCGTTCATGTTGGCCGTACCGCTCCGCACGGCTACCATGTTGAGACCGAGATCATCGGTACCGAGGGCTCGATCCGCATTTCCGCAATCCCGGAGAAGAACCAGGCTATGATCTTTGATGTACACGGTGCTGTTACCGAGTGCGTTGGCTCCTTCCCGGAGCGCTTCGACGAGGCATATCTGCTCGAGATGCAGGAGTTCATCGACTGCGTATGCGAAGGCAAGCAGCCGGGTGTCAATGTATACGACGGTACCAAGTCCACGGCAATCGGCTATGCAACCACCGAAGCATGGAAGACCGGTAAGATCGTTAAAATCGGCTAAACGACCACACGGCCGCCTCATACTCGGGGCGGCCTGATTTTTTTCGCGATACTGTGCGTTCCGCGCATGTACATGCATATACTCTCTTTTTGTGAAACCGACTGTGCAGACAGTCGGTTTTGCATTTTTGTCCATCCTGTGATATGCTGAAGAAAAAGAAGGCGCTGCCCTTTGGGGCGGCAGACTGGAGGAAGCAAAAATGGAAACGATTGAACAACAGGTGCGGGAGTTGTTCTGTTGGCTGTGCCAGACGCCGCACCCGTCCGGCGAGGAAGCTGCGCTGCGCGAGCGCATTGCCGACCGCCTGCGCGGTCTGGGACTGCACCCGTGGGCAGACACGCGCGGCAATCTGGTCTGTGACCTGCCCGGTCGAGAAGGCGCACCGCTGACTGCTGTACAGGCACATATCGATATGGTTTGCGCGGTGGGAAGTCCCGATTACGTGCCCAGCCGTGACCCCATCCGTCCGATTGTACGTGATGGTTTTCTGTGCAGCGCGGGTGAATCTTCGCTGGGCGCTGACTGCGGCGCAGGCGCTGCGGTCATGCTGTGGCTGGCCGAGCATCCCGCTCCCCAACGTCCCCCGCTGCGCCTGCTGTTCACGGTCGACGAAGAAGTCGGTTTGGGCGGTGCACGCGATCTTGACCCAGCCTGCGTGGATGGGGTGCGCTATCTCATCAATACCGACGGTTTCCACTGGGGACGTATCGTCATCGGCTCGGCCGGCGGTGTGCGAGAGCACTTCACCCGTGCACTGACCCATTCCAACGCACCCGAACTGCCCAACGGACGTGCTTACCGGCTCAAAATCAGCGGTCTGCGCGGCGGTCATTCGGGGTTTGACATTGGTAAGACTCGCGCCAATGCGCTGATTTTACTCGGTGAACTGCTGCGCGAAATCCGCATGGAATCGCCGTTTGCCCTGATTGACCTGTCGGGCGGCACGGCGTTCAACGCTATCCCCTACGAGGCAACTGCGGATATTCTGACCATCGCCCCAGCACAGGATGCCATCGAGCAGATTTGGGATAAGATCTATGCGCGAATTCAGAAAAATGACCCGGATGCACGACTGGAAATCCAGGATATCGACATTCCCAATCGTGTCTGGAGCGGTGATACCGCAAGCGGCCTGCTGACTGTGCTCGGCGGTTTTGCCGATGGCGTATACGCAAGGCACCCATCCGGTGTCGTGTCGGACTCGTCCAATCTGGGACATATCTATTATAAAGACGGTATGGTGTGTCTGGATGCCATGCTGCGCTGTATGGATGCACAGGCTGAACAGGCATTGCAGCTCAGTCATCGCACCGTGTGCGCTATGTGTGGATTTGCCGGTCAGATCGTCAGCCGCTACCCTGCTTGGCCTGCACAGGATAATGGTACTTTGCAGACATTGGCCGCACAGTGCTACTTGGATGCCACCGGACAGGAGGCTGAAGTTACTGTGCAGCATGTCGGTCTGGAACCGTCTCATTTGCTTGCGAAGAATGAGCAGATGGAGTGTATCTGCGTAGGTATGGAACTGCTGGATTGCCATTCGCCGCAGGAACGGTGGAAATTGGACACGATTGAACCGTTTGTGGAGATGATTCAGCGATTGCTGAGCCGCCTCAGCACTACACCGCAGCCTTAATTGAAGTTTTCGCCGGCCTTTTTCAAAAGGCCGCAGGTTCTCAGGGCAGAGCCCTGAGTCGCGGCTCGCAAGCCGCGAAACTCCCCTTTTGATTCCGGTCAACGACCGGAATCAACTAAAAAAGAATAAAAAAGCGCGACCCGCAGCCCGTAGGCCACTATCCTTATTCTCACGCCGCGCGTGAATAAAAGGAGTGTGTCGCGCAATCTCTGAAAAGACCGTCTATTCAGACGGTCTTTTCCTTTTGTTTATTTTGGTTGATTTTCCCGATGGGAAAATCAAAGAGGATTCCGCTCGCTGCGGCGAGCGGCCAGCCTACGCGGCTGGATCGCGCCGGGCCTCAGACCCGGACCCATTTTCGCCTGCGGGCGGGAATCCGTTACTCGCTTACAGCTGCGAGAAGATTTCTCCAATCGCGCCGTGAATCACCAGATTGGCCTTGGCATCCGCCGTGGTCGGGGTTTTATTGACCAATACCAACTTTTTACCCCGATAATAATGAATCAGGCTGGCAGCCGGGTAAACGGCAAGCGAAGTACCGCCAATAATCAAAATATCCGCATTCTGGATGTATGCAAGGCTCTTATCCAGTGTATACTCGTCAAGCGATTCCTCATAGAGCACAACATCAGGTTTGATGATACCGCCGCAGGTGCAGCGCGGTACGCCGGTACCCTGTGCGATCTCCTCCACGCTGTACGGCTTACGGCAGCGCATGCAATAATTGCGATGCACCGAGCCGTGCAGCTCCAGAACTTTCTTAGAACCTGCTTTCTGGTGCAGTCCGTCAATGTTCTGCGTGATAACCGCACGCAGTTTGCCCTGCTGTTCCCATTCCGCGAGTTTCCGGTGAGCGGCGTTGGGCTGTGCGTCCAGACACAGCATTTTATCGCGATAGAAGCGGTAAAACTCCTCGGTCTGCGCCATGAAAAATGTATGTGACAGGATAGTCTCGGGCGGATAGTCGTATTTCTGGTTGTACAGACCGTCTACCGAGCGGAAATCCGGGATGCCCGACTCGGTGCTCACGCCTGCACCGCCAAAGAACACGATATTTTCCGACTGGTCAACCCAGCTCTTGAGTGTTGCAATCTGCTCGTTCATCGGACGCAGCCCTCCTTTTGTGCAATGATGCGAATTATTCGGTGATGAATTATTCGGTGATGGTGATGAGGTTTTCCTTGCGCGGTGCCGGAGCGGTCTCCTTGGCAGCGTAGCCCAGTGCGATCGAACCAATGACGATGTAGTCCTCGGGCACGCCGTAGCGGGTCAGCAGCGGACGGATGGTCGGGTCGTCGGTCAGCGGGCGCAGCTGGTTAATCCAGCAAGTCGCCAGACCGAGCGAGTGTGCTGCGAGCAGCATGGTCTGAATGGCTGCCGAGCCGTCCGGGAATGCGTGGATCTCATCACGCTTATAGGACACGATAATATGGCAGGGTGCACCGTAAAAATTATACGCCGGGCCGCGATTGTCAGCCTCTGCGACTGCACGCGCCAGTTCCAGGCACTTATCCGCGTTGCGGATGGCCGAAAAATGCCACAGCTGCTTGCCCATACCGGTCGGCGCCCACAGGCCGGCTTCCAGAATGGTTTCGAGGTCTTCACGGCTGACCTGCTGGGAAGTAAACGCACGGGTAGAACGGCGTGCGTGGATGGCGGAAAGAACTTCGTTCATCGGATAAACCTCCTAAATTCATGTGGTAATAAATACAGTATAGCCCGCCGGATATCGGATTTCAAGCCAAGGTGCACAAAATTACGGAAAGGGGCAAAATCTCTGGTGTTGCGCACGAAAACATGATATAATATACCTTGATTCGTAATAATGTGATTTGGAGGAACTATGATTACCGTATCCAACGTCAGCTTGAACTTTAGCGGAGAACCGCTGTTCAAAGAAGTCAACGTCAAATTCACCGAGGGCAACTGCTACGGCGTCATCGGCGCAAACGGCGCAGGCAAGTCCACCTTCCTGAAAATCCTGTCGGGCGAGCTGGACTCGACGACGGGCGATGTTTCCATCAAACCCGGTACGCGCATGTCCGTGCTCAAGCAGGACCACTTCGCGTACGATGATTTCACCGTTCTGGACACCATCATCCAGGGCAATCCGCGCCTGTATCAGATCATGCAGGAAAAGGACGAGATTTACTCCCACGATCCTTTCACCGAAGAGGACGGCAACCGTGCCGCTGAGCTCGAGGCCGAGTTTGCTGAGATGGACGGCTGGAACGCCGACACCGAGGCAAGCCAGCTGCTCGAGGGTCTGGGTCTGAACTCCGCAGAGGTGCTTTACCGTCCCCTGCGCACCCTGCAGGACTCGGAAAAGGTCAAGGTTCTGCTTGCACAGGCGCTGTTCGGTCATCCCGACATTCTGCTGCTCGACGAGCCCACCAACCATCTGGACGTCGATGCAATTCACTGGCTGGAAGACTTCCTGCTCGACTTTGAGGGCACGGTCATCGTCGTTTCGCATGACCGTCACTTCCTGAACAACGTTTGTACCCACATCGTTGATATCGACTACGGCAAGGTACAGATCTACGTCGGTAACTACGAGTTCTGGTATGAGTCCTCTCAGATGGTTCAGCGCATGATCCGCGATCAGAACCGCAAGAACGAGGAAAAGATCAAGGAACTGCAAAACTTCATCCAGCGTTTCTCGGCCAACAAGTCCAAGTCCCGTCAGGCGACCAGCCGTAAGAAGCTGATCGAAAAGCTGACCGTCGAGGAGCTGCCCGTTTCCTCCCGCCGCTATCCCTGGGTTGGTTTCACCATGGACCGCGAGGCCGGCAAGGACATTCTGGAGGTCAAGGGCATTTCCAAGACCATCGACGGCGTAAAGGTACTGAACGACGTATCTTTCATCGTGCGCAAGGGCGACAAGATCGGCTTTATCTCGGAAAACGAGCTTGCCATGACCACCCTGTTCCAGATTCTCATGGGTGAAATGGAGCCCGACGAGGGTACGTTCAAGTGGGGCGTTTCCACCTCCCAGTCCTATTTCCCCAAGGACAACTCGGAGTTCTTCAACGGCCACACCGAGAACATGCTCGACTGGCTGGCTCCCTACTCCAAGGACACGCTGGAGTCCACCCTGCGCGGCTTCCTCGGCCGCATGCTGTTCTCGGGCAACGACGTGTACAAGCCGGTTAACGTCCTGTCCGGTGGTGAGAAGGTGCGCATGATGCTCTCGCGCATGATGCTCTTCGGCTCCAACGTTCTGGTCATCGACCAGCCCACCAACCACCTCGATCTGGAATCCATCACCGCGGTCAACAACGGTGTCGCAGACTTCAAGGGCAATGTCCTGCTCGCCACCCACGACCACGAGTTTATGAACACCATCGCCAACCGCATCATTGAACTGCGCGAGGACGGCGTACTGGACAAGGAATGCACCTACGACGAGTTCCTGGAGTTCCGTTCCCAGTACCAGAAGCGCGCATAAAAGGAGGCATCCTTATGGCAAAAGCGGTCATTGAATGTCCGCACTGCAAGCAGGAGTGCACCCGCACTCCGCTGACCCGCATCAGCCCCGACCGTGACCCGTTGGTGCGCAAAAAAGTACAGGACTTATCTCTCTTCCGCTGGAAGTGCCCCAACTGCGGCACCACCATGCTGGTCGAAGACCCCTGCCTGTATCACGATATTTCCGGTCAGTTCATGGTTTGGCTTGCGCCCGACGGCAAAAAGCCCGAGACCGGCAAGTTCGACCCGCTCGCAGGCTATACCCTGCGCTACGTGGACGATCTCAACACCTTCCGCGAAAAGATCAACATTCTGGAGCGCGGTCTGGACGACCGTACGGTCGAACTGATGAAATTCATCCTGTTCTTACAGCTCCAGCACGATCTGGATGTCGTCGAGCTGGTCTTCCACGACCTCGACGAGCGCACGGCAGAATTCCGCTTTGCAGCCGTACTGTCTGACGGCGCAGAACAGTACATCGCCATGCCCGGACTGACCTATCAGCGCATTTTGCAGGACGTGACCGAACGCCTGTATACCCCACGCGACTTTGTCAAGATTGACACCGAATGGGCGGCAGAGGCTCTCGAGCTGCTGCACGCCGAATAAAGGCAAAAAAATAGGGACGGCGTAAGCCGTCCCACCCTTGCCGCACAGTCCTGCGCGGTATGTTTTTTTATAACGGGAAGATGAAATGTCCGATCAGTCCCCCTGCGATGGCGAATACCAGCGTGGCGAAGATGATCTTGCGCGCGTGTCTGCGTCCATTCTCGTTGCCGAACAGAACCATATAACCAAATCCCGCACCGGTCGACAGACCGGCAATCAGACTGCCCATGCCAATAACGCCGGTCGTGTACAGCTGGGTCAGTACAACCGACACCGCACAGCTCGGAATCAGGCCGATGATCGCGCAGATGATGGGCTGGAACACGCTGTCCTTGAGCATAAGCGTTGCCAGGCGGTCGGTTCCAATGCCATGAATGGCAAACTCAAGAACAAAGGTAATCACCAGAAGCAGAATGGTCGTCTCAAGCGTGCGTCCGAGGATGCCGCGAATGGGTCCGTGGTCGCAGCCACAGCCGCAGCCGTCTCCCATATCGAGCTCGATCTCGTAATTCTGGTTCTTCTGCCGTCCCCATACAAAGCGCAGCACATAGCCGCCCACGACGGCAAGTACAAATTTCGAGCCAAACAGAATAGCAATCTCGGTGCCCGATGCACCCTCAGAGAGCAGGATGGGCAGCGCCTCATCCGACGTCGCCAGAAAGACCGCGACCAGGGTTGCCGGAGCCAGATAACCGTCGGAAAACAGCGCGGCAGCCGCTGCGGAAAATCCGCACTGCGGGACAAGTCCGGCCAAAGCGCCGACCACCGGGCCGAACTCGGCTGACTTTTCGAGCAACGCCGGCGTCGAACGCAGACGGTTTTCGATCCAGTAAAGCAGCGCGTAGACGACAATCAGGATCGGAATGGCCTGCACAACATCGGTTACTGTATGCTCAAAGGCATGTTCCAGAGCATGTAGCATGTGTTTTCATTCCACCTCACAATTAAGTTCCATCACTTTGTTTTTCTATACGGTCTTTCATTATATCACAGCCAACCTGTGCTTTACAAGTTAGCCAAGGGCAATTTGCTGTGAATATCCATAATTTTGTTAAAAACTGCTGGAAACCCGGCATTTATGATAGGAGTATCCATGAGATTTCAAGATTTAAAGATTGATGAAGCGATCTTGAAGGCCATCCGTGAGATCGGTTACGACCAGCCGACCCCGATCCAGGAAAAGGCCATCCCGATCGTTCTGGAAGGGCACGACCTTTTGGGCTGTGCGCAGACCGGAACGGGCAAGACCGCTGCGTTTTCCATCCCCATGTTACAGCGCATGGGTCGCCCGCAGGAGGGCGAAGCGCGCCCGGTGCGCGGTCTGATCCTGACCCCGACCCGCGAGCTCGCGTTACAGATTTACGAGAATCTGTGCCAGTATGGCCGCTATCTCGGCCGTATTTCGGCGGTCATCTTTGGCGGTGTGTCCCAGAATCCGCAGGTCGAAGCCATCCAGAACGGTGCCGACATTCTGGTCGCAACCCCTGGCCGTCTGTGGGATCTGATGGGTCAGAAGCTGGTCGACATCAGCACGGTTGAGTGCTTTGTTCTGGACGAGGCCGACCGCATGCTGGACATGGGCTTTATCAACGATGTCAAGCGCATTTTGAAGTTCCTGCCCAAGAAGCGTCAGACCTTGCTCTTCTCGGCTACCATGCCCGAGGAGATTGCCGATCTGGCCAACAACATGCTGCACAAGCCGCGCCATGTATCCATCGTTCCGGCGGCAACCCCGGTCGAGCTGATCGAGCAGGGCGTATACTTCACCGACAAAAAGGCCAAGCGTGACCTGCTGCGCGCTGTGCTCGAAGAGCGCTCGCTGCCCCAGACGCTGGTCTTCACCCGCACCAAGCACGGTGCCGACCGTGTCGCGCGTGACCTGTCCCGCGCAGGCATCGCGGCCAAGTCCATCCACGGCGACAAGTCGCAGAACGCCCGTCAGAACGCGCTCAAACAGTTCAAGGACTACAAGATCCCCGTACTGGTTGCGACCGACATCGCCGCACGCGGCATTGACATCAACGAACTGCCGCTGGTCATCAACTTCGACCTGCCCAACGTCCCTGAGACCTACGTGCACCGCATTGGCCGTACCGGCCGTGCCGGTCAGGAGGGCACCGCACTGTCGTTCTGTGACCCGTCCGAACTGCCCTACCTCAAGGACATCGAGGAGCTGACTCGCGTCGCCATTCCTGCACTCGAGCCGCCTGCTGGCATCGAGATTGCCGAGGCACAGACGGCTGCACGCTATGTGCGTCACGATCCCACCCTGCCGCCTGAAAAGCCTGCAAAGCAGGACAAAAAGGCAAAGTCTAACAACCGCCGCGGCAAGAAGAAGTCTGCCGAGCCGGCACCGGTCAAGGCAGAACCGCGCCAGCAGGGACGCAAGAACGAGAGCGCAAAGGCCACCGCAAAGCCGGTACAGAAGGCCGAGCCTGCATCCAAGAAGCAGTCCACAAACGCACGCGGCAAGAAGCGTACCAACAACCTGTCTGCCGCCAATACACGCAAGAAAGCCGCTCCGGCTGAGCTGTCCGCACGCGAGCCCACAAGCACCCGCGCTGCGGTCAAGACCGCTCCCCCGCGCCGCAAGAGCGCTGGACGCGGCGGCCGTCCGATCATTGAGCCCGCTTACGAGAACATCACCACCATGCACCAGTCGTCGCGCAAGGGCGGCAATCGCCACGGCCGACGCGAGGACGTCGAGACCCGCGTGGATGTGATGACCCCGCCTTCCGGCCGTCCGCTGGCGCCGAGCACGGCGGCTCGTATCCGCGCCAAGGTCGAGGCTAAGTTAGCCGAACGCCGCGCCGCCCAGTCTTCGGGCACTTCGGCACAGTCCCGCGCCAAAAAGCAGGGCAAAGTGCAGCGCAAGCCGCAGACCCGTTCCGGTCGCGGCCGCGCACGCGGTTAATTCCCATCCCCGCTAGAGAGAGGAGTAAGCACATGAGCGTGTCACGGCGGATCAAGCTGTTTTTCACCATTATCATCCTGTTGGGACTGACGGTGTTCTACCCGTTTGCCGTTTACACCAGCAATCCCTTTGTCAGCGAACTGCGCACCCTTTGGATCTCCACGGCCATGGAGACCATGACCCATCAGTGGTTGGCAACCGCATTCTTCCCCGCTGATATGGTCAGCGAGGTCGTGGGCGCCCGTCAGGCACTCTTTGAGAGCCAGAAGGATATCCAGTCCATCTGGGGTCAGGATGGCCAGACTGCCACCGACAAGGTCGATACCAACCTCAGCCCGGAAGATCAGTTCTACGCCCTGTTCGAGGAAATCGACCGCGCCAGCTGTGAGGCATTCTTCGCGGAAAATCCGCGTTACATAGAGGACGGTTACGACAAGATCAACATGGACTGGTGTGAAAAGGGTGAAGACACTGGCATCGTCACCAAGCAGGGTGACAAGGTTGTTGCCATCAACACGGAAAAGAGCCTGATGGTCGTGCGTCTGGAGCGCGAGGGTCTGCTGGGTACCGAGTACAATGGTTATCTGGCGGTCGTCAAGGACCCGTCCCGCGTGGAACTCGGCCTGTGCCGCGGCATGGGCAAGCGCGAAGGTCAGCGTATTGCCGATCTGGCCGACTACAACGAAGCTATCCTGGGCACCAACGCCTCGGGCTTCATCGACAACGGTGAGGTCGCCGAAGGCGGTACGCCCTACGGTTACGTCAAGCATGACGGTGAGCTCATCCAGGGCGCATTCGGTCACGGTTACAAGATCATCGGTTTCGACGATCAGCATCGCTTCCTGATCGGTGACACCACCACCGCAGAGCAGATGGTCGACGCGGTCGAGTTCGGCCCGGCACTGATCGTCAACGGACAGAAGCTCGAAGAGCTTGGCTCGGTCGAGAGCTTGCAGCCCCGTACCGCCATCGGTCAGACCGAAGATCTCACCGTGCTGATGCTGGTTATCAACGGACGCGGTCAGGGCAGCTCAATGGGCTGCCGCGGCGTCGATCTGCGCGACATTCTGTGGGATTACGGCGCTGTACAAGCCTGCAACCTGGACGGCGGCTCATCCTCGGTTATGTACTACCAGGGACGCGTCATCAGCTCGCCCACCACGTCGACCAACAACCCCGAAGGCCGTCGACTGCCCAATGCCTTTATCGTCAAGTAAAGCGGTATCAAAAAAGAGGACTGTTCCCAGTCCTCTTTTTGTTTGCTCTCTTTTGCCGTTACAATACAAACCAGAACACCATCAGATAATGTGCGACGCTTCCGGCCAGCACAAACAGATGGAACAGCTCATGGAATCCCAAGACCTCCGACAGATTGGGCTTTTTCAGAATATAGATCACGCCGCCGATCGTGTACGCCAGACCGCCAATCGCCAAGAGCGTGATGGCAGGTGCGGGCATAGCCAGTACCACATCAAACCGGAAGATCACCGCCCATCCCATAAGCAGATACAGGATGGTTCCCAAAAAGCGTGGTGCATCAATCCAGACGAGCTTTACCGCGATGCCAAACAGGGCGATACCCCAGATGATCGCAAGGAACAGGTACGAGCCCGGTGCCTGCATATACTTGAGCACGATGGGCGTGTAGCTGCCCGCGATGAGCACGTAGATCATGCTGTGATCGAGCTTTTTGAGCACGCGCAGCACCTGCTCACCTGCTCGGGCGTAGTGATAGACCGCGCTGGCGCTGTACAGCGCGATGAGCGACAGGCCGAACAGCAGCACAGACAAACCAGTCAGTGCGTCCACGCCTTCGATTACAGCGCGTATGAGCATGATTGCCAGACCGCACGCAGCTGCAATCGCTCCGACAAAGTGTGAATAACTGGAAAACGGCTCGCGCGCCTTGATAAACATTCTTGGCATACAGGTCCCTCCCGGAATCTTAGTTACATAGTTTTAAAAACTATATTCTATCTTTTATATTACCACATTTCATTAAGATTGCAACTACCCTCTTGCAGTTTTTTTCACCTTGCGCTACAATGATAGTGAGCTACGAGAGGGGGATCTCTATGAAACAGCTATCCGAACTGCTCGAAACCGTCCTGCACGATCGGGATATTACGCCCGATGCTGTGCCTGCACTGGACTTATATATGGATCAGGTTTTGACCCTGTTCAACGAGGGTCTTCAGGAAAACAAACGCCACCCGGAGGACAAACTCCTGACCAAGACCATGATCAACAACTATTCCAAGGAAAAAATCCTGCTGCCGGTCAAAGGCAAAAAATACACTCGCCAGCACATCATTCAGATGCTGTGCATCTATCAGCTCAAGCAGATGTTGTCTCTGGCCGACGTCAAGGCTCTGATCGGACGCAATGATGTGGACTTTGAAGCCTGCTTCAACCGTTTTCTGGCGCGCAAAGATCATCTGCGCGACTCCATCCCCGAGCGTCTGACCGCCGATCTGGACATTGACCTGTCCGACCCCAATGAAGTCCTGACCTTCTGCCTGACCCTGTCCGCGACCGCGACCTACATGCAGCGGCTGTGCCAGCAGATCATCGACGCACGCGCCGAGGCGGAGGAATAATACATCAAAACAGGAGCGGCATTCCGTTCCTGTTTTTTCATGCGATAATATTTAGATAATCATCAAAATAACTGTTGACAAAACACAGGTTGTGTCCTATCATTTAGACAAAGATCGAAATATCAAAGGAGGCGATCCCATGGGCTTTCAACAGACCTTCAAAGCGCTGTCCGATCCCACCCGCCGCGATATCTTGCACCTGCTGCGCGACGGCCCGCTCCCTGCCGGAGAAATCACAGCGCATTTCAACATTTCCGCCGCCACGATCTCACACCATCTGGCCATCCTGCGCGATGCCGGTCTGGTGCTGGACGACAAGCGCGGCAAGTTCATTTACTACGAACTCAATCTCTCAGTCGTCGACGAGATTCTCGGCTGGCTGTCCGCTCTGAAAGGAGACGATTCCCGATGAAACGCATTCCAAAAATGCAGATTTTGGTATGGGTACTGGCCATCGTGCCCATCATCCTGACCGCTGTATTTTACCCCCGTCTGCCCGCATCCATTCCTATGCAGTGGGATTTCGGCGGTGAAGTTGGCTATGAACCCAAGTGGCATTTGTTCATCATCGCGGCACTGGCACCACTGTTCGCCGTTCTCTTCCCGCTGGTGTCCAAAATCGACCCCCGACGCAAAAGCTATGACAAGTTCGCGCCCTCCTACCTGCTGTTTCAGGTGATGATGATGCTGTTTATCATTCTAATGGTCGGTATTGTGCTGATTGAGAGTCTGCATCCGGGCAGTGTCCACGTCGGACGCACCATCCGCCTGTTCCTCGGCGTACTTTTTGCCGTCATCGGTAATATAATGCCCAAATTCCGTCAAAATTACTTTTGCGGCATCAAAACGCCCTGGACCTATGCCGACGAAGTCGTATGGACGCGCACGCATCGTTTGGCTGGACGGCTCATGTTTACCGCCGGTCTGCTCGGCATCGTCTCCACCTTTCTGCCCGGTGATGTGCTCATGGCGGTCGTATTCTTTGTCCCGCTCATCGCTGCCGTCGTGATTCCCGTTGTGATGAGCTATATCTGGTATCGCCAGCGCCACCCGCAAAATTAACGCATAATGTGGCGTAAATCATCCGGTCTTTTTCCTGCGCTCGTCAGGATTACAAGTGCCAATTTTTCAGGATTTCCTGCATTTTTCGCTTGACCAGCCGATAAAAAATGAATTTTCTCCTGCATAAGAAAAGTTTTTTAGGCAATTTGCATGATTATCCAGCACTCTCCCCGGTCGATTTTATCATTTCTTTCACTGTTTATCACGCAAAAGAAATTGATTCTAACTGGTTTGCGTGATAAAATAAAGGCATTCAAGAGAACCTGTTCGGATGCAGGGTGCATCCCAAAGCCAATCTATGGAGGTCGAAAATTATGTTCAAGAGCGAGTATCTCAATCGCGTTTACGAAGGTCTGGCTGCACGCAATGCACATGAGCCGGAGTTCCTGCAGGCTGTACGTGAGGTCTTCGAGTCCCTCGAGCCGGTCGTTGCTGCACGTCCCGAAATCGAGAAGAACGGCATCATCGAGCGCATCGTTGAGCCCGAGCGCATCGTAAACTTCCGCGTTTCGTGGGTAGACGACGCTGGTAAGGTACAGGTAAACCGCGGCTGGCGTATCCAGTTTAACTCCGCAATCGGTCCCTACAAGGGCGGTCTGCGTCTGCATCCCTCTGTTAACCAGTCCATCATCAAGTTCCTGGGCTTTGAGCAGATCTTCAAGAACAGCCTGACCGGCCTGCCCATGGGCGGCGGCAAGGGCGGTTCCGACTTCGACCCCAAGGGCAAGAGCGACAACGAGATCATGCGCTTCTGCCAGTCCTTTATGACCGAGCTCCAGCGCCACATCGGTCCTGACACCGACGTTCCGGCTGGCGATATCGGTACCGGCGCACGCGAGATCGGCTACATGTTCGGTCAGTACAAGCGCCTGCGCAACGAGTTCACCGGCGTGCTGACCGGTAAGGGCCTGTCCTACGGCGGCTCCCTGGCTCGTACCGAGGCTACCGGCTACGGCGTTTGCTACTACATGAAGGAAATGCTGGCCGACATGGGCGAGTCCTTCGAGGGCAAGAAGGTCGTCATCTCCGGTTCGGGTAATGTTGCAACCTACGCTTGCCAGAAGGCTACCCAGCTCGGCGGCAAGGTTATCGCAATGAGCGACTCCAACGGCTATATCGTTGACGAGAACGGCATCGATTACAAGGTCATCAAGGAGATCAAGGAAGTCAAGCGTGCTCGCATCAAGACCTACCTCGACTACGTTCCGACCGCAAAGTATGTCGAAGGCTGCCGCGGCATCTGGTCTGTTGCCTGCGATATCGCTCTCCCCTGCGCTACTCAGAACGAGCTCAATGGCGACGAAGCTAAGACCCTGATCGCAAACGGCGTTAAGGCTGTCGCTGAGGGTGCTAACATGCCCTCTACTCCTGAGGCTGTTGAGGCATTCCAGGCTGCCGGCGTAAAGTTTGGCCCGGCAAAGGCTGCAAACGCAGGCGGTGTTGCTACCTCCGGTCTGGAGATGAGCCAGAACAGCCAGCGTCTGTCCTGGACCTTCGACGAGGTCGATGCAAAGCTGCATGACATCATGGTCAACATCTACAAGTCCTGTAAGGATGCTGCTGCTCGTTACGGCATGGAAGGCAACCTGGTTGCTGGCGCAAACATCGCTGGCTTCGAGAAGGTTTGCGACGCTATGCTGTGGCAGGGTGTCGCATACTAATCCAAAGCGAAACAAAATTCCCATTGGATATACCAAGAGGAGAAGATCGACATCGATCTTCTCCTCTTTTTTGTTACTTATCAGTGTTGGTTTTCTGGCTCTTACGGCTTCTTATATCCGCACTTCGGGCAGACACCGTGCTCATTGAGTGCGATGCCGCACAGCGGGCAGCGGTCGATCTGGTTGTGGGTGCTGAAGTCTGCCGAAGCTGCGTTGACACCGCTGGTAAAGGTGATCTTTGCAATATTCAGCTTATCCTTGAGCAGATCATAGACAATCTTAATCATGCCCTCTACGGTCAGCGTCTCCTTGGTGACCACCAGACGGCATTCCGGGTAAGCGGTTGCCCACTCGGTCTTGAACGCCGGGCCCTTCATCTGGTTCTGCGGTGCACCGTCGCGGATGCCCTGCTCCTCGTATACCTTGAGCACCGCCAGCAGCAGCGGATCGTCCTCGCGCAGGATCAGTGCATGGTCAAAATTCTTGAGCACTTCCCAAGCGGTCTTCTGAATCTCGTTACACGGGAAAACCATATTTACGCCGGACTCTACCGAATCTTCTACCTCAATGGTCAAAACGCCGGTATGTCCATGGAGATACTGGGCTTCTCCCTTGAATCCGTAAAATCTGTGGGCGTACTGCAAATCCAAAGTTGTGATACTTCTCATGGTATAGTCCTCCTTATTGTTATTCTGAGCCGTAACCCTTGCGGACGAAGTGAAGTGTTGGATTCACTTCGGGCTTTCTTTTCAACATTGATAATCAATATTATTTTTGACAATAATATACCCTAGCTTTTCCCGTTTGTCAACCGCTTTTTGAGAATTTTTCTCATTTATTTTTTGCGTACAAAAAACTATGTTTTATGCATCAAAGATACCACAACTGGGCTTTATTGAAAGAAAAACAAAAAAGTCCCCGGGTCGATTGCTCGACTCGGGGACTCTTATTACTTCGATCTTACAGCAGTTCCTTCTGATGGGTTGCGTACAGATACTCGTCGATGGTATTGATGATGCGATCTTCAACCAGCTCGACCGGATCGTTGACCAGCAGGCCCTCGCGTACCTTGGTGTACTGGATGGGCATGAACTGGCTGAGCAGGTTGAGCGGGATGCCCAGCGTGCGCAGGTTGGAGATCAGGCGCTCCTTGGCAGCCTCAACAGCCGGGGTCGGCATGTAGTAACGGCAGCGGTCGGAGAACGAATACTTACGCTTCATGCGCAGCTCGAGCTCGGTGCCCTGGTAGTGCTTGCGCCAGTGCTTGCCTTCCTTGAGCATCTCTGCCTCAAGTGCATCCTGGAAGCCGCTGGGGGTGATGTCGGTGCCGTAAATCAGCTCCTTCTCGATGTTCTCGAGTGCAAACATACCCTCGCGCATTGCAAAGGTCAGAGCCGGGCCAACCTTCAGGATGCCGACGCCATCCTCGACCAGCTCGCGCAGCTTGATCTTGGTCTGGTAGTCGGTCGAGTGACCCTCAAATACCAGGTTCGGGAATTCCTGAATGGAAGCCATCAGATCCTTTGCCTTCTCACGGTCGTACTCGGTGCAGCCGCTGTCCTTCTCCTCGACACCGGGCTGTACAACAACGCCGATGACGTTGTCCCAAGCCTCGTTCAGGCCCTGCTCACGGAATGCCTTCTCAAAGGTTGCAACCGTGTTCTTGAAGTCCTCAACCTTGGTGACCTGTACGCCCTGATCGACTGCGCCAACGGCGCCGCCCGGGATCGGAACCTCACTGCCGACGATATAAACCGGTGCGATTGCGTCCGGGTCGCTCTCGAGCAGCTTGTGGTAGGTATCCTGTGCCACGCGTGCCAGACGTGCGCCGCGCTTTGCGATGGTCTCGTCGCTCAGACGGGTGTTCGGGTCGTCAGAAGCCACCTTCATGCTGGTGTCGATGTGAATCTTGGTGAAGCCAGCGCCGACATAGTGGCGGATGAGCTCCTCAGCGTTCTCCATTGCCTGTGCCTCGTCCATGCCAGCAAAGGTCAGCGGGCCCAGATGGTCGCCGCCCAGGAACAGGCGCTTGGGATCAAATCCGACCTTGTCTGCGATGCCCAGTACAAAGTTCTTGAAGTCCAGCGGGGTCATACCGGTGTAGCCGCCGTTCTGGTCACACTGGTTTGCCGTGCTCTCGATCAGCACGCACGAGCCGTCGCTCTTGCCACGCTTGAGTGCAGCCTCGATAACGTAGCCGTTTGCGCTGCATACCGAATAAATACCTACGTTCTTGCCCTGTTTCTGCAGTTCTACGATCTTCTTCAGCGGATTATGATTCATCATAATCACTCCTTCCCAATTTTTTGATGCGGTCACGGAACGCATCTGCGTCCCTTTGATTTTTTCATCCCGGCACTTGCAAAAGCGCAGACAGTCCGGGTATTTTATGCTATACTATTGATGTTGAAAATCCACCTTGTGTCTTTTCAAATTCACAGAAAAGAGGTCATTTATTATGCCATTGGTTACAACCAAAGAAATGCTCCTGCGCGCGCAGGCCGGTCACTATGCGGTCGGTGCATTCAATGTAGAAAACATGGAGATGGTGATGGCAGTCGTGCAGGCGGCTGAGGAAAGCCGCGCACCGGTCATCATGCAGACCACCCCGTCCACCGTCAAGTACGCCGGTCTGGACTACTACCTTGCCATGGCCAAGGCTGCCGCAGAGCGTGCAACCGTTCCGGTTGCCATGCACCTCGATCACGGTGACAGCTTTGATCTGGCCATGCAGGCACTGCGCACCGGCTACACCTCCATCATGATCGACGGCTCGCACGATTCCTTCGAGGACAACATCGCCCTCACCCGCCGCGTTACCGATGCCTGCGCACCCTCCAGTGTTCCGGTTGAGGCTGAGCTCGGCAAGGTCGGCGGCAAGGAAGACGATCTGGAAGGCGGCGACGGCAACCCGTTCACCGATCCCCAGCAGGCTAAAGAGTTCGTTGAGCGCACCGGTGTAGACTCGCTGGCAGTCGCCATCGGCACTGCGCACGGTCTGTACAAGGGCGTGCCCAAGCTGGACTTTGACCGTCTGAGTGCTATCCGCGAGCTGGTTTCCATCCCGCTGGTACTGCACGGTGCATCCGGTGTACCGGACGAAGCCGTTCGCGAGTCCATCCGCCGCGGCATCTGCAAGGTAAACTTTGCCACCGAACTGCGCATCGCGTTCAGCGACGGTGTCAAGAAGTACCTCGCAGAAGATCCCGACGCATTCGACCCCAAGAAGTACTGCAAGGTCGGACGTGCGGGTGTTGTGGCACTGGTCAAGGAGAAAATCGCTCTGTGCGGCTCGAGCGGCCAGGCCTAAACGGATGTTTTACGAAAAAACCATCGTTTTTACGATGGTTTTTTCTTTTTTCATTTCATTTTGGAAAGTGCAACCATGTGTAGGATACTGCAATACAGGCCAACGACGGCCAGTGCGCCGCTGAGCACGTTGAGTCCCATAGAGTACTGCTCCATGTACGCATTGAGCACGATCAGCACCGCAAACAGCAGATACAGCACCGCCAACGCGATGACCTTGCCGCGGCTCTTGTTATCGATGATGTACTGCAGCGATGACACCCGGCGCTCAAAATCTACATCCTCCGCAACTTCCAGCTTTTTCAGGTAGGACATGCGGAAGTAGACCTCGACCAGAACAGCGGTGATCACACCGGCCAGAACGGCCTGTGTCCAGGACAAGAAAGTACCTGCACACAGGATGGCCGCGAACAGAATGATGACAAAGCGATTCTGGAAGAACAGCATGCGGTTCTCATTCTGCTTGTGAATCAGATAACCCTGTTTGGTCAGTCGATCATAGTAGATCGTGCGCTTACGCTTATCGGTATAGACATTGCGTCCAGACAGGCGAATGGTCTCATGCGGTGTCGATTTCTTTCTACCCTTACTCATTTATTCCCCATCCAACATGCTTTTTCCTGCGCAGTAGGTCTGTACGACCTCGTAATCGCGATCCAGAACAACCAGATCGGCATCCAGACCAACCTTGATCGAGCCCTTGCGGTCAGCAACACGCAGGCACTCTGCCGGGTTCTTGGTGCAGGAATTGATTGCGGTCTCGATCGGAACCATAGCCTCCTCGATCAGCAGGCGCAGACCCTTGTTGATGCACAGGGTGGAACCTGCCAGACCCTTGGTCGAGGTCAGGTGTGCGCTGCCGTCGGGGTAAATCTCGATCTCGTTGCCGCCGAACAGGAACTTGGAGCCTGCCGGCGACCCCTTTGCCATGAGGGCATCGCTGACCATCATGCCATAGTGCGGTCCCTTGAGCTCAAAGAACTGCTTGAGGGCAGCCGGAGTAGAGTGGTTGCCGTCGCAGATGATCTCGCCGTACATGCTCTTGATGTTGTAAGCTGCGCCAACCAGACCGTTCTGACGATGGTTGAAGGGCGACATGCCGTTGTAAACGTGGGTCATCGAGCGTGCACCGTGTGCGCATGCCATAACTGCCTGGTCAAAGGTTGCAGCCGAATGACCGATGCTGACAACCACGCCGGTTTCCGTGCAGTAACGGGTCAGAGCAAAGCCCTCGTCGTTCTCGGTTGCCATGGTGATATACTTAATCAGACCGTGTGCAGCTTCCTGATAATGCTTGAACTGTTCAACAACCGGTCTCTTGATGTGCTGCTCGGGCTGTGCACCCTTGTACAGCATGTCCAGGAACGGACCCTCGAAGTGTACGCCCAGTACTTCCGCACCGGTGTAACCTTCTTCGACGACATTGGCCACATTTTCCAGTGCCTTGGTCAGTACTTCCTCGCTCTGGGTAATGGTGGTGGGCAACAGGCTGGTGACACCTTCCTTGACAATGCCGCGCAGCCACTTGCGCAGACCTTCGGGCTCTGCATCGTTGGTGTCAAAGCCAAACGCACCGTGACAGTGCACATCGATAAATCCGGGCAGTACCCACTGATCGCCGTAATCTACATCGGCTTCCTTGGTGCCGTACGGGTAGATCTCTGCAATCTTTCCGTCCTCGACTACGATCTGCGCCGGTACAAACCGGTCAGCCATCCATACTTTTTTACTCTGAAGAATCATGTCAATCGACCTCCTAATTACTCTCGCCGCGTTGCCTGCTTTGCAGGCTGGTATGCGCGATCGCGGCACGATATCGCGGGTTTTGCACCTCATTTTTCCGTTTGGCTTGCATTCTCCCTGCAAATCCATTAAAATAGATTCACAAGTTTCATGCATTCCCCATAAATCAGCAGCTAGATGACACAGGGAGATTTTTCGATTATGATTCACAACGTATCCGGGAGCAATCCCCTTGCTTTCGGTTCTTTTTATGACGAACCGGTCAGTGCAGATCCATTGCATTTAATCTCGCGGCTACGGCTGGTACATACCAAGTCGGTTGACCAGCTCTATTCCTATCCATGCGAAATTCATCTGGAACTGACGCAGGGTATCGCTTCGCTTCTGGTGGGTTCTTCTCCCCGACTTGAGGAGCTCAAGACCTTCCCCATTCACCATTATGTGAAGCTCAAACCAAATACATATTTTAATCTTATCGTACACTCGGAGGAGATTGTGTGCAATCTCATTACGCCGAACGTGCATCCGACTGCCGTCAAACTTGCTGTTCCCTACCTGTATCAGCCTTTTTTCTCTCCGTTTAATGTCCTGGAAATCTTCGACTCTTATGTCTCCGAGGTCACCGAATTTCATTTTCACAGTGCAGTTCACGATTACTATGAGCTGTTCTATGTCATTGACGGATCACTGACCCTGAACATGGCCGGAGACAGCCGCACAATTGAAGCCAATGACCTCATTATCTGCGGTCCGCACCAGCCCTATCCCCGTCAAATCAGCAGTGATACCTTCTGCAACTATCTGACCGTGGTCTTTGACATGGGAAACGCCGAGAGAATCCATTTTTTAGGACAAACCTTCTCCTGTTCGGAATCCATCCACAGTGCGCTTGATAAACTCATCGCGCAGAGTCTGTCCCACTCCTATTATACCCAAACTCTCATGCTGTGCTATCTGCAAGAGGTCATCACCCAGCTCATGCAGCTGACCGATACTCTCTTACCGTCACACAGTACGCCAACGTCACAGCAAAATTTCCAAAACGACTTGCTCCAGCAGATCTTAGCCTACATGAACAAGAAGGTTGCCGAGCCGATGACTGTGGAAGAGATCTGTCACAAATTTTTCATCTCACGTTCGTCCTTACAGAGCCTGTTCAAGGCCCATCTGCATACCTCACCCAAAAACTACCTCATCAACATCAAGCTGCAAAAGAGCAAGGAACTGATACAGGAAAACCGGCACACGATCAGCGAGATCGCGTATCTGCTCGGTTTCAGCTCCATTCACTACTTTTCCAGACTATTTAAGAAGTACTATAACATGTCTCCGAGTGAATACGCCAAGCAGGTCAGTGAGATGAACAAATCCGAGGCACTCAGTCCTCCACAGACTGAATGCTATAACGAGAGATCTGGATGACGTTGCCCTTGCTGACCTCTACGTCAATGACATCGTCACGGATCTTGACGATCTTACCGTAGATACCGCCGGCAAAGAGGATCTTGGCGCCAACCTTGATCCCTTGCTGAAGCTTGGCCATTGCTTCACGGCTGCGCTTCATATTGCGTGCGGACATGATCGAAATGACCAGTGCGCATACAACGAACAGTACGCCAACCGTACCGCAGGCCCACAGGATTACTTCCCAATTCATGCTGTTTTGCTCCTTCTGCTGTGATACGCAACACGGTGCAACCGCAGGATAGTCCCCGCTGGCTGCACCCGGTTACCAGGCATGGTTTGCCCGCAAAGGGCAAATCATGCTTTTTTCTTTCTCTGATTCTTATGCGCGGGTGTACGGATACAGGGTAACACCCTTAACAACGCGGTTTACCTCACCGGTGGGGCATGGATTGTCCGGGGTGATGCCCATAGCCAGGGACTTGAGCACTGCCAGAGTCTGTGCAAACAGGATGTAGTCCAGACCGAGCAGAACGTTCTCGTGCTCGCCTTCCAAACCATAAACAACGGTGTAGTCAACCAGAGCTGCAACAGCGTCGTCAGCCTTGGACATAACAGCAACGATCTTGTTGCCCTTGCGCTGTCCGCTCATCTCTTTGATGAGGTCAACCTCGTACTGTCTGGTGTACGGGTCATCGCTCAGGTAAACAACGGTGATGGTGTCGTCGTTGATGATAGACTTGGGACCATGACGGAAGCCCAGAGGGGTGTCATACATGGTAACAACGCCGCCGGCAGTCAGCTCCAGCATCTTCAGAGCGGACTCCTGAGAGGTGCCCTTCAGGGTGTTGCTGCCCAGGTAAACGATGCGGTTGAAGTTGTACTCGTCGACGATCTTCTGTGCGATGCCGTACTGGTTGTCCAGGAAGGACTGGCCAGCCTCGATCATGGTGCGAACCTTTGCGATGGTCTCGTCCAGCTCGTCCAGATGGAAGCACAGGTAGGTTGCCAGATACATGTTCGAGAAGCTCGAAGTCATTGCAAAGCTCTGGTCATGGGTCTCGTCGGTCAGGTTGATTGCGTAGCAGTTATCGGTCGTTGCTGCACGCTTGGACAGAGCGCCGTCCTTGTTGCAGGTAACAAACAGATGGTATACGTGATCGCATACAGCCTCTGCTGCATCGATTGCGCCGACAGACTCCGGAGAGTTGCCCGAACGGCCGAAGCTGATGAGCAGGGTGGGCTTGGTACGGGACAGGTAAGCCTCGGGGGTTGCAACGATATCGGTGGTGCCGTAGGACTTTACCTTATGGTTCATCAGGCGAGTCAGGTGCGGGAACAGCGCGTTGCCAACGAACTCACTGGTGCCTGCGCCGGTCAGAACGATATCGAAATCCTCGCAGGTAACAACCTGATCGATGAACTTCTTGAGCTCGTCCTTATGCTCTGCAATCTGACGGCAGGTCTTTTCCCAAGTTGCCGGCTGCTGATAAATCTCGGACAGGGTAAATACCGAGGAGGTTTCCTGCATCTTATCTTCGCCAATACCAAATACAGTCTTCATGATTATTACTCCTTTTCCTGTGCGGGTAGTCTCACCCGCAAGCTGTGATCATTGAAAAAATCTGTATGAATTTTCGTGTTTGAGTGAATCTTTTAGATTCCGTCTTCGCACTCTTCCTGCTGAACAGCCTGGAACTCGTACTTGAGTACCTGCTCGCTGCCGGTCTGCAGTGCGGTCTTAACCAGCTCCTCGACGTCGTCTTCAAACTTACGAGTCATGGAGACTTCGAGCAGCATGGGCAGGTTGGTGCCGCCAATAACCGTAACGTTGCCGCGCGGATAGCCGACCTCAACTGCGGTGCGGAACGGGGTACCGCCGACCAGATCGGCAAATACCAGAATGTGCTCGCAGTCCTTCAGATCGTCGAGCGCCTTGTTCAGCTCGCGGGACAGATCTTCCAGGCTGTAAGTGGGCAGGAAATCAACGTAGCGGTAATCTTCCTGCTCGCCCGCAATGAGGTTGACCGAGCTGGTGATGCCCGAGCCAAAGTTTGCGTGTCCAGTTACTAATAATCCGATCATTGTTCTTCTTCTCCTATCTTCATTATCGAGATACCGTCCCGATCAGGACAGTACCGTTTTCCCTGTCTGTGTCCGCTCCTCGAGCTGCTTCATCTGCTTTTCGAGCAGGGGCACATATACGGCCTGGGGATGGAAGCAAACCTTTGCGTTCTGATAATAAATCAGCGCATGTTCGTCATCGCCCAGTGCTTCATACTGCTTGGCCACCATAAACAAGATGACGCCAAGCGCAAAGCCATAATAATGTTTCCCATTGATCTCGTCGATCATTTCATCGATCAGGTCGGTCTTGTGGTCGATCATGACCGCATACGCCTGTTCGCTGAACTTTACATACGCCGCATCCTGCACAGCCCGGATCCCTTCCAGCAGCCATGCCGCGTAAGTACCCTTCCCCCGAATGAGGAAGGTGTGATAATACTGTTCGAGAAAACTCTTTTTGTCTGCCGGGTTCTTGTACGTTGTCGCGATCATCTGCTTGAGTTTTTCCTCAAACGCCGCGGCATCCTCTCCCATGTACCGTGCACGCAGCTGGTACAGGTCGCAGGTGTACTCACCCAAGATCCTGCGCGACGTGGCCATATTGGTCAGCCGCTCGACGGTCTCACCGTCATTTTTGCGCAGACTCATATTGAGATTTCTCAACTGAAAATTTTTGACCGCCTGTACGCCGACGTAGCCGACGAAGGCGAGAAAAATGATCATCGCCGTCACTGTGCTCACAAAATCACCTATTTCTGTTTTCTAAAACATAGAGGGGAAATGCAAAGTTGTCATTTCCCCCCTTCATGTTTTCAATCGATTCTGCGGTCAAGTGACTGGCAGAACTTATGTTTTGAAATGGATTATTCCGGCATGGTTACGGTAACGCCAGACTCCTGGAGTTCAACAACAACCTGGTTCAGAGCGTCCCAAGCCTGCTGACCGCTCTTCTCGGGAGCAGCCGGTGCGGGATACTCATACCACTCAACCAGCGGATTGTAGCCGCCCAGAATGGTGTTGCCGTCAGCGTCCATAGCCTTGGAGTCGCCAGTCCAGATACCGAATGCGCAGCCTACGATACCAACAACCAGTATCATCAGGATGCACTTAACAGGCGTCCAGCCCTTCTTGATCAGAGCGTAGATACCCAGCGTAATCAGCAGGGGCAGCAGCTTGGGCAGGATGCCGTCGAGCAGTCCCTGCAGGTTGATTGCAGGATTGCCGATGAAGATACGCAGCGTGGTGTTACCATAGTTTGCGATCAGACCGCCGACTACGAATACACCCAGGATGCTAGCTGCACGGGTGAATTCCTTCGCATTGGAGGTCAGCATGGTGACAGCCTTGGTGCCCAGGCCGTAAGACCAGTGCATCAGCCACCAGCGGATTACAAACTGGAAGATATTGAATATTGCTAGGAACATGATGGCGCCGACAATGCTGCCTTCCATCGCCATGTTAGCGGTCAGACCAGCGGTGATCGGAACCAGGGTCAGCCAGAACAGCGCATCACCGATGCCGCCGAGCGGGCCAGCTGCCGAAATACGTACGGAACGGATGGTCTGCGTATCGGTCTTGTTCTGCTCGAGCGAGAGCACGATACCCATTACAAACGTTACCAGGAACGGGTGGGTGTTGAGGAAGTCCAGGTTATGTGCCATGGAAGCCTTCAGGTCTTCCTTATTGGTGTGGATCTTCTTCAGGCCGGGAAGCATTGCCCACAACCAACCGCAGGCCTGCATTCTCTCGTAGTTGAACGATGCCTGCAGGAAGCAAGACATCCATACCATCTTATTCAAGGTCTTGTTGTCCAGCTGAGGCGCCGGGGTCAGATCTTGGTACTTTTCAGGAATATTATATGCCATCACAGTCACCTCCCATGTTGCTTGCGCTCATGCCTGCGTTCCCCTTGATCTTGCTGTGGATGGTGAAGTCATAGATTGCAATTGCAATACCTACGAATGCACACAGGATCAGGGTTGCGCCGGACGTGGAGGCATTGGCGCTGCACAGCAGAGCCATAACGAAGCCTGCCAGCAGGAAGCCCCACATCTCCTTGGACATCATGACCTTCATCAGGATTGCGAAGCCGACGAACTTCATAGCGCCGCCTGCTGCATCCAGACCAGCCATTACCCAAGAGTAAGTGTAGGACAGGTTCTTCAGCGTTTCGCCCAGTGCCGAGCCGCCGTACAGACCAGCGACTGCCAGCAGACCGAACAGGGTGCCGAGGATAGCCATTTCGGTGAAGTTGATGTTGCGGATGCCCTTGACATCTGCATTCTCAGCGCACTTGTCAGCCTTAGCCATCATACCGGACATGATGGTGAAGGTCAGGGTAACTGCGTACTGGCCGAATACTGCGAACGGAATCGCAAGACCCATCGCTGCACCGACACCGTCTGCAGTTGCCTCCATGTTCAGAGAGACTGCGAATACGGTTGCCATGATACCACCCAGGATTGCGTTGGGGGGCTGAGCGCCGCCGATCGGCATGCTGCCGATCTGAATCAGCTGGTATGCGCCGCCGACGACGATACCGAGTTCAAAATTGCCGAGGATTGCACCGATAATCGGGCAGGTTACGATCGGCTGATAAAGAGACTCCAAGAAGCTGAACTGGTCAATACCCATGATAAACGCGACCACGAAGACCAGTATCGCCTGGATTATGGTAATGTGTTCCATTTGTACTCCTTTCCAGGTCATCCAGGTTCAAGCAAAAGGTTTACTTGAACAGCTTATCAATACTTTCCGCAGGGGTGTCAGGAACTCGCTTGATTTCGAGCTCTACACCCAGATCCTGCATTTTCTTAAATGCAGCAACGTCGGCATCGTCTACCGCAACAGACGTTGCAACCTGGCGCTTCCCTTCTGCCATGTGCATGTTGCCGATGTTGACTTTCTTGATCGGTACACCGCCCTCAACCAGCTTGAGGACATCCTGCGGGGTTTCGCAGATGATGGCGATGTGCTGATTGGGAGAAGCCTTGTGGATGATGTTGATGGTCTTTTCGATGGTGAAGAAGCGGGTCTGAGCATAAGCCGGAGCCGCCATGTTCATCAGTCCCTGACGGAACTCATCCGCTGCGACCTTGTCGTTTGCAACGAGCAGCAGGTTTGCGCCAACGACGCCGCACCACTGGGTTGCAACCTGTCCGTGGATCAAACGGTTGTCAATTCTTGTCAATACAATATCTGGCATAAATATTTCCCCTTTCTTGCAGACTTGCGTGTGACTAAAAAATGTTTCCCCTCTCTTTCAAATTTTCTGAAGACGTTCATCCCGGGAAGCAGGGCCTGAACTGTTTTCCATTACACAAATTATTGTAGCAGAAGGTTCCTTTGATTTAGTTGCACTTTTTATCTGTTCTTTTGCACTTTTGATTTGTATAATTTTACAAATTTTTAAAAATTATAGCTGGAAAATTGTGCCTAATTATCAAATTATGGTGAAGTTTTGCGCAAAATTGTCACATTTTGGACTTGCTTTTTCGATCTGCTTTTTTGTCTTTTATTGAACTTTTTACCGAATTTTTCCTGAGTTTTACCGAATTTTACTAAGATTTTTATCTATTTGTCAGATTTTTATCAAACTTTTGGAGTTTTTAATTTCTTGGTATTTTTCTGAAATTTGGACACTGTCCATCTTGCACGGACAGCCCCTCAACTTGTTTATACCAGACGGTCTTGACCGCAAATTTAACCGGTTTGCCTTTTTGGCTTTTCTGTGCTCTTCAGTTTGTTTCTGCTCTGTTGCGTTATCATGCGAAAGTCCCCGGTTAACCGCCTGGACTCCAGCATTTTTTGCAGAGTTTTGCGATGCGTCCAGATATCCAAATCCGACTGTTCCAGAAAGTCCAGCGTCTGCTTGGGAAAGCGAACGCCGCACATAGACAGTGCCCACGCCACGCCCATCCGCGCGTTATATCCCTGCGCCGTAACGCCTGCAAGTGCCTCGAGCGTGCGCTGTAAATCGTCCTGTCCTTCAAACAGCTCCAGCGCCATAACCGCACCAAATCGTGCGGGAAATTCCTCAATACTGTGCAAATAGGGCTGAATAAACTCCCACCAAGCTGCACGATCGGTCAGATCAAATGAGGCGCACACCCCGTCACATACTGCCCAGTTATCAATCCGCGGCACAAAGTCTGCCGTGCGTGCAAACCGCTCACTCTGTTCCATGGGAGCGGTCGCAATCACAATGCCCCGGATCATGGTTTCCTCGTACCACATGTCCGGCGTGGGATCGTCCAGCCATGCCCGCCAGTCGCCGCGCACGATCTCCTGTGCCAGCTTGCGCAGCACCGGCATACGCACGCCCAGAATGTTTTCCTTGCCCGGAATCAGTCGCTTCTGAAACGCCTGATACCCTGTATCCTGCGCCTGCTGCAGCCGTTCCGCACTCACTTGTCTAATCATGTTGCATCCTCCAGCAATCCAAGGTCGGATTTCCATTGCAGGACACGGCGCACCGCGCTGTTAATCGTATCCTCGTCGATCGTTCCTGCGTTCACTGCGTCCAGAACAGCCTGATACTGAGTCACAAAGTCGCTCGAAAGCAGCAAATCATTGCTCGCCTGCACCGCCTGCACCGCTGCGTCTCCACTGCCTGCCGTCTGCGTGATCGCCTCCATGGACAGGTCATCGGTCACGATGACACCGTCAAAGCCCAGCTCCTCGCGCAAAATCTGGTGCACGGTCGGACTGAGTGAGGCCGGATGGTTGGCATCAAAGGCTTCAATGATGTTATGGCTGACCAGAACGGCATCCGCCCCCTGCCGAATGCCCGCCTGGAAGGGCAGAAAATCACTGTCCCGGAAGGTGGAAGCCGGTCGGGTGTCGGTCACAAGCGCCGTGTGCGTGTCACCGTTGGACCCGTACCCCGGGAAGTGCTTGAGCACGCTGCCCATGCCATCCTGTTTCATCGTACGCACGACCACGCCCACATAGTCCGATGTATCTGCGGCATTTTTGCCGAATGTGCGCGCATACATAAAATCATTTGCATTGGTGCTCACGTCAGCCACCGGTGCAAGGTTGACGTTGATGCCCATTTCCAGCAGAAAACGGTCTTTTTCGGCGGTATCCGCCTCAATGCCTTCCATTCCGCCTTGCGCGTACACCTCCTGCGGCGACTCAAACGGCCAGCTGCGCAGCGTCTTGAACCGGCTGGCACGTACCACCGTACCGCCCTCCTCGTCAGTTCCGATAAGCAGCGGAATGTCCGCCGCATCCTGATAAGACTGTACGGTCTGGGCGACCGCGTCGCGCGTCTTATCCTCAAAATCACGCGCAAAAAGCACATATCCTGCCGGGTTGTACTGCTCGATCAGCTCGACTGCACCGGTGTCCGGGCAGCGCACCCAAAACATCTGCGCAACCTTTTGCTCGAGCGTCATCTGCTCTATGATGCCATCCATCGGATGCGTGCCCAGCGGCGCAGTGTCGTCTGCGGACTCGGTGGTCGGTTCGGTCTCCTGCTCGACCGATTCCGGCTGCTCGGTCGGCTGGGTCTGCGCGGTATCCTGCGCGGGCTGCTTTTCTGGCATGGTCGATTGTCCCGCCGGAAAGACAAACACAAACGCCCCGATGCTGACGATTGCCAGCAGCAAAGCACACAACAGCGAAGTCTTGCGTTTCATTGCCTTTTCCTCCTTTTTGTGGCTGTTTTTCGGATTCTATTATATCATACCCGGCTATGTTGTGTTATAATAATGAAAGATTTTCGCAAAGGAGCTTGACCATGAAACAACTCGTCGGGCGGTTCGCGCCCTCGCCCAGCGGTCGAATGCATCTGGGCAACGTGCTGTGCGCACTGCTGTCCTGGCTGTCCGCCCGCAGTCAAAATGGAGGGTATGTTCTGCGCATCGAGGACTTAGATCCCGATCGCTGCCCACGTTCCTATGCCGATCTCATCGAAGACGACCTGACCTGGCTGGGTCTTGACTGGGATGCCGGCGGTTCCAAGGGTGGGCCGGACGGCTCCTACTACCAGAGCGAGCGTACCGAGATTTACCAGCACTATTTTGATCTGCTCGAGCAAAAGGGATTGATTTATCCCTGTTTTTGTTCGCGTGCTACCCTGCACGCGGCCTCCGCCCCTCATCTGTCGGACGGTCGTGTCATCTACGCGGGTACCTGTCGGAATTTGACACCGGACGAAGTCGCACAGAAGCGCAAAACCCGCAAACCAGCTGCACGTCTGACCGTCCCCGACCGCACGATTACCTTCACCGATGGTTTGCAGGGCGAATGCACCGAGCACCTGCCCACAGAGTGCGGTGACTTCATCATTCGCCGCTCGGACGGCGTGTTTGCCTACCAGCTGGCCGTCGTGGTCGACGACGCCCTTGAGGGTGTCACCGAAGTTGTGCGCGGCCGCGATCTGCTGGGATCGACCGCGCGTCAGATCTGGCTGCATGAGCTGCTGGGCTTCACCCCGCCGCAGTTCATTCACATGCCGCTGCTGAATGATGTAGACGGACGGCGGTTGTCCAAGCGTGACGCCGACCTTGACCTCGGTATTCTGCGCACACGCTTTACGCCCGAACAGCTGACCGGTGCACTGGCCTGCGCGGCCGGTCTGATCGACCGTCCCGAAGCCATCTCTGCCCGCGAACTCATCCCGCTCTTCTCTTGGGATCGCGTTCCGCACGGCGATTTATGCCTGCCCGAGAGTATTTTCTGATCGTTTGCATCATTGAACCCATCCCCTGCCTGTGCTATAATAGTTCTATAACATTTCTGTAAGGAAGCGAGACAACAGCCTATGATCGACCGCATCAATCTGGATATCCTACGCTGTCTGCGTGAGAACGCGCGGTGCAAGGCGTCCGATATCAGCCACAAAGTGAATCTATCCGTTTCAGCGGTCATCGAACGCATCCGACGCATGGAGGCCGCTGGCATCATCCGACAGTACACCGTACTCATCGACCCCAAGCAGGTCGGCAACGACCTGACCGCGCTGATGGAAGTCAGTCTGGAACACCCCAAATACTATGATGATCTGGTCGATATGATTCGCCGTCATCCCAACGTTGCCGAGTGCCACTATCTGACCGGTGAGTTTGACTTCCTGCTCAAGATCGTCACCGACTCGTCGGCCAGCCTCGAGCAGATTCATCGTACCATCAAGAGCATTCCGGGCGTTTCGGCCACCAAGACCCATTTTGTCCTCAAGACCATCAAGGACGAGGTCGCCATGCTGCCCGATCATCTGGACTAAAAAAGCAGACACCGCTTGGTGTCTGCTTTTTCTTTTATAGATTGGGGTCGTATTCACATTCGACCAGTACCTGCTGCTCTCCATTCTCCCACCACTGTGCAACACAGAAATAATTGGCTTTCTGACCCTCATAAGGCACAAAACCAGCGTCTGCATTGCTCAGATCGACAAAGAGCGTCGCGTCCTGCATCTTGTAAGGCTGACCGTTCCAAGTGATCTCAAAATCACCGAAGGCAATGACCGAGCCGATGCAGTCCTCAGCGGCTGCGTCCACCGGCGCGTCTACCAGGAACTTCGGGAACGACCACTCCATCGTCGTTTCCTTCATGTCGCTCTGGAATACGCACTGTCCATCCACCGTTGAACCCTGGAGGATGACACGGGTTCCCTCGCTTGCCGTGTTGATGACATTGCCCTGAAATTCACAATTCACAAAGGTAATCTGTGCGTTTTCTCCGCTCTTTCATCTTTTTGTCCTCCATTTCTTCTGGCATGTTGTGTACGCGTGCCAGGATGGATGGATATTTTTATTATTGTATCACTTTATCAGAGAGAATTCAATGCAATTTTCCGGCCCTTTCTCCAGGCCTGTGGACGGCGATTTTGCTTTACAGTCTCCCCCGGTCTGTCGTATAATGGACATAAGAAAAACGGCAGTCCGTGCTGCTTGTCTAATGGAAAGGATGCGATCCCATGGCAGAAAAAAAAGTGTTCCACATTGGCGACCGTGCCTCGTTCTCCAAGACCATTTCTGAGAGCGATGTCTACGCGTTCGCAGGCATTACAGGTGATTTTGATAGATAGCTGAATTTGCCTATATACAGAAACCCGCCAGAAATGGCGGGTTTCTTCTATTTTGCAAAGGAGTTGGTACTTATGAAAGACATCACGGAATTCAAGGCGTGGTTCAACAACGAAATCAGCCAATACCCGTTGATTGCAAAGAGCAATCCGCTCTCGCTGAATGAGCTTTGTTATGTTCTTCGGCAGAGCGGCAGAGACTTCTCTGTCGGCTGGCCCACCGATACCGGGTACGGCACTGTGCCGTCGATTCAGAATTGCTTTATCCCGTCAAGAGACCTGAAAAGAAAGGTCATGCTGACGGACTTCTACCCCGTCGAACCCGACGATTGCTGCGATGACACATTTCTGGGCGACATCAGGGTTGATGTGATTCCTGAGCAGCTTGTGTTCGGCAGCCCCATTGAAAAGGCTCTTGAAGATTGGGGGCATGAACTCACAGAAATTCACACCCTGCTCGGCTGTTGCGAGCTGTTGGCAGGCATGGCAGAGGAGGCAGCGGAGCTGTCCCAAGCGGCGCTGAAACTGCGCAGGACGATAGACAAGAGCAACCCCACGCCAGTGAGCACAAGCGAGGCATCGCACAGGCTGAACGAGGAGTTCGCCGACGTTGTTCTTTGTGCGGCAGCGCTGGGACTTGACCGTGAAGAAGTTGAGCGGTTTATCAGAGAGAAAGCCGCTCGGTGGTCCATGAGATTGGAGGTCGATGATTAAAAATGAGCGACGTAATTTTCAGAAGATTCGTCCCTATCGGAACTTCGGACGACATGGATAAATTCACCGCCTTGCTGGTGGAGAAAAACATAACCCGAGATGACTTGCTGCTGATACTCCGGTCGGTCAAGTTAAATTCGGGTGAGGAGGTGAACCGAGATGGCGAACAGAATGGATAAGTGGCTGCACCACACGTTTTCTTCCGGTTGTGAAACCGGGAGCGACTACGACGCTTTCCAACGGGAGGCAAGAGCAGACCTGCGGAAACAGGCAAAGGCGGCGGGGTTTGCGCTGCACAGATTCCTCCCCGGACACTATGAGTTTTCAGCAGTGCTGCGGGACGAGACAACCGGCGAGTTCGTCTACGTTGCCATCAGCGATGTGCGGTTTTGCTCGTCCGAGTGGTATCACCACGTTTTGTACCGCACGATGGCGCATGACAAAGACTGGACGGGCGGCTACAACTGCTGGTGCAGCTGGCCGGAACTCGGTGAGGCCCTTTCCAAAATGCGAATGAGGAGGTGCGGGTGATATGTATAACTGCATAAAAGATACCTACACCTGCGACCTATGCGGGTTTGAGATGGAATGGGACGCCAGTGATCTTGTTCACGGCGAGATGTGGGGCTGCGAAAAATGCGGAGACACATTTTGCTCCAAGTGCTTCATAGACCGGCACGGGCGAAAAGAGTACATGAAGATGATGCAGGACAGTGATTTGATATATTGTCCGGCCTGTTACGAGGAGGTGCAGAAGAATGATTAAAGGCATGACGATTAACGACGCCACCCACAAATGGGTCAGCGAGTTCAACGCTATCCCGCAGAGCATGATTGAACGGCTCATGCGGGCGGCTCCCGATGAGTGGGAGGAACTCACCCTCCCTCGCGCCGGCAGCAGAGTTCATGTTTTTGACCTGCCTGACAGCTGCGACACGCTGGAACACCTCGGCGAAATCGTGGCGTATGCCGCAGACCTCGACAAGTACCGGGTGGATCTGGACGGCGGCCCGTCCATTCTCGTGGAGCCTGACAATTTGGAAGTCGTGGACGAAGCCCTGCTCCCAATGTGGGGTACGATGTGGAGTTTCGGCGATTCCTGCGACGACTACTGGCTTGAATATGCGGACGGCGTTCAGGTGATGTCCGACTGCGGGTTCCGTGTTTACCAGCACGAGGAGTGGGGCTTTTTCTTCGGTATTGACGGCGCAGGGTACGACTTTTACAGCGAGCACTGGATTCCGCTCTACAAAAGGCGCGGATTGCAGTGGCACGACCCCGCCGCAGAAAAAGCTGAGGAAATGCGCAACAAGGGCTACCGGATTGCGAAGCTCGGCGGCAGAAACGTGTGGGTCGATAAGAACGGCAACTTTGTTGAGGAGGCCGTGGCTGAGTGTGCGACCTGCCGATGGCGTAAGTGCCACCAGAAATGCACCTGCTGTCGCAGGAATGGCAGTTTGAAAGATTGCTACGAGGAGGTGTGATTGATGAACCGCAACACGGCTGACCGCATTATCGTCACGAGCAACGCTCGCATGGAGCGGGTTCTGGATTGGTATTTCGACAACTTCAAATGGCTTGACCGTGAGAAGTTTCTGGCTCCGATGGAATCGGGTGTGGTAGAGCTTTGCGAGGAACAAATTGAATTCACGTTCGAGAGCAAGGGTAGCTGGGTGGAGATGGCGGTCTACATCACTGTGAAGCCGAACCTCCCGCCGGTTGTGATGTTCGACTACGACCCCGCCACGACGGAAATCAGGAACCGCCGTATCGCCCCGATGGGCAGTCAGCCGGTTGTGGATCAGGAACTGCTCAGTGTGCTCCTCTCGATGGATGACACGTGCAGGAAAGAGGCTCGGAAGTACCATGCGCTCATGCTGTTCATGGCCTACTACCGGGAGGAGGTCAAAGTTGAGCAGCGAGTTGAGCGCCGCCCCGCCAAGCACAAGAAGAAAAAGCGCACGGCACAGGTGCGGCAGCCGCTCATTCGCCGCATTTACACCGTGACTGACTTCGACAGCACGGCGCTGGTAAAGCCCGAACAGGCTAAGCGCGGCTACACCAAGCCCGACCATGAGGTCAACGTCCGAGGCCACCTGCGCCGGTACAAGTCCGGCAAGGTGGTTTGGGTCAAGCCCTCGGTCAAGTATAAGGGCAAGACTGCCCACCACAAAGAATACGAATTATGACAGGAGGAACCAAAATGAAAGCAACTGGACAAATCCGTCGGATTGATGACCTCGGCAGGGTTGTCGTTCCGAAAGAGGTTCGTGTGAATCTCTGCATTCGCGATGGCGATGCGTTTGAGATTTTCACCACGGAGGACCGGAGAGGCGTGGTCTTCCAGAAGTACAGTTTTGACACGCCGGTAGCGCAGGCTCTGAAAAGCCTGCGCGTGGCGGTTGAAGACAGCGAGCTGTCCTGCCGCAAGGAGTTTTTGCAGAGCATCACCGAGCTTGAAGCCCGACTGAAATTGGAGGAAGATGAGTAATGGAGTTTTTGAAGTTTATCTTTTCCAGCCCGTGGATTTGGCTTGGCTTTCTGATTCTGGTCTGCTGTGTTCTGAAATACATGGTGGATCTGGTGAGCGCTCTCCGCGCAAAGCGGAAAGTTCACACATTCAAGACAAGCGACGGCAGCTGGCAGGTGCTTGTTGAGAACGCTACGCACAATGACGTTGAGGCCGCGATGGTTCGGCAAGAATTGCGTGAACATCTGCGTGAGCAGTTGAAAGATAAGGAGGTAGACCAAAATGATTAAAAACTTTGAGCCGCAGCCCTACGACGGGCTAAATCCGCTGCCGAGTTATGTAACGAATGTCTCATCGTTCACACTGACTGGCTCGGTTCCGGGCGGCTATGAAATTACCCTCGCAAAGCTGACGGTTGGCGAATCGGTGAGCGCGGGCAACCCGCTCTCCCATGCCCTGTTTGAGAGCTTTGACGACCACGGGCGCAGAATGAAAGCCACCAGAACCCGCGTGAGCGGGTTTGACCGCGAGTTTGTTGCGGTCAAGAGCGCGATGTCTGGGTGTGGCTTTGCGTTCCACCCCGCTCTGCCGGGGGCTTGTGAGACGATACTTTACGCGCTTGGGGAGTTTTTTCAGGCGCAGAACCCTGAGATAGCGGAGGTGGCCGTCGTGTCACAAAGCTGTCATTGACCCGTCATATAGGAGAGTGATAAAATGATACCGTCGGATTTTATAATTACACACGCGCCCATGCACCTGCACTTGGAGATTTTGAAGAAGTGCAACTTCTTCTGGCTCCGAGACATCCGCAACGTGGACATATCGCAGTGCTGCGCAAAATGCTTCATCGGCGACAAGGACAACCGCGTCTATTACGGAACGCTGCACAAGTCCAACGCCGTCGTTGACATTATCGTCAAGCAGCACCCACACGCCAAAGCATACTACCTTTGCGGTTTGAGCGACGGCTTTGTGTGGGAGCTGAACACCCATGTGGCATTCGTGCCTGACAGCAATTCCGAAGTCAGGATTGAGAACGACAGAATCAAGCTGCACATCACGAATGCCCGCCGCATCCACTTCTGGGACTATGTGCCGAACCCTCCGGGGAATTACACCAAAGAGCAGCGGTCTTGCCGCAACTGGATATTCGCAAACTACCTAAAGGATGGGATGCCGTTATGATCGTTAGCGCAAGCAGGCGGACTGACATCCCGGCACTGTTCTCCGAGTGGTTTTACAACCGTGTTGGGAAAGGATTTGTCCTCCTTAGAAACCCATACAACCCTCTACAAGTCGGGCGTGTTTCACTCACGCCCGACAAAGTAGACGGGTTCGTTTTTTGGACCAAGAATGCCGCGCCTATGCTCAACAGGATTCACGAGCTGGACGCATTCAAATATTATTTCCAGTACACCATCACGCCTTACGGTCGGGATGTCGAGAAGAACATCCCCGACAAGCATGAGGTCGTGATACCGGCGTTCAAGAAAATCGGAGCCGATAAAGCCATCTGGCGATATGACCCGGTGTTCTTGAATGACCGCTACACTTGGGACTACCACATTCGGGCGTTCACGAAAATCGCGGAGGAATTGGAGGGCTACACCTCAAAGGCCGTTATGAGTTTCGTGGATTCGTACCGCACGGTAGACCTCAGACCGCTGAATATCCAGCCGCTCACAACTGAGCAGCAGACGGAGCTGGCGCAGCAGCTATCCGAGATAGCCGCCCGGCACGGGATTGTCCTCTCCTCCTGCGCGGAGGAGCTGGGGCTGCCCCATTCCAGCTGTGTAGACGGCAAGATGTTCGGCGTTGATAAACCGAAAGACCGCAATCAGCGCGGGCTGTGCCAGTGCGTTGAGAGCGTCGATATTGGCGCATACAGCACCTGCCGCAACGGTTGCGCCTACTGCTACGCAAACCACTACGGCTACGTTCAGGACCCGCCTGACGCGGACTGTGACCTGCTTGGGCCTCCGCTGAACGGCAACGAAAAAATCAAGCAAAGGAATTGATACCATGATTGAGAAAGTAAACCCGTCCCACCCGGACAAAATCGCCGACAGGATTGCCGGCGCTATCGTGGACTTGGCCTATCAGGTTCAGGATGACCCCAAGGTCGCAGTTGAAGTCCTCATCGGGCATGGCGTGTGCCATGCCATCGTCGAGACCTCCGCTCCCATGCTCCGGCCAGAGGTGCTGAGGGCGATCCACAACGCCATCCACCGCATCGCGGGGTTTGTGCAAATCGACCTCTGCATTGTTCCGCAGGACGCCCACCTCGCTGATAACCAGCAGGCTGGTTTCCGCTGCGGCGACAATGGCATCTTCAAGGGAATGCCGCTGACCGAGGAGCAGAAGACGCTCTCCCGCGTCGCCCGCGACATCTACCAGAAGTACCCCTGCGACGGAAAATACATTCTGAGCGGGGATAAGCTCATCATTTGCCAGAGCAACGCTGCAAGGGCTGACATCGAGCGGCTGTACCCCACCGCAGAAATCAACCCGCTCGGCGATTGGACCGGTGGCACAGATGTGGACACCGGCGCCACCAACCGTAAGCTCGGTTCCGACATGGCTGATTCCGTGACCGGAGGCGGGCTGCACGGCAAGGACCTGTCCAAAGCCGATGTGTCCGTCAACATCTACGCTTTTCTCAAGGCACAGGAAACCGGCAAGCCGGTGGAGCTGTGCTGCGCCATCGGAGACGATGAGATTGACGGAAAGCCCTACCACGAAATCGTGGAAATCGCCCGCAAGTTCATCAAGGACGCGGGAGGCTTCGAGGCGTTCGCCGAGTGGGGCCTGTTCTAAAACCTAATACAGTAAAACATGGGAGCTGTACGAGTGTGTGCAGCTCCCTTTTTTTATGCTCAGTTACAAGGAGGACGAAACATGGAGATTGTCTACAAGAGGGTTGACGACCTCATCGAGTATGAGGGAAACGCCCGACGGAATGACGCGGGCGTGGCAAAAGTCGCCGAGAGTATCCGTGAGTTTGGGTTCCTGAACCCCATCACGATTGACCCGAACAACGTCATCATCGCGGGGCATACCCGCCTGAAAGCTGCCAAGCAGCTGGGGATGGAGGAAGTACCCTGCATCGTTCAGAATCTGTCCGAGGAGGACGCAAAGCTGGCTCGTATCATCGACAATAAGAGCCACGAGTATTCTACGTGGGATGTCGGCAAGCTGCATCAGGAGCTGAGCGGCATCGGCCTTGACTTCAAGACCACGTTCTTTACCCCGAACCGTGACCGCAAGTTCTTCAAGGACAACAAGTTCCTCATTTTCGGCAACAATGAGCTGCCTATCACCGAGGACGAGTACGCCCGCCTGAAAGCGGTTTACGACGACTACATCAGCAAGAACAAAACCTATCTGGGCTTTGTCATGTTCCTGACAGGAGGTGAGGCAGAATGAATATCAGAGAGATTTCCGTCTCTCGACTGAGAGATTACGAAAACAACCCGCGCAACAACGACCTCGCGGTTGAAAAGGTCAAGTACAGTATCGAGCGGTTCGGTTTCCTGTTCCCTGTTGTTGTGGACATGAATTACACCATCGTCGCCGGCCACACTCGTGTGCGCGCCTGCCGCGAGATGGGTATTCAGACTGTCCCCTGTATCGTAGCGGACGAGCTGACTGATGAGCAGATCAACCTGTTCCGTCTGGTGGACAACAAGACCAGCGAATACAGCGATTGGGACTTCGAGAAGCTCAAGGAGGAACTTTCCCTCGTTGACCTGACGCTCGACGAAAACCAGCTCTTGCTGGAACGCTTTGAGCTGACTACGGAGGTATTTGACATCGAGCCTGAGCAGGCCGAAATCAAAATCCCCGCGTTCAACTTTATGGGCGTCAACGAAAGGCCAAAGCCCAAGAAACCTACCGTCCACACAATCGACAGCAACTCCATCATCAGTGCGGAAAATGATGCAGTTGAGGGCGGTGATGATGAAATTGGCGCACCGGAGGTTTCGTACCACGAACCTGTGAGCCATGCCGACACCCCTGCTCCCGCGCCTGCGACTGCCGACAGCCCCGCTGCTCCTGCTGTGGAGAGCGTGGCTCCCGCTGCTGACGACGGCGAGCCTAAGAAAAAAGAATCTAAGGCGGTCCTGCCGTTCTGCCAGTTCCGCTTTGGCGACGTGTCGTTCTTCATCTCTCAGGTGGAGCTTGACCGCATGAACGCCAAGTATCAGGAGTACATTGATTCCGGTGCAATCCTGAGCGGCAGCTTTGCCGACTATCTTCTGAAAGGAGTGGAGAACCGTGATTGATTTCGTAGAGAAAGTGCCTATCGGGGAGGTCACGGGGTCTGAGTACAACCCCCGCTCCATTACCCCGGAGGCGTTAGAGGCGTTGCAGCACAGCATTCGCCGTTTCGGTATGGTGAAGCCGCTCATCGTCAACGCCACCAATAACGTGATTACCGCCGGCCATCAGCGAAAGAAAGCTGCGACGGCGATTGGGCTGGAATATCTGCCGTGCATCAGAATCAATAGCCCGAATTTGCAGGACGAGATCCTGTTCAACCTCATGCACAACTCCATCGAGACGAGCAAGACTTCCGTTCGCCTTGAGGAGTTCACGGTGGGCGGCTACCACTACTGCCCGTCCGACAAGGTACACATTGAGAGCGAGCCGAAGAATGTGCTCATCTGCTCCGAAATCACGAAGTTGATGTCCCGCTACGGAGAATGGGGCAGCGTCGTGACCGACGGGGATGGGAATGTCATTCTTAACGCTGAATACGCCTACTGCTCCAAGAAGCTGGGCTACGGCGTTCTGAGCTATGCTATCCCGAACGAGGACGTTGCCGAGTTCCTTGAGTGCATGGGCATAGAGTACGGCAAGTACAACTTCGACAACCTCGGCGTTAAGACCTACCACCAGTTCTTGGCGCAGCCTAAGCGCCTGAGTACCGATGGCCGGCAATCCAACGCCTCTGTTCTGTATGAGAAGTATGTCATCCCCCGCTTGCAGAAGTCGGACAGCCTTATCGACATCGGCGCGGGCCGAATGGCTTACCCGAAGATGCTCAAGTCTAAGGGCTACAATATCCACGCCTACGAGCCGTCCCTGATGGTGAAAGGCGCGAACAAGCTGGATATGAAAGGCATCATCGCCAACATCCTCAACGCCGAGAAGCAGGTCAAGGCCCACGGGCTGTTTGACTACTGCGTGTTGGAGGCGGTTATCAACTCCGTAGTGGACGATGAGTTTGAAAAGGCCGTGCTTACGACCTGCAACGCCGTCTTGAAATCCACGGGTACGCTGATTACCTGCACCCGCAACCTTGCCTACGTTGAAAAGGCATACGACAAGACGAAGCTGTCTGCCGGGGCTGGTGACTGTCTCTGGTATCTGGACGACAAGAATTACACCCTCGGCGTGACAAACGGCATCGTTTTCAAGCAGAAGTTCCACACCCGTGAGAGCTTTGTCGCCCTCCTCGAAAACTACTTCGACAGTGTAGCGGTACTCGCCTGCAACGCTGGCTACATCTACTGCGCCTGCTCGCTACCCAAGCAGTTGCCGACGGAAGTTTACGAGGAGTATCTGGAAAAAGAGCTGAACATCGAGTACCCCGGCGGCTTTAAGCACAACAAGCACGGTGGTCTGATGCGCGAGCTGCTCGAAAAGGTAGCGGAGAGGTATGTCTGATGCCAAGCGTCAGAGAAAGGACTTGTTTGAACAGTGGGTAGAAGCCGGTGAGGTAGAAAACAATCTCGCCATCATCCAGTCTCTGTCTATGCAGGGCAAGTCTATGGAGGAGATTGCCGACGTATTTGACATCACGCGACGGACGCTGCAAAAACTCCAAAAGGAGCACCCCGCTTTGGAAAAGGCAATCAAAGCGGGGCGCCTGTCTGTTGTGGCGATGTGCCAAAACAAGTTAATGGAGCGGGTGTCCAGTGGGGACACGACCGCTATCATTTATGCGCTCAAAGTCTACGGCGGTGATTTCTTTAACGACCGAAAAGCGGTCGAGGCGAAGATAACCGGCACGCCGGTTTCTGTTCAGCCGCAAGTTCAGATCTACCTGCCTGAGAGAGATTCGGAGGTAGGTGACGCACGTGAGAAAAAAGACGGAAAAAACAAGTAACAAACCAATTATTATTCGGCCTCAGCAGGGCAAGCAGGAAATGTTTCTGCGCTCCCCCGCTGATATTTGCATTTACGGCGGCGCGGCTGGCGGCGGCAAGACCTACGCCCTCCTGCTTGAGTGCCTGAGACACATCGACAACAAGCTGTTCGAGGCAGTCATTTTCCGGCAGTCCCGTCCGCAAATTATGAGCGCCGGTGGTCTTTACGCCACGAGCCAAGAAATATACCCGCATCTGGGGGCGTCCAGCGTTCTCACGCCGAACGTCCAGTGGAGATTTCAGTCTGGCGCAAAGGTCACATTCGCTCACATGTTCTACGAAAAGGAGAAATACAACTGGCAAGGTTCCCAGATACCGCTCCTAATGTTTGACGAACTTGTCCATTTCACGGAGAGCCAGTTCTTTTATATGTTCTCCCGTAACCGTTCGACTTGTGGGGTCCGCCCCTACATTCGAGCGACCTGCAACCCCGACGGCGAAAGCTGGGTGGCTCGGTTCATCGACTGGTGGATCGACCCCGAAACAGGGTATGCCGATGAAAGTAGATGCGGAAAGCTGCGATACTTCATCCGCAGGAACAACATCATCCATTGGGCTGATACACCGCAGCAGCTGTATGAGGAGTTTCATCTATACAGCCCAGAGGAAATGGAGGAAGTAAAATCCGTGTCGTTCATCAGCGCAAAGCTGACGGACAACGCGGCCATGATGAAACACGACCCCGGCTACATCGGCGCACTGAAAGCCATGTCCGAGTTCGACCAAGAACAGCTGCTCAATGGTAACTGGAAAATCAGGCGGTCTGCGGGCCACTACTTCAAACGCTCCAAAGTCGGACAGATGTTCCGCTCCACCCCGACCGATGTTGTCAAGTGGGTGCGAGCATGGGACTTGGCTGCCACAGCCCCCGGCGAGATGGACGAGTTGGAGGGTATGCCGCAGGCCATGCGCACCAACCGGCGGGGCGACGAAAGCGCCTATACCGCCGGTGTTTTGCTTGGCAAACGGAAGAATGGGCGTGTATTCGTTGCTGATGTCATCAACGTCCGTGAGAATGGCGCTGATGTGCGTCAGCTCATTCTGAATACCGCTGCCAGCGACAATGCGCTTTATGGCAACGTCACAGTTCGGCTGCCGCAGGACCCCGGACAGGCAGGCAAAGACCAAGCACAGAGCTTTGTTCGGATGCTCGGCGGCTATACCGTGACAACCTCACTGGAAAGCGGGGACAAAGTGACCCGCGCCGAGCCTTTCTCCTCTCAATGGCTTGCCGGTAACGTGGACGTGAAGATGGCTGACTGGAACGATGACTATTTCAGGCAGCTTGAAAACTTCCCCGTCGGCAAGCTGAAAGATATGGTGGACGCCTCGGCGAACGCCTATTTGGAGTTAGAAAACGGGAAACCGGAGTTCGGCTTCTCTTTTGGATGAGGTGTGAAATGAGAATATTCAATATCGAAATAACCAGACGAAAACAGGTGCGAGACGCTTATCAGGGCGGCAGCGACAGTTTCGTCTCGCGCTGGGCAAGACCGCCCTCTATGAACACAGCCGAATGGCTGAATATGTTTTCAACCAGCCCCCGCCTTGCGGTCGTTGACCGTATCGCAAGCGACCTCGCAAACATCAGCGGAAAGCTGATGCGTGTTGAGGAGGACGGGACGGAGGTTGAGGTGACGAGCCATCCGTTCCTCGACTTTATGAACCACCCGAACCCGCTGTACGAGATGACGAGTTCGGCGATCTGGCGGCTGCATGAAATCTACCTCATGCTCGTGGGCGAGAGTTTCTTCCTCATCGAGCGGGATGAACGCGGCAGGCCGGTAGAGCTGTGGAACGTGCCTCCGCATTGGGTGAAGCTGACGCCGTATCTCGGCAACCCCACGTACCAAATCGTCTCATCGGGCGGGCTGACAATGACCGTACCGGTTGATGATATGTTCGTGATGAAGCAGCTGAACCCGCTCGACCCTTTCCTGCGTGGTCTGGGTATTGCGGAAAGCATCGCGGACGAGGTGGAAATCGACGAATACGCCGCCAAGTTCCAAAAGCGGTTCTTCTATAACGACGCTACACCGCCCGTGGTATTCCTCATGCCTGATGCCACTGATGAGCAGCGGAACGCTTTTCTGGCCCGTTGGAATCAGAAGCACCGGGGCGTAGAGAACAGCCACCGTGCGGCAGCCCTCTCCGGCAACGTCGATGTAAAGGAGCTTGGCAGCACCGATGGTAAGAACCTCGGCTTCATCGAGAGCCGTATCGCCATGCGAGACGCCGTTCTCGAACACTTCGGTGTACCCCGTGAAATCATGGGCATCACCGAGAACAGCAACCGCTCAACCGCTGACGCAGCGCAGTACATCTACGCCAAGAATGTCCTGACATCGAGAATCAGGATGCGTGAGGAGGCAATCAACACGCAGCTCCTCCCGATGTTCGGGAGCGGGCTTGTGTGGCGCTTTGACCCTGTTATCCCCTACGACAAGGAGTTTGACAAGGGCAAAGCACTCGATGCCTATAACGCCGGTCTTATCACCAAAAACGAGGCGAGAGAGCTGCTCGACCTACCTGACGTTGACGGCGGGGATGTCTACAAGGTATCCATTAACGACCTGTTCCTGAACGAGACGGATGACCCCGCAGAACTATCACAGTCCATGATGCAGGAGGATCTGGCGGCATTGTCTGACGGTCCTGTATATGGCGAGAAATCCCGCCGCATGAATGTCGCAGCCATGCTGAGACGTGAAGCTGTGGCGGTGCAGAAAAACGAGCGGTTGTTTGAGGCAGCGGTGTCCAAACACTTTGCCGACCAGCAGGCCGCGATAGCGGCAGCCCTCGGCAGCACGGTAAAGGCCGATGTGTCTGACGTGTTCTCGGAGCTGTCCGAATATCTGCTCCCGGACGGCACATTCGACCCCGACCTGTGGGCGCAGCTGCCTGAGATTGAACAGCAGCGGCTTGCCGATGCAATAGCGGCAGGGCTGCTCGATTGGAACAAAGAAGCTGAAAAGCTGATGGACCTGTTCAATCCGCTGTGGCGAAAGACCTATGATGACGGGGCTGCGCTCAGCGAAGAAAGCTACGGCTTGACAAGCCTCGACCGCCCGGAGTTTGTATCGTCTGCCAAAATCAACGGCGGCAAGCGCATTGTTGGCATCGAGCGCACCACACGGGACAAGATTGCGGACATCATCGTCCGTGGTGTCTCCGAGGGCCTCAGCCAAATCAGCCTGCGCGAATCCATTCAGGACACGATGGGTGCAACCAAAGCACGGGCAAAGCTGATTGCCCGACAGGAAACCATGACCGCACTGGCGACAGGTCAATTTGACACGATGAAAGCCGCCGGTGCTAAGACAAAGACGTGGCATCACAGGCCGCAGAAAAATCCCCGTGATGGTTCTCACGGACCGAACCACGTCATATTGGACGGCGAGACGGTGGCGATTGACGCCAAGTTCTCAAACGGGCTGCGTTATCCGCGTGACCCGAATGACCCTCGCCCCGAGGAGCTTATCAACTGCCGGTGTTATCTGACATACGGTGGTTTTTAAGATGCCCTAAACTCTGAGGAAAGGAGGAAAACCGTATGGCAAGCAAGGGAAAACGTACTGCTGGAAAAGCGCCGGCAACCCGCGAGTATAAGTCGTTTAAGTTCGAGCTGGAAAGTGCGGACGAGAGCGGCGAGTTCTCCGGGTACGCTGCTGTGTTTGGAAACAAGGACAGTGGCGGCGACATCATCGAGAAAGGCGCATTCTCCAAGACCATCAGGGAGGATTTTGACCGCATCAAAATCTTGTCGCAACACACCGATTGCGAACTGCCTATCGGCAAGCCGCTGGAATTGCGTGAAGATGATAAGGGTCTTTTCATCCGGGGCAAAATCAGCGACACTGCTAAGGGCCGCGATATTCAGACGCTTATGAAAGACGGCGTTCTGAATGAGCTGTCTATCGGCTATGACGCTGTTGAGTTCGATTACGACAGCGAGCAGGGTGTGCGCCGGCTGAAAGAAATCAAGCTCTGGGAAGTTTCTATCGTCACTTGGGCGATGAACGACCAAGCTAAGATTGATGAGGTCAAGTCTCTGGTGGAGGGCCTTAGAACCGAAGTCAAAACGGGCAAAATCACCCGCGCAAGACTGGATGCTTTGAAGCCTTTCATCGCGGTAGTCCGTGAGCTGGCCGACATTCTCGGCCCGTTTCTGGAACCCGCCGCACCTGATGACCCACCTGTGCAGAACAACATCGTGAAGTCCAACAACCCCGTCAAGCAAACCAAGAAATCGGAGATTGTCTTCGAGATCATTCCGTAACACAAGGAGGAATTTGAAATGAAACTTACTCAGGAACAGCTCGCTGAGCTGATTGCCAAGGTGTTTACCAACCTCGATGAGAAGCGAAAGGCTTGCAAGGAGAACGGCGAGGCCGTGTCTGACGGCATTTCCACCGAGGAGATCCTTGCGGAAGTAACCGCTATCCTTGAGGACGAGGGCGGCGTGACCGACCCCGCTGCCACCAACGACCCCGCCAATCCCGCTCCCGCTCCCGCTGCCGACCCTGTCGCCGGTGATAAGGGAGAGGGCGAGGGCGTTTCCCCTGAACTCATCGCTGCCATCATCGCGGCCCTTGAGGGTCAGGGCGTCAAGAGCGCCACTGGCGCTGGCGAGAAGAAGTCCGGCGGCCCCGGTGTTCAGAAGCAGCCCGAGCGCAAGTATGCCAACCTGTTTCTTTCTACCGGCTCCGGTCCCGACGGCGTGAAGCAGAACTCTTTCCAGACCCGTATCGCATCCATGTCCGCGCCTGAGCGCCGCAAGACTGCATACGGTATGTTTGGCCGTGCTGTGAAGTGCATCCACGCCTCTGGCGGCGACATCGAGAGAGCGGCTTTCACCGCCGAGCGCAAGTTCGGCGATGCGGATATGGCGCACGAGTTCAAGGCGCTGTCTGCTACTGTTCCCGCTGACGGCGGCTACCTCGTTCCCGAGGTGTACGCCAACGAGATCATCGAGCTGCTCTATCCGTCCACCGTCATTTACAGCCTCGGCGCCCGCCGTCTGGGGATGGCGAACGGCAATCTGAACATCCCCAAGATTAAGACCGGCTCCCGTGCTCTGTTTGCCGGTGAGAACCGCGCTATTTCCCGCAGCGCACCCAAGTTCGGCAACCTCAAGCTGTCTGCCAAGAAGCTGACCGCCCTCATCCCCATGAGCAACGACCTGCTCCGCTCCACCAACTTTGACAATGATGTCATCGTCGGTCAGGACGTTACCAAGCAGATGGCTCTGGGCGTTGACTACGGCGCACTGCTCGGCACTGGCGGCGAGTTCCAGCCTCTGGGCATCACCAAGAACAAGGGTGTGCTCAACATCGACGTTACCAGCATTGATGCCGAGTATTCCAGCAATCAGGGCGTCCTGACTGCTGCGTTCCCGAACTATCTGGTGGCGTCCGTTTTGAAGAACAATGTTTACGCTGATGGTCTGGGCTTCGTGTTCAACACCAGCGTGGAGCAGTTCTTCAAGTCCCTGCGCGATGAGGTCGGCGGTTTCATCTTCGCTAAGGAGATGAACGAGAACGGCACTCTGGTGGGCTATCCCTACAAGACCACCAACCTGCTTGAAACCACCGGCGGCAAGACCCAGATTGTGTTCGGCAACTGGAACGACCTCGTTATCGGCGAGCAGGGCGCACTGGAAATCGAAACCAGCCGTGAGGGTTCTTGGACGGATGACGCGGGCAACCTCGTTTCCGCTTTCGAGAACGACCAGACCCTCATCCGTGCTATCAACAACGTGGACACCGGCCTGCGCCATGACGAGAGCTTTGCCGTGGCTACTAAGGTCTCCGTCCCTGTGTAATGTGAGGAGGTAGCTGAGTATGAAAAGAGAACTCATCCAGAACATCAAGGTGATTCCTTATAAGAGCGGGGACGCCATCGACCGCGAGAGATTCCTTTCCGGGGTCCTCGCGGTGTCCCTCGGCGCAGCCACAGGTGAGCCTACCGGCATCACTGTGAAGATTGCCGTTACCGAGTGTGACACTCAGGCTGGCGGCTACACCGCTGTCAAGGACAAGCACGTGTTCATCGACCATACTGCTGACGGCGAGGGCGCTATCACCCTCACCGCCGACAAGTCCGGCAACGAGCTGCACAACCTCGACCTTGACCTTGCGGGCTGCAAGAAGTTCATCAAGATTACAGTCACCGTGAACTGCGCCGGTGGCTCCACCCCCAAGTGCGATGCCACCTGCGCGATTGCGCTGGGCGACAATGCCGTCCAGCCCGTGTAAGGAGGGCTGATTATGTCTCGCGTATACAAACAGCAGCCGGGGCCTACCGACAACAAGGCTGAGACCCCCGCAAAGGAGACTAAGCGCACCAGAACCACCAAGCCCGTCGAAAAGGACGAGCCGAAAGAAGACAGCAACGACGGCGAATAGCCGTCGTTGCCCCATTTAGGAGGCCCTTATGCTTGCAGAGAACGCATTGACTACCCTTGAACGAATGAAGCTGATGCTCGGCTTATCCGACATCGAGGACGAAAAGGTCAACCTGATTGTCGAACTGCTGATAAATAAGGCTTCTTCGTGGATTGAGCGTCAGACCGGCAGACATTTGGGCAAACGCTCGTACCACCAGTGGTACGACGCGGATGGGCAGCAGGAACTTGTCACGGTAGAATACCCTATCATCAGCGTTGAGTATGTCAAGGAGGAGGGCCGCTTGGTAAACCCGAACCGCTATGACTATTCTCAAACCGGAGATGTAGGAGTTATCTACCGTGACGAGGGGTGGCTGAAAGCCGGGTATCGAAAAGGTCTGGCGTATGACATCGTTGCGCCAAAGCGCGTTATCGAAGTGAGCTACACGGCTGGGTACATCCTGCCAAAAGATGCCACCGATGACGAGCCGCAGACTCTCCCCGCAGACCTTGAGGGGCTTGTGTGGGATATGGTGTCGCAGGCGTACACGAACCTGCAAAACGGGTCGCAGGGCCTAAGCTCATTCTCCATTTCGGACGTGACGTGGAACTTCGACAAGTCACAGAAATCGGAGTGGATGCAGCTCGTAAATCTGTATCGGAGGTATTGATTATGGATGTCAATGTTATCCTGAATGATTTCGAGCGGCTGAAAAAAGCCTGCGACGATATGGCCGGCAAGAAGATCCTCGTGGGTCTTGTCGGCGGCGTAGATTCCGAAGTTCTGAAAATAGCCATCGCCCACGAGTACGGCACGGAGAAACTGCCGGAACGGTCCTTTATCCGAGCGAGCTTTGACGCAGACCAAGCCAAGCTGGGTGAAATCGTGTCAGGCGCAATCGGAAAGGTTCTGTCTGGACAGACCTCCGCAGATGCCGCCGCCAACGCCATTGGCGCTCAGGCGGCCCAGATGGTGCAGAACTTCATCGACGACAACCGGGTAAAACCGCAGTCGGATTTCACCAAGAAAACGCAGCACACGACGCTGTATGAGACCGGTACGCATATCCGCGACCGTATCACATACAAGGTTGAGGAGGTATGACCCATGTTTTTCGCAACTCCAAAACTGCCGAGGGCGCTGCTGCACATACTGACAGTTTCCAACAGGACGTTCGTGCGCGACCCCGCAGCCGGCGGGCAGTCCAGACCTGTTGACGAGCCGGTAACTTCCTTTTGGGGGATTGTGATGCCGCTCTCCAATTTGGACCTGAAACGCTTGCCGGAGGGGTCATACACATTCAATTCTCAGAAGCTCTACACCGATGACCCTGTGGAAATTAAACCGGGACAGGTCATTCTGGACACCTATGACGGGCAGAAATACACCGTCACGCAGGAACTCTCCCACAACTCCATCCACCCGATGGTCCGCTATATCGTGGAGGGGGTGAAAAAGTGACGTTCGCTCAGGCCCGTAACGCGATTGTGTCTGGGTTGGAGGCCCACATCGGATGCCCTGTCAACCTGTCAGAGCAAATCGCAGATATGCCCGAATACCCATACTGCTATTACAGCGTTCTCGCTCCGAGAATACCGGAGTATTCGTTCGGCTTGCGGGAGATTGTTGAAACTCCCGACGGGCCGCTGCTCGTCCGTTCCGAACAGGTGTCGGCTACTATGTCGTTCACCTTTTGCAGCACGAATCGGGAAACCGAGGACGGCTACATCTTTGGCGAGGACGAAGCGCTTGAACTCGCGGAAAAGGCAAACGGCTTTTTCCTGCTCAATGCCCACAATATCCAGACCGAGCAAGGCGAGGTCGTGATAGTCAACGTGGGGTCAGTCGCAAGCCGTTCCAGCTTTTTCGTAGAGGACACGATACGCAGGTACGGGTTTGATATTCGCTTCTCCTATGTACGAACCGACACGATGCCCGCTACTCTTGTGGAGCGTCCGGGAAACCCCATAGGGGATATTAAGCAATAAAGGAGGAATCGCCAAATGGCAAAAGACGTAATTGTCGTTGTGCAGCGGGACGCGCTGCCCAGCGAGAAAGAAAGCCTCGACATTCTCCTTGTATCTACCACCGGGGCTTATCCGGTCGGAACGTACAGAGATGTTGAGAGCGTAAAAGCCGTGTACGGCCCGGGGGGGGCTTGCCCCAACGCAAAGGTCGTGCGCAAGGCTACCACCCTGCTCAATCAGGGCAAAACCACGTTGGCTACCAGCCTCGTGAGCAAGTTCAAAATCGTCAGCTTTGACCCTGCCAGCCCCGTTGTGGCTGCGGCTGCAAAGTTCGTATGCACCTTTAGCGGGTCTATTGACATCGCCACAAAAAAGAGCCTCTGGTTCCGTTTTGGCGGGGATAGCAAGGCCGTTGTGAAGATCACCACGTCTTCCGCTGTATCCACTGCGAACAACCTCGCCGCCCTGTTCAACAGCACCAGCTTCACCAAAGGCGGCAAGACCTATTCCGCTGCGGTGTCTGATGCGACTGTGACCTTTACCGCCACCGAGGAGGGCGAGACAGACACCATTCCCGAAACCGTGGACGTGTTCACCGACGAGCACCTGTCCAAGCCTGTGACTACCGAGTGTACCGCTCCTACCGCCAAGTTCACCAACGGCAAGGACGCGAAGACCGCTGCGGAGAGCTTCATCGAGCAGATTAAGAAGTTCCAGTCTGAGGTTGACAACGACTGGTACTATCTCCTGACCGACAAGGACGAGGACGAGTACGTCACCGCTCTGGCGAAGTTCGCGGAGGCCAGCGAGCCGAGCGAGGCAGAGCTGGGCGCGGGTGTGGAAGACCACCGCAAGTTCTACATGGGCCAGACCAGCAACAAGGCGTTCGTGTGCAACACCGCCCGCGCTGCTGTCATCTATGCCGATGCGGACAATCTGAATGAGGAGCCTGACGCCTCCTACACGGGCAACGTGGGGCCGTTCTACCCCACCAGCGTAACATGGAAGTTCAAGCGCCCGCAGGACGGCAACGCCTCCACTACTAAGCTCATCACACTCCCCCTGCTCACCGACGGCGAGCGGGAGGCTCTGCTTGAAAACCACGTGAACTTCTTGACCGAGGAGTACAAGCGCCAGTACGTAAAGGACGGCACTTGCCTCAACGGTGAGTTCATCGACGTGGTTCTCGGCGGGGACTGGATCGCCAAGCGTATGCGCGACCTGCTCTATGACATCTTGCTTGAAAACGCCAACATCAACTATGGCGATGACGGGTTCGGCATGATTGGCACGGCAGTGTTGCAGGCTCTGGCAGAGGCCACGGACCTCAACATCATCGCTCGTGACCCGGAGAGCAAGACCGGCGTGTTCACCGTTGTCATTCCGAAGTATGCGGAGAGCACCGAGGACCAGCGCCGCAACCGTGTGATGCCCGACATCACGTGGGAGGCTCAGCTGGCAGGCGCGGTCCATCAGGTAAAAACCAAAGGCGTCCTCCGTGCGACGCTGTAAAGGAGGGATAGACCATGTTAGCTACGTTTGACCCGATGAAAGTCAATGTGTCTTTCAACAACCGGCAGCTCCGTATGTTCGGTGAGAGTATGTTCACGCTGGCCCGTGACGAGGCCAACGTCACGTTGAAAAAGGGTGTAAAGGGCGACAGCACCTACATCCTGAATGCGAACAAGGCGGGCAAGCTCACCATCACGCTATTGCAGGATTCTCCTGACGTGGCGTACCTTGAGCAGTGCGCAGAAAAGAACGTGATGGCAAACCTCGCTATCACGGACGCCAACGACAGCGGCTCCGTTTTCTTCGCTCAGAACTGCATGGTGGAGAAGCTGCCTGACAGGGCGAGAGGCAAGGAGGCCGCTGATGTCTCCATCGTGTTCCTCATCCCTGACATCCAGCTGTAATGGCTGAAACATTGAGTTGAAACATCTCGCCCGAATTCAAGTATTAGGCGCGAAAGTCTAAGTTTAGGCGGGAAATTCAACCAGATGTTTCAGCCCCGAATGTTTCAATGTTTCGGCCAATGTATCGCCAATGTTTCAGCTAAAACCCGCACCGTTACTGGCTTTTACGGGTATTTGAAACATTGAAACATTCATTCTTAATAGAGTGTGTAAATAGGGAGAATAGAGAGTAATGTATATCTCCGTCTCCCTAACGCGCCTATACGCGCGTAATGTATAAAACGCCAATGTTTCAGAGGAGGATTGACATATGGCAAGAACAAAAACCGTCGTCGTCAACGACGTTGAGTACCAGCTGCAAAGTGTGAATTTCACGTGGTATTCCAACCTGACCGACCTCTACATCAACCCCGCCAACGGCAGGAAGAACACAGCGAAGTACGCCGACGCTCTTATCAAGGGCTGCGTGACTGCTCCCGCTGAGGTGGCAAAGGCCGGTCTGAAATACTTCGATGAACAGGATGACCTCGCTACTCCGGGTGAGCTGGTGCGCGAGATCGAATCCTTTCTTAGCGAACGAACTAAACCGCAAGGCCGCTAAAAGCCGCGCTCGTAAAAACGAGCGGTTTTGGCGGCTTGTGTTCTGCATGGGCGGCGTGACCTATTCGGAGCTTAAAGAAATGGATCTGTATGAGTTCTCCGAGACCGAACAGGCCCGCCTGCTCTGGCAGGACGAATGGAACAAGAAAGATTGAGAGGAGGGATGAACTGTGGATGAAGCCCGCAGTGTATCGTACAGCATAAATGTACGCGCAAACACGTCGCAGGCAGAAGCCAGCATTCGCAACGTCACGAGCAGTCTTGGCGGCTTGCAGGGCAGCGGCGGCAGAATCAATATCAGTGCGGATAGCTCTCAGGCTGATTCGAGCATCCGAAATGTCACGAGCAATCTCGGCGGTTTGCAGTCGCAGGCCAGCAGCGTAGGCTCGGCGTTCCGCAGTTCTTTCCTTGCCGGCGTGGATGGAGGAAATACCTTTTCCTCCTCCCTGCGTTCCGGCGTCGGCGGGGCTTTCTCCTATGTAATGGGGCAAGCAAACGCCTTTAGAGAAAATGTTGTATCGGGTGCGCAGAACATCGCAAATGGTTTTGCGCACCCGATTTCTACAATCCGAAACGGGCTGGGCAACGCGATTCAGTCCGCAAAGGACAGGTTCACTGACTACATCAGAAACGCAGAACGGGCCGCCACCGCAACAGACGACATGGGCGGTTCTGCCGGCGGTGCCAGACAGGATGTTTCCAATCTCGGCGAGGCTGCCGAGGAATCCGGCGGCAAGTTTGAAAAGCTCGGCGGCGTTCTGAAAGGTGCGGGGGCTGCTATCGCGGGTGTTTCCGCAGCTGCCGCCGCAGGAGCTGTGGCGCTCGGTGTGCAGGTCGTGTCTGCCTATTCCGATTACGAGCAGCTTGTCGGCGGTATTGATACTCTGTTCGGCAAAGCCTCTCAGACGGTACAGGCAAATGCGGCGAATGCCTACGCTACCGCTGGTATGTCGGCGAACCAGTACATGGAACTCACCACGAGCTTTTCTGCCAGCCTAATTAAGTCTCTCGGCAACGACACTGACAAGGCTGCATCCTATGCGAACAGCGCGATTGTGGATATGTCCGACAACGCGAACAAAATGGGTACAGACCTTGAGCTTATCCAGAATGCGTACCGTGGATTCTCCATGCAGAACTATACCATGCTGGACAACCTCAAGCTCGGTTACAGCGGTACGCAAGAGGAAATGGAGCGGCTGCTGAGTGACGCGGAGAAGCTGTCCGGTAAGAAGTTCGACATCTCCAATTTCGCAGATATAACCGAGGCCATTCACATTATCCAAGAGGATATGGGGATTGCCGGCACGACGGCGTTAGAGGCGTCGGAAACGATTGCCGGTTCTATTTCCAGTACAAAGTCGGCAATCGGGAACCTGCTTGCCGGCCTCGGTAACGCAAATGCCGACATCGGAATGCTCGTCGATAATGTGGTGGACAGCTTCGGGAACGTGGTGAAAAATGTCACGCCCGTGGTCGAAAACCTTGCTGCTGCCCTGCCTGACGCAATCAGCAAAGTGATACCGGCCATAAGTGGGCTGCTGCCTCCTATTCTTGAGGCGGCGGCAGGCATATTTGATGAGGTGCTGAGTTCCCTGATTGGGCTGCTGCCTGAGCTGGCTCCGGTGGCCGTAGACGCTGTGCTGATGATAGCGCAGACCCTTGTTGAAAACGTGCCGGTCATTGCAGACGCAGCCATCCAGTTGGTCAATACCCTGATTACATCGGTAGGCCAGATGCTCCCGACGCTCATCCCGGAGTTTGTGAATGCCATTGTGTCGGTGGCGACTTCGCTTATCGACAACATCCCGATGCTGATTGACGCAGGAATGCAGCTTCTGAGTGGGCTGGCAGAGGGTATTATGACCGCGTTGCCGCAGCTCATTGAGCAGCTTCCCCTCATCATCGACGGCATCATCGTGGCATTGACCGAGAGCTTACCGCTCATCTTGGAGCAGGGCGCAGCCATCATTATGAACCTTGTCCAAGGCATTGTTGACACAGTGCCGCTGCTGCTTGAACAGCTCCCGGTCATCATCGAATCGCTTATCACGTTCTTTACGGAGAATATGCCGCTCATCTTGGAGCAAGGCATCCAGATCCTGACGAACTTGGCGATGGGCATTGTGCAGGCCATCCCCGCCTTGCTGGAACAGCTGCCGGCCATCATCACGTCGATTTCCGACACGCTGGTGGCAAATATGCCGATGATTCTTGAAACCGGTGTCCAGCTCCTGATTCAGCTCGCGAGTGGTATCATTCAGGCCATCCCGCAGCTCGTGGCGCAGCTGCCGCAAATCATTTCGGCAATCGTGAGCGGCATCGGGGCGCTGATGAGCAGTATCGTCAATATCGGCAGGAGCATTGTGGAGGGTATCTGGCAAGGTATCACAGCTATGGCGGGCTGGATTAAGGACAAGGTAACAGGGTTCTTTAGCGGAATCGTTGATGGCGTTAAGGGCTTTTTGGGAATCCACAGCCCGTCCCGTGTGTTCGCAGGCATCGGCAACAACATGGCTGCTGGTCTGGGGCAAGGCTTTGAGAACACAATGGGCGGTGTGACAAAAGACATTGAGAACGCCATTCCGACCAAGTTCGATATGCCCGCAATCAACGGTCCCGCAAACGCCGCTTTCAAGGTGAACCCGATTGTGGGCGACGCACCCGCTCCTGTGGTGGCTGACGCCACATATTCTGTCACGCCGGTGGTGGGCGACTTTGACCCGCCCGACCCGAATACGGAGGACGGAGACGGTGACAGTACGCACGTCGATGTCCCAGACCCAGATCCGGTTCCCGGCGGCGGTGGCGGCAGTCCTGCGTTTGCTCCGCAGATTACCGTCATCGTTCAGGGCAACGCGGATGAGGAATCCACGGAGAACCTGAAAACTTCGCTGCGCGATACCGTCCGTGAGCTGTATAACGAGTTCCGGGAGGAGGAGCGCGAGCGAATGGTGCTTAAAAACCAATACGCTTACTGATAGGAGGGATTGAGAATGGCGTATGTGCTGAGAGGGAGAAAAGGCGGCACGGTCCGTTTCATCCCACTCGAAAACGGCGTAATTGAAAAGGAAAGCGAGAGTTACAGCAGCTCCGTCACCTCCAACCCCGTGGAGGACGGGGCTGACATCGACGACCATGTGAACAATGCGGCTGGTACGCTGAACATCTCCGGCACGATTGTCGGAGGTGACGCTGCCATCAACGCCCTAAAGTCCATGCGTGACCGCCGGGACGTTATTACGTACATCGGTGTGACACGGATGAGCAATCTCGTTTTCACCAGCTTAAAGTTTGACCGGTCTTATAAAAACCGGCACGGCGCGTCTTTTTCGGCCACGCTCAAGCAGGTGCAGATGACTTCATCGGAGTTTGTTCCGATGGACGCTGAGCTTGCTATGACGAGCCAAGACGCGGGGAAAAGTCAGAACCCGCAGCTTGCCAGAACGGTGAGCACGGGCATGGCGATTTTGGCTATCCAGTCCGTAAGCTCTACCGCTGCGGCGGCGTTGAGGTCCGTGAACGTATCGGGCGGCAGCGCCGCCCCGCTCACGCGGCTCACCGGCGGCTACGACGGTCTGGCGCGACGTTGAGGAGGTGTGAGGTATGGCGCTGCAACTGATTGACCTGAATGAAGATATTGAGTACATCAACATCGACGCATCGAAAGTGCCGTACTCATTCTCTATCAAGCTGACCGACAAGACGTTCAGTTTTACGGTCAAGTACAACGATACCGGCGGGTTCTATACGATAGACCTGCTTGACGCAAACGGGAATGTCCTCGTGTTCGGTGAAATCGTCCGCTACGCCCGCCCGCTGTTCAACGTGGTGGAGGACGAGCGGTTCCCGATACCGGTCATCATCCCCCTGTGCATTACGGGAGACAGCATTTCGGAGGTCACAAAAGAAAACTTCGGGAAAGACGTGAAGCTGTATCTCCGGGAAAGGACGGTGCAGTAACATGGCATTCTGGATCAGGGACGCAACACTCACCATCGGCAACAAGCAGTATTCCCTTGGCGGCCTGAATTTCACCTTTGAAATTCCGTTTGAGGACAGCGACGAGCCGCCTGTTGCGACGATAAAGGTCACAAACCTCTCCGCAGCCACGAGAGCCGGCATCAAGAAAAACGACCCGGTTGTGCTGAATGCCGGGTATGAGGGAGATGTCGGCTGCATCCTCATCGGAAAAGTGGTCGGTCTGAAACACAAACAGGCTAACACCGACTGGACATCAACCCTGACGGTGCAGCCGTGTGCTGATGAGATACTCGGTAGCCTGATAAACAAGACCTACGCCAAAGGGATAAAGGCATCTGCCATCGTGCGTGACCTGCTGAATATTTTCGGCGTGGAGGTGTCCAAGTGCGAGCTGACCGAGGACATCAGCTACCCGCGAGGGCGGGTGTGCCGGGGAAATTTGAAGCAGGTGCTGACAGAGATTGTGGTGAACGAGTGCAAGAGCCGGTTCATCATCCGGGCGACCGGGCAAATCTACATCACCAAAGCGGACGATGGCATCAACAACGGCGTGACCCTCACCTCCGCTACCGGCCTGCTGAGGGCTGATGAGGAGAAAGTGGCGATACCGTATGAGACTGACCTGAACTCCCAGAAAACCGGCGAGGACCGGGACGATGACACCATCTCCCGCTCCTGCCTGCTCAATTATCGGATAGCCACCGCCGAGGTGGTGAAAATCCAGTCGAGCAACCTGAATGGCCGTTTCATCGTGGTGAAAGGCTCCCACAAGGGCGGCAGAACGGGCGATTGGGAAACTTCGATGGAGCTGAAACCTTATTGAGAAAGGAGCTGCGGAATGTCCGCTATCAACGAATACGAATACCAGCAGATCCACGACAAGCGGCTTGCGGAATCCATCTGCGTGGCGGCTACCGTCAAGGTCGTGGCGTTTGACCCCGCGAAGATGACGGTGGACGTTCAGCCGCTCTCGAAGCATTTGCAGAACGGGAAGTATGAAAGCCAGCCGCCTATTTTGGGCGTACCTGTGGCGTGTACCCGCTGCGGCGGGTTTATCACAAGGCCGTGGATAAAGGCGGGAGATACCGGCGTGGTGGTCTACCTCGACCACGACATGGACAGCACCGTTACGGGTGGCAAGGAGGCCAAGCCCCTCACGGAGCGCAACCATGCCACGACGGACGCTATTTTCATCGGCGCAATCGTGGCTGGCAGCTACTCGTCCTCCGGTCTTCCGTCAGACAGCCTTGTCCTCGCCGCTGAAAACGGCAGCGTCTACGTGGCGGTATCTGCGGCAGGGGTTGCGATAAAAGGGGACCTGACCGTGACGGGGAACGTGGACAGCTCGGGCAACATAAGCGCGGCTGGCAACATGACCGCTGCCGGCGATGTCCTTGCCGAGAGCAGCATAAGCGGCGCCCACCACACGCACCCCGGAGATTCGGGAGGTAGAACGGGGCAGCCCGGATAAGGAGGCAGTATGGATAACATGACACTGCTTATCGACCCGGAATCAAGGGATTTGGTGTTTGACACCGACGGGTCGTTCAAGAAGATATACGGGGACGACACCACCGTCCAAAACGTGCGTCACACGCTCCTTGCGTGGAAAGCGGAGTTCTTCGCTGATGAGACGCACGGCACTGATTATGAGAGCATCGTCGGCCAGAGCATGAACGACGTTGACGATGACGAGATAAAAGAGGTCATTCGGGAGGCTGTGTTTCAGGACCCCGATGTGTCTCAGATTGATTCAATCTCCGTCTCCTACGAGGGACGGACAATAACTGTTGAACTCACCGCCACCCTGTCGGATGGCGAGAAAATAGCATTGGAGGTGACGGCATAATGGCGAAGACCACAGATTGGGGCTTGACGGACGCTGGTTTCAGACGCCCCACATACGCGGAGCTGCTGGACGCTCTGGAATACAAAGCTCGCGAGCTGTACGGGTCGCGGGCAAACCTGACTGTTCGCTCCCCGCTCGGCGTGTTCCTGCGCATCTACGCTTGGATGCTGAACCTCTTGTTCTCCACGCTGGAAGATGTGTATAACAGCCGGTTCATTGACACGGCTGTCGGGACGAGCCTCTATAACCTCGGGCGAGCAATCGGCTTGAAGCTCCTCGGAGCGCAGAAAGCGGTCGGCTACCTGACCTTTACCGGCGAGGACGGCGTGGAGGTCCCGGAGGGCTACCTTGCTGAAACGACTGCCGGCGAGCAGTACATTACCCTGCAATCCGGCGTGATAACCAGTGGGAGCGTCACTCTTTCCGCGACCGCTGTTGTGCCGGGGCCTGACGGGAATACGGAGAAGAACACCATCACCAATATCGTAAACCCCATGAGCGGCATCGAAGCCGTCACGAACGCCTCTGCGTTCGAGGGCGGCAGAAATACGGAAACCGATGCGGAGTTCCGTGAGCGGTACTATCTGTCCGTGGACTTTGCGGGCGGCGTGAATATTGACGCCATCGTCGCTGAGATCTACGAGAGCGTTGAGGCTGTCATAGCGGTGGCTGGCGAGGAGAACGATACCGATGTCCAGAGCGAGAGCGGGCTGCCTCCCCACTCCATCGAGATTATCGCCTATGGCGGCCTTGATGAAGATGTGGCGGGGGCAATCTTCCGCAGAAAGGCGGCGGGCATCCAGACCTACGGAAACACTTCCGTTTCTGTCGTAAGCTCTGCCGGCACGACGCACAAAATCAAGTTCAGCCGCCCGACGCCCGTGAACGTCTGGGTGAAAATCACCGGCCTGAAAACCGACAGCGTGTTCCCGCTTGACGGGATTGACCGTATCAAGCAGAACATCGTTGAGTATATCGGCTCCAACACGAGAGGCGGTATGGCTATCGGGCAGGACGTGATTTGCGTCACTCTTCCGACCGAGGTGCTTAAAGTGCCGGGGGTTGTTGACTTCGACCTGCAAATCAGCTCAAACGGCTCTGTGTTCAGCCGTGAGAACATCACGATTGCGGCCCGTGAAAAGGCGGTCACTGACGAAAGCAAGGTGACGGTCGAATGAGGAACTATCTTTCTGAAATGCTGTACGCGCTGACAAGCGCATACACGAGAAAAGACTACAATAACCGCCGCCGTGACCTCCCCATTGAGACGAACATCGGAAAGCTGTTCGCCATCCTCGCATGGGGGCTGGATTCCGTCGAGGAGCAGACCGAGCTGATAAAGCTGTGGGAGGACATCGACTATGCGGAGGGCGCGGTCCTCGACCGGTACGGGGCCAATTTCGGCGTTGCTCGTATCAGCCCTGATGACAGGTTCTACCGCATGGCGATTAAGGTGAAGCTGATGGCGCAGCTTTCCGGCGGCGACATCAACACTGTTATCGAGGCGGCAAGCGCCCTGCTGGAAGTGGATGTGTCCGAAGTCATGCTTGATGAGGTCTATCCTGCCAAAATCGAGCTGTTCGTAGACCAGAAGCTCCTATCCCCGGAGCGCATTGAAATGCTGGATTTGATTGCTGAGGCCATCAAGCGAATCCTCGCGGCGGGCGTGGGGCTGCGCCTTTACCTGCGGACCCACAGCACCTACCGCCACGAGCTTGTCGTGCGGCACTGCGGATATGCGGCGACCGAGCAGAGCGCCCCTCCGTTTACAGAGGACAGGGGCGCCAGAATGACCCTGAAAACGCTCTACGGCACGTTCCAGCCCACGGAGGTATCTGCGGCCCACCCGCCGCAGAACCGGGCGCATACGGCCACGCAGGAGGGCGCTGGGGGCGCTGTGTACCACACCAGAATCAAATCCAAACGAGTTGACAAGGAGGAATAAGAATGTCGAAGTTTGAGGACGGCAGCTACGGCTCTTTGACCGGTATCGCTCTTATCGGAAAAGTCCTCGCCGGACGCTGCCAAATGCACTACACAAAAGCCGCCGTTGGAAACGGGACAATCCCGGAGGGGCTGACACCGAAGACCATGACAGGCCCTGCCGGGTATGTGATGGACGCGCAGATTGCGGCGGTATCGAACCCTGTGGACGGCGAGTGTCAGGTCACGGTCCGCATCAAGAGCGAGAGTGTTGAATCCGGCTTTTACCTGACGAACATCGTCCTGTTCGCGGAAGATCCCGACGATGGCGAAGTCCCCTACACCTATCTGTGCTTGGAGAATGAGCCTGAGTGGATTCGCCCCGCAAGCTCTGTCGTGGGGAAACTCGCAACATTTGATTTGATCGCTGCGGTGGGCGATGTGGACACGGTTACGGCTGTGATTGACCCGGAGGCCATCGCCACCATCGGCGAGGTCGAGCAGGCCATTTTAGAGCACAACAACGACCCTGCTGCGCATGGCGGGCTTTCGAGTATTGAGGAGCGGTCGCTTACTATCCCAAAAACCGGATGGGACATCGGGGCGTCCGAGGCTCCTGCGGGCGTCTACTACGTGGACATCCCGCTCGACAGTGTGACGGAGGCACTGATTCCGATTGTCAACGTCCAGCCGAAACAGCTTGCAACGGCGAAGAAGTGCGGGCTGTACCCTGTGTGCCGCACCCTCTCCGGTGGAATCCGTCTCTACGCGGAAAAGGCCCCGGAGAGCGAAATCACAGCAACGGTGGTTCTTATGAAAGAGCCTGAAAACTAAAAGAGGAGGAAACACTCATGGCGTATGGATCTGTAAATATCCCCGGCGTGAGCGCGTCTGAGCTGGAAACGGTCAGGGCGCTTGCGCAGGACGCAAAAGAACTTGCGGAATCCGCATCTGAGGCCATCACAGACCTCACGAACACAATCAACGTCGTTCCGTCCCCAAGCGGGACGCTGACCTTTACGGGCCGCCAGCAGTCCCCTACATGGCTGAATTACGATGAAAGCAAGCTCACCCTCGGCGGCACAACGCAGGCCACGAATGCCGGTACTTATGAGGCGACGTTCACGCCGAAGTCCGGGTTTAAGTGGTCTGACGATACGGAGACTGCTAAGACCGTTCAGTGGACTATCAACCGAGCGTCCATCGCAACGCCCACGCCGAACGGCAGCCTGACCTACACAGGCTCTCCGCAGTCTCCTACATGGACAGACTACGACACCGGCAAAATGTCCATCAGCGGCACGAACTCCGCTACCAATGCGGGAACCTACGGCGCAATCTTCACGCCGGGGTCTAACTACAAGTGGGCAGACGGGACTACGACCGCGAAGACGGTGAACTGGACGATTGGAAAGGCGGCAGGCTCCCTCAGCCTTAACCCGACCAATATGACGCTGAACAACACAACGAAGACCGGGACAATCACCGTAACCCGTGCGGGCGATGGCGCGATTTCTGCCGTTTCCGGCAGCTCCGGGATTGCCCAAGTCAGCGTTTCTGGGAACAAAATCACGGTCACGGGCAAAAGCTCCGGTGTGGCTACCATCACAGTAAAGGTGGCAGCCGGTACGAACCATACAGCCCCTGCGGATAAGACTTGCAGGGTCGAGGTGAACTTCGTAAATATCTACGGCGCAAGCTGGGACGGCACGAGTACCACAAAATGGACGAGAACCGATAAAGCCGCCGGTTTTATCGACCCCGTTCCCTATGTGGCTGGTGCGGGCAGTTACAGCTCGCCGTTTGACAATTTGCAGCCGTGGGCAGGAATGACAAAGACCACTCGCTCGGGCAACTCGATGGTCGCTATTCCGAAGTTCTGGTACAAGCTCACCAAGAGCGGCAGCAGCATCAAAATCCAGATCGCCGACCAAGCGACCGCAGGCTTCTCGGTTTCCCCCGCCCACATGAACAGGGGCGATGGACACGGCGAGCGGGATGTCGTTTACATCGGCAGGTATCACTGCGCCAGCGACTACAAGAGCAAAACCGGTGTGACGCCGAAGAACAACATCACCCGAAGCGCTGCCCGAAGCGGCATCCACGCCCTCGGCGCGAACTTCTGGCAGATGGATTTCGCCATGCGGTTCACCATCTGGCTGCTCTACATCGTGGAGTTTGCTGACTGGAATTCTCAGGCGAAAATCGGCTACGGCTGCGGCAACAACAGCGGTGTGCAGAATATGGGAGCGTCTGACAGTATGCCTTACCACACCGGCACGATGCAGACCTCCCGCACGACCTACGGCGTGGGTGTGCAGTACCGCAACATAGAGGGCCTGTGGGATAACGTGCTGGATTGGATGGACGGCTGTTACTATAACGGCAACGGGCTGAATCTCATCCTGAATCCCAACAATTTCAGCGACAGCAGCGGCGGCACGAGCGTCGGTACGCCGTCGAGCGGTTATCCGTCCGCATTCAATGTCGCTACGGCTGGCGGGTTCCCGATGTTCTATCCGACTGCTGCAAGCGGCAGTGATTCCACGTACTCGTGCGATGGCTGGTACTTCAACTCGTCGAACCCGTGCCTCTACGTTGGTGGCAGCTATAGCCGCTACACCAACCGCGGTTTGTTCTACGTCTACTACATCAGCGTGTCGTACTCGCTCACGGACATCGGCTGCCGCCTCCAAGAACTCCCTTAATGGGGGAGCGTGAGGGGGCGAAGCCCCCTCACAAGGGACCCGCGCGGAGCGCGGGGACCATCCGGGGCTACCTGTGCAGTACCGATGTCAACTGTTCGGCGTGACGTGCGATAACTGGAACTTCAACTCGTCGAACCCGTGCCTCTACGTTGGTGGCAACTATAACCGCAACACCAACCACGGTTTGTTCTACGTCAACTACAACAGCGTGTCGAACTCGAACACGAACATCGGCTGCCGCACCCTTTTATGTGTCTTGCTGACAAACCTCCAAACCACGGCACAGGTAGTCGCGCACCTCTCGGTGAAGATAAGCAGTTCAGGGAGCGGGTTAGTACACCTCGAAAGAGGCGTTGGAAAGCTCGTACAGCTAAAAGGAGGATACCAGTCCCTGTGAAAAGAGCAAAGAACCTATTTGAACCTTTAATCTCAGATGAGAATTTATCAAGAGCCATCGACGAAGTAAACCGCACACATCATTGGCGCACCCACCACCGCCCGAATAAATGCACTGCTTGGGTGGAGGAGACCAAAGAGGAGCGCATCAAGGAGCTGCGGCAAATTATCATCGACGGCTTTGAACAGAAACCGCCTCACACGACCCGCAGATGGGACGCAAGCGCCCAGAAGTGGAGAACGGTGAGCGAACCCGCGCAGTGGCCCGACCAGTATGTCCATCACGCGCTTATCCAGATTTTGCAGCCAATCTTCATGCGGGGCATGGACCATTACTGCTGCGGCAGTATTAGGGACAGAGGCCCGCACCAAGCACGGGCGGCAATCGAAAGCTGGATGAATCACGACCTGAAAGGCACTCGGTACGAGCTGTGCGGCGATGTGCGCCATTTCTATGACAGCCTGAAACCGGAGGTCGTAATGGACCGTATGCGCCGCCTGATTAAAGACCGGCATGTCCTCGACCTGATTTGGCGCATTGTGAAAGATGGCGTCCGTATCGGCTCCTATACCTCGCAGTGGTTCGCAAACACCGTTTTGCAGCCGCTGGACCAGATGATCCGTAATAGCGGGCTGTGCGCCCACTATGTCCGGTACATGGACAACCTCACGGTGTTCGGCCCGAATAAGCGAAAGCTGAAAAAGCTCCGGCTTCTCGTTGAGAAATGGCTGACGGAGCACCAGCTTGAGCTGAAAGGCGACTGGCAGATATTTCCGATTGCCCGCGTAAACCCGAAGACGCCGCTGGAACCACCGAGGCGCGGATTTGCGAGGCAAAAGAGCCGTCTGCCAAACGCCGTAGGGTATCGGTACGGTCGAGGCTTCACAATTCCGCGCAAGCACAATCTCCTGCGCATCAAACGGGCGATTGCCCGATACCGCAAGAGAAAGAGACAGGGCAAGCGCATCATGGCAGGAGCGGCTGCGAGCCTGATTTCAAGGCTCGGACAGCTGAAACACTGCAATAACTACAACCTTTACCGGCTTCTGTATAAAGGCGAACGCCTTGTGCGTGACCTGAAAAGAATCATCCGTCAAAAGCAGCGAAAGGAGGAACTGACGTGGAGTATGTATTTGGAACGCAGGAAGACATCGAAGTCCTCAAGACAAAGGGCAGTGAGCATTCCGACTTGACCGGGTTTCACCAGATTGAGCGGAGCTATCCCGACCAGACCGTGACAGATTGTTTCCGTGTGGTCCGAAAGCTGGACAGCTTGGAGGACGGCGAGGGAAACTGCTACGACTGGTACGAGATTGACCGGCACTATCGTTTTACCGATAAGACCGGCCCCGTCGCCCAGCAGCTTGTGGAGAGCACTGCCGCATTGGAAGACGCCCTGTGCGAGTACGACGAGCTTGCCGGCGCACGGATGGGCGAAATCGAAGACGCCCTGTGCGAGCAGGACGACGCAAACGACGTGCGTATCAGCGCCGTTGAGGACGCTGTATGCGAAATTGACGCTATCATCAGCACAATTAGTGAGGGAGGTACTATCAATGAACAAAATTTGGGCTAACAGACTGATTGCCGGTACACAGGTTTGGGATTCCGTTCCCGATTACCGCCGCAACGGGGTGAAGACCGAGCTGGCGTCCCGCGTGGAGGACGGCGAGATTACCGCTGAAAAGTACAAGGAGATCACCGGAGAGGAGTACGCGGCAAAGTCTGCCGTGCCGAGTGAACAGTCGTGAGAAAAGTAGGATTGGTGGTTGCCGTGGAGGATGATGCTCTGCGGCAACGGTTTGGAGAGGGCCGCCCCACGAAAGACAAAATGGGCGTGACCCTCTATCAGACGAAGAATTGCCAGCTCTATGCCATACGGTGTGGAGCTGGCGAAATTTATGCGGCGGCAGCGACGCAGTACCTCATCGACAAGTACAAAGTGGCGGCGGTCCTCAACTATGGCGTTGTGGGCGGCTGCACTGATAACTTGCACCCCGGCGAGGTGTGCGTCGTGGTAAAGGTGGCGCATTATCAGTACGACCTGTTTGCCGTTGATAATGTGCCAGCTGGCCGCTATTTGGAATACCCAGACCGGCTGCTGCCGGTAAGCACTGCTTTCACGGAGCTGGCCTCCCCCGAACTTCGCCGGGTGGTTTGCGCATCCGGTGACAAGTTTGTGGGAGACGCCGCAGAGAAGCTATGGCTGCACAACGAGTTCGGAGCCGACATCTGCGACATGGAATCCGCAGCCATTCTGCTCACCTGCGACCGAAACCGCGTCCCGTGCCTTATCATCAAGGCCGTAGCAGACAGCCTTTCGGGAGGGGCGGCAGAATACTGGCGGGAGAAAAACCAGACGGCAAAAAGCTGCCTGGACTATGCCGTCGAGGTAATTGACGGGCTGTAATCTCAGAGGAGGGATTGAAATGAACGAAATTGTGCTCTGCCTGTTAAGTGGCGGCGTTGCGGCTGCCGCGATGAAGACCCTTGACGGGGTAATCATGTGGCATCTTAACCGCAAGGCCGCCAAAGAGGACAGGGACGCTGACAAGCAGGCTGCCGATGAGCAGCAGGAAAAGGACACGACAAAACGGCTCCAAGATGACCTTGCTTCTTTGCGGGTCGGTGAGCGTGTGATTCTGCACGACCGCATCAAATATCTGGGCAGACGATTCATTCGGGACGGCAAGATCGACTTTGACGACCGCCAAGACCTGATTGATATGCACGGCGTTTATCATAACGCGCTTGGCGGGAATGGGAATCTGGACAAGCTCATGGAGGAAGTCATGGAGCTGCCTGTGAAGTAAAAGGAGGAGGAATGCCGTGGTAATTGTTCTTACTGCGGTAGCATCCGTTTTCCTCGGCGTCTTAGGCTCTCTCTTGCTGATTCGCTTGAGCAGCGGAAAGAGCCGCAAGACGAAGAAGCAGAAAGCGGAGACTACCAAAAAGGTAATCTGGGTCTGCCTGATAAACGGGTTTGCGTGGGTATGGTGCAGCTATATCCTTGCCTACCTCGATAAGATGCAGATTGCCGAGAGCCTGTCCCAAGTGGCAGTTACGGAGATTATCGGTGTGGTGCTTGCCTACTGTATAAAATCCGCTGTCGAAAACCTGAGTAAAAATAACCGGTGGCCGGACAGGGACAGGCCCTCTGACGAACACACAAACTCCGGGACCGGTTGAAAGGAGTAAAGCATGAGCACGAATGAGGAGAGGATCTGGAACTACCTCATCGGGAAAGGGCTGAGCAAAGCCGGCGCCGCAGGGTTGATGGGAAACCTGTTCGCAGAGAGCGGGCTTTCCCCGAAGAACCTGCAAAACACCTACGAGAAGAAGCTGGGCTTTACGGATGACAGCTATACCGCCGCTGTGGATAGCGGCTCGTATCAGAACTTTGTCCGTGACAGCGCCGGATATGGCCTCGCGCAGTGGACGTTTTGGAGCAGAAAACAGAATATGCTTGACTTCGCACGAGCCGCAGGAAAGTCCATCGGGGACTTGGAAATGCAGCTCGATTTTCTTTTTCAAGAGCTGTCAGGCAGCTACAAGCAGGTTCTGTCCACGCTGAAAACCGCCACCACCGTGCGGGCTGCCAGCGACAGCGTTCTTCTCAATTTTGAGCGCCCCGCAGACCAGAGCGAGGCGGTAAAGGTGAAAAGGGCCGGCTATGGGCAGACCTACTTTGACAGGTATGCCGCAGCAGCAAAGCCCGGAAATGGAGGAAATCTTATGGGAAACAGCCCACTTGTAAACTACACAAAACTCAGCCCGAACCATTCGGGTAAGCGCACCCACGCCATTGACCGCATCACTCCGCATTGTGTGGTGGGCCAGTGCTCTGTTGAGACGCTGGGCAATATCTTTGCCCCCACATCCCGTCAGGCGTCCTGCAATTATGGCATCGGCCCGGACGGGCGGGTGCTTCTGTGCGTGGACGAGGGCAACCGTTCTTGGTGTACTTCTTCCAACGCCAACGACCAGCGGGCCGTAACCATCGAGTGCGCGTCTGACACCACTGAGCCTTACGCTTTTAAGGACGTAGTGTACCAGAAGCTCATCGCGCTCTGCGTGGACATCTGCAAGCGCAACGGCAAGAAGAAGCTGCTTTGGCTGGGCGACAAGAACAAGACGCTCAACTACTCTCCGAAGTCGGATGAGATGGTCTTGACCGTCCACAGATGGTTCGCCAACAAAAGCTGCCCCGGAAACTGGATGTTCGCCCGTATGGGAGACCTCGCCAGCAAGGTAACAGCGCAGCTTGGAGGCTCCACTGTACAGCCCTCGACGCCGAGCGCCCCTGCTTCTGGGCTGAGCGTAGGCACGGTTGTGAATTTTGCGGGCGGTAAGCACTACACCAGTGCGAACGCCGCCAGCGGCTCCGCTGCAAAGGCTGGTCCCGCCAAAATCACAGCTGTGTCCGCTAACGCCAAGCATCCGTATCACGTCATCCACACCAACGGCACAAGCAACGTCTACGGATGGGTGGACGCAAGCGCTGTCTCGGTGGCCGGCGGCTCTGCTGCGGTCAACTATATGGTTCGTGTGAAAATCACCGACCTGAATATCCGCAGCGGCCCCGGCACGAACAACGCCAAGAAAGGTGTAATCAAGCCGGGCGTCTACACCATCGTGCAGGAGGCCACCGGCACGGGAGCCTCGAAGTGGGGCAAGCTGAAATCCGGTGCAGGCTGGATCTCCCTCGACCACTGCGAAAAAATGTAATTAGGAGGTTATCACCATGAACGAACTTTTGTCTGACCTGTTGATTGCCGTAATCACGGCTGCGGTTCCTGTGCTGACCGCATTCGCCATCACCTACATCAAGCGGGTTGCCGCAAATGTGGCCGCCGAGACGGATGATGTCAAGGCGCAGGGCTACATCACGGAAATCGCTGATGCGGTTTCCGCTGCCGTAGCAGCCACCAGCCAGACCTACGTTGACGCTTTGAAGCAGGCCGGTAAGTTTGACTTGGAGGCCCAGAAAGAGGCAGCGCAAAAGGCGCTCACCGCTTGTCTGGCGTCCATCAGCCCCGCTGCTCAGGCGTTTATTGAGGCCCTGTATGGCGACCTCACCGAGTACCTGACGACTAAAATTGAAGCCGAGGTGCGCCGTCAGAAGATTGCGCTCCCGTCTTCCACCAGCGGAGCCACCGAAGTGGCTGCCAGCACTGCGGCTGCCACCGCCGCTACCATCGCGGTATCTCAGCTGAGCACCGAAACTAAGTGAGCCAAAAAGCCCTCCCGTGCAGGATTATTCCTGCGCGGGAGGGCTTTTTCTTTTGCGCTAAAACGCCCACTCAATATCAACTTGGTCGTCGGTCAGGACAATTCGGGATATGAGGCTTTGCAGGATGCGCCGTTTCTGGTTCTCATCGGCGAAGTCCCATATTTCCGCAGCGTTGGTTATAAGCTCGGCCACTAAATCGAGCGGCATAGCATTGGTTTCCTCGACCGGGGCGATGGAGTTTTCCAATGCGGTTTTCTCGCCGTACAGCCGGTTTATCTTCTCACCGAGCAGCTCGGGCGGTATATCATCCTGCTGATAAAGCTCCATCAGCTTTCCGATCTGACGGTCTATCTCACGGATGCGGCGCTCAATATCAGTGTTCTTGCTTACCGGGGCTGCGGCTTTCGGCTTGCCGGCGGCAAGCTCCTCTGCAATCTTTGGATTGCGCAGCAGCGCCAGTATCTTTTCCTCAATGATAGGCTCCAAGTCCTGCGCCCGCCATATCTTATTCTGGCAGTTCGGGTCCTTTATCATGTTCTTCATCTGCTTTGTTCGGGAGTAGCAGGCATAATAAGAGTATTTCCCCGTGTTGCGCAGGTAGTACCGGCCTCCGCAGTGTCCGCAGAACAGAAGTCCGGTCAGCACGTGCTTGGATTGGAAAGCGTGGCTCCCGAACTGCTCTCTGCGCTTTCCACGCAATATCTGTGCGGCATTGAATTGTTCCTCCGTTATTATCGCTTCATGCGCGTGATCCACAACGACATCTCCGAAGTGCAGACGCCCGATATAGGTTTCATTCTCCAAGATGTTTCTCACGCTCGACCACGAATTGTAGCTGCTGTACTTGTTCGTGTACCCCGCGTCCTGCAATTTATCGGTTATTGCTTTCAGTGACGAACCGGAAAGATACCACTCATATATCTTCCGAACCTGTTCTGCCTCGTATGGGTTTACGATGAGCTTGCCGTCCTCGTAGTCATACCCGATAGGGATGTTCCCGCCTCCGTGGTGAAGCCCGGTTTTGGCACGAGCCACTCGCCCCATCCACGTGCGCTCCTTTATCTGCTCACGTTCCAGCTGGGCGAATACCGCAAGCAGACCTATCATGGCTTTGCCGAACGGGGACGAGGTATCGAAGCTCTCCTGCATGGAGACGAAATCCACCTTGTTCGGCCTGAATATCTCCTCGATGAGATACAGTGTGTCCCGCTGCGAGCGGGAGAGCCGGTCCAACTTGTAGACCAGCACCACATCGAACTTCTCTGTCTCGCTCATCAGCTTTTGGATGCCGGGGCGGTTCAGGTTGCTGCCTGTGTAGCCCCCATCCACATATATGTCCGCTATGAGCCAATCCTGCGCCTTGCAGTACGCAATCAGGCGCTCCCGTTGCTCTCCTACGGAGTAGCCCTCTTGTGCCTGTTCCAGCGTGGAAACGCGGATATAGAGGGCTGCCCGTCTCACAGCGGCATCCCGTCTAACAGGTAGTTGGCGAAGATCCAGTTACGGCAGGTGCGCTGCTCCTCGGTAAATTCGCCCTCTGGGTGGGGCTGGTAGCTTTGGAAGTCAATCTGGCGAGCATCCGTAATCACCAGCCGAATCCGGTCATTTTCAATCTCAATATTCTGTCCCTCGCACGGAACGAAAGCCACGTGCGTATTCTCGTCATACTTAAAGCCGTTGCTCAGCCCGCAGAGATAGTAGGCTTTTACCCTTGCGTCCGGTTCAATGTCCAGCTCCACATGAGCCTTGTCTTTGTAGCGCGTCCCCTCGAATATCTCGTGAAAGGCGTCGCCAATAAAGCATTTCGCACAGCATTTGTCGATACGTGCGGAGCGGATTGCCCGCAGCCAGAAGAATGCGCACTTCTTTTTAATGTCCAGTGATACTTTCATTTTGTACCCTCCTCTAACTCGACGGCAAAGTTAAGCAGTTTTAACCGCTCCCTGCCGCTCAGCTGTTCGTAGATATGCAGCAGCTCCATCGCCTCCGGCGAAATGGATTGCTCTCCGTTAATCACCACGCCTCCGTGGTTGGCTTGGATGAATGGGCTGTTTGTTAGCTGGCCGCTGATATTGTTCTCAACGGCAGGGACGGTTTGCGTCCCTCTCAGCAGATAGTCGATGCTCACATTGAAGTAGTCGGCTATCTTTATCAACGCCTCCACGCTCGGGAACGCCTGCGGTATGCGCTCGTATTTCCCGATTGCGGACGGCACAACGCCGATGACTTCTGCCAACTGGCTCTGTGTGATGTCGCAGTCTTTTCTCAACCGTCTAAGTCGTTCTCCGAACCCGTCCATAGGTCTACCTCCTTTACTGTAAGTCTATTATATGTCTTTTAATTCAAGTTGTCAATGCAGGATTTTTTCGGGAAAAATTCAAGAATGGGAGTTGACATTGAGGAAATGAAGTGCTATAATAAGACTGTAAGTAAAGAAAGCGACCCGCAGGACACTAAAGGAGGTGGAACAATGAATGTTATGAGAGAGCGTAGACTTCGCGGGGCGATTCCCACACAGCGAGAGGTCGCAAAGATCGTCGGTGTGCAGGAATCCGCTGTAAGCAAGTGGGAGCGCGGTCTTGCTAAGCCGCGAGCGGACAAGCTGCCCATTCTTGCAAAGCTGTACGGCTGCACCATCGAGGAGCTTTTGGCCGACGACGCTGAGCAAGAAGAATGACCGCCGCCACCTCTGTTCTACTCGCGGTTGCGACGGAGCTTGCACAGCAGGCGAAGTCCGGTATGCCTGAAATGAGGGAGGGCGAAAGAATACTGCGCGAGTGGTACGAAAGCGGAGTATATTACCGCGAAACATCCCTCGGAGACAAGTTATTCCTGTGCCAATACGATTTCAGGCAAAGAAAAAGCCGCCGGGAGGCGGTGGTGGAGTAGGAGTTGCAAATGACTGAAAAGGTCTGCCGCATTTGCCTATATGCTCGCGGCGGCTACCTGCTTCGCTGCCGCCTCATATCCCTGATGGTAGGTGTAATATGTCGTGCCGCTTGCGTCCTCAAACACGCCGTCCTGCGGTTTCTCAAGGCTCTGAATGGCGATGGGGATTTTGGTTTTCTCGTCGGAAACAATCTCGCTTTCCATCTTGCCGTCCGCTCTGAGCAGCGTCTTCACGCAATACCAAAGCGGGCATTCACGCCATTCGCGGTATTCCATTTCGGCTTTGATGCAGTCATTCATTCTGTTCAACCTCCTTACGGGCTTTTCCTTTTTCTTTACATTCTTATTATAGCACTTTAAGTCGTTTTCGTCAATGCTTTTTCTAAAATTTTTTCAGAAAAATTTTCTCGAAAAGCAACGGGGGATAAAAAATCAGGGAGCCTTGTCAGCTCCCTGATTCGTTACTTCTTGTGTTTCCACGAGCCAATGGCCTCGATGCCAAACAGCAGAACGGCCATGTCCTCCATCGCACGGTTGATGTCCCGGTAGAACGTCCGCTTGTCGATGTTCAGCCGCTCGGCGATTTCATCCACGCTAAGCCTGTCCTCGTCGATGTACCGCAGATTGAGCGCCTCCCACCGGCGGGCCTCGTCGGGATTCACCGCCTCTTTGCACAGAGCCTCATACGCTGCCAGCATCTTGTCCACGTGGCTCATCATCAGCCCTGTCTTCCGGCGCATGGAGCAGATGCAGCTTACCTCCAATGTCTCCGGGGAAACGTGGGCGTAGTGCGCCCGCAACTTCCGGTAGTTCTTCATCAGGAGATTAACGTCGTGATACCGAGCGTCAAACTCCTCGTCAATGATAGCGTCCTTTCTGGCAAGAACTTCCTGCGCCGCAACCCGCGCCACCTCAGCGATTTCCTCTTTGTTCATCGCCACGCACCTCCTTTTTTAACTGCGAAGTTTACTGATACGCACTCGCAAGGCGTCCATCAGGGCGTTTTGCATATCGCCCTTGTTTTCGAGAGCCTCGACTACCTGCTCATCCATGCCGCCCTGCACAATCAGGTGATGAATGATGACCGGATGCTCCTGCCCCTGACGATGCAGACGCTTGTTCGCCTGCTCGTACTGCTCCAAGCTCCACGTCAGCCCGAACCAGATGGCGTGATGGCCGCCGCGCTGTAAATTCAGGCCGTAGCCGCAGCTCGCGGGATGCGCAAGCAAGATGTCGATTTCTCCGTTGTTCCAATCCTGCTCGTCTTTCGCTTGGGAATAAACCCTGACGCGCAGGTCGTATTTTGCCAAAGCCTCGACCAGCCTGTCCCTGTCGTGCTGGAAGTTGTAGAACACAAGGGCGTGTTGCCCGTGCAGCTGCTCAATCAACTCCAAGAAAGCGTCGATTTTACAGTCGTGGACTTTGACCGCCGTTTTGTTCTCGTTGTAGATCGCCCCGTTGCAAAGCTGCAAGAGCTTTCCTGTCAGAACTCCCGCACTGCCGGCGGTTATCGTGTCCTCGTCCACCTGCAAAAGCAGCTCCGTCTCAAGCTGTGCGTAGGCTTTTGCCGCCGCAGCGTCAAGAGCTACCGGCACATTGTTCACCAGCATATCAGGCAAGGTCAGGTAGTCCGCTGCTTTCATGCTGATGCAGATGTCGCTGATGGCCTGCTTAATCATCTCGAAACTGCCGTCCTTTGGCGAGTAATTGAAAATTGTCGTGCGGTTTCTCCTGCCGGGGACGAAGTATTTGTCCCGATAAGCGCCGAGGGTCTTGCCCAACCGTGCGCCGCCGTCCAAGAGATAAATCTGCGCCCACAAATCCTCAAGCCCGTTGCTGGACGGAGTACCCGTCAGCTCCACGATGCGCTTTATTCGGCTGCGCACCAGCTTCAAGGATTTGAACCGCTTGCTCTGGGAGTTCTTGAAACTGGAACTTTCATCCAGTACCACCATGTCAAACGGCCACGCATTTTTGAAATGCTCGACCAGCCACTGCACGTTCTCACGATTCACCACATAGACATCCGCAGGCGTAGCCAAAGCACGGATGCGTTGCTGAGCTGTACCGAGAACAGGGACGACCCTCATCATTTTCAGGTGCTCCCACTTCTTTGCCTCCGTAGTCCACGTGGCCTCGGCAACCTTTTTCGGCGCGATGATGAGGGGCTTTGAAACCTCCCATCTGTTATACCGCAGGTCGTGAATGGCGGTCAGAGTGATAACCGTCTTGCCCAAGCCCATGTCGAGGAATAAGCCGACGGCCCTGTTATAAATAATGCTGTCAATGCAATACTGCTGATACGGATAAGGGACAAACTTCATTGGCCCCCACCTCCCTCAATTTCCGCAAGCAGCCGCATAACCTCGTCGATGCCTTTTACCACGCGCACATCGGCGCCGCGCTTTTGCATCTCTCCAATCGTGTACCGCTGGATCTTCGCCAAGCGGCCGGTTTCGGTTTTCAGCTCTGCGAAAATGATTCGTCCAGTTGGAGTGATGATGAGCCTGTCAGGAACGCCCGGTGTGCCGGGACTTACGAACTTTAGGCACATACCTCCCAACTTCTTCACGCCATCAACAAGACGGCGTTCAATTCGACTTTCATTCATGTTTTCCTCCTGAAACATTGGTGTTTCTATACTTTACGCGCGTATAGGCGCGTTAGGCGCTTTAGGCGCGTAAGTCGTGCGACTATAATTCTAAATCCTTTCTAATATCCCTATTTTCTCTCTCTATTAAGAATGAATGTTTCAATGTTTCAAAAGCTCAAAAAGCCAGTAACGGTGCGGGTTTTAGCCGAAACATTGGTGAAACATTGGCCGATACATTGAAACATTCGAGGGGTGAAACATTGGGTTGAATTTCCCGCCTAAACTTCTCTAATTTTTCCTGATGTTAGACTTGTGGTGAAATCGGCCCCAGATGTTTCATCCCCAATGTTTCGGCGACGGAGGAACCCACGCTGGTATCCGCAGTAGCCAAACCGCAGCCCGTTCGAGGACTTTTCCCACCCCGGCATAGACCGCAGAATGTCATTTATCTCGGTCGCCTCGGCATACTTGAAATCCTTTGGCTGACCGCCGAACGCCTCGCACCAGACTTCCAGCGCACACACGCGGTCCCGCTTTACAAGGTTTGCAGACCCCTCGACTGTGCCATTGAGGAACAGCCGCCTCTTGTCCAGCGACCACTTCTGCCAGTCCTCCGGGACCAGCTTCTCAACGAAGTCAAGGACGATGCCCTCCTTGCTGCTGACCTCTCTGTGATCTTCCTGCTCGGCTCTCGCCAGCTCCTCCAACTCGCCTGTCAGGTACAGCTTTTCTCCCAGCCGCCAGCGCATAACCGCCTCAGCCCAAATCTGGTCCAGCTCGTCATCGAGGTCCCGCCATACTGTTTTCGTGCGTGGGACCACCCCCACATCCACAGGCCAGAACCGGCGATTGCCCGTCTTGTCCCGCAGGAACACAGGGGTATTCGTTGTGCCGAAGAACACACAGCATCGCGGTATATCCTTTACGTGCCGCCCGTAGGCCGCCCTGAATCGGTCAGAACGCAGGCTGAGGAACTGCTTGATGCGGGCTTCATCTGTCCGTCTGAAAGCGTCCAGCTCGCCGATTTCCACCAACCACACGCCTTGCAGCAGCTCGCTTGCCTCCTTGCCCTCGAATGTCCTGATGCCGTCGTTGAACCAGCCCTTGCTCATCCGGTCCAGCAGCGTGGACTTTCCGATGCCCTGCGGCCCCGTAAGGATAAGCATGGTGTCATATTTGCACCCCGGCTCCATAGCCCGCGCCACAGCTGCCGTGAAAGCCTTTCTCGTGACCGCCCGCACATAGGGCTTATCTTCCGCACCGAGATAGTCAATCAGCAGGGAATCGAGGCGGGAAATGCCGTCCCACGTCAGGGACGAAAGGTAGTTGCGCACATCGTTGAACTTGTGCTTCTCGCTGTGCAGGGACAGCGCACCGTCGATTTTCCCGTTGCCCGTGATTTTATAGACTTTCTCGAAGTACCAGTACAGCCCCTGATTGTCGTTGTCAGTCCAGCCGCGCCGCTTCTCAAAGGCGCTCCACGGCAGGTCGCCGAGGATCTCTCCGCGTCCCGCAAACTCATTTAAGGCGAACTTGCCTTTGAGCAGCGGGTCGTTCTCAAGAATCAGCCAGATATTGTCGATTGTGGCCTTTATCGTACCGGTCTGCTTGTTCAGCTCCAAGTCCATCGTCCAGTCAAAGTTCTCAGCTTCGGCAGTCGGCGCCTCGTTCAGTCCCTGAAAATCGCTGACCGCAGAATCAGCCCGTTCCTTTGCCAGCTGCCGTGAGACCTTTGGGTCCTCAATGGCGAGGTTGCACATCGCCGCATACGATGGCAGCCGGTTCGTGGGCGTATTCGGGTCAGCTCCGTCGTCCATCTCCCCGAACTTGTGCATACGCACCAAATCGAACGCATTCACAAGCCTGCCGCAGCAGGGGTCGGTGGAGTGGTGGGAATAGAGGAACATCCCGTTGTCGTACACCACAGCGCCGCCTGTTGTCGTTCCTCCGAGGTAGGTAAAACGCCCGCGTGAATTGTTCACCGGCTCGTAAATACCGTCGAGGTAGGTGTCCATCGCGCCGTAGATGTCGTATGTGCGGCAGAATGCGCCCACCACGCCTGCCTTGCTCAGAGGATCGCTCTGCTTCATCGCCAGCTTCTTATAGGCGTTATCCGCACCCGGAACCTGCGGCCATTTCGACACGTCCCGCCAGTCCCCAAGCCGCTCGTCAATCATGTGCAGCAGACCGTCAGCGTCAAGCAGCGGCTTGTCGCTAAAGGTAAACACATAGTCGCTGTCGTAGCAGCAGCTCGGCCAGTACATCAGGCGTGTGGCCTCAAACGTGGTCGGGTCCGCGAACTCTATGCCGATAAGGGACGCCACAAACCGCGCAGACGGCTCATATTCGTCCGCAGTGACCGTCCGGTCAAAAGGGACTAATATCCTGAGACGGGGGCTTGCGGGCGAGTGCTTGCGTGTGGAATAAATGCAGTAGCCGCACCCAAGCCCGTCTACCCGTTTCAGGATTTCATCTGTGCCTCCCGGCGGTATCGTGTCAAAATCCAGCGTGATGATGTCACGCCCTGTCACGGCCCCCGCTCTGCGGCGCGGGCCGGACAGCGTACCGGCGACGAACCCGCCGATGTCCTTTTTATCGTCCTGCTCCGACTTTTTCAGGTTCAGGTATTCCTGCATGGTCTCGGTAGAGCGGTTCGGAATCCTGAGCTTCTCGTAGAACTCTGACAGCATGATGGACTGGGGCTGCCAGTTTACGCTTTTTCGGTTGTTGCCGACAGTTATAGTTATCTCTCTGTCGTATTGCATTAAGCCCAGCCCTCCTTTACTTGTACTTCTTGCCGGTTTCCTTATCCATGAGGATTATGCGCCCGACCACCTCGAAACCGACGAGTTCAGCGGTCTTCTTCATAATCGGGATGAGTGCGCTTATCCGCTCAAGCACCCGGCGCTCCTCGGCCTCGATGTTGCTCATCGCCTCGCCCACAGTCGGGTCGTTGTAGCCCTCCGAGTTCTTATAGAGATGTGGTTTCTTATCGTGCGCCATAATCTCACCTACCTTTTGAGCAGCTTAATCAGCGCGTGGATGCCGCGAACATTGTCGTAGCCCATGATTTTGCCGGTTCCCGCCCAGAACTGAAACAGCTTGTCATCCGACTGCCGGCGGCAGTGGAAATAGCCGGTCTGGGCGTTTTTCAGCACGAACTCGATGTTGTTCCGCTGGAACTGCTCTATGGCGTACTGAATCCGGTCGGGGTTCTTTGCAACACGCGCATCGTGCTGCTCTTTTGCGTAGAGGTGATAACCGCCGTCAAAGGATTCGCCGGGGTTTTCCTCTCTGTCTTTCCTTGTCATATCGTCAATCCTTTCTAAAGAAGTCCCCAACCCAGCCATCTGCGTTCAGCGGCAAATCCGGCGCCCACGGAATGGGCTGCGTCATCAGCCGCACCACATCGTCCAGATCCGCTCGGTCGGCAGGACAATCTATCACAACTTCGTCATGCACATGGAACACTACCTGATACCCGGCGGCCTCCAAATGCTCAATCGCAAGCGCGAGACAGTCTCGGGCGATTGCCTGAATGCAGTTCTCCACCAGCTTGCCACCGTAGGTTTCAAGCTGCGTCCACTGCTTGGTTGTCTGGTTCACGCCGCTATACAGAATGGATGGCTTGTCCCACGAGTTCACGCCGAGCTGCGGGTTTGCGTAGTACAGCTTTCTGCGGCTCGGCAGCGTTATCGTCAGGAAGTCCAGCCCGTGTTCAATATCCATCTCTCGGGCAAAGATGAGATTTCTCACACCCGCAGGCCGCCCCGTCTGAATGACTGATACCGCCGCGTTCTCCACAGCGTACCACAGGTCCACGATGCGCCTGTTCGCGTCACGCCAGCGGGAAACGATGTCCGGCAGGTCATCTTCGGGTATGCCCATTCGCAGAGCGCCCATCGCAATCAGAGCGCCCGTGCTGCCTTGATAGCCGAGGGCGAGTTCAGCGACCTTGCCTTTCTGCCGCAGCTCGTATTCGGGATTCCCCTTTTTGATTCGGTCAATCGGGACCCCGAACATCTGACTGGCAGACGCCTCGTAAATCTTGCCGTGCGTCCTGAATACTTCGAGCCGCCACTGTTCTCCCGCCAGCCACGAAATAACCCGTGCTTCGATGGCGCTGAAATCCGCGTCGATTAAGGTGTTGCCTTTGGACGCTATAAACGATGTCCTGATGAGCTGCGAGAGAGTATCAGGCACAGAGCCGTACATACACCGCAGCTTATCGGCGCTTCGCTCCTTGACCGCACTCCGCGCCCACGGGAGCGTTTTCATGTCGATGTAGGTCCTCGGTAGGTTCTGCACCTGCACGAGCCGTCCCGCCCATCTGCCGGTGCGGTTCGCTCCGTAGAATTGAAGCAGCCCACGGACACGCCCATCGCCGCACACAGCAGCCTCGATAGCGTCATACTTTTTCGTGCTGGTCTTGCCAAGCTCCTGACGAATCTCCAACATTCTCTCTGCGGGACCGGTCACGACTTTGCTGTCAAGCATCGCCGCAACCGTGTCTTTCCGTAGGTCGCCCACCGGCTGGTTCGTGTTGGTCTCAAGCCATTTGCTGAGCTGTGACACGCTGTTCGGATTCTCAAGGCCGGTGATGGAGACAGCTTCTGCCGTCAGCTTATCGCGGGAGGCGGCGTCGATTTCCAACGCCCCGCGCACCATCTGCATATCTACCGCAACGCCCCTCGCGTTGATGAGGAGGTCGGTCTGCCACTGCTTCTCGATGTCCGCAGGGACAGGGAAGTTCGACAGCCTGCGGTCAATCTCCATTTCGGTCGTAACATCGCCCTTGCAGTAAGTCTTGAACAGCTCCCACTTATCAGGGTCATGCTTGGGGAGATTCCGTGTCCTGCCGCCGTTGCTTTGCGTGGCGGCGCAGGGGACGCAGAAATAGCGGATAAGCGCTTTGCCGACCGAGAGCTTCTGCTTTTCGGCGGGGAGGCCCAGAGCCTTGCCGGTTGCGTCCAAGCCCGCCGTATAGCCGCAGTAGAGGCCGTGAAGCATCGTGTCCCGCCATTGGTCCACCGGCAGCAGACGCCCACAGAACTTTGAGAGACAGTACCACTCGAACGCCGCATTGTAGGCGTGTTTGATGTAAGCGGGATTACTCAGAGCGTCAAACAACCATTCCGGCAGCAGCTCTCCCTGCGCCAGATCCACGATTTCCACAGGGCTACCATCTACGCTGTATGCGAACAGCAGAACCTCAAAGTCAGGGCTTTGCACGTACTTGTACGCCCCGGCCTTTGCGATAGGGACGCTGCTGTATGTTTCAATATCAATCGAGATATGCGTCATCCGTCCCACCTCTCGTCCTTAATCAGAGCCACGCTCTCTGCGAGTTTATCCCTCTGCCGGCGCAAGGCTTTTTCATAACTGGACGGCTCAATCCGCGCCTGCGGGAAGAATGCCAGCAGATGATATTGTTCGGACAGTCTCAGACTTTCCAGCTTCTTAACCACTTCGTTCAGCCGGTCAACCTCAGACCGCATTGTGCTGATAAGTTCTTCCCTGCGGATGTCGCTGCAATATTGCTTCGCCAGCTTGAGAACCTTTGTCATCCGCTTCTTATTCGCGTTGGCGAAGAACTCTCTGACATTCAGCTCCATATAACCTGTCGGATATTCGATTCGGAATACACCGTTAGTCATGGTCGCCGCCTCCTCTCTCAGCGGCTGCAATCTCGCCGGCACAGGCTGCGTAACCAGCGAGGTCCACAAAGTTGTCATCCTTGTACCCGGTAGCAATTCGAGCTACCTTTAGCAGCCCCATCATAGTAGCCACGTCTTTGGCGTTGATGTGATTGATAGCCATGACCTTAGCCAGCTCAGGATGAGCAGCCCGCAAGTAGACGCCCCACAACAGACCGATGGTTTCAAAGTTGTTCTCCGGTGTGCCGTAGTCCTGCTGGCGTTCCCCGCAGACGCAGATACGAGCAGCCTCTAAAATCTCAGCTCTTTTCATGGTCTTCCTCCTTTTCAGGAACCTCCACCAGACGAGTGTTCGGACGCAGCTGGCAGCCGCACTGCGGGCAGTCAAAAGCGTCGTAATAGGTTTCAGGCTTCGCGCTCCCAGCGAGACGGCTCAGACCGGAACCGGCATTATCGGTCACAGCTACGTAGTGATCCGCAATTTGCGGAATGAATTCGGTCCCACACACAGGACAGGTCAGTTTCTTCATAGCGTTTATCCTCCTTAATGAAAAAGGCGCACGACCACTTATGGGTGGCCGTGCGCCTTTGCTCGATTTATCCAAAGTACGGCTGGCCGGTTAAGGGATTGATTGCCCCCGGCTGGACGCCCAGCGGGTTTGGCTGCTGCATACCCGTGTTGGGATATGCCATCTGCCCCGGAGTGGCTGGCATAGCCGCGCCATAGGCGGGAGTAGCGGGAGCGCCGGCCTCCATACCGACACCGGCAAAATCAGCTGCTGCGCTGGCGCCGCCGGCAAGTGCCTCGCCGTCGCGGGTCTTCATCACGTTGCCCAACCCGCAGCCCACACCGCGCTTGCCCGCACGGTTGTAGCCGAAGAAGTTGATCGTCACGCGGGCGTACATACCGCTGTAAATGTCCTGCGGGAGCAGCTCGGTGTTGATGTCGCTCTGGTGGACTACCTGCGGCTTGTTCTTGGAGCTGGCCGTAATGACCCAGCAGCCCTTGCACTCAGGACCGTAGGGCGTACCGTTCTCGCGGACGCCATCACCGTCATGGATGGGGATAGGCATGACAGGAGGGCGAACGCCGTTCCAAATCTTGCCCTGCGCATCGGCAGCGGCAGCCTCGATGCTGGCGTCGATGTTCTGCTTGACCGCCGTGTCAGTCTTGGGGATAAGCAGTGTCACGGAATACTTGGGGGTAGCCGTGGGGTCGTTGTTATTCACCCTCGGCTGCACGAGATTGACATAGGACAGGCGAACCTCGCCGGTCAGAACTTTCGTAGGCACATTGTTATACATAACTGTTTTTCTCCTTTCGATTTCACTCTGCACTGTTTTTCTTGCCCACTTAACTCCGGGGTCATCTTCTGTGAGGACCCGACCGCTGGCGCATTTCACGCATTTAATGCGCCAGCCGCCGTTGTGCCTCTCGAAGTGTCCATATCCGGGTTCTACCCAACTGCCGCAGCAATAGCAGTAGCCGGGGTATTTATTTCGAGCCATTGTCAGCCACCTCCGCAAAATCGGCGGCGGCACTGCTGAACTCCTTGCGGGAATCATTCTCATCAGCGAGGGTCGGGCTGCCCTGCGGCTTCACAACAAACTCGCCGACCAGCTCCTCGAACTTCTTCTTGCCCAGAACCTTTTCGAGCTGCGCCAGTGTCTTGGGAACACTGTCGTAAATGACTGCCCGGTCAATACCGTTCTCGATGAGCGTATCGAGAGCCTTATCCTGATTGCTCCAAACACGGGAGCTGCGGCCCTCGACAACTTTCCAGCCGGGGATTTTCTCGCCGTTAAGCATGACCTCAAGCGCCCGCTTCTTCACGGCCTCATACCACGCCACGAGGTCCTTGCCCCGTGCAAGCACATCACTCATGCCATCAGGGGAGAGAAGTGCCACGTTGCGGTTCTCAACCGCGTCTTTGAAATCGTCGAACGCCCCAATCTGCTGTGCGGCCTGAGCTTTGCAGATGCCGTTGGCTCGGCAGAATTGACACCAGCTGCCTGCGTGGTACTCGCCAAAGCCCATGTAGGCCATCATCGCTTTCGGCTTGATTTCCTCGCCCCAAGCGAGCAGGTCTTCGACGCTACATCCCCACGTGTCGTAGAGATTGATACGGGGCTGGTCGATGGTGATTTCCACGTTTTTCAGCGAGCTGCCGAAAAGTGGCTGGTAGAGCTTCAACGCTCCGAGAGCGTAGAGTTTCAGCTGCGGGTTGTCCGACGCGGAAACAGGTACGCCTTTCCCGTGCTTATAGTCGGTAATGACGAGAGTATCACCGCCGAACATGATGCAGTCGCATCGGCCAAAGGCTTCGGGGACCACATCGGATATGTCCACCTTAACCTCGAAAGCGATGTATGGCTCGTTGTCGAATCCCATCGCTCTTTCAGCAAGGTGCTCGGAATAGGTTTCCGCAGTCTGCAACATCTCGTCGTCCCACTGCGGATCGGCCTTGTACTTTTTTACGACCTTGTTGTACTCGGTCTTCTTGATTTTCTTGAAGTGCAGCTTGGCGCTGACCTCACAGATGCTGTGCGCAATCGTTCCCTCTCTCGCATACTCGCTTGGCTTTTCAGGTAACTGCGCCTCAAGCCGTGGGGCCAGAGGGCAGTTCAGCCAGCGGTGCGCACTGGACGGCGAGAGGAGCGCATGGGCGCTCAAATCTTCGCCCCCATATCACGCAGAGCGGTAGCGAACGCGCCCAGCTGCTCAGGTTTCAGATCCATGACAGCCTGAACGCCAAAGGAGTGGAGCAGGTTCATCAGGTCGTTCACCTTGCCTGCGTCCATCAGCTGAGCGCCGGCAGCCATAATCTGGTCCACCGTGTACTTGGGCGGCTGTGCGAGAGGTACGCCGGCCACGGGCGTATTAGGCTGCGCAGTGGTGGCAGGAGCAGGCATAGGAGCCACAGGAGCGGGAGCCGGCATAGGCTGCTGCACAGGTGCGGCGGGAGCCTGCTGAGGCACAACGGGCTGGGGCTGCGTAGAGGCCGCTGCGGGGGCCTGCTGTGCGGTCGGGAAAGGTCTTGCACCCAGAGCAGCGGCGAGATTGTTCAGCGCGTTTGCCAGTTCGGGCGCCTCGATGGTGAGTTTCATTTCGAGCATGGTTTTGTCCTCCTTAGAAATTTATTGATTAGTATTCACAACGGAATACGTTCTCACGGTTGTCACCGGCCACAAAGAACAGGTAATCGGAAAGGGCTTCACATCCGCTTCCATACCAGTCTTCAAGAGCCTCGGTCGCCACGTCGTAGTCGTTCTCGGTAATCTCACGGGACTGCTCCCAATAGCCCGAAAACTGATTCGGCGCGGAGACAACTTCTAAAACGGAATCTCCAAACCGGCCATCACTGACACGGTTCAGAATCACTTCACAGACAAGGCGTTTATCGTGTTCCTTGTCGTCATAGCACTCTCCCGCAAGGGTGAGCACCATAGCCTCAAGTTCTTCGTCCGTCCACACATTCTGGACGGGCGTTTCTTTTACCTCTGGATACTCCGGCTGGCTGGTCGCCATCTCGGGTTTCGGCAAAACCGTTTGGCTGCCAGCGTCTGTTCCGCAGGCTGTAAGCAATAGCGGCGCCATAGCAAGGATTATCACGGTTTTTGCAATCTTTGTTATCTCAATAGTCTGCTGGATTTGAGCAAAACACTCACAGTCAAGAAAGGAGACTTCGAGATGGATAAGAAAATCATCGACATCATGGAGGGCGCGTTGCGCAGGTTCATTGAAGAACTGATTCAATCCGAGAACGGTCCCAGCGAGGACGACATTGAATACATCAAATCCGAGCGCGAGTACATAAAGCGGCTGAAAGCAATCTAAGTCGAAACGCCCGAAAGGGCGTCGCCGGGAACTGCCCCACCCGGCCTGATGATGACAGGGCAAGTACATAAATCAAGGAGGACAAAATCATGGCAGAGTTGAAACAGGGCCGTTGGGTCAAGGTTCACGAACCCGGACAGGCGAATTTCGTCGAGCACGAGAACGTCATGGACATCGTGATCGGGACGGGCCGCCTCCAAGCTGAGGCGACCTACACCGTCCGCAGCTACAAGAAAGCGGCCTATTGGCTGGGTGAGTATCTCAAGGCTGCGGAGGCGTTGCAAATCGTCGCTGACGAGATGCTGGCGAAAATTCAGGACGCTGCGGCGATCACCAACCGCGAGGAGGACGAGATGGCCGCCGATGGCGACGGCTGGAACTGCACCATCGAGCGGATGGGCGACGGCAGCTTCAGGGTCCAGCTGAGCTGGGCGGTCAGCGAGCCGGTTACGAAAAAGACCAAAGAAAAACCCGCGCCGAAGAAGCGCGGGCGAAAGAAAAAGGAGGCTGAATAATGCACCTGACATTGGAAGTTAAGCGATACCACGAGTTCTTTTGGCTGAGAGACATTCAGGCCGTGAACATCTACAAATGCTGCGCCGAGTGTTTCATCGGCAACCGGGACAGCCGGGTCTATCACGGGACCCTGCACCAGCCCCACGCACTCATCGACATCGACGTGAAAGAGAACCCCAAAGCGGTTGCATATTACCTCTGCGGGCTGAGCGCGGGGTTCAATTACCACCAGAACACGCACATAGCGTTCATTCCCGCTCCGGGCGAGACGGTGTTCGTGGACAACGCCAATATCCGGCTGACGATTACGGATGCCAAGCGGGTTGATTTCCAGAGCTACGTCCCGAACCCGCCGGGATACTTCACCCGCCGGCAGAGGACCTGCCGCAACTGGATCTTTGCGAACTACATCAACGACGGAATGCTGAGGAGGTTAAAAGAAAATGGACATGAGTGAACTCATTGAGCGTACGAAACAGAATATCTGGCAGGCTATCAGCGATTACGGCAAGCACACCGACCAGACGAGCGTTATGGACGATTGCACGGCGAACTTTGTGAACCAGCTTGCGTCCGACAGCTGCTACGCAAAGCAGGAGCTGCGGGAGCTGTTCAGCAAGTCTCCCGTGTGGGACGCCAACCTCGACGCTCTGGTTATTAACGGAACCAGAACGCATGACCCCGACCCCGACCGGATCTACGCGCTGGGGACCGACATCTTGAGCGAGGCGATTTACCGTGCAGACAATAGCCGGCCCATTTACGACGCCATCCGGTTTTTCTACGACCCCAATTTTGAGCAGGAGGGTATCGCAGCCATCAAACAGCTTGCCCCGAAAGCCTACGCCCCGAATAAGAAAAAGAGCCGCGTTTTCAAGGCGCTTTGTCAGGCGCTGGGCGTTGCGGATGAAACGGCGGGCAGCGATTTCCAGAGGCTGTACGCGCAGTTTGCGGACGAGCTGACCTCGAAGAAAATCGGGTTCAAGCTGTATGTCTCCATCAACCCGGCGCATTTCATCACGATGAGCAATCCGAAAGGCGATCATCGCGGTACGACCCTGACGAGCTGCCATTCGTTCAACTCGACCGAGTACGGGTACAACAACGGCTGCACGGGCTATGCGCGGGATAAGGTTTCGTTCATCGCGTTCACCGTGGCAGACCCCACCGACAAGGAAACCCTGAACAACCGCAAGACCACACGGCAGGTTTTCGCATACAAGCCGGGAAACGGGCTGCTTTTGCAGAGCCGGATGTATAACACCTCCGGGGGCGTTTACGGAGCCAGTGAGGATTCCAAGCTGTACCGCGACCTCATTCAGCGCGAGATTTCGATGCTGGAAAATGTTCCGAACCTGTGGAAGACCTATCCGACGGTTGGAGAAAAGAGTTTCTGCGTTGAGCGCGGAGATGGGTTCGGCGGCTATCCTGATTGGGAATACGAGAATTTCGACGGCAAGGTGAGCATCCGCGCCGACCACGAGGAGGATTTCATAAGTCTCGTTGTCGGGAGCTACGGCCTTTGCGTTTCCTGCGGCTGCGAGACGAGCTACGGAGTTTATTGCGAGGACTGCAAGGACGGTCGCGGCGGTAATTACTGCGAGTGCTGCGAGGAATATGTCGATGAGGAGTTGTATTCCGTCAGGGACAGACGCGGTAATTGGATCGAAGTCTGCGAGGACTGCCGTGATGAGAACTTTACCTACTGCGAGTGCTGCGGGGAGTATTGGCCGAACGACTGCACCACGGAAATTGACGACCGATATTACTGCGACAGCTGCCGCGAGGAGTATTGCGGCGCGTGCTACGAATGTGACGATTATCACCATACGGACAATATGACGGAGGTTGTGAACGCCCATGGCGATGAGGTTCTTGTTTGCGAGGACTGCCGCGACAGATACTACAAGCAGTGCGAGGACTGCGGCGAGTACCACATCCGAGAAAATATGACGTTCGTTACTTTGCGTGACGGCGACCACGCCTATGTCTGTGATAGTTGCACAGATTCTTATGAGGTCTGCCCGCACTGCGGAACGATGATTGAGAGATGTGATGACGAAACTTGCCCTGAGTGTGGCGCCGTCATCGACGAGAAAGAGGAGGACGAAGCAGTATGAAAAAGTTAGAAGATTTCCTGATGCCCACCCAGAAAGAACTGTTTTCCAAGCTGTGCGATCGGTTCAAAGGCCGCACAACGGTTTGCAAGAACAGTTATATCCTTGTTCGCGGCGAGGCCCCGATTATGCTGGTGGCCCACCTCGACACGGTTCACAAGACCCCTGTGAAGCACATCTGCAAGACGCAGAACGGCGGCATCCTGATGTCCCCGCAGGGAATCGGCGGCGATGACCGCTGCGGCGTTTACGCCCTCGTGACAGTCTACGAGCAGTCTGCGGTCAAGCCGTGGCTGCTGTTCACCTGCGATGAGGAAGTCGGGGGCGTCGGGGCGAGTGCGTTCTGCACCCGTTTCCAGAAAGGGAAACTCCCGAAGAAAGAACTGGAAAGCCTGAAAATGCTGGTCGAGATTGACCGCAAGGGCAGGAACGACGCCGTTTACTACGACTGCGACAACCCGGAGTTTGAGGAGTACATCACGAGCAAGGGATTTGAAACGGAATGGGGTTCGTTCAGCGACATCTCTCTCCTCGCTCCCGCGCTCGGCGTAGCAGCGGTGAACCTCTCGTCCGGTTACTACAACGCCCACACCCAACACGAGTACATCGACCGCAAGCATCTCAACGCCACGGTGAAGAAAGTGGTGGAGATTGTCGCGGATGCGGCCAAGCCTGATTTCCCGCAGTATGAGTACATCGAGAGCTACCGTTTCAGCCGATACGGTTACGGCGGCTGGGGCGATTGGGGCCGAGGCACTTACCCGCTCGTGTTGGAGGACGCTCCGAGCCTCAAGAAAGTCCCAGCGGATATTCGGGACGAATATGCCGCCCTGCTCGACTTCTACACCGAGGGCGAGCTTGAAGCTCTGCGCAAGGAGCACGGCGACAATGTGATCCGTATGCTGTTTGAAAGCGAGCTGGGCGATTACTACGGCGATATGTACGATGAGGAGGAGCTGAAATGACGAGAGACGAATATTATGCGCTCCTCGCAGAGAAGCACAAACAGACCGACTGGAATGACCGCGAGAGCGTCCATGCGTACAACGAATACGCTCGTATGTTGAGAAAGCAGGTGGACTATGATGAGTGAAGACCTGTTTACCGGGCTGTTCATTCTTTGCTTGCTCGGTGCTTACTTCGGAGCCGGAGGCTTTGTCCTCTGGCTCCTTGATAAAGCCCTCAGCAGAGTTCCCCGATACCGCGATTGAAAAGAGAACCTGCTGGGCGACGATGATTACGATGACTGAAAGGAGATACCTGAAATGACAAGAGACGAAAAGAAAGCCGAGGCCATCAAGCGCATGAAGCTGGCCGATATTTTCCCACAGACCATCAAGCAGTTCGAGGAGGACGGCTATGTGAGCATCAGTGAGCCGCCGGTGGGAGCGTTCTTCTGGGCCGAGGGTGAGGATTTGCAGCGCATCAGGGACTTCGAGGAGAAGCACAATGCGCTCGTTTACCTCGTCATCCGCAGCTACACGGATTTCGGCAAGATGGATTGTTACCTTTACGTCAGCGATTACCCGGAGGAGTGGCCGCAGGACCGTGAGGATCTGGCGAACAGCGAGCCGATGGCCTATGTCTACAATCACGATATGCCTGATTGCTCTGAATTTGGCTGCATCGGAACCCGCCGCTCCATTGCGGCAGGGCTGCTGCGCACGTGGTAAGGAGGTGCGCGAGATGTACGTAGCCAAGTTTGAAAGATACTGGAACGATTACCGCCGCAAGGACGAGACGAAAACCTTTTCGGGCTTAGCTGAATTGGAAAACTGGATGTTCGGCCAGATGCAGCAGGATTACACGAAAGACTTTGTGATGACATTCCCGACGCCGGCTGCGGCGGTCCGAATCAAGGCTGACGGTCCGTGGGCCATCGAGTTTCGTCCCAAGTGGGGCGATGAGAATATCTGGATTCACCTGATTGAAAACGATGCGGGAATCATCTTTTCTGACGGCAAATTTACCGCCGGTCTCAAACACTGGACACGTGAGGTACAGGAGTGGCTGACGCATTGTGAGGAGCGCCGCAAAAGCCCAAAGTTTAATTTTGCGGGGGTTGATGCTTCACCGGAGCGCCGTTGGTTCGCCCAAGTTCGCTGGTGCGCCGAAGATGTGATTGCTGCCGCAGAACAGAACGGCATCACGCTCACCGAGGCGCAGGCTGAGAAGTGGCTGGAAAAGAATGAGCGTTGGTTCAGAGAGACGCTCACCGAGTACGGCAACGAAGTGCTGGCCTCTGCCAGCAAGGAAAGTTTTGAGGAGGTGTGTAAGGTATGATGAACGAATCTCGTGAGTTTGAGGTGGAACTGGAACTCAAGGCCCGTGTCACAATGCAGGACATCGACGACATTATGTGTACGGCGCTGGATGGCGGCATTACTGGCTGGTGCAGAGCCGCAAAGCCCGTTGGAAAGAGGCTTGGGGAGTACGCCCACGAGCAGATTGCGCGTGGCGGCTCTCTTATGCTCTACGATGCCGAGAGCAGCGACAAGTGGGAGCTGACGCTGGACAAGTTCTTACGAGGATTGGTCCAAGCGATAGAGGACGGGGTGCCTGTGGCTATTGACGCCGGAAGTGGCTCAATCGACCCGTCCGAAGTAGATGCTGACGGAGCCGACATGATTATCCAGTATGCTTTGTTTGAGGAGGTAGTATTCGGATGAAATACAAAGTCAGAGTGAGCGAACTCCGCTACGGCGAAGTCGAGGTAGAAGCTGCATCCGAGCGGGAGGCGAAGAACAAAGCCACCCGCGCAGGGTTCAACTTCTTCGATTCGGAGATAACCGACATTACCGCTGAAAAGGTCGTGTCGAGCGACCCGATGAGCGTCATTGAGCGGCTGGAACGGTGGGCAAAGGGTGACACTTGCGACAACTGCCCTGCCTGTGATGACACAGTATTTCAGGCGGCAGAGCTGCTGCGCAAGGCGTATCTGGATGAGGACGGCCCTCGGACGAACATTGTCACCGAGCTTTGCCCGCACTGCGAGCGCGAGGTTGAGATGTTCTGGGACACTGACGCAAACGGCTTTAAGGCATTCTGCCCTTACTGTGGCGAGCGTCTGATGCTTTGTGATGAGTGTCTCCACAGTGGGACAGGTAACTGCGATTATTCCAATAACACGGACAGCTGCCGGCATAACCCTCCCATCCCTGCGGCAGTCAGCCATAAGCTGTGGATGCGTCTCGGTGTGACACTGAACATCACGGACGATGAGGCCGACGCCATCATGGGAGAGGACAAGAACGCCTCCGTAGATACCCTGCTTGGCGTACTTCGCGCCCGTCGTTTCGAGCCTGACGGCGACAGCTACATTCCCGGCGAAAGCATCGAGAGCTACAATCACGCCCACGGGACTGAGTATGATGACGCGGACGTGGACTTCAATCTGTGAGGAGGAATGCGCAATGGATATTAAGCGCGGAGACATCTGGTACATCGAGAGCGGGTACAGCGTGGGCAGTGAGCAGCGGGCGGGTCGTCCCGCCATCGTGGTGTCCAACAACCGCAACAATCAGTACAGCGGTACGGTGGAGGTTGTGTATCTCACCACGCAGCCCAAGCGGGACCTGCCCACCCACGTCACCATCAGCAGCCTGAGCCGCGAGAGCACGGCTTTGTGCGAGCAGATCACTTCTGTGTCTACCGAGCGGTTCGGTTCCTACCGTGGGGCTGTCACCGCCGAGGAGATGGAGGACATCGAGGAGGCGATGATGATTTCCCTCGGTCTTGCGCCCCATGCGGCTGCTGAGCCGAGGGACGAGACCCCCCCATGCTGGAAACCCGCCTTGCTGAATCCGAAGCCCGGTGTGCGGAGCTGCGTCAGATGTACGATAGCCTGTTGAGCAAGATGCTTGACCGGTGAAAATGTAAAACGGCGAGGGCTGACAACCCTCGCCGTTTTGCGACTTCAAGTTCCTTTTTGGAAAAATTTTTTCGGAAAAAACTTGACTTTTACGACTAAAAGTGCTATAATGAGAATGTAAAGAAAGAGAAACCCCGTTGAGGAAAGGAGGACAAAAGATGACCTGCGGAAAATGCAAACACTGCCGCCCGAACGACATCTGCAACGGCGACCACGAATGCACCGCAAAGAACATTGAGGTGTCGCAGGACGATGACATCCGCTTCTACGGTGAGAAGAATAACGAGCCGTGCGAGTGCTTTGAAATGGCGGACTAAAATATAGGCAAATTCAGCAGACCATCTTAACGGTCTGCACATGAATGCAGAGTTTGCACGGCACACGCGCTATGGCAAGCGCATCGTGCACGGCAATATTCCGGCCAGCTTTATCTCGACCGCAATGGGCATGTCTCTGCCCGGACCGGGTGCGATCTTTATCGATCAGAGCACCAAGTTCTTAAAGCCGGTCTACTATAACGATACCATCACAGCAAACATCCAGCTCATTGAAGCACGCATCAAGAGTGAATTTTACGTATGCACCATCAAGGGCGAATGCCGCAACCAGCACGGTGAAATTGTCATTGTCAGCGTCTGCCACGAAATGATCTCGATGGACGAGGTTGAGATCGTACAGGACGCCGAGGACTGATTCCCTTTCCAGCCACTGTCCCCGACCCGGGTTTTGCCCGTGGTCGGGTCTTTTTTTGCAAAAAAAAGACCGCTGAGGATGATTCTCTCAGCGGTCTGCCTGTTTTTACTTGAGCAGCTCTGCCCACAGGGCGGTATAGAGCTTGTTGGTCTCATCGGACAGGTTCAAGAAGGTTTCGGAGTTTGCAATCACCTCGGCGCTCGGATAGTGCACCGGATCGTTCTGAATCTCCTCGGGCTGCATCTCATAAACCTCGCGCTGCGGGCTGGAATAGCCGATGTATTCGGCGTTTGCCGCTGCCGCTTCGGTCGAGCACATGAAGTCGATGAACGCCTCAGCGCCCTCGACGTTCTTGGCGTTGGTCGGGATGCACATGGCGTCGACAAAGAGGTTGGTGCCCTCCTTGGGGACATAGAACGCAAGGTCGGGGTTCTCGTCCATCATGGTCACCGCATCACCGTTATAATACGGTGCGGCGTACAGCTCCTCGTTGGGCAGCTTTTCCAGAATTTGATCCATGAACAAGCCCTGGAAGGTGGTCTGCTTGCCCTTGGTGATGAGCGCTGCCGCCTCGCGCAGCTCGTCCGCGTTCTCGGTGTTCTGACTGTATCCCAGATACTTCAGTGCAATGCCCAGTGCGTCACGCGGGTTGTCAAACATGGCAACCTCTCCGGCGTACTTCTCATTCCACAGCAGATCCCACGAACCAATATCCTCCTCGTCGATGTACTTGGTATTGTAGATCATACCAACCACACCCCAGGTATAGGGCACCGAGTACTGCTGTTCGGGGTCAAAGGCAAGGTGGGTGTATTTCTCGTCGATGAGCGAGAAATTCGGGATATTGTCGTAGTTAATCGGCTGCACCATGCCCTCGTTGATCAGACGTGCGACCATGTAATCGGACGGGATGACCACGTCATAGCTCTCGGTCTTGAGACGGGAGTACATGCTCTCGTTGGAGTCAAATGTCGTGTACACAACCTTGTATCCGGTCTCGGTCTCAAACTGTTCGAGCAGGGACTCGTCCATGTACTCGCCCCAGTTATAGACGTTGACGATCTGTCCGTCGGATGCGCTGCCGCCCATCAGGCCGGCCAGCGGGCCGCCAATCAGGAAGATGCACACCACACCGGCCAGCACGCACTTGCCAATCGGATGATTGCGCTTTTTGTACACGGTCAGCTTTTTCTTCTTGTTGAGTGCACGGGTCTGACGGATGTTAATGACAATGAGCAGAATGAGGATAAATACAAACAGGATGGTCGACACCGCGTTGATCTTGGGACTGATACGGCGGCGTACCATGGAGTAGATGACGACCGACAGCGGCTGGCTGGTATTGCCCGCCGTAAAGTACGAAACCACAAAGTCGTCGATCGAAATGGTGAAGGCCATGATGGCACCTGTCACGATACCCGGCATGATCTCGGGGATAATGACCTTCCAGAACGCCTGACGCGGGGTTGCACCCAGGTCGAGCGCAGCCTCGTAGGCGTTTTTGTCCAGCTGTCTAAGCTTGGGCATAACGTTGAGCACGACATAGGGAATGCAGAACGTAACATGCGCCAAAATCAGGGTCAGATACCCCTTTTCAAAGGCTAGAAAGCTGAACAGCAGCATGAACGACACGCCCATGATGGTGTCCGAGGACGACATGGGGATATTGTTGATGGTCAGATACACACCGCGCGCGCGGCGTCCCATCTTTTGAATGCCGATGGCAGCCGCGGTACCCAGAATGGTAGCGAAGATCGCCGAGATGACCGCAACGAAGATGGTCACATAGAGCGAATGCAGGATGCGCTCATCCTGAAACATCTGTACATACCAATCGAGCGTAAAGCCGTGCCAGGACACGCGGCTCTTGCTGTCGTTAAACGAGAACAGCATGAGCACGAAAATCGGTGCGTACAGCAGGATGAACAGGATGGCCATGTAAAATTTCTCAATGAACTTTTTCATCACAGCATCAGCCCCCCTTCTTCAGAGGAACCGTCATCAAACTTGTTCATCACCCACATGCACAGGAAAATGAGTCCCATCATCACGAGCGCAATGGCCGAACCGAGCTGGGGATTGTAAGCATTGCCCATGAACTCGAGGTCGATGAGGTCACCGATCAGCATGTACTTACCGCCGCCGAGCAGCTTGGAGATGACGAAGGTGGACACCGAGGGCACAAAGACCATGGTGATGCCCGAAATGACACCGGGCAGCGACAGCGGGAAAATGACGCGCTGGAATACGATGCGCATGGGTGCGCCCAGATCCTGCGCGGCCTCGATGATCTTGGGATCGAGCTTGATGAGCACGGTGTAAATGGGCAATACCATGAAGGGCAGGAAGTTATAAACCATCCCCAAAACGACCGCGCCCGAGGTGTTAATGAGCGGAATATAGTCCAGTGTGTAGCCGAAATGGTTCTGTAAGAACGAAATCAGGCCGATCTGGTTCAAAAACTGATTGATAAAGCCCTTGTTTTCCAGAATGGACATCCAGGCGTAGGTGCGCAGCAGGAAGTTCATCCACATGGGCAGCATGATGAGCGTCATGTAGATCTGCTGTCTCTGCGGTGGCTGACGGGACATGATATAGGCCAGCGGATAGCCCAGAATCAGACAGATGACCGTCGAGATGAGCGCGAGCCAGAACGAACGCACGAAAATCGGCCAATACTCGACGATTCCGGCGAAGTTTTCTACCGTAAAACCGCCTGCACTGTCCGAAAAGGCGTACAGGACGATCAGCAGGATGGGGCACACGATGAAAACAACCATCCACACCCCATAGGGATATGCCATGTTCTTCTTCAACGTTTTTCCTCCATCTGTCCGCCTTCCTGTTCGGACTTGTGCATGATGTGGATATCAAACGGATCGACCGACAGACCGACAGACTTTCCGACCGTCTCGCACTGGGTCGAGTGCACGGTAAAGGTGAAGTGCTCGGTGCGCACCATCATTTCGTAGTGCACACCCTTGAATACGATGGACTCCACAATACCGGTCAGCTGTGCCTGTTCGGTCGGGGTGATCTTGAGATCCTCCGGACGAATGACCACGTCAACCGGGTTCATCTCGCCAAAGCCCTCGTCGACACAGATAAAGTCATGCTTGCAGAACCGCACCAGGCGGTCGCGGAGCATGATACCCGGCAGGATGTTGGACTCACCGATGAAGTCCGCGACAAAGGCGTTGACCGGCTCGTTGTAGATGTCGGTCGGGGTGCCAATCTGCTGGATGTGGCCGCGGTTCATGACCACGATGGTGTCCGACATGGTGAGCGCTTCTTCCTGGTCGTGCGTAACATAGATAAAGGTAATACCGGTCGACTGCTGGATGCGCTTGAGCTCGAACTGCATTTCCTTGCGCAGCTTGAGGTCGAGTGCGCCGAGCGGCTCGTCGAGCAGCAGGACACGCGGCTCCATGACCAATGCGCGGGCAATCGCGACGCGCTGCTGCTGTCCGCCCGACAGCGAGGTCACATCACGGTTCTCAAAGCCCTTGAGGCCGACCAGCTCCAGCATGCGCGAGACCTTGCGCGCGATCTCGTCTGCCGGCATCTTGCGGATGTGCAGGCCGAACGCGATATTTTCCGCAACATTCAGATGCGGAAAGAGCGCATAGCGCTGGAAAACCGTATTGATCTCACGTTTATACGGCGGTACGTCGTTGAGGCGCTTGCCCTCAAAGAGCACATCGCCCGAAGTCGGGGTCTCAAAACCGCCGATGATGCGCAGCGTCGTTGTCTTGCCGCAGCCCGAAGGGCCGAGCAGCGTAATAAATTCCTTATCCCGAATATAGAGATTGATTCCGCGAAGAATGGGTTCGCCGTCAAATTCTTTTTTGATGTTTACGAGGTCGATCAAGTGTTTGCTCAACCACGATGCACCCCCTATCTGAAATTACAATTACTCGTACCTTTTATAGTATAGTCATTCGCGTCAAAAGTCAATAAAAACCGCGAAAAAACAAGTTTTTTCGCGGTATCTTTGCTATTTCTTTGATTTTCCGACGTTCTCTCTGTTTTTCTCGTCCGCACACATGTTTTTCTCTTTTTTTCACGTGTGCACAGGTGCTTTTTTCTGCCTGCTTAGTCAGCAAACAGCTGCACCCAGTAGGTGCGTCCACCGATCGTCGCCTGACCGACACCCATTCGTCCGAACAAAGACGACAGGATGTTCGCGCGGTGACCGGACGAGTTCATCCACGCCGACACGACCGCCTGCGCAGTCTGCTGACCGGATGCGATGTTCTCGCCCGCCGTGCGGTAGCTCACACCGGCCTCGTTCAGCGCTGTCAGACCACGCGAACCGTTCGGTCGGGTGTGCGAAAAGCTCTGCGCCATCTCGGCAGCACGCACAGCGGCAGCGCGGTTCATGTTCGCGTCCAGTGTAAGTGCAGACAGACCATTCTTCGCGCGGGCAGCATTGACCTCGGCCAGCACAGCCTGTGCCGCAGACGAGGTACCGGTGCTTGTACCGCCAGTGCTGCCCGAACCGTTCCCGGTGTTGTTCGAGCCATTTCCGCTGTTATTCGAGTTATTGCCATTATTATTCGAGCTGCTGCCCGGTTTTGTGATGCCGTACTGTGCGAGCAGCTGCTCCCAAGCGGTCTCAAAGTGCGAGGGTACGGCAGCCGTCTGGGGGACCGCTGCCGCCTGCGCGGCCGGAGCCGCAAACGCGCACAGCAGTGCCGCTGCGGTCAAACACATCTTCTTTTTCATGGGGTATGTCCTCCGTATGTTGTGGTTTTGCCCTTCGGCTGCTCCATCATACGGGAAAATGACCTGCTTTTGCAATGGAAAAGTGCGGTCAAGCGGGTAAAATGATGCAAAAAAGCAGGGAAATCACCAAGGATTCCCCTGCTTTCCAGTCTTTTAAACGAATTTTCTCGGAACTTTCTCCGCTTACACTGCGTCGTCGGACATGACCTTGACGTAATAGCGCCGCGTGCGCGGACCGTCGAACTCGGCAAAATAGACCGCCTGCCAAGTGCCCAGCACGGCCTTGCCGTCCTCGATGATGATGGTCTCGCTTGCGCCCACGGTCATACACTTGAGGTGCGCGTCCGAGTTGCCCTCCGCGTGCTGGAAGCCGCTGCGGATGGGAAACGCGCCGTCCATGCCCATGACCAGATCGTGACGCACATCAGGGTCTGCGTTCTCGTTGATGGTGATGGCTGCGGTCGTGTGCGGACAGAATACCACGCACAGGCCCGAGCGCACCCCGGAATCACTGATACATTTCTTGACAGCGGCGGTGATGTTGTAATAGCCTTGCCGGTCGGTATGCAGGGTAAAGGTCTGGGTTTTCATGGAACGTACCTCCTTTTTATCATTCGCTGCGGTTTTCGTGCAGATAGGTCGCTTCCAGGTCGGACAGGTGCAGCTTGACGGCGAGCGGATAGCGCTCGTAGGCGTTTGCGATGGCGAAGGAACCGGCGCGTGCCGAGTCGTCAAAGCCACCCATGTGCCAGCGAATGGCGACTGCCTCCTCGTTTTTGAGCTTCATAAAGCGTTCAATCAAAAAGACCGACTTTTCGCCGTGACCGTAGGGAAAACGGTCATTGACCACGTAGACGGGTACTTTTTCCCACACGCCCGCGTCATTCTTGCGGTTGCGGTACTCCACGTCGTAGAACCCGGCCTTGCACAGGTCGTGCAGCAGCGTACAGATCGTACAGCTTTCCAAATTGTCGGTCTCGGGGTCGTAATGCTTATCCATCATGACATGGTACACGTTCAGGCTATGTTCAAGCAAACCGCCCTCGTAGGCCGCATGAAAACGGGTGGATGCGGGTGCGGTGAAAAAATCGGTCGATTCCAGCCATTCTAGCAGCTTATCCGCACCCCGACGGGTCACGTTCTGCCGGAACAGCTCCAAAAATTCTTCTTTCTTGTCAGACATGCTCGTTCTCCTTCCAGCGTGCGGCCAGCGCGCACAGGGTGTCGGGTTGATTTGGGACGGTCTGATCGACGACCGCTGCAAGCAGGCGGCGCAGCACCCGTCCGATATCCGGGCCGGTAAAGCCCAGCGCACGGACGGTATGTCCGTCGATGGCCAGATCGCGCAGGCTCAGGCACGCGCCTGCCGCGCACACTGCGTTGACCAGTCGCTCGGTGGTCTGTAATTCGGCCAAGTGGATGGAAAAGGTATCTTGTCCGGTGCAGTCAGCTTTCTTGATGGCGAGCAGGCGGCGCACGTCCTCCTCGCCCAATCGTGCCAGACAACGGCGGACGATCTTTTCCTCCTGCCCCAGCGGATAGTCGTGCAGTTCAACCAGCGCACATACCTGCTCGCGCAGGGCGTTAGACGCACGCAGGCGAGTCAACGCCCGCTCGGCCAAATCCCTGCTGATGTGCGGGTGACCCTTGAAGTGTCCCACGCCGTCCGCATCAATGGTGTAGGCGTGCGGCTTACCGCTGTCGTGCAGCAGCATGACCCAGCGCAGAACCGGGTCGGCCGGGATGGCCTCGACTGCACGGACGGTGTGTTCCCATACGTCGTACCGGTGGTGCGGATTGTGCTGGCACAGGCCGAACATGGGGGTAATCTCGGACAGGACGGCAGCCACAATGTCTGCGCAGCTGCGCAGGGCGCGTCCAACGTACTGTCCGGTCAGGATTCCGGTCAGCTCCTCGAGCACCCGCTCGTGTGCGATTGCTTCCAGCCGTGCAAGCTGACGGCGCATGGCGTAGCCGGTCTGCCGCTCGATGGCAAACCCGGTCTTGGACACAAAGCGCACGCCGCGCAAAATACGCAGCGCATCCTCGGTGAATCGCGCGTCCGGGTCACCCACCGCACGGATGAGACCGTTTTGAAGGTCGCTCTGTCCGCCGAAGGGGTCACACAGGCCGCGTTCCGGGTGGTACGCCATGGCGTTGACTGTAAAGTCTCGCCGCAGAAGATCGTCCTCGATGTTTGCGACAAAGTCCACCTTGTCCGGATGCCGGCCGTCGGTGTAACCCTTTTCGGTGCGGTAAGTGGTGATCTCAAGCGCCATGCCATCGATCTTAGCTGTTACCGTGCCGTGTTTCAATCCGGTCGGATGCACCTCATACGCGGCAAGCGCCGTGCTCGTCTCATCGGGCAAAGCTGAAGTGGTGAGATCCCAGTCGTGCGGTATGACACCGCGCAGGCTGTCACGCACCCCACCGCCGACCGCCCAAGCCGTATGGCCGTGGGCTTCCAGGCAGGCAATAGCCTGACGCACAGGTGCAGGCAAGTCGATCTTTCCGGAAAAACCGGTCAATTCCCCTTCTCCTTCTGCTTGAGGCGGTAGGAAGTGCCGTCAGGATTGAGTACAACCGTGTTGTCAAGCTGGGCTTTGAGACTGCGGCGGAAGCCTTCGATATACGCCTCGCGCAGCTCCTTCTGTTCTTTCTGCTCCTCCGGGGTCAGACCCTCGGCCTTGGATTTACGCGCCAGTTCATTGATGCGTTCGATCTGTTCGTTTGTCATGGGAGTATGCCTCCTTTGTTCTGTTTTGTTTTTTTCTATTATATCAGGCTGGTTTGCCCCTGTCTATCTCCTTGACCGTGGATTCGGTGCATGATACAATAAAACAAGATTCACGATTCTACGTTCTGGAGGGATTCACGCATGAAAATTGAAACCCAATGCCTGCATGAGGGCTACAAGCCGGAAAACGGCGGCCCCAGCGCTCTGCCCATCGTGCAGTCCACGACCTATCGCTTTGACTCGACCGCAAAGATCGCGTCTCTCTTCGATATGCCCACCGAGTTTATGTACTCTCGCTTTGCAAACCCGACCTGTGACGCGGTTGAAAAGAAGATCGCAGCACTCGAGGGCGGCGTTGGCGCGATGCTGACCTCGTCCGGTCAGGCAGCTTCCCTGCTGTCTATCCTGAACCTGTGCTCGGCTGGCGACAGCTTCATCGCAGCGTCCACCATTTACGGCGGTACCATCAACCTGTTCGGTGTTACGCTCAAGAAACTGGGCATCGAGTGCATCTGGGCCGATGCTGAGGCAGACGAGGACGAGGTTCAGAAGCTGTTCAAGCCCAACACCAAGGCAGTATTCGGTGAGACGCTGGCAAACCCGGCACTGACCGTATTCGACATTGAGAAGTGGTCGAACATCGCGCACAAGAACGGTGTCCCGCTCATCATCGACAACACCTTTGCAACCCCCTATCTGTGCCGCCCGATCGAGTTCGGTGCGGATATTGTCATCCACTCGACCACCAAGTACATGGACGGCCATGCCGTACAGGGCGGCGGTGTCATCGTTGACGGCGGTAAGTTCGACTGGGCTGCATCGGGCAAGTTCCCGGACTTCACCGAGCCCGATGAGAGCTACCACGGCGTTGTCTACACCCGCGAGTTCGGCAACATGGCATACATCATCAAGGCGCGCATGCAGCTGATGCGTGACTTCGGCTGCTATCCGGCAGCGCACTCTGCATTCCTGCTCAACCTGGGTCTGGAGACCCTGGCCGTTCGTATGCAGCGCTACTGCCAGAATGCCATCACCGTGGCCAAGCATCTGGAAGCTTCGGACAAAATTGCACACGTACGCTACCCCGGTCTGGAGAGCGACCCGCACCATGCACGTGCACAGAAGTACCTGCCGCTCGGCACCTCGGGCGTTATGTCCATCGACATCAAGGGCGGCCGTGAAACCGCTATGAAGTTCATGGACAGCCTGAAGCTGGCTTCCAACGAGGTACACGTTGCCGACATCCGCACCTGCGTGCTGCACCCGGCATCCGAGACCCATCGCCAGCTCACCGACGAGCAGCTGGTTGCTGCCGGCATTGAGCCCGGTCTGGTACGTCTGTCTGTCGGTCTGGAGAACGTCGAGGACATCATGGCTGACCTCGACCAGGCACTCGCCCAGCTCTAAGTGATCCCCTAACCGGAGGTGTTTTCTTGCAAATCCGTTCCATCCGCGCGGATGACCGCGACTTTTTCTGCTCGTCCATCCACGCATTCTATCATTCCCCCGCCGTCTGTCACGAAATTCCCGCGCAAAATGCTGTGCGCACCTTTGAACTGCTCCTGCAGGGTTCGCCCTACGCCGACTGTCTGATCGCAGAGGACGATACCGGTCGGCCGGTGGCCTACTGCCTGCTCGCACTAACCTGGTCGAATGAGGCCGGCGGTCTGTGCGTCTGGCTGGACGAGCTGATGGTGGACGAGAGTCAGCGCTCCAAAGGCGTTGGCCGCGCGCTCATCGCTGCCGTGCAGGAAAAGTACAAAGACGCCGCACGTCTGCGTCTGGAAGTGACCGATGAAAACCCGCGTGCCGCTGCGCTGTATCGCGCACTGGGCTTTGAAGATCTGCCGTATCGTCAGATGACGATGGATCGCAAGGTCTGAACGCACGCCCATGCAAGGAGGGACTGCGATGTTTTTACTCTACTGTCTGCTCACCTTCGCACTGGCCGCATCCGTCGGTGTAATTGTCCGCTGTCTGGTCTCGGTACGCCGCGAGCCTTCCTACTCCAAGCTGTCCGCGATCACTGCGGCCATCCTGCTGTGTCTGATGCTCATGCTCATCGCGCAGCAGACCGGCCCCTCGGCCTTCGGCTGGTTCCAGCCCATCTTCGGTCGTCTCTGACGTCCTGCAAAACAACAAAAGCCGCCCGTTTTTGGGCGGCTTTTTTCATACCAAAATATGTGGTGATCGTTCAAACACCATCGGGCTGTGCGCGGCGCAGGGTGCGAGCAGCCGCACGGAGTACGCACTGGGTCATCTCCCGTGCTGCGACCACCTTGTCAGCTGCGGTCACCACCCAGCCCTCCTTGGACTGCGGCATACGCAGTGTCAGCGGGAACATGTGGGTTGCAATGGCATCACGCTGACGATCGGTCAGGGCAAAATAGCGCGACGCACGCTTTGCGGCTAGCACACCGTGCACGAAACCGTGCATGTGGGTCAAGCGATGAATGCCGCGGTAATGGCTCAGAAAGCGCTTAAACCACTCGTCATGCCAATCATAGCCAAAGAAATCATGCAGCAGCGCCGCACGCGTGACCGAAATGATGTCTTCTTCGCTCCAGTCCATCGCACATGCCATGCGGAACGCCATACGCGCAACCGCAACCGAGTGCTCGTAAACCGAATTTTCTACACCGTGATGCACAAACTGCCGGGTTTCCTCAAATAAGGGGTGCGTCAGAATGTCCGCCGTCACGGCTTCAAATGAAAGACCCATTGGAAGCGCCTCCTCTCCGTTTCTTCTAGTTTAATTGTATGCGATTTTCCCAAAATTCGCAAGCGTTTCGGTCGGAATTTCACAAATTTTTTATTCTACTGCTATCAGGGGTATGCTATAATAGCCGCAAAGCGACTATTATACTTTTATTTCATGATTATACCATCAGCGGCACATGGTTGCGTGCTTGCTCTTGGACGTTACCTGCCGCTGTGGTATAATGAGAAAAACCATCATCCGACAATTTTCGCCATGTACAAAGGAGTTCGGTTATGAAGAAAAGATTGCTGGCGCTCGCGCTGCTCCTTCTGCTGACAGGCTGCGGCTCTGCGCCATCCACCCAGGCGGATGCGTCCGAACCACCCGAGGCAGCCGAGCCGGTCGTGCAGCCCAATATCGTCTCCACTCTGGCTGTATGCGGCGACGCGATGAGTCACATGCCCCAGACAAGAGATGCTTATGACAGTCAGGCCGGTGCTTATGACTACAAACCGATGATCCGTTTCGCCAAGCCCTGGATCGAACAGGCCGACTATGCGGTGGTCAATCTGGAGACTACCTTTGCCGGCGGCCCGGATTACTCAGGTTTCCCGGCGTTCAACACACCGGACGCGCTCGGAGACGCGCTCAAAGACGCAGGGTTCGATCTGGTCAGCACGGCAAACAACCACTGTTTAGATCGCGGATACGACGGCATGGTGCGCACGCTGGACGTGCTGGACAAGCTTGGACTTGCGCACGTCGGTACCTATCGCTCTGCTGAGGAGCGCGCCGCGCAGAACGGTGTCTATGTTGCCGATGTGGGTGGTATCAAGGTCGCGTTCCTGTCGTATGCTTACGGCACCAACGGCATTCCGGTGAGTAAGTCTCATCCCGATACAGTCAATATTTTGCACACCGACTACATGAGTGATGCACAGGTTCTGGACACCGAGCGCATTGCCGACGATCTGGCCGCAGCCGAGGCACTGTCCCCCGACCTCATCGCTGTGATTGTACACTGGGGCGTGGAATATCAGACCACGCAGAATGAGCATCAGGAAGAGATCGCAGACTTTCTCTTTGACCACGGTGCCGACGTCATTTTGGGCAGTCACCCACACGTCTTGCAGCCGATGGAGACCCGCACCCTCACCGACCGGGACGGTACAACGCACACCGGGTTTGTATGCTGGTCACTGGGCAACTTTATTTCCTCGCAGAATGATGAGTACACCGACATAACGGTCGTGCTCAATCTGGAGCTGACCAAGAATCCCAACACCGGCGTGACCGATGTTACCAAGGTCGGATACGTCCCGCTGTACATGCTCGACCGTGAGCAGGAAGTCGGCGGCGAGCGCTTTACCCTGCTCGATGCGCACCGCAGCATTGAAGAATACGCATCGGGCGACAGCAGCTATATCTCGTCCTCGACTGAGAAAAAACTGCAAAAATGCGTGTCCGACTGCCACAAGATTCTGGGTGCAGAATACGATCAGGCAGCTTAAAGCCGATTAAAGACCCCGTTTGCCAAAATCGCAGTTTTTCGATGACATAAACAAAGCGCAGCTGTACAAGCTGCGCTTTTTATGTCTGGACATGCCAGCACCCCGAACGGGAGGGAGGCTCATTCGGGGCGCTGACAAAATCAAGGTATGAGAAGTAAAAAGAACATTGGGAATATGGGAACCATGAGTTACAAATCAAGGGGGATTGCTTTCCTCGTCTTCTATTATAACGCCCCGGGCGTTCTTCCCGCAATAGTCAATTCTTACGACCTCATCCCCATATTTTTGTCTATTCTGCTTGTTTTTCTGTGCATTCTCTGTGCACACTTCTCCCTTTTATGCAAAATAGTCGGTCTCGCGACGTTCCCGGGTGGTTAATCTTTTGCGCGGGATGCAAATACACGTCGATCGGGCAGCTGGGCTAAGATAATGGCGGCAAATGCCAGCACACAGCCGGTCAGCTCACGCACCGACAGACGCTCACCGAGCAGTACCCAGCCAGCCAGTGCCGCAACCACCGACTCGAGCGACAGGATGAGCGAAGCAACGGTCGGCTCGGTGTATTTCTGGCCGATGACCTGCAAGGTGTAAGCAACCGCGCTGCTGAGCACGCCTGCGTACAGGATGGGCGCCCAAGCACCGAGCAGTGCATCAAAGGTCGGCTGCTCAATGAAGAGCATCGGAATCAGGCACAGTGCTCCAGCCGTGAAAAACTGAATGCACGACATGCGTACGCAGTCCACACCGGGCGAAAAATAGTCGATGATAAGGATATGGGTGGAAAATCCAACCGCTGCCGCGAGCACAAGCAGGTCACCCAGTGCAATGCCAGACGATTCGGTCATGCACAGCAGGTACATACCGCACAGTGCCAGTGCGACCGCACCCCACACCTTCGCGCTCACGCGCTTACCGACCAGAAGGCCGAGCAGCGGAACGATCAGGATGTACATCGCGGTCAAAAATCCGGCCTTGCCGACCGAAGTACGCGCGATACCAAACTGCTGCAAGACCTCGGACACCGCCAACGATACGCCGCAGCACACACCGCCCAAAATCGGCCATGCCTTGTTCTTGGGCGCAGACTCCTTGGTCTGGCTGCGGCTGTCCGGACGATCGAGCAGTGCGATACAGGGCAAAAGTACCACGCCGCCGATCAGGTTACGCACACTGCTGAACGTAAACGGCCCGACATAGTCCATGCCCACCGACTGCGCCACAAATGCCACGCCCCAGATGATCGCGGTCAGCAAGAGCACTGCATTTGCACGCATACGAATAGATTGTTTCATGTCTCTCTCCCCAAATTGATATTCTCCGCTGCCTTGACAGCGCTGTCTTAATATTATGTCTTATTTTTTCGATTTTGGCAAGAATTCCTGACAGATTCACCCGGCTTTCCATTGACATTTCCCCGCAGAATTGCTATACTGTTCACAACAAATGTAGTTTTTAACACTACATCAAAAAGAGATTGCCCATCCGCCGCGCGCGGATCGATGATATCGGTTATTTTAGGATGTGACATCTATGAACTTCAAAATTGCTGTTGATAGCTCCGGTGACCTGCACTGCGGCATGAATTGTGCCCCCGGTGTATCTCTCTCCATTGTTCCGCTCACGCTGCACGCCAGCGATCTGTCTTATGTGGACGATGCTGCGCTCGACGTGCACGCCGCGCTCGATGCCTTGCAGGCATCCGGCACCGCAGTCTCTACCTCCTGCCCGTCTCCCGAGGCTTGGGCAAGTGTATTCCGCGAGGCTGACTGCACCTTTGCAATCACCATCTCTTCCGAGCTGAGCGGTTCCTATCGCGCCGCAGTCATTGCGCGTGATCTGGTGATGGATGAATTCCCGGACAAGAAAATTGCAATCATTGACTCTCGTGCGACTTCGGGACAGATGATTCTGCTCGCGCACAAGGTCAACGAGCTGATCGCGCAGAGTCTGCCCTTCGAGCAGATCATTCATCAGGTCGAGGACTACAACCAGAGTCTGCACATTTACTTCACCCTGTGTTCGTTTGACAATCTGGTCAAGGGCGGCAGAATGCCCAAGCTGATGGGTACGCTGGTCAAGAAACTGGGCATGCGCGTCATTGGCACGGCAGACCAGGGACGCATTAAAGTTGTGCACAAGTGCCGCGGCGAGCGCAGCACGCTGATGACGCTGCTCGATGACATGAAGCGCAGCTGTGATTTGAACGAACGGCATGTTTACATTACCCATTGCCGCAATCCCAAGCTTGCCCTGACGCTGCAAAACTTGATTTTGGCCGAAGCGCCCGGTGCGAAGATTACCATTCTGCCAACGCATGGTATTACGAGCTACTATGCCGAGGAGCAGGGCATTATTATTTCGTATTGAGATATGGATTTACACAAAAGGCTGTGCCGACATGATCGGCACGGTCTTTTTTTGTGCTATAAGTGTGTATAAGAAAAAACCGTTCCCCGAGGGGAACGGTTTTGGTGTGTTTGGTTTAATTGATTCCCGGGCCGGACGCCGGGAATCAAGGGGGATTTCGCCGTCTGCGGACGGCGACGCAGGGCGCTGCCCTACGAACCCGCAAACCTTTGAAAAGGTTTGATCGAAACTTTATTGTTTACTGCTCGTCCATCATGCCGCGCACGATCTTTTCCGCCGTGATGGGCAGGGTACGGACGCGCACACCGGTTGCGCGCGCGACAGCGTCTGCAATCGCGGGCGACGGGGTGTTAATAACGACCTCACCGATGGACTTTGCACCAAACGGGCCGGTCGGCTCGTAGCTGCTCTCGAACTCAACACGCACGGTGCCGATATCCAGACGGCTAGGGATCTTATACTGCATGAACGAGTTGGACAGGTTGGTACCGTCGGCAGCGTATACGATATCCTCGTACAGTGCCATACCAATGCCCTGTACCAGACCGCCCTCAGTCTGGACGCGTGCCAGATTGGGGTTAATCGGCGTACCGCAGTCAACCGCTGCGACGTAGTCGATCAGCTCTACATGACCGGTCTCGGGGTCGACCTCGACCTCGGCCGCGCCTGCCATAAACGGCGGGGGCGATACCGGAGAAGAATGGCTGACGGTTGCAGAGAGCACGTCGCTGCATCCGCACTGACCGCTGTATGCAATCGAAGCCAGATCGGCCGAGCGAGTCTCGTCCTCGAGCGAGAAGACACGCTTGCCGTCAAATGCAACCTCTTCCTCAGACAGGTTGAGCATCTTCGCACCCTGACAGATGATCTTGCCGCGCAGCTCCTCACAAGCACGCACGCAAGCCATACCAGTGACATAAGTCGTCGCCGATGCGTAAGAGCCGGAATCGTACGGTGCGGTATCGGTATCGGACGCGTAAACTGCGATATCCTCCATGCGGCACTCCAGGCAGTCCGCTGCCATCTGTGCCAGAATGGTATCACAGCCGGTACCCATATCGGTACAGCCGAGCAGCATATTATAGGTGCCGTCATCGGACAGGCGGATGATAACCGCGCCGACGTCTACGTTGGAGATCGCCGAGCCCTGCATTGCCATTGCCATACCAACTGCACGGATGCGGCCGTTGGGCATCACGCGGGGCTTGATCTTTTCATCCCAGCCGATCATCTCACGCACGCGCTGTACGCAGCGATCCAGTGCACAGGCGTTGGTCTTTTCGCCGTAGTATGCCGGCATGACCATGCCCTCGCGTACCATGTTCTGCATGCGCAGATCGATGGGGTCACGACCGAGCTCGTCAGCCAGCTCGTTGACGATGGACTCAACCGCAAAGATACCCTGAGTTGCGCCGTAGCCGCGGTATGCACCAGCGGACATGACGTTGGTGTATACAACGTCGTAGCGGAAGCGGAAGGCTTCCTGCGTGCCCGAGTACAGCGGGATGGGCTTATGACCGGACAGGCCAACGGTCGTGGGACCGTGCTCACCAAATGCACCGGTATTGGACAGGGTGTACAGATCGATGCCGCGGATGGTGCCGTCCTTCATGGCACCGATGCGCACGGTGACTTCCATCTCATGACGCGGGCTGGATGCGATCATGGACTCCTCACGGGTATAGATGATCTTTGCCGGGCGACCGGTTTTGATGGTTACAATTGCCGGATAAACCTCGGTAATGACCGTCTGCTTGGCACCGAAACCACCGCCGATGCGGGGTTTCATGACACGTACCTTAGACTTCGGAATACCGAGTGCAATAGACAGGATACGACGGACATGGAACGGTACCTGAGTAGAAGAAATGATGTTCAGACGGCCATATGCGTCCAGCTGGGTGAAGGTACGGAAGGTCTCCATCGGGGTCTGCTGGTTTGCCTTGGTGTGATAGGTGCGCTCGAGCACAACATCACAGCTTGCCAGCACGGCTTCGATATCGCCGTGGCCTTCCTGACCGGAAGCGCACAGGTTGCGCTTATTATCTGCACCGACCGGGCAGTTTGCGACCCAGTTTTCCTCGGGGTGGATCAGAACCGGGTTGTCCTTGGCCTTATGGAAGTCCAGAACCGGCTCGAGCACCTCGTACTTGACCTTAATCATGCGCAGCGCACGGTCGACTGCCTCGTCGGTCTCACCTGCGACAATCGCGACCGCGTCACCGACAAAGCGCACGCGGCGATCAAGAATCAGGCGGTCATACGGAGAGGGTTCCGGGAAGGTCTGGCCAGCCATGGTGAAACGGTTCTGCGGAACATCCTTATAAGTCAGCACGCAGGCGATGCCCGGTACCTTCTTGGCGATGTCCACGTTGATGTCCTCGATCAGCGCATGCGCGTGGGGCGAACGCAGAACTTTGACGATCAGCGCGTTCTGGGGAGCGATATCGTCGGTATAGACCGGCTGACCGGTGGTCAGCGCACGGGCATCCGACTTGCGCACGCCCGTTCCTACATACTTCTGATTCATGCTTCCTCCTTTTCCGCCAGGTACTTGCGGATGGCACGCAGCTGGCTGACGTAACCGGTGCAGCGGCACAGGTTGCCCGCAAGATAATTCCGGATGTCGTCCTCGGTGGGGTTCTTGAGCTCACGGGTCATGCCGATGATGTTCATAATCAGGCCGGGGCTGCAGAAACCGCACTGCTCCGCACCCTCGTCGGCCAGATAGGTGCCGATCTCGGCGGCCTCACTCTGCAGGCCTTCCATGGTCTCGACCACCTTGCCGTCAATGCGTGCGGTCAGCGTCGAGCAGGACAGCACCGGACGGCCATCGACCAGCACGGTGCACAGACCGCAGTTTGCGGTCTCACAGCCACGCTTGACCGAGTAGCAGCCGCGGCTTCTGAGGTATTCGGTCAGCGGCTGCGCCGGATTGACCTCATCGGTCACCTTTTGTCCGTTGAGTGTATACGAAATCTTCATGCGTTATTCCTCCTTGATGGCAAGCGCCGCACGGCGCACCAGAACACGGCACAGATGTGCGCGGTACTCGGCAGAGCCGCGCAGATTGCTGGAAAAAGTCAGGGTGTCTGCGCAGCGGTCGGCAAATGCCTGTACCGCTTCGCCGTCCTCGCGTACCACCAGAGCCGCGCGCTGCGGACGCGCACCGACTGCGCATACAGTCTGGTCTGCGGTACGGCAGACCGCAACAGCCAGCACCGGGAAATCGGTAGCAGATGCGCGATGGGTCACATAAGCCGCCTTCTGTCCGCGCTTAGGCAGGCGGACTTCGACCAGAATGTCACGGTCGTAAGGCATGTTCACAAAGTCTGCAAGGGCAACCACACCTGCCTTATGCAGTACAACCTCCGCGCCGAGCGAGAGGAACAGGGTGAGCGGATCGGAGAAACCAAAGCGTCCCCAGATGCTGCCGCCGATGGTGGCGCAGTTGCGGAACTGCACGCCAACGATGTGACGGACACATTCGGCAATACAATCGCCAAAGTAAGCGGCGAGACCGGGATGGGTTTCAATCTGGCGCAGCGTGACCATGGCACCCAGCGCAAAGTATTCGTCCTGTTCGGTGATCTGATCAAGACCCAGTTTAGAAAGATCAATCGCGGTGGACATCATACGGCGACCCATCTTGAGCCAGCCGCATCCGCCGAGCACAGTGCTCTTGGGTTTTTGGTTGAGTTCATATGCCTCGTCCAGGCTGGACGCGACCACATAATTTTGCGTCGTGAACATATCTGCTCCTTTCGGGATTGTTGCAATACAGACGGCTGGGCGGGCTGTCTGACTGCAAAAAAACCGCCGTTCGCGTCCTTTTCTCTGTCAAAACCACGCGCACGGCCTATTCTCATCATATATATTAAATTGTACCATTCTCGCCGCTTGAATACAATGCACATTTTCGACGGAAAACGTCGCAAAACTCTGTCAATTCCCGTAAATTCTCGCTGTCCCGCCAAAAATACACCGCTCGCCCTCTGTACAATCTCTCCCCTGACCTGTATAATAAAACTGTACGACGAAAATTATACCACACGTAGGAGGACTGTCTTGAAATCTAACCTGCATTCCAAGCTCTACCGCCTGGTCGGCGGGCTTGAAGTGATCGTGGGCATCTGTATCCTGGTCGCAGTTGCGGCCGCAACTTTCGGCCTCATCGCTGACATCCACATCCCGACCATCGTCTCATCGCCCGAATCTCTCCAGGCCTACCTCACCACTGCCATGACCATCATCATCGGCGTCGAGTTCGTCAAGATGATCTTCAGCTACAACATCAACACGGTCATCGAAGTGCTGATGCTGGCTGTCGCACGTCAAATGGTGGTCACCCACACAAGCCCCGTCGAAAATCTCATCACAATCGTTTCGGTTTCCCTGCTTTTTGCGATCCGCAAAT